>Ga0209381_1000192_pt1 | contig 176270 bp, 144 predicted proteins | sample DewCreD2012metaG_FD_184111 | JGI IMG/M metagenome (GOLD analysis project Ga0209381, IMG submission 184111) | Hot spring sediment bacterial and archeal communities from British Columbia, Canada, to study Microbial Dark Matter (Phase II) - Dewar... ... | reverse complement strand
CGAATCGGGCGGCCATTTCCCCCTGCAGGGCTTCGAAGCGTTTGTCTACGGCTTCAAAGCGGGCCGTCATTTCCCTTTGCTGGGCCTCAAAACGGGCCGTCATTTCCCGCTGCAGGGCTTCAAAGCGCTTGTCCATGGCCTCAAAGCGCTTTTCGGCGGCGTTGAAATGGGCGATCTGGATTTCCCGAAGCGCGCGAAGCTCTTCCTCCACACGAACGACCCGCTCCATAAGGGCCAGTTCCCGGGCGCGCCGCTCGTTTTCCTGCACAAAAGCGGCGATCTTTTCGCCGAAAATCCGATCGCCTTCCTTTACCAGGATCTGGTGCACCACGGCGGCGATTTTTTGCTCCAGCAGCGCGTCGTCTGGGTGTAGGGCGTGAGCCATGGTTGCCTCCAGGAAAAAGCCAGCCTGGGAATAGGTCCGAAATTGCCTTTGAGAAGCCCATCGCAAAAAATGGATGAAGGCGCGCTGTGGGGTCGCGGCGAAAGCCGCTCCTCCAGAATGCCTTCTCGAACAGGCTTCTAGGGGGCACGGACCTCGATAAAGCCTCATACCACGGAGGGGCGCGAAGGGGCAAGGGGGCCGAGCGCTCCGAAGGCTGGGCGCACCGCGTGGCGCCGGCTCAGGCGAGCCCTTAACCCACGGAGGCCGCCCAGGCCATAAAGGAACGTTCCCGGTGCAGGGCATGGCGGCCGCTCGGCGAGTGGTCTTGGGGTCAGGTCTTGCATTGATCCATTAGCCGGTCTTTCCATAGAACGCCGGACATGGCACGCCCGCTTCGTCTTGAACTCGCCGGTGGTCTCTACCATGGCACTTCGCGTGGCGACGGCCGCGAGGATATTGACCTGATCGATACCGAGCGCACCATCTGGGTCGAAGTCTTTGGGCAAACCTGTGCGCGCTACAACTCTTGGAGGAGCGGCTTCAGGTGCGACCCTTGTGGGCCTGCGGGCGTGGCGGCGCTGTCGGGGTTTGGCTGCGCTCCCCCCAACCCTAGGGGTGATGGTGGAATGCGCGCCCCTTCAGCCAGGGCTACGCCCTGGGCTGGGATGCTGTGCCCCTTCGGGGCATGGGGGCCCGTGGGAAGCCGACGCCCGTTGCGGACATCCTGTGCCGTAAAGAGACGGTGTTCGGGGGGGTGTTGAGGCGCACCGGATGGGCGACTGCGCGGGCGAACCCCGGGGGAGGATGGGGGCCGGCCCGCACGGGGCGTGGGCCACGACCCGGGGCGTCGCCCTGGGCTGGAAGGTTTCGCCCCTTCGGGGCGACGGGGTCGCGGCTGGCGCCGCTCCGACAGAGAAGGCCGCCCTGCTGTCTTGGCCGAAAGGGCTCAGGAAAAGATTTTCAACACGGTCAACAAGCCCACAATGAGCGTCACCCCGCCCCCGATCATCCATTCCTGAAACCGAAAGCGCCGCTCCATGGCTTCGAAGCGTCTGTCCATGGCCTCGAATCGGGCGGCTATTTCCCCCTGCTGGGCCTCAAAGCGGGCCGTCATTTCCCGCTGCAGGGCCTCGAAGCGTCTGTCCATGGCCACGAACCGTTCGTCCATGGCCACGAAGCGCTTGTCTACGGCTTCAAAGCGGGCCGTCATTTCCCGCTGCAGGGCTTCGAAGCGCTTGTCCATGGCTTCAAAGCGGGCCGTCATTTCCCGCTGCAGGGCCTCGAAGCGCTTGTCCATGGCTTCAAAGCGGGCCGTCATTTCCCGCTGCAGGGCTTCGAAGCGTTTGTCCATGGCTTCAAAGCGTTTCTCGATGGCCTCAAAGCGCTTTTCGGCGGCGTTGAAATGGGCAATCTGGATTTCCCGAAGGGCGCGAAGCTCTTCCTCCACACGAACGACCCGCTCCATGAGGGCCAGTTCCCGGGCGCGCCGCTCGTTTTCCTGCACAAAGGCGGCGATCTTTTCCCCGAAAATCTGATCGCCCTCCCTTTGCAGAATCTGGTGCACCACGGCGGCGATTTTTTGCTCCAGCAGCGCGTCCTCTGTTTGCGGCGATCGGCTCATGAGTGCCTCCCGAAAAAAACCGGCCTGGGGCCACGCGCCCCGATAAGGCCTCATACCATGGAGAGCCGCCTAGGGGCAAGGGGACGGGACGCGCCGAAAAACAGCCTGCCCTTTCGGGGTGGGTGTGGCGCCACGTTTTCCACCGTGCCAAGCGCCCCTTGACCGGCTTACGCCACCTGGACCATAAAGAAGAGACGGTCCCTGCCAGGTCCCAACCGGCCCATGTGGCACGACAAGCCCGGGGCCTGCCTCTGCGCCGGCCCTTCCGCCATATGCAGGCGGCCACGGCGAAAGAGGCCAAAGGCCGGCGCGGCCGAACGGGGTTCAAAAATCCCGACGATTCTTGGGTGACGTTGTCAAGGCGGAGATCGACATGCTGACCTTCCTTCATGGGGGCTGCGGCCACCGGCCGAGCCTGGCCAGAGGCAACCGCTTCATGGCGCACCGCTGCGGCTTTACGCAAACGGTGCTCACCGGCACGCTCTCGCCGCTGGTTTTACCCAGGTCGCCGCCATGCGCCGGGGCTACGCCCCGTACTTTGACCTGTGGACCCTGGCCACCAAAGGGCCCATGGAAGAGGGCGCTTTGCGGACGCTTGCGGCGACCCATTTCCCGGTGAGCGCCCCGATCCAGGGGCAGGCGCCGCAAGGCGGGACGGCCGCCACGGCGTGAGGGGCTTGCCATGAAGCTGCTCTTCCTGCACCAAAACTTCCCCGGTCAGTTCAAGCACCTGGCGCCCGCTCTGGCCGCTCGCGGCCACACGGTGGTGGCCATGACCCTGCAAAAAGTCACGGCCACGGAGTGGCAGGGGGTGCAGCTCGTCCCCTATGGCGTTTCCCGCGGCACCACGCCGGGCGTGCATCCGTGGGTGAGCGATTTCGAAACCAAGGTGATCCGCGCCGAAGCCGCCTTTCGCACCATGCGTGCCCTCAAAGCGCAAGGGTTCGTCCCGGACACGGTGATTGCCCATCCGGGCTGGGGGGAGAGCCTGTTTGTCAAGGAGGTGTGGCCCGAGGTTCGGCTGGGCATCTATTGCGAGTTCTTCTACCACGCGCAGGGCGCCGATGTGGGTTTTGATCCGGAGTTTCCCGCCGCGGACCCGCAGGGAGAACCGTGCCGTTTGCGCCTGAAGAACCTCAACCACCTGCTGCACTTCGAAGTGGCCGATGCGGGCCTTTCCCCCACCCACTGGCAGGCGAGCACCTTTCCCGAGCCGTTTCGATCCAGGATCACCGTGGTGCATGACGGCATCGACACGCAAGCCGTGGCGCCCAACCCTCACGTGGCGCTGACCCTGAACACCCACGGCGGCGATCGGGTGAGCCTCACACGTCGGGATGAAGTCATCACCTTCGTCAACCGCAACCTGGAGCCCTACCGGGGCTACCACATTTTCATGCGGGCGCTGCCGGCAATGCTCAAAGCCCGCCCGCACGGGCGGGTGCTGATCGTTGGGGGAAGTGATGTCAGCTACGGCGCCCGGCCTGACCCTGAGCGCTACGGCGGCCGAAGCTGGAAACAGATCTTCATGGACGAAGTGCGCCCGCGCATTCCCGACGCCGACTGGGCGCGGGTGCATTTTCTGGGGCATGTTCCGTACCCGCACTTTGTGACGCTGTTGCAGCTTTCTACCGTGCACGTTTATTGGACTTACCCGTTTGTGCTCTCCTGGAGCCTGCTGGAGGCCATGAGTGCGGGCTGTGCCATCGTGGCGAGCGATACGGCGCCGGTACGGGAAGCCATTCGCCACGACGAGACGGGGCGCCTTGTGGATTTTTTCGACGTAGAGGGGCTGGCCAACGCCGTCTGCGCGCTGCTCGATGAGCCCCGCGAGCGGCAGCGGCTGGGGGCCAACGCCCGGGCCTTTGCCCAGGCAACCTACGATCTGCGGACCGTCTGCCTCCCGAAGCAGCTCCAATGGGTGGAGGGGCTGGGGACGTGGTGACGCCACCCATCGCCATGACCTGGAGCCCACAGACCGGCCAAAGGTCGCGGGGAAGGCGGAAAACCCACGCCCCGAAGGGGCACAGGAGGTCAGCCCAGGGCGCAGCCCTGGGGTGCGGCGCCGAGGTCCCCCATGCCCAAAGAACCCCACGCCCCGAAGGGGCACGGGAGGTCAGCCCAGGGCGCAGCCCTGGGTTGAGGCGCCGAGGCCCCCCATGCCCAAGAATCCGGGGTGCGGTTTTCGGCGGTCAGGGTTTCGCCGCGAGGCCGAACCTGGCCCACCCCTTGGCAGAGCCTTTCGCGACGCCCTGGCCGGCATCGTGGAGGAACATTTCAAGGTTCAGGTGCGGCACGTCACGGCATTGGATGAAAGCGACCAACGATGAGAAGGAGCCTTCTGCATGAACGACTGGAGTGGCGGCTATGTGACGGATATCGGTTACACCTATGGCTACTACGTGGAACTCAACCCCCTTCGTGTCCCCCTCATCGTGCTCAACGCCGGCCTCACCCCGCCCCCTCTTGGGACCCACGGCGAACTGGGTTTCGGCCAGGGGGTGAGCATCAATCTGCACGCGGCGGCATCCGACGCCGTGTGGTACGGCACCGATTTCAACCCTTCTCAGGCAGCCTTTGCCCAGACCCTGGCCAGAGCCTCAGGCGCCCAGGCCCATCTGGTGGATGAAGCCTTTGCCGATTTTTGCACCCGATCCGACCTGCCCGATTTCGACTTTATCGGGCTGCACGGCATCTGGAGCTGGATTTCGGATGCCAACCGGGCGGTGATCGTCGATTTCGTCCGCCGTAAACTCAAGGTGGGCGGCGTCCTTTACATCAGCTACAACACACTGCCGGGCTGGTCCGCCTTTGCGCCCATGCGCCACTTGATGGTCCACCACACGGATATCCTGGGGACGCAAGCCGAAGGGATCGTGCGGCGCATCGACGAAGCCATCGCCTTTGCGGAAAAGCTTCTGGCGGCCAACCCCCTTTACGCGCGGGCCAACCCGCAGGTGGTGGAGCGCGTCAAAAAGATCAAGGAACAAAACCGCCATTATCTGGCCCACGAATACTTCAACCGGGACTGGCATCCCATGCATTTTGCCACCATGGCCGAATGGCTTCAGCCGGCCAAGGTGCACTTCGCCTGTTCCGCGCATGCCCTCGACCACATCGATGCGGTGCATCTTTCGGCAGAGCAGCAAAATCTTTTGGCCCAGATTCCCGACCGCCTGTTTCGCGAAACCGTGCGGGACTTCATGGTCAACCAGCAGTTTCGGCGGGACTACTGGGTCAAAGGCGTGCAGCGGCTCAGCCCCCTGGAACAGGCCGAGGCGCTGCGCCAGCACAGGGTGGTACTCACCACCCCGCGCAGCGATGTGCCCCTGAAGGTGAGCGGCACCCTGGGGGAAGCGAACCTGGTGGAAAACGTGTACCATCCGGTGTTGGACGCTCTGGCCGACCACAAGCCCAAAACGTTGGGCTGGATCGAGCAGGCCGTGGGGGGGCAGGGCGTCCGGTTTGCCCAGGTGCAGCAGGCCGTCATGGTGCTCCTGGGCGCCGGCCATGTGCAGCCCGCGCAGGAGGAATCGGTCACGGCGCGAGCGCGCAAGGCCACGGACCGCCTCAACGCCCACATTATGGGCAAGGCCAGGGCCAGCAACGACCTCATGTATCTTGCAAGTCCCGTCACCGGAGGGGGCGTTCCCGTGTCGCGATTTGAACAGCTTTTTCTGCTGGCCGCCAAAAAGGGAAGAAAACAGCCGGCGGAGTGGGCCGAGTGGGCCTGGGAAGTGCTGGCGGCTCAGGGCCAGCGCGTGGTCAAAGAGGGGCGGGTGTTGGAAAGGCCCGAGGACAATCTCGCCGAGCTGCAGGCGCAGGCCAGGGCCTTTGCCGAAAAGCGCCTTCCGGTGCTCAAGGCCCTGCAGATCGCCTGAACGGCGACCGCCTGAGGAGCCCGTCCGAGCCCACATGTTGTGGGAGGGGCCTTAGGCGCGATCCAAAATAGGCCGCAGAGGATGGGTCTTCGGGGTAAGGCAATGGGTCCGGCCGAGCCGCCCACGATGTGGGTTGAAGGAGCGGCGAGAGTCGCGGCTAAAGCCGTTCCTACAAGGAGTGGGCGGGGTCGTTGGTGAGGGGGCGGCGAGGGTCGCGGGTAAAGCAGGTCCTACAGAGCCAGGGAGGGGCGGTTGGTGCGGGGGGCGAAGGGGTCGCGGCTAAAGCCGCTCCTACGGGGCGACCGAGGGGTTGCCACTCATGTCGTGGTTAAACCGCTCCTATAGAGGGGATGGGGGTTTGTCAGCAGGGATGGCGGCGGGGGGCAAAATGTTCGAGCGGCGGCTTTTCCAGAGGTGTAGACGGCCGGGGTTTGTGAAAAAATGCTTGCGTAACGCTTCATGGCGACTTAGGATACATCCCAAAGTGAGCGTAGAACCTTTCGGCTGGTGGTTGCCCCTGTGGGCCCTTCTCTACGGGTGCGCCTTATGGTGCTGAAGTCTTTGTTCTTTCCAACACACTCCGATGACCAGCGCCAGGGCCCTGCATCCAAAGGTCTTAACCCAATAATGCCCAGAGTCGGCGCCGGGGCATGTTTCAGGCCGTGAGCGCTGGAGCACAGTGAGGGGTGCTGTGGTCTTTGGCGTTGCGCATCCACCGTGAAAATGAAAGGAGGGAAACCATGGGTAAGTCTGCGTCTCGACCGGTCATCATGGCTTTGGCCTTGGCATGGAGCCTTTTCTTCACAAGCGTCCATGCCGCAGATTGGGTTCTTTACGATGACTTCCAAAACAACACCGTGGATATCTCCAAGTGGGTTGTGGGATTCAACGGTCCCTTGAACGGGGAAACGGCGGTTTACGAACATTTTGGGAAACTCCATCTTCTTCTGCGGGCCTACGGGAACCTCGCCACCGATCAAGGGACGACCGGCGCGCAACTGCGAACGGATATCAGAGGGCAAAGCCCGCGTGGCATCATGGCCGACATTGAGATTATGCGGTACGATTTTGCCGTCTGTCCGGAAAATGCCAATGGAAGAGTGCGCACACGAATCGGAGCCATGTTCTTTAACAAGGGCCATCAAGTGCCCAACAGTCATGAAAATGATATATGGGCAGTGATTCAGCTGGTTCGCGAGGCTGGCTCCACGGACCCAGAGGAAATGCTCACCGCCGAACTCTACACCTTTCTCTGCGGCGATACCAATTGCAATCAGGGAACGACCATCGAGACACTGAAATTAGGTCTGGTCGCCGTCGGGCAAAAGGTTCGATTGCGCCTGGAATGGGACCCGGAAAACAACCGCATCATCGGCCAGTTAAATGATAACCCGGAACAGGCCATAGCCTATGAAGTCGAGGATACCCTGCCACCTAGCTATCCGACTCGAACGATCCAACTGAGCTACTCCGTGCCCAACGGCCAATGTCAAGAAAGGCCTTTGGCCTTTATGCATTCGACAATCCACAACGTGTGGGTGCTGCCGTAGCCTTTCGTTGGGCGCGCATGGTTTGTCTGACGAAAGCTTTCCCGGGCATTGAGGGGTCCGAGAGCTTTCGTTGGCCACCGATTTCTTGGCAATCTATAGAGGCGACGGCTGGTCTGCCTTGTCATCCGTATGGCTGCACCCCTCACGCGGCCTGCCCCGACGCTTGGACGTGGCGATCTTGCCACGTGTGAGATGTTGAGCTTCAGCGGAAAAGACGGGCATTGCCACAATCAACATTGTTTGTTGGCTCAAATTGGCTTCGAGCAAATTTTACGACCAGAGGAGAGGGCCGGCCTGTTGCCTTGCCCGAAAGGGCTCAGGAAAAGATTTTCAACACGGTCAACAAGCCCACAATGAGCGTCACCCCGCCGGCGATCATCCATTCCTGGAAGCGAAAACGCCTTTCCATGGCCTCGAACCGTTTGTCCATGGCGTCGAAACGGGCGGCTATTTCAGCCTGCTGGGCCTCAAAGCGGGCCGTCATTTCCCGCTGGAGGGCTTCGAAGCGCTTGTCCATGGCCACGAACCGTTCGTCCATAGCGACGAAGCGTTGATTCATGGCTACGAAGCGTTGGTCCATGGCTTCAAAGCGGGCGGTCATCTCGCGGTGCAAAGCTTCGAAGCGCTTTTCCATGGCCACGAACCGTTCGTCCATAGCGACGAAGCGTTGATTCATGGCTACGAAGCGTTGGTCCATGGCTTCAAAGCGGGCGGTCATCTCGCGGTGCAAAGCTTCGAAGCGCTTTTCCGAGGCATCAAAGCGCTTTTCGGCGGCGTTGAAATGGGCGATCTGGATTTCGCGAAGCGCGCGAAGCTCTTCTTCCACACGAACGACCCGCTCCATGAGGGCCAGTTCCCGGGCGCGCCGCTCGTTTTCCTGCACAAAAGCGGCGATCTTTTCCCCGAAAATCTGATCGCCCTCCCTTTGCAGAATCTCGTGGACCACGGCGGCGATTTTTTGCTCCAGGAACGCGTCCTCTGTGTGCGGCGATACACTCATGGGGGCCTCCCGGAAAAAACCGGCTTGGGGGCCTCGCGCCCCGATAAGGCCTCATACCACGGAGGGCCGCGAAGGGGCAAGGGGACGGGCTGCGATGAAAATGAGATTCGCAAACAAGAAGAATGCCCATGAACCTTGTGGGCGGGGACCGCGTCAGTTACGGCGCCCCACCGGTACAAGAAAGGAAGGTGTCATGGCCGTGGAGATTCGATTGGGTGTCGCGCCGACCCGCGAGGACCTGGGTGGCCTTCTGGTCGGCTACAGCGCCGGGCGCTACTGCGAAAATCCCCGGTTGCCCATGGAAAAAAGCCGAGCCCACGAGCAGTGGCTGCTGGAGCGGGCCCTGGCCCGGCCCGAGACGGTCACCGTGTCTGCCTGGAACGATGCCGGGTTGCAAGGCCTCCTGGTGGGAAGGCCGAGCGCTTGGGACAGCGAGCACTTTGGGTTTCCTATGGCGACCGTGGATGCCCTGGTGGTGGTCCCCGGCCCTCAGGACCAGGAACGTGGGGTGGCCTCGAAGATTGCGACGACTTTTGACCAGTGGTGCCGCACCCAAGGGGTGCGGTTCGCTTCGGTTCGGCTGCCCAGCCGCCAGCTCGGGCCCATTCAGGCCCTGGAAGATGCGGGCTATCGTTACGTGGAAAGCTACATCTACAATGTGGTGGATCTGGACCGGCTGGAAGAACCGAAGGAAGTGACGGCGCCGCTCCGGCACGCTCGAGGCGAGGACCGAGCGCTTTTTTGCCGATGGGCGCCGGGGGCCTTCGCCACCCAAAGATTTCACGCCGACGCCCGGTTCGATCGGGAAAAGGCGGAAGCTCTGTACATAAAATGGATCGATTCCGCCTTTGACGATCCCGATCGCCAGATTCTGGTCATGGAAGAAGACGGGCGGGCGGCGGCCTTTATGGTGTATCGCGACGAGGATTTTCGAGCCACCCTGGGGGTGCGCTCGGCTGCTTTGAACATGGGCCTTCTGGATCCCGCCGCCCGCGGCAAAGGCCTGGGCACGCGGTTTTACCATGCGCTTTTTCGCTACTTCCGCGACCAAGGCTTTGACATCGTGGAATCGGGCCTGACCATGCGCAATCAGGCTTCGTTGAATTGGCACAACAAGACGGGCTTTCGCATCGTGGGCACCTACGTGACCTTGCATCGATGGTTCGACGCGCCGTAAAGGCCTGCCGCGTTCCCGCAGAGGGTGGTTGGTGGGCAGGGAGCACAAGGTCGCGGCGAAAGCCGCTCCTCCAAGAAGGGGAAAGGGGGGGTGGGGGGGGAGAAAAGGGGGCTTACGGTTCGGGAGGATTGATGAGCAGGGCGCGCAGAACCCGCTCGAAGCGGTCAGCCACGGCAGGCCAGGCATTTCGGGCGATCCAGCGCTGCTGGGCTGCCTGGCGGCTGGTGAGCTCCCCTTCGTCGGCCAAAAGCTTCTCCAGCCCTTCGGCCAAAGCCTCCGGGTCTGTGCCCGGCAGGCGGTGCACCACAGCGTCCACATCGTCGAAAATGGGCAGGGGCGTACAGGCCACGGGACGCCCGGAAGCGATGCCGAAGCGCACGGCGGCGCTGGAGGATTCTTCCGTGCTCTGGTACGGGTAGACGATGAGGTCCGAGGCCTGCAGCAGCGCCAAGGCCGCGGATTCTTCCAGGAAATCCGTGAGAAACAGGGTACGCCGCTGCAGCCCCATGCGGCTGATGGCGTCCCGCACCTCTTGGGCGTGCTGCGCCGAAATGTCGGACGGATACTGGGATGTGGCCACCACGAGAAAAAGGTCCCAAAAGCGGCCGAGGAGCCGCCGAAAAGCTTGGAGAAGCGGCAGCACGCCCTTGTGGGGCATCAAAAAACCAAAGGTGGTCAAAACGCGGCGACCTTCCAGCCCGAAGAGCGCCTTGGCTTCATGAAGCGGTCTGGGTGAAGCCGCCGGCACGCCGTGGGGCCACAACACCGTGCGATGATCCAGCCCCAGGTCCTTGAAGAAGTTCACATCGTCCACGCTGTGGACGGCCAGTCGGGCGGCTTTGGCCAGATTCAAGGCGGCTTCGGCCAGTTCGCGCCGAACGTATCGCGTGGCATGGAACGTGATCCACACGAGCACCCCCGCCTCATGCAGGCCTCGAGTCATGGCCACCAGCCGCTCCACATCGAAAAAGGCCGGGTGGTACTGCACCACGGCCACGGCGGCTCCGTGCGCTTGGGCTTCGGCAACCACCGCTTCCGCCACGTCGAGGCCTTCCCAGCAGCGGTGCACAAAGTCAGGGTCGCTGCGCAGAGGGGTTTCCCAGAGGGGGGCGAGAACCCGCACGTCCACGGCCCCGTCGCGTTGCAGCAAGGGATGCAGCAGGTACTGGGAATAGCGGGCGATGCCGCATCGGCCGCCCCAGGTGGACACCCACACCATGGGGATCGTTTGCCGGCGCCAGGGGTTCGGGGATCGAAAGGCCTCCAGGGCTTCTTCTGTGCGTTGCGCCCACGCCTGCCACGTGAAGTGCGCTTCCACGAGGCGCCGAGCGGCATGGCACCGGGAGGCCCGTTCGGCTTCGGACGCCTCGACGAGGCGTCGCATCATGCGGGCCAAGGCGTCCACGTCGGGTTCCAGCCACAAGGAGCCGGGTTCGCTCAGATGCGTGCGGGCGGGGGCATAGTGTGCCGGCACGAGCCAGGCCGTTTCAGGGGTGCAGAAATCCGCCTGGCCGCTTCCTTCCGTGGCGATGACGGGAAGCCCCAGCAGCATGGCTTCCGCCAGGGGAAGGCCGAAACCTTCGCCGCGTGACGGCGCCACAAAGGCATGGCAGCGGCGGTAGAGATCCAGCAGCATGCCGTCGGGAAGGTCGCCATCGATGAGCACCACGTGGGGCGGATCGGCAAAGCGGCGCCGAAAGGCTTCCAGGTGATGGGCCACGTCGTTATGGGGGTTGGGAAAGGTTTTCAGCACCAGGCTCACGTCGTCCCCGTCGGTAAAGGCTCTCCCGTAGGCGTCCAGCAGGACGTCCAGGCCCTTTCGAGGGAAGGCCGATGAGATGGAAAGGAAGCGAAAGGACCGCCCCAGATCGCCCTCGTAGGGAATGAATTCCGTGCGATGGATGTGGTCCGTGCCCAGGCCGACCACGCGCATGGGTAACGGAAGCCCGTTGTCCACCAGAATTTTCTGGACGGCGCGGGACATGACCGTAACGCCGTCCAGGCAGCGGGCAAAGCGACGAAGGAAAGGTTCCGGGTAGCCTGTCTCTTCCCAGCCGTAGCTGTGCAGCACACTGAGCGTGCCGGGCCGGCCGCTCACATAGGGTGGGTAAGAGTTCCACAGAACGGTGTCCACGGGCGCCGCGCGGTGCGATCGCTGGGCCAAGCGCTGCACGTCGGGAGGAAGGCGGGGATCGTCACCGGCGGGAAGAGGATACTGCGGCGGGCGCGAAAGAAAGTCCAGGGCCACGTGGCCGGGATGAGCCCGTTCCAGGGCTCGGGCTGCCTCTCGGTTTACCAACGCCAGGCTGTAGCTGGACTCAAAGGGCCCGTCCACAAGAAAGCGGAGGGCATCCGGGGGCGGCTCATGAAAAAGTGCTGGCCAACGGCGCCGTTGGGCGGCCGCCACGGTTCGAGCCAGGGCCCGGTCCGATTCGAAAAGGCGGATCACGGCCGCCAGAAGCTGGGGGTCGCGCGATGAAAGCTGAAACCGAGCGGGACCGAGCAGCGCCTCGATGCCGGAGTCGGGAAGCGACACCACGGGAACCTGCCAGAACAGCGCATGGGCGATCCAGGTGGCGAGGTCAGGGCCGGGATCGAGGACGACAAAGAGCCCGGCGCTGCGAAAAAGGGCGGCGGCTTCGGCCGAAGATGGGGCCGCATACATGGCAAGAGGAAGGCCGGCCTCGGCGGACCGGCTCTCTTCGCCCAGGGGAGTGTCCGACGAGGAGTCGTGTGGGAGCGGCTTTAGCCGCGACCCTGGATCGCCCCTTAGGCCACTTTCCCTCGAAGGCACCTCAAAAGGCATTGCCGGACAAGATCCCAGGACGGCCGCGGCGTACGGGGGCAGGGTGGCGGGGCTGGAGGAAGCTTCGGCCGACAAAAGACGAGCGAGGGCCGAAGCGAGCCGTGGAGCGCATGGCTTGGTGCCTCCATAGGCCAGCACCAGGAACACATCCCGGTAGCGATAAGCCAGGGCAGGATCGAAGGCGGCATGGGAAGGCCCCTTTTTGGCCACCATGGGGGCCGCGGATGAGGGGTAGGGAGCATCGCGCGTTGTCAACGGAAAGGATTGTGCAGTGGCGGGTTTCACAGCATGAATCCTCCAGGTTGGCCCGGGTGGGCCCGGCATGTTTGGATTGGGGTGAAGGTTACGTCGGGGCTGAAGCCGTTCCACCAAACGGTTTTGGGAGGGTAGATCCCCTAACGCCCCGAAGGGGCACAGGATGTCAGCCCAGGGCGCAGCCCCGGGTGGGCAGAACGGTCCCCTTTCTCCCAATTTTCAAGCCCCGAAGGGGCGTAACCCAACCCTCGATGGGCCACCCCTCACCCCACGATGGGGGACCTCCTTGTGAACGTGTTTCGCCCCTTCGGGGCTTAAATTTGATGGAAACGGGGCCTCGGCCCCGGGGCTATGCCCCGGGCTGAGATGTTTCGCCCCTTTGGGGCGACCGCCCCCGGGTACCGCTCGCCCCACCGCGGCCATCGCCCACGGATTCTGTCCGAGCGGCTTCAGCCGCCACCCGAGCCCTGGGGCGTGCTCCACATCACAGGCTGTGATCACACGGGGCCTTGCGGGCGATCACGGCATAATCGGCGGCGGCGAACAAAGCCTTCTGCAGCAGAGGGTGCCACGTCGCCGCGTCGCTGGGGACTTCGCCGCCCGAGCCTGGCGGCCGCACCACCTCCACACAGGCAAAGCCTCGAGATTCCAAAAGAAAACGAGCCACCGGCGGGGGAATGGGCCGGCGATGGGTCGGGTCGAAATGAAAATAATAGGCTGAAACCATGAGATTTTCCGGATTGGGCGTCTCGCACAGAAGCATGCCTCCCGGCACAAGGCTCTCATAGGCCGCATCCAGAAAGGCGACGAGATCGGAAAGGTCCAGGTGTTCGATGAGTTGAAAAGCCGTGATGGCACCCACCGAGCCGGGCGCCACAGAGCGCAGGTAGGAGACGACGTCGCTGTGCAGAACATGAAGCCCTTGTTCGCGGCAGCGGGCCACCATGAGGGGGTTGGTGTCCACACCGACGGCCGCGATGCCTTCTTGGCGCAACAAATGCAGCCATTCGCCCCGGCCGCACCCGGCGTCCACGAGCGGCACGGGGGCCAGATCCAGAGGAAGAGTCCGCACATAGGGAAGATAGAACCGGAGCCGCTCCTGAATGGCCTCGGACGTTCCGCGAAAGGCATCTTCCAGGGCCGTGTACAGCGCATCCAGATGGGGATCGAAGGGCGCCGAAGAGGTCGGGACATGGGTCGAGGCCGAGTTGTGAGGATCTACAGCGGGCGGCACACTCCCGGCGGTACTCGCCTCCCACGAAGCCATTCGGTCTGGGGGCGTCGGGGGGGCAGTGAAAGGCGTTTGCATGGCTTCGTCTTGACCGCGCAGCCAGGGCCCCGCCAGCCGTTGCTGATCGGCGACGGCCTGGCGCAGCAAGGCGATGGCCTGGGCGTGTTCTCGCAGATGCCCCGGAAGATCCTTGGCCAGCAGTGTCTGCAGGCGTTCGTCAAGACCTTTGAGGGCATTGTGGGTGTCATTGTGGAGAGCGTCGAGGCGCTTAAGGGCGTGAAGCGTCTGATCTTGCATGGCTTCGGTTCGCCCTTCCAGCGCCTCCAGGCGCGGCACAACAACGTCCTTGAGAAATCCGGTCCACTCCCGGCGCAATTCGTCAACGGCACGCGCCACATGGTTCTCGAGACAGCCCTGCAGGGTATGGCGTTCCTCGGCAATCCAGGTCTGCACCTGGTCTGCTGAAGGAAACATTCGGCCTAGAACAGGGATTTTTCTCAAGGCTGCCGCCAGCAAAGGACCCCAGAGCCCGGTAAGGCGCACTCCTCGGGTTCTCCCCTCGAGGCTGAAACGCAGGTGCGCCAGGACTTCGGCTTTGCTCATCTTTCCCGACCGGAGGGCGTTTCCGTAAAAGGACATGCCGGCAGGATCAGGAGGCCGATGCAGCAGGAGTTGGTAGGCTTTTTCGATGAAGTGTTGCCCCGATTCTTGGGCGATCTCTTTGTAGGAGACTTTCCACAGTCCAGGCAGTTGATCTTGCTCCACAGCGCTTGGCGAATCCGCAGGCGGATCGCACGGCGCTGGATCAGCTGGAGGCGGGTTGCCTGGCGGCGCGTATGGATCAAGAGCCTCGACGCCGCTCAGGTGCCGAAGTTCGTCCCGAAGCTTTTCTCTCAAGGATTCAAGATCCACTTCAGCGATGGGTGTTTCCACCACGTGCCGTCCCCTCCATGATCACGTGCCGAAACGCTGCAAACAAGCCTTTGGCAAAGGAAAGCCTCTACCGCTCCTCCCGGTATCCTTGTTCTTAACTGCCAGGACTATCGGGAGGTTCCTTTGGTTCCCTCCAAAACGACCAAAAGAAACCCTCGTATGGGAGAAGGATGGCCGGTCGCCCCCACATACCATGGCCACCCCCCACGTCCTATCCTTCAGAACGGCCTCAGCCGCCACCTGTGCCGCAGAATTGGCCGCACCCCTCAGAAACACTGTAGGGACGGCTTCAGCCGCGACTCATATTTATCACAAAGAGCGGCTTTGTGTGAGAAGCATTTGCAGGGATGTCGGAATGGCAAGATTATTTGGTCGAACGCTCGAGTGCTGGGTGTTAGGGGACGTGGGGTCGCGGCTGAAGCCGCTCCTCCAAGAGGACTCACCACTGGCAACTTACGACGCACGAGTCGCGATTTACGCCTCACCCCGCATGTCACAACTGAGCACGCTCTTCTCGGGCAAGGGGGGCACAGGGACAAAGGGACTGTGAGGTGCCAGCGTGAAAAGACGACAGGTCCGGGTTGCAGCAGGTGCCCTCAAAACCGCAAATGGAGCAACTGGCCGCGGGCCGCGCGGTCCATGTCCGCCCGCACCATGATTTCCACAAGCTGCTCAAAAGTCACCTCGGGGTGCCAGCCCAGCACCCTGCGCGCTTTGGTCGCATCGCCTCGAAGGCGCTCCACTTCGGCCGGTCGAAAGAAATCGGGATTGACTCGAACGATGGTCTTGCCGCTGGCCCGGTCGATGCCGCGGGCGCTCACCGCCTCGCCTTCCCACGCCAAACGAAAACCGGCGCATTCGGCCGCCTTGTCCACAAATTCCCGCACGGAGTGGGATTCTCCCGTGGCCAGCACGTAATCGTCGCCGTGGGGGTGTTGCAGCATCATCCACATGCCGCGCACGTAGTCGGCCGCATACCCCCAGTCGCGCTTGGCTTCCAGGTTGCCCAGTTCCAGCACGTCCTGTTGGCCGTGGGCGATCTTGGCCAGGGACGCCGTGATCTTGCGCGTGACGAATTCGCGCCCGCGCAGGGGCGATTCATGGTTGAAAAGGATGCCGCAGCTGGCATGCAGGCCGTGAGCTTCCCGGTAATTGACGGTCATGTAGTGGGCATAGACTTTGGCGACGGCGTAAGGGCTTCGAGGATAAAAGGGCGTGTTTTCGTTTTGCGGCTCTTCGCGCACCTTGCCGAACATTTCCGAGGTGGAGGCTTGATAAAATCGGATGGAGCCGTCCAAAGTGCGCACGGCTTCCAGCAGATAACAGACGCCGATGGCGTTGACCTGGCTTGTGTAGACGGCCTGTTCAAAGGAAACCCCTACGAAACTCTGCGCCCCCAGGTTGTAGACTTCCGATGGTCGCACCTTCTGAATGACCCGGACCACATTGGTCATTTCCAAGAGGTCCATGGGAATCAATTCGATCCGATCCAAAACACCCATTTCTTCCAGACGCCAGAGGTTGGAGGAGGCGGTGCGTCGATAAGTTCCCACCACGCGGTAGTCTTTTTCCAGAAGAAACGTGGCAAGATAGGCGGCGTCTTGACCGGTGATGCCTGTAATCAGGGCTGTGGGCTGTGCCATGATGCGTTTCCCTGTCGTGTGTTGTCTTCAGAGTCGGGCCCGAAGGGGACGGTTCCTTTGGGGCCGAATGCTTTTTCAGAGGCTGTGGATTGCTCAACGCTGCATGCTAGGAACTGGCCCCCCTTCGGTCAAGAAAAAAGAGCGCCGGAACAGACGCGAGGGCCCCAGGACCAGCTGAAAACCCAAAGAGAGAGTATTTTTCCCTTTGCGGGGAAAAATTTGCCTGCGAGAAAGTCATACGGCGCCCCGAGCGATGGCGCGAGGGCGGCGCCTCATCCCGTCTCGGGCGCCTTGGCGCAAGGCATTCCGAAAAGAGCACCGCCAAAAACCATGAGGGCCACTTTGTGGCACACCACTTGCTCTTGGGAAAAATGCCAGTTCCGCACTTTAAAGCGATGAGGATGTGAGGAGCCATGCCTCGGGACCAGCCCGAACACATCCGATAAGGAGGAAGCATCATGATTACGGAATCCCCTCAGGAACTCATCAGTCTTTGGGAACAAATCCTTACAGGCACCTATGATGCCACGGCTGCCTTCAGTGCGACGGCGCCGACGGAAACGACGGAAGTCTTCGCGGAGACCTTGGCCGAAGAGAGCCAGATCTCAGGGGAGGATGTGGCGCAACAAACGGCGGCCGCCGGCGGAACGCAAGAGGCGGCAGCCTCTGAAGGCTTGACCAAATCCGAGATTCTGGCGACGGGCAGAACCCTCATGGACGCCACATGGGTCCTGTGGCAGTCTTTGGAAGACAACGTTCAGGAGCAGATGCGTGTCCAGGCTCAGGCGGTTGCCCAGCAGGCGGCGCAGCGCGCCAAGGCTTATTGGAGCCAGCTGACGCCGGAGGAACAGGCATCAACGAAAATCCGGGCCGAACAGGCGGCACAGCATGCCGTGGCCTATTGGCAATCGCTGCCTGCGTAGGAGCCTGTCCGGGAACACATGTCGTAGGAGCCGCTTCAGCCGCGACCCCGCACCGCGCCTTTACCCATTTTGTGCGGAGGACCTCCCAAAGGCATTCTCAGACAAGCTCCTACGTGCTTGTCTGAGAACGTATCTTGTATCCTTTCGGCAAAGGATGTCAGCCCAGGGCCTCGCCCTGGGACGGGCAGATCGGTCCCATTGTGACCACTTTTTGAGCCCCGGAGGGCGCAACCCAAGCCCCCATGAGCCATCCCCATGCCATGGGGTACCTCCTTAAGCCATGTGTTTCGCCCCTCCGGAACTTAGATTTTTATCTTCATGGGCGCCCCGACCCGGGGCTACGCCCCGGGCTATCATGTTTCGCCCCTTTGGGGCGACCGCCCCGCATGCAACGTCGATTCGCCGCTCTTCCCTCGAAACCACGCGGCGACCCCTCCAGCCCACCCTCTGAGCCCATCCTCTGGCCCGGAAAACTGTTGAAGTGCCTGTGCCGAGGCGATAGACTCTGCCCGATTGCATAAAATGCCAAGGCCGAAGACACAGCAAAAAGCCAAAACCTTAAAAGGCCCCTGTGACCCCATGCCGCTTCAGGCTCTCACAGCCGGATCCGTGACGGATCTGGTCAAGAAAATCCCCCAGTGGTTCCGCCGACGCCCGATGGCGGAACAATCCAACGGCCCGGACGCCTTTCGGCCCTTGGAGACGTGGTCCTTTCCCGAACTGGACGAAACCGATTTTCCCGACGCAGCCCCGCCGTTCAACCCGCTGCCCGTGCCCTACATGAAGCGTTATGTGTTCGTTCCCTTTGAAGACGCCGACGATCACGTAAAAGTGGCCATGGCCGATCCCATGGATTGGGCTGTGCACGAGGCGGTGCGCCATACGTACGGAAAGCCCGTGCGGGTTTTTCGAGCGGAACCGGACGTGATCCTGCGCTTTTTGTATCAGTGGTTTGAAGCCGAGGTGGATCTGGAACAGGCCGAAGAGGACGTTCAGGGAACCGGCGAACTGGACGAACAGCTGTGGGACAACCCGGACCAGTTGCGGGATATGGCGTCGGAGGCGCCCATCGTGCGTTTGGTCAACCGCATCATTCACCAGGCGGTGGAGTCTGCCGCTTCGGACATTCATGTGGAGCCCACGCGGCACGCCGTCAAGGTGCGTTACCGCATCGACGGCGTGCTGCACGACCGGGAAGACCTGCCCAAGCGGTTCCATGCCGCCATCGCCTCCCGCATCAAACTCATGGCCCGCATGAACATCGCCGAAATGCGGCTGCCGCAGGACGGGCGCATCAAGTTCAAGCTGGCCAAAAAGGACATCGACATTCGTGTTTCCAGTCTTCCCACCATCTTCGGCGAAAGCCTTGTTTTGCGCTTGCTGCAAAAGGAAGACATTCTTCTCGATTTGGACAAGCTGGGCTTTCCGGAGGATCTTCTGGACCGATTCAAGCAGACCGTGGTGCTTCCCTATGGCATTGTTCTGGTCACCGGGCCCACGGGATCCGGTAAGACCACCACCCTTTATGCTGCCCTCAACTACATCAATACGCCGGACCGGAAGATCGTCACCGTGGAAGACCCCGTGGAATACCAATTGGACGGGGTCAACCAGGTGCAGGTGCAGCCGAAAATCGGCCTCACCTTTGCCCATTGCCTGCGTTCCTTTTTAAGGCAGGACCCGGACGTCATGCTGGTGGGCGAAATCCGCGATCTGGAAACGGCGGAAATCGCCATTCAGGCGGCCTTGACCGGCCACATGGTCTTTAGCACCCTGCATACCAACGACGCCGCCGGGGCCATCACGCGGTTGCAGGACATGGGGGTGGAACCCTTCATGATCACCTCGTCGGTGGTGGCCGTTTTGGCCCAACGGCTGGTGCGAAAGGTCTGCCAGGAATGCGGGCGGGATGTGCCGCTGCGTGAGGCCGAACGGCGCAGTTTGGCCGAAGAGTTCCAGGTGCCGTTGGAAAGAATCCCCTCCTCCTATCGACGAGGGGCGGGCTGCGACGGGTGCGCCGCCACGGGCTATCGCGGCCGTATCGGGATCTTCGAGTACCTGCCCATGGAAGACGCCATCGTGCGGGAAGTGCTCAGGGGAGCCGACCGCACGGCGCTGGTGCGGGCGGCCGTGGCCGGCGGGATGCGCACGTTGCGCCAGGCGGGCCTGGACATGGTCTGCCGGGGAGTGACGACCATTGAGGAAGTGTTGAGGGTCACACGCTGATGCCGAAGTTTTTTTTCGAAGGGGTGGACACTCGAGGTCGGCGGGTCCAGGGGGCCGAGGACGCCAAGGACCAGACGGCGCTGCTGGTGGCCTTGCAGGCCAAGGGGATCTTCGTCACCCGATGGAAGGAAGGAGCCGAGCGGACCCGGCGGCTTTTGGGCGAGCGACGAAGGGGCCTCAATTTTTCTCTTCGCCGGGAATTCATCATGGAGCTGGGCCACCTGATCCGATCCGGCGTTCCGGTGGATCGGTCCCTGCGGATTTTGGCGGATTCGACCCGATCGGCCGCTCTGAGGCAGGCGGTTCTGGATATTCGCGAAGCCGTGCGGAGCGGGCTGAGTCTTTCGGAAGCCGTGGCGCGGCGTGCCCCCGAATGCGGGGAACTGGTGGTGAACATGATCCGCGTAGGGGAAGTGGGCGGCGTCCTGGACGAGGTTTTGGAGAAGCTGGGCGCCTTCATGACCCGAAGCGAAGAGACCCGAAAATTCATTCTCACCTCGTCGCTCTATCCCGCGCTGCTCCTCTTCATGGGTGTGGCCTCGGTGGCCGCCATTTTGGGCTTTGTGATCCCCAAGTTTGCGGTGATTTTCGACGAACTTGGCCCGAAGGTGCCGTGGGCGACGGCATGGCTCATCGGAGTCAGCGAGGCCTTTCGCCGGTTCTGGTGGCTGGGTGGGCTCCTGATCGCCTTGGGTGTCTGGGGCGTCTGGGCTTTTGCGCGAAACCCGAAAAACCGCGCCCTGTTGGACCGTCAGCTGCTGAAGGCTCCCCTTGTGGGGCCCTTGGTGTCCGGTGTGGAATTGGGACGGCTGGCCCGCACCCTGGGAACGCTTCTGGTGAGCGGCGTGCCGCTGCTCAAATCCCTGGCCATCGTCCAAGGCGTGGTCCGCAACAGCGTCATTCGGCAGGCTCTGGCCGTGATCTATCAGAAAGTGCAACAAGGCAAACCCCTGAGCGCCCTCATGCGGGAATCAGACGTCTTCCCGGCACGGGTGGTGCACATGACGGCCATCGGGGAGGAAACGGGGCACCTGGGGGAGATGTTGCTTTCCGTGGCCGACGATGTGGATCGGGATGTGCAGACACGAACCCGAGCGGCTCTGGCGCTTCTGGAGCCGGTGATCATTGTGTTTATGGGGGTCCTCATTGGGGGCATGGTCATTTCCATGCTTTTGGCGGTCATGGGCCTTCAGGAGGTCTCCTTTTAGAAGGCGGCGGGACGGGGCACCACCGAAGAGACGGCATTCAGGGGTTGTGGAGTCCAAGGGGGCGTGTGCGGGGCTGCTGTGGGATCGGCTGGGATGGTTTATGCTGGAGGAGCGGCTCTTGCCGCGACCCAAGGTTTTTCATGAGGGATGGCGCTTGGGTATTGTGGCATGGTCCGGCAACGGTGGCGTGGGGAACCCGGAGAAAGGCTGAGGAAGCCAGGAGAAGGTCGCGGCTGAAGCCGCTTCCACAGGAAGGGGAGGGTTTTGGGCTTACTCGAGGAATTCCCGGTGGGGCGTTGGACCGGAAACTGTCGAGGCGCCGAAGGTTTTACGCTGGTGGAACTCGTCGTGGTGCTCCTGATTCTCGTCGTGGGATCATCCTTGGTGTTGATTCGGGTCGGCTCTGGGCTCATGGCCGATGAATCTCGGCGTTTTGCCGTGGAATTTTCCCAGCTCATGCGCAAGGCGCGAGCCCGGGCCATGGTCGATGGGGTGCCTGTGGCCGTATGCATTGATGCGGCGCGACGGGTCGTGTACCTTTCCAACCATGGTGGGGCCCTGTCCATTCCCGGACCCATTGGCATCGAGGCGGAAGGCCTCACCCGGAATCTTATGGATCACCCGTGCAGCGTCCTCTACCCGGATGGAAGCGCCGGCGGCGGTCTCTTCAAGATTTCCCGAAACGACACCGTCCTGGCGCGGCTGCAGCTGGACACCGTGACGGGCGCTTTGCTCCCCTACCGTGTGCACCCCTAGGAGCGTGCCCGAAAACGTAAAGGGGTGTCCCGTGCCGGTGTTGGCAGAAAGCTTCCCGAAGGGTGCTTCTTGTGCCGCGCCGGCCTCTCAGCGGCGCGGCACAAAAGAAAAGAAAGCTCTGTGTCCTCTGCGTCTCTGCGGTGAATTTTTAAAGAGAGGCGCCGTGGACGGATGATGACCTTCTCGGCCAGGCGCTTAGGCCCATGAAAAGGAACGAAGGCTTCACCCTCTTGGAAGTGTTGGTCGCTTTGCTGGTGACGGGCATATGCCTTGCGGTGGTGTTTCAGTCCTTTTCCCAGTCCATGCGACTTCGGGTCAAAGCCGACGCCTTGGATGAAGCCGTGCAGGCGGCGCAGAACCTTCTGCACGATGAGGCCTTTGTCACGGAACTTTTGGCGCGCCGGGGCGGATCGGGACCGGTGCCCGACGCGGCGCCGTGGCAGTATCAGGCCCGAGTGGAACCCTTGCGGTGGGCTACGGGACCGGATCAGGAGCCGCTCCTTGTGGAAGGCATGTGGGAGCTGACCCTGTGTGTGACCAAGGCGGCTCACGGCACCGGCGCGCCGCGCTGCGTCACGGGATGGTACCGTGCGATACCCTGAGCGGTTCAGTGGTTTGGCGGGTTTGGCGACCGACGGCGCGGCCACGTGGCGGCAAGGGACCTCCATGGGCGCACGGCCACCGTGCAGGATGCGCCGTGCCCCATGGGAAGCCGGCTTTACCCTCATGGAACTCCTCGTGGCGCTGGCCCTCATGGCCTTGGTGATCGCCGTTCTGGCCGTGGGATTTCGAGCGGGCATTCAGTCCTGGCGCCGGCTGGGGGAAGGTTCGGCGTCATTGAAGATGCTTTCCGCCGTGCCTGCGGCGTTGCAACGGGATTTGGACTTCTGGACCGGCCTTCGACCGTACGGGGGGACAGGAACGGGGGGCCGGGTTCTGCGTTTGTGCGGCACCGCCAACGCCGTCGCCTTCTGGACACGCTATGCGCCGGAAGGCGCCGCGTTTCAGGGCGTCCACCTGGTGGCCTACATTCACGATGCGCTGGCACAGGAACTGCTCGTCTATCGGGTTCGTGTGGCTTTGGACGACGACCCCGACGCCCTGACTCGGCGGATCCTTATGGGAGACCCAACCTTTGGCATCCCGGTAGGTCGAGTGCCGGGGGTGGGCGTGTTTCACGTGGCGTATGCCGAAGCAGGTGTTCCCGGGGAAGAGTCCCTAGGCTCGGAAGAGGCGTTCCAATGGGTCGATGGGTGGGACTGCGAGCAACGGGACAGCCCGCCCAAGCGCCTTCGGCTCACCGTCGGTGTCATGCGAGGTTCCCGGCTAGAAGGAGGCACATGGACGCTGACCACGGGCATTCCACAACTGTAAGGCGAGCGACCGGAAAGGGCCGGATCGCTATGGAGGAAAGATCATGGGGCGGTGGGGAAAAGACATAGTGTGGGGCCTGGCGCTGACCCTGCTCGTGGGACTGTGGGGAGAGCTTTGGGCTGGCTCGGCGCCTTATGCGCCGGGGGAGGTGCTGGTACGGTTCCAGGATGATGTTCTGGAAAACGATGGGGAGGCGAAAAGCGGGGCGGGTTTCGTGGTGCCCAGGGTTTTGGATGCCTGCGGCGGGCGTTTGGTGCGGTGGTACCCTTCGGCGAGGGTTCATCGCGTGCGGCTGACGGGACAGCGGTCGGTGGAGGAGGCCCTGGAAATGTTGCGGCGGCGCCCCGAGGTGCGTTATGCCGAGCCCAACTATGTGCGGCATCCCGCCTCGGTGGTGCCCAACGACCCCTATTTTCCCCAACAATGGGGGTTGGACGTGATCCAGATGCCTCAGGCGTGGGGGGAGACGGTGGGCAGTCCCTCGGTGCTCATGGCCGTTGTGGACACAGGTCTTGAGACGACCCACCCGGACGTCCAGGCCAATGTGTGGGTGAACCCCGGGGAACGATGCGGCAACGGGGTGGATGATGACCGCGACGGTTACGTGGACAACTGCCACGGCATCGATGTCATCCACGCCACCGGCGAGGTGTCGGATCCCGAGGGACATGGAACCTATGTGACGGGCATTGCCGCGGCGGTGGGCAACAACGAGATCGGCATGGCCGGGACGGCCTGGCGCGTGTCGGTGATGCCCATCAAGTATCTGGGGCCTTCGGGAGGCACGGTGGCAGATTTTTTGGAAGTGGTGGAATTCGCCCGCGCTCGCGGCGTTCGCATCATGAACTTAAGTTTCGGGGCCTATAGTTTTTCCCAGGCGGAAAAGGACGCCATCGCCGCCAGTTCCGGAATCCTTTTTGTGGCGGCGGCGGGCAACGACCGCTTGAACAACGACTTCTACCCATTGTATCCGGCGAGCTATGACTTGCCGAACCTTCTGTCCGTGGCGGCCTCGACGGTCAGTGACGCCTTAGCGTTTTTTTCCAACTACGGCATCCAGACTGTGCATTTGGCGGCGCCCGGTGTGGACATTCTTGGGGCGGCGCCCGGAGGAGGCTACGACACGGGCTCCGGGACATCGGCGGCGACGGCCTTTGTGAGCGGGGCGGCCGCTTTGGTGGTGAGCCGATCCCCCACCATGAGCCCGACGGATGTAAAACATCGGTTGCTGCGCACCACCGATCCGTCTCCGTATTTAAGCAAAATCCTCACGGGGGGGCGGCTCAATGTGTTTCGAGCCCTCACGGAGGCTCCCAGCGGCCCTTACATTTACCGCATCATTCCCAAACAAGCGGCCCACGGTGCATTGGTGATCCTTCGGGGAGCGTCATTCACCGACACGCCGGGAAGCGTCCTTTTTGCGGGAAATGTTCAAGGGACCGTGGTGTCCTGGTCTGATGAAAAGATTGTGGTCCAGGTGCCCCAGGAAGCGGTGAGCGGGGAGGTGCGCGTGCGCACGGCCCAAGGGGAAAGCCCGCCGGTGCTGTTTCAGATTGCCGAGGTGCCGTCGGGCATCCGTTATTGGTTTGCGGAAGTGCGGGCTGAAAAGGGACAGAAGCCCCTTTTGATCTTGGCAAACCCGCTCAGTGTGCCCACTTCGGTAACGGTGCGACTCATCGAAACCACGGCTGGGGATCTCACCCTGAAGACGATGACCTTAAAGCCTTATGAGAAACGCTTCCTATGGTTGGAGGATCAGGTGCCCTCATCACCTCCCCCTTCGCTTATGGTGGAATGCTTTTCCGACACCTTCGTAGGGGCGGCCGTGGTGAGTGTGGGCGCTGATTTTACAAGCCTTGTGGCTTTCCCGCCCATGGTGGAATGGTAAGGCCGCGGAGCCCTGACGCGAAAAAGGGGTGAGGCCGGGGTGCGGGGTCGCGGCTGAAGCCGCTCCTCCAGGAGGTGTCGTTGGGAAGGCTCGAGGGGAGACCGTGGGAGTGCGCTTAACCGTCCTGGTCTGTTTGATGTTTTCTTTGAATGCCTGCGCTGGCTTGGGCGGCGGGCCGCCAGCAAAAGAGACGGAAACGTCCCTGGAAGCGCGCGTTGCCGGCTATTGGGAAGCCCAGCAGCGAGGGGATGAAGAAGCGGTGATGGCCTTTGTGGACCCCCAGGGACGGCCATCCTTTTTGGCGTCCCGCGAGCGGTGGAAAAGGGCCCAAGGAGCTTCTCGACTCACGGCCTGGTCCCTTAGAAGGCTGTCCGTGTCGGGCGATGAGGCCACGGTGGAGGTGGAGACCACCTTCCAGGTGCATCACCCTCTGCTGGGCAAAGACCCGTTGGAGATTCGCTCCACCAGCCGCGACCGTTGGGTGCGGCGCCAGGGGCTGTGGTATGTGGTGGTGGAAGAACCCAGCCTGGAAAAACTCCTGGAACAGTACCGACGAAAACCATAGAATAAAAACCTTCGTTGCCGACAGCCCGACAAGGCGTGCCATGGAAAGGGGGTGGGAAGGCGTCGTGGATGGGTCTTTGACGTTGCGGGGAAAAGGCGGTGGGCGTGCACGGGGTAAAGGTGAAAGGAGTCGACCATGAATCGCTGGGTTTGGATCGTGATTGTGGCCGTGGTTTTGGGCGGCGTCGGCGTGAGTCAGGCTGGAGACAGCCGCATTCCACAACACTTTCAAGAACAATATGCGCAGGCCACGGGCTCGTCGGCCCAGCTGGTCAAGGCCATCTGGTTTCCCATCGTTCCGGAATGGTCTCCCTACAAGTGGGATAACATCTTGATTCTTTCCAATTTCAATAATGATACCATTAGTGTCTCCTGTTGGTTCACCACATATTCTCAGGTACAGACGCAAAAAGTGTACACGCTTCGCTTTTTCGAAAAGAAAATCCTTCAGTTGGATCAAAACGGCTTCGGCGATGAACTCTACGACATTTATTGTGCGTCGGCGGATTTGTTTGGAGCGGCGGTGCTGCTTTTGGAAAACGGCAAGATTGTCACGGCGTGGCCTCCCATTTATTAGAGGCCAACAGGGGCCGTCGAGAAAAGGTTTGATGGAAAGCGGCTACGGGGGTAAAAGGCGGCGCCCAGGAGCGTGTCCGAAAACGCAAAGGGGTATCTCTTGGGGGGCTGCGGCAAGCTTCCCGAAGGGTGCTTCTCGTGCCGCGCCGGCCTCTCAGCGGCGCGGCACAAATAAGAATGCTCTGCGCCCTCTGTGTCTCTGTGGTGAATTTTCATGAAAGGCCGTGAAGTCATGACGGCATCTTTGGACAGGCTCCTCGGGGGTTTTTCCAATCGCGGGGCGGTGTTGGTCTATGTGTTGTGGATCCTTGCGGCCTTGTCTTTTCTGGCTTTGCAGGCGGCCGCCTTTTCTCGAACCCGAGCTTTGGAGACGCGTTGGGCGTGGGAGGAACTGCAGCGGCGGGAGGCTGTCCATTCCTGGGTGCGCTTGACCGTGTTTTCTGAGGCCAAGGCGGCGGTGCTGCCCGTGGGGCGGTGGGTTCCGTGCCGCCTGGGGGAACTGAGTTTTTGGGTGCGTCGCGATGAGGAGCGCTCCAAAACGCCGGTGAACCAATCGGATGTTCCCAGGCTGCGTCGGACCGTGGAAAGAGCGGCGGGTCCCGGTGTGGAGCCTGCCTTTGTGGACCGTGTGGTGGATGCCCTGATGGATTGGCGCGATCCCGACGACGCGCTGCGCCCTTTCGGCGCCGAACGGGCGGACTATGAGCGCCTCGGGCTGCCACCGCCCACCAACGGGCCCTTTTCAGGGCTGTGCGAGGTGCGGATGGTTCTGGGGGTGAGTCCGGAGCTGTTCTGGGGCCATCCGTTGGAAGAGGCGCTGCGGCAGTGGACGCAAAGATCCTCAGAGGGGGCGGTGACGGCGGAGGTGGAGGCGGCGGGTCGCCGCGTGGGCTTGGCGGAGAGCTTGAGTGCGGTGAGCGGGAATGCGGCGCGGTTGACCTTTTTGTTTCCGCGAGGCGAACGGGGTTATGACATCGAGGTGGTGGTCTTTTCGCCGACGGAAGGCTCGTGGAGACTTTTGGATCGGTGTCGGGGCCACGTGACCCTGGAAAGGCGAGAACCACCGGGGCTGGAGGTCGAGGCGTCCGCTGGCCGCCCTGCGCTGACAGGGGTGGCCGGCCGAGGGCAAGAGATCTTATCCGAGGCGGTGCGGACGTGATCGGTCGTCGCAAACTCCTGGCAATCTTCTATTCGGAAGAGCGTCTGGATTATTTGAGCCTGGTCAAGGGGGTGCGGGGCTGGCGTGTGGCGGGGGATCTCGAGGGTCTACCTCCCCACAGTGCCGGCGCCGCAGGAGGGGTGCGGTCCCTGGAAGAACTGCTCAGCCGAATTGCGCCCCAAAAGAGCCGTCACCTCCATATCGGCCTTGCGGCCCAGCAGGTTTTTTTTCGGGACGTGCTTCTTCCCGCCATGGGTCTGGAAGAGGCTGTGGAGGCGGTTCGCCATGCCGTGCCGGTAGCGTGCCATCTGCCCATGCACGACATTTTCGCCGACGTGCGCCTCCATCGCCTCCGTGACAAAACCATCCAGGGGCTGGTGGCTTACACCCCCAAAAAGGCCGTGGAAGGCCTTTTGTCGGTGGTGGCCGAAACCGGTCATGAAGAGTCTCTGCACGGTCTATTTCCCGTCTGCCTGGGATGGGTGGCCTGGCTGCGGCAGGCTGTGCCTGAGCCTTCAGGGGTGGTGTGCCAAGACGGTGGGCGTCCGGTCCTGGTGGCCATGGATGGGGCCGGGCGGGTGCACGTGGTGCCGCAGCCGGAAGCCGCAGGAGGCGATGCCCAGGTCCCGACCCTGACCTCGGTGGCGGCGAGTCTCGGGATCTCGGCCGAACAGCTCTTTTCGTCCAACGGAAACCCTTATGCTCCGGCGAGTCTGGAAAACACCTTGATGGCGGGATGGCCGCACCCGGGGGACAATCTGGCCTCATTGACGGCCGCGGCGGCCGTGGCGAGCCCTTTTGATTTCTGTTTGGACGGCAGGGCGCCGCGGGTGCGCATCTTTCACCCCGCCAAAATCGTTGTCCCGTGGATCGTGCTGCTGGCCGTGACGGCGTGGGGGCTAAGCGTGGAAAACCATCGCAAGGTCGAAAAGCTGGAACGAAAGATACAGCGGGTGACGGCGACAACCCGGGAGCTGGAGCAGCAGCTGGAGCCTCTGAAAAAAAATGTGGAAGAGATGAAAAGGGTCCAAACCTTGCTCTCCGGAGCGGCAGGGTTCATGGAGCAGCGCCCGAAATTCTACTCATTTTTCAATGACCTGGCCGAAAGGGCACCGGAAGGCACCTGGGTGTCCAACGTGAATTTTGGGGACGGTCAGTTCGTCATGCAGATGGTGAGCCCCGAGTCTTTGAAGACGCTGGAGGCGCTGCGGGCTTCGCCCTTTGTCAAGGAGGTGCAACTGAGAGGGGCGGTGAACCGTCGGCAGGACGGCAAGGAGACTTTTCAGGTGAGCATCGAGTTGAAGAAGTGAAGCTGTTGGGGGGATCTCGAAAACGGCGCTGGGGGATCATTGCGGCTCTGGCCACGGCGGTTTTCGCCGCGTGGTTTTGGGTGGACCATTGGCCGGCGGTGGAGGAGAAGGCGGAGCTGGAGGCCCGTGTGGAGGCGCTTCGAGCCAAAGAGGGCGCTTTGCGAAAAAACTTGAGCAAACTTCAAGGGGAATTGGCGTCCGGCGGTGTGGCCTTGCAGGATGTGGCCCGAATTCAGCGCATGCTGGTGGATGCGGGCAGTTTGGAGGAAGCCGGGTCCAAGATGCAGCAAAGGCTGCAGGATTTTTTTGAGAAAAACGGTGTGAAGCTTCAATCCTACAGTGTCCTAGCGCCGTCTTCATGGAACGGCATTCCCATGGCTCAGACGGAATTCCGACTGAACCTGGGGGCCGAGGGGTTGGCGGCGGTTTTGCGGTTCTTGGAGGAGGAAGAAAAGCTCATTCGCGTGGAACGGATGTCCATCGTGTACCGCGGCGGGCAAGAGATGCCCCTGTTTGTCACGCTTCGAGTGGGCACCCTTTTTGTGGACGTGGAGAATCTGAAAAAATATGTGGGAACGGGTGGTTAAAAGCGACGGCGGACGCACGGACACTGGTTTTGCTGCGCGCCGAGGACGACTGTGGGGGCTGGCCCTGATGGTGCTGGCTTTGGGTGTGGGGGCGTGTGCCTCGGACCGTGGCGAACGGCGGACGCCGATGGAATCGGTCTCGGCAAGACGCGTCTCCGTAGGCAGCCCTGCGGCCCCAGCGGGGGGGGCGGAATCCGCGGGAGGGGCTTCGACCCAGAGGGCGGAGGCGGTCACCATCAAGCCGGTCGAGGACGACGCACAGAGGCGGCAGCGGTGGCGCGGACCCGTGGGGTATCAGGCCGCACCGCGAAAAACCTTTCCCCTTCCGTCGGTGCCGAAGGATGCCGCCGTGGGGCAAGGCGCCGCCGAGGAACGGGTGGCCATCGAGCTGGCCTTCGATGCCGCGGATCTCTATCAGGTGCTGGACGCCACCCTCTATCAGCTCTATCGCGTCAACTATATCGTGGACCCCAGTATTCAGGCCAAGGTCACTTTTCATCTCAAGGGAAATTACAATCGTGCCGAATTCATAAGTGTGCTCAATGACGTTTTGCAGATGAGCGGGTTGGCCTTGGTGCCCGGACCGGGGCAGATGGTCAAGGTGGTGCGCAAGGACCAAAGCGGGGGATTGTCGCGCACCGTGGGCCGAGGCGACGAGTTCGGCGATGGCGGCGGGGATGTGACCCGCATGATTCGACTGCACTTTTTGGATGCGGGCACGGCGGCCGGCAACATTCGACCGTTTCTGTCTCCGGGGGCCGTGGTGGTGGCCGACGCGGCGAGCAACGCGGTGGTCATCACGGACACCCTGGCCAACATCGAGAAAGTGGCCGCGCTGCTTTCGGCCATGGACGTGGACTACATTCGGGAAGTGTCGTGGAGGATCTTTCCCTTGGAACACGCCAAGGCAGAAATGGTGGCCGACGATGTGGCCAAGATTCTGGGGTCCCAGGGCCTCTATGCCCGCACGGGCGCCGAGGCGGGATCCTTCCAGGTCTTTCCTATCAAAAGCCTCAACGCCGTCATGGTGGCCTCTCGGGTTCCCTCTCTTTTGGATCATGTGCAGCGCTGGATCCCGCTCATTGATCGCAGCGGGGCGGGAGGCCAAGGCATCTATGTGTATTTTGTAGAAAACGGTTCGGCCGAGGAGCTGGCTTATTTGGTGGGGCAAGTCTACGGCATCGCGACGACGCGGCCTCGGGCCAAAAGCGAGGCGGGGTTACGGGGGGTGGTGAGTCCCACCACCATGGGTATGTCGTCGACCACCACAGGGAGCTTGTCCGAGGGGACCACGTCACGGAAAAGCCCGCAGGCGCAAACGACCCCCACGCCGGAAGCTATTGAAGGCAAGTTGACCAGCGACGTTTCCATCGTGGCCGATCCCACCACCAATACGGTCATCATTCGCGCCACGCCTCGTGATTACGAAGAAATTATCCATGTGATCCGACAATTGGACATCACGCCACGCCAGGTTCTGATCAGCGTCATCATCGCCGAAATCTCCCTGTCGGGATCCCTGGAATACGGCATCGAATGGCTCCTTCAAGGCCACTGGGACAAATACACGGGCCAGGCCATTCTCGATGCGGCGCGGCCGCGCAAGTTCACCACCGGTTTGGGGGACGGAACGGGGTTCATCGGCGCGGTCTTCGACGGTTCCGACTTTCTTCGGGGCCTCATTTATGCTCTGGGCAAGGACTCCAAAGTCAACATTCTTTCGTCGCCCAATATCATGGCGAGCGATCACAAAGAGGCCTACATCGAGGTGGCCGAAGAGGTTCCCTTGGTGACGGGGGAGGTGACCAGCCCGGAGCAGACGACGACGACGCGCACCATTCAGTACCGCAAAACGGGCATCATTCTCAAAGTGACCCCCCACATCAACTCCAGGGGCCTGGTCAAATTGGATATTTCTCAGGAAGTGAGCGAACGCGGCGAAAGGGACGAACAGCTCAAGACCACCTCCATCATCAGCCGCAAAGCCGAAACCTCCTTGGTGGTCAACGACGGCCAAATGATCGTCATCGGAGGCTTGATGCGCAATCGCGATGCCGCGGGAACCTACGGGATTCCGGGCCTTCGAAACATGCCCGTTTTGAAGTATCTTTTTGGCGGCGAGAGCAAACAGAACGCCAAATCCGAGCTCATTATTCTCATCACGCCCAAGGTAGTGCGCAGCCGAGAAGAGGCGGATACGGTCACGGGAGAGTTTTACGACAAGGTGAAAAAGTTGCGGGAACTGGTGGAACAGACGCGCCCACAAAGCAATCCATAGGGAGGGAAGCCCATGAGGCGGCACAGAGCGTGGGGACGGCTTTTTTGGATTGGGCTCATCGGGTTGTGTGTCCTTGGCCTGGCGGGCCGAGAAGCAGCGGCGGTGAAGGTCCTCCCCGATGAGGACGTCAATCTGGGGCCCTATACCTTGGGGCCCGGGCAGACCCTCGGTCCTTTGGAGGTCCTACTCTCCGTCTCGGCAACCGTGGACAATGAGACGAAATATGTGGCTTCGTGCAACGCCCCGTGGGTTGCCCTGGAACCCGCTTCAGGAGATATTCCCGGCGTCATTAAAGCCAAAGTGACTATTTCGGCCCTCATGGAGGGGTCCTTCAATGCCGAGGTGAAGGTCACGAGCAATCTGGGCCAGAGCGACGCGGTGAAGATCCATGTGACGGTGAGTCGGCTCACCGGGGAGCCTCTCTCCATTTCCCCGAACTTTGTGGATTTGGGCACGATCCGGCTCCTGGGCGGAGAAAGCTACGGCCCGGTCGGTTTTACCGTTTCCATTAGCGGCGGACCTATCCCGGCGCAGGGCAAGCAAGCGAGCTTTCAGGCCGCTTCGGACCAGCCGTGGCTTCAGGCCGTCCCTTCTTCGGGCAATGTCCCGGGAACCACGACGGTGCAGGTGACCATCTCCGACCGCATGGTGGGCCCTTTTCAGGGAACGCTGACCATCACCACCTCCACGCCGACTCCGGAGGGCGGGACCATCACCGCTTCGGGCACGGTCATCGTGACGGGGACCGTGGAACGGGCCATCGGCGATCTCCTCATTGTGTCCCCATCCACGCTGGATGTGGAGTTTACCACCAACAATCTCACGCCGCAGGTTTTCCCTTTGGATATTCGCAACGCCGATCCGAAGGGGATGATCCCCACGTGGTCGGCGGAAGCCCAGGTGCCCTGGCTTCGCGTGGATCCCGTTTCCGGAACCGGAAACACCGTGGCCACCTTGACGGTGGACCCGCGTCTGGTGCCCATGAGCTCGTCCGTGGGCAGTGTGGAGGGAACGATTCTTTTCCGGTCCAATCTGGCTTCGGAGCCCGTCACGGTCACCGTACGTCTGACGGTGGTGGTGGTCTCCAATGAGCGTATCTCGGTCTATCCTTCCTATCTCTATTGGAACATCGTACGCTCCGCCGACGGGACTCTGGAAAGTTTCTCGGAAGAAATCCTCACGGTGGCCTCCCAAAACGACGGCTGGATTGTATGGACCGATGTCCCCTTTGTGATGCTCACGAGTTTGGACGCCCTCGTCGGCGGCGCCCATCTCATGGGATCCGGCGTCGGCACGCGGCTCAGCGTGATGCCGTCGGCTCAGGTGCTGGCCGGCTACGGGTACGGCCGCTATGAAGGGCGCATCATGGTTTCCAATCTCCCCGGGGATGCCATGCGCATCGTGCCGGTCGTCGTGGACATTCGACGACCCGAAGATCCCGTCATGCCGCCCATTCCGCCCAACACCTTCCTGCAGTCGGTCCCCGGCTATGTTCTTGTGGAGGCGGTGGATACGGCCTGGTTTGAAATGCTGCTGAGCGCACCCAAGACCGTGAACCAGTACACCTCCAAGGAGGCGTGCCTGGCTGCGGGCGGCGTGTGGATGGATCCCGACAAAGTGCCCGGAACTCTGGACGAAATGTGCAGTGTGGATCAGAAAGTGTATGTGTTGGCTGCCGTGCCCGATGCCATTCCGGGCCGCGTCTATGTCCTTTCGGCGCACCACCCCGCGGGGCTCACGGAAGCCTATCTCAACGGCGTGAAACTCCCCGGAGCCGATCAATGGTACTATTCGGCCGGACCCGTGCCTTACATTCCCATTGGGCCGTTGCAGCTTTTGGGCCTCTACGGTCGGGTTCATGTGAGCGTGCGGGTGGGCTCCGATCTGGCGTCGGCTCAGGAAGTTCAGCGGGTGCAGATCAATGTGCGCACGGTGGAAGGATCGTGGCTCATTACCGAAAATTACCAGGGGTCGAGCTATTCCTACGGGCCGAGCCGCCCGCTGACCCTGAAAAGGCAATCTGCCGGAAGTGCCGTGTACGTGGGTTCCTGGGACGGCGCCTCCGTCACCTGCAGTCCAGGCGACGGCGTCCGTCAGCTTTATATTATCGAATTTACGCAAAACGGTGTGCGCTACATCTATGAAATCCAAAGCCTGACGGCCAACAAGATGAAAGGTCGTTGGACGTTTTCCACCAACGGTATCACGTCTAAGTGGGAAACGTTTGAAGGGAGTCGACTAACGTTCGTTCCATGACGGTCATGGATGGAGGAGATCCGAAGATTTTTGAAGGAGCGGATCCGCCGTGACGAAGGAGAGACCCATGACGAAAAAGATGATTGTTCTTTTCTGGATTGTCGGCCTGTGCGCGGCCTGCGGCACGACCGTCGTGGAAAATGTGGCTCCGGTCCATCGGGAATCGGCGGCGGGGGCGGCCCAGCGGGTCCTTGTCATGCCCTTTTCCGACTACACAGTGGACGATTCCCTGTACAACTATTGGGCTCGCAACATCCTGATCAACGAGGCCCTGAGCGACGAGTTGGTGCGTTACGGGTTTGGGTCCGTGGTTTACGAGGAAGTCGTCGGCTACCTTCTGGACAAAGGCTATATCAAGGAAGCGGCGCCCGAATCGACCCGGACGCCGGACATGAATGTTCTGGAAAAGGAGCTGGCCAAGGAATGGTCACCGGGGATGAAGGCCGAGTTGTTCCGAGCCATGTATCTCAATCAGGCGGCCCGATCGTCCCAACAAAAACAGGAAAGCTACTGGGACAGTGAAAAACGCGTGGTCTTGGATACCAAGGCGGTGCGGGAATTGGGGCGTTTTTTTGCGGCCGATTACGTGCTGCGGGGGCGCATCGTGGTTTTCAAGTCCGGGCAAGAGGACAGTTTCAACCCCTTCCAGACCGGTGTGCTGCCTTTTTTGTTCAAGGTGGGCTCGAGAACGGTTTTTGGAGTGGCCCAGAGCGATACCTATGAGCTGATCGACAAGATGGCCATCGGCGGCATCCTTGGAGCGGCCATCGCTCCCGACAATTGGCCTTTGCAAGACGACGACAAGAAGCTCACCGGCCATCCGCGGTTCGGAGGGCAGGTGGTGAGTGTGGAAGATTATGCCGAATGGAACACCCTCATTTGGGGCGCGACGGGAGCCGGCCTGGCCTTTTTGGCCCATAAAGGGGGTCGGGTGGACCATGTGGTGGTGCAGCTTCGTGTGATCGCGCAAGATGTGCGCACGGGCTACATCGTGTGGTCCAATCGGGCGGAAGTCAAAGTCATGCCGAAGACGTTTTTCGGGGATAAGGATGTGGACAGCCTGACATCGGAAGCCATTCGGCATGCCGCAGGACGGCTCATGGATAACTTCGTGGCTAGCCTCACCGGCCGCGAGGTGGTGCGAAGCCGCGCCGACGGATCCCTTTACGTGACGGCGGCAGGAGGAACCTTGGCCCCGGAGAAGACGAAATACGGCACCATCTACGTGGGGCCTCCGCCGCCGGCGTCTCCAGAAAGAGATCCCTACGGCGACACTTGAATCGAGAAAAGAAATCATAGGCATGGCCATGGCGTGGGATCGACTGATGGAAAACGACATCGTGCCGAACGCTCCCCCTCCCCTGCCTCGGCCGCGTCATGCCCTGGTCTTCGCCCCCCATCCGGATGATGAAATCCTCGGCTGTGGGGGAACTCTGCACCTCTGGGCCCAATCCGGCGTTCCCATCCGCGTGGTCATTGTCACCGACGGGGCGCGATGCCTCGATGGACCCGAAACCGTCGTTTCCGTGCGCCGTGAGGAATCCAGGGCCGCGGCCCGTGTCATCGGCTACGGGGAACCGGAATTTTGGGATTTTCCCGACCGGGACCTGCGATACGGCGAGGGGCTGGTCCGTCGCCTTTTGGAAAAAATTCAGGAGTGTGAGGCGCATTGGATTCTTGCGCCGGCCCTGTCGGAACGGCACCCTGACCACCAGGTTGTGGGGTTGGCCGCGGCGGAGGCCGTCCGCCGCCTTCAGGGCGAAAGAGAGCTCGTGTTCTATGAAGTGAGTGCTCCTCTGCAGCCCAACCTCTTTATCGACATCACGACCGTCGAAGAGATTAAGGGTCAGGCCATGGCCTGCTTTACGTCCCAGGAAGCCCTGCAGCCGTACAGCCAACGCATGCAAGGGCTCAACCGATATCGGGCGTACAGCCTGGGATCGGCATGCCGCGCCGCGGAGGCGTTTTATCGAATCCATGCCTCGGCGTTGGGAAACGGGCTGAAGGCTGTGCCACGGACCTGGCAGGAGTGGCGGGCGGCGGCGTCGGGGGCTGTCGAGGCCGAGGACATTCCTTTGGTGAGCGTCATCGTCCGCAGTATGGGCCGGCCGACGCTACCTGAAGCGCTGCAGAGCCTCGCCGATCAAACGTACCCTAACATTCAGCTGATTGTGGTCAACGCCAAGGGAGGGCGCCACAGCCCGCCTTATCCCCTCAGACCCCACTGGGAGTGGGCCCTTGTGGAAAAGGGCGAGCCCCTGTCACGAAGTCGAGCCGCCAATCTCGGGCTTCAGCACGCACGGGGCCGATGGGTTTTGTTTCTTGACGATGACGATGTGCTGCTGCCCGATCACATCCACCGTCTGGCGCAGGCCTTGATGGACAATCCATCGTTCTTGGCGGCCTATTCGGGCGTACGCGTGGTGGATGGCTCGGAGGTCTTTCTTTTCGATTACGATCAGCCCTATTGCTTCGAAAGACTCTTGGCGGCGAACTACATTCCCAACCTGGCGGTTCTCTTTGAGCGGCGCTTGGTGACGGAACACGGGTGCGGTTTTGACGAGACGCTGCCTGTTCTGGAAGATTGGGATTTTTTGCTTCAGCTGGCCCGCCACACGGCCTTCGCTTACGTTCCGGGCGTCTCGGCGGTGTACCGCTATGGGCTTGGCCAATCGGGATTGTCGCGAGGGCGCCAGGAGGCGCTCTATCAGGAATATCGTCGAGTTGTGATGGAAAAATGGCTGGGGCGGTTGGGCCTGGAGGTCGTGGACCGTGCCCTGGATATGTTGGCTTGCGACCTGGAGATGATGCGAAGGGAAATGAAAGTCGTCCGCAGTGAGCTCGATGAGAGCCGACGGCAGCTCAAAGAAACGCGACGGGAGATGAGTGAGGCGGCGGCGCGCTACGAAGAGCTTCTCGCACAGGAGCGCTCGGAAAGGGCAAAACGCGAGGCCGTGATTGCGCAGCTGAATGCTCGGGCGGCGAATCTGGAGCGGGATCTGGAAGACCTGAGGAATCGCTCCGCTCCCTTGGAGGCTCGGCTGCGATCCATTGAATCTTCCCGCATCTGGAAAGCCACCTCCCCGGTGCGAATGGGCGTTCACAAAATCAAAAAGCTCCTGGGGCGCGTTTGACCCCACGGTGATCTGCTGTGTGTCTCCCTTCTTTTGTGGGTTTGTCCCTTTTCGAAGGAGCGCCGACCTTCTGTGGAAGAGGACGGAACGGGGTTTCAGGTTCGACGTGCTGTATCGGCCTTGGTCCATTTCCAGAGGCCAACAGTGCCGACCGTGCGCCCTCGAAGACGACAATAGTATGTTCGTGGAGCGAGACGCTTCCAAACATCGCGAGGGAACATGGCCTTTGGTACGGTGACAGTGGCTTGAGCGAAAGGAATAAACAAGGAAGAGAGGGCGAATTCGAGAGACAGACCATCCCCCATGGCGTGCGGGGGGACGGGAAATGTCGGCGGCCCCGAAAGTGTCCCTAAATCCACTGGAAGAAGACGGGCGTCGACAAAGCCAGGCGCTACGGCCTTCTCGACTCTCTCTTGGCCAAAAGCAGGGCCATAAAACTTCTGCAGAAAACTCTCGTGGGACGCACTCATCAAACGTCCTTTACGCTCTTCGGAAGCAGGGGATTGGTTCCAGTAGTGGACAGCTTCCGCGCGAGGGTCGCACACGATGGGCAGTCCCGCCAGTAGCGCGCGGGCGCACAGATCCGTGTCCTCGTAATAGAGAAAAAACCTTTCATCGAGGATCTTACCGTCCGGAAGGGCCAGGGCCTGGCGATCAATCAGCATAAGAGCGCCGGAAAGAAAGATTTCCGCGAAAGGGTTCTGTTGGGCCCAGAATTGATCGTGGCGGGCCGTCCAATACCATTGAAGGGTTCGGGCGTCCAGCTCGTGGGAGCGCGCCCAAGAGACGGCGGCATTCCACCAGCGACAACCGCCCGTTGCGGGAGGTAGCCGAAAGGTGCGGGCCTCATCCCAATAGAACCGGGGCCCAACCAGGGCGGCTTCATACTGAACGGCAGTCTCGTAGAGGCGGCGAAAACAGTGCGGGTCGGGCCTGACGTCTGGATTGATCAAAGCCACATAACGGGTGGTGGCCCAGTCGACCCCCTGATTGACGGCTGCAGCGAACCCCACGTTATGCGCATTGCTGCGGTAGAGCACGCCTTCCGGGAGTTCATTTCTCGACGAGCCCGTCACCTCAGGGCTATTGTCCACAACGACCACACGCCCAACAGTGGGATCCTGGACCACGTCTAAAACCAGACGCTGCACCAGCGACCATGTGTTGTAGTTAACCACAACGGCGGTGACGCTCATGTTTTTGACCCTTCGTTTGAGGCCTTGCGCGCGCGGACGAGAAAAGCTTCGGTGAGCAAGCTCTGTTCCGACACCACAAGCGATTCAAGGCAGCGCAGCTGATCCAAAAACCGGCGTCCCTGAGGGGTAGGCGGCGGCTGGCGTCTTTGAAAAACCTCCACCACAAGGCCGCTCTGTTCCAGAGCCCTTCGCAAGGAATCTTCCGTAAAGAACCGCAGGTGGCCTCGGTTGAGGATCCCGGCGGGAACGTATTCGAACGTTCCCTGAAACAGCCCGCGTAGGACGGTCCAATGGCCCACATTGGGCACACTGAGCAGCAGATATCCATTGGACGCCAGCAAGGCATGGATTTTCCGCAGGGCTGCCCAAGGATCCTTCAGGTGCTCCAAGACGTCTCCGCAGGTGATGACATCAAAAGGACCCGAAAGGGCCATGGACTCAAAGTCACCCTCGTACACCGCATCGTAGAACAACCGTGCGGCATGGGCTTTTCGTTTGTCGGGTTCCACACCGGCGATAGAGACATCAGGGCGCTGGGTCTTGACGGCTTTGCCGAAGAGGCCCGAGGAGCAGCCCACATCGAGGATTTTGGCCGCGTGCTCGGGAATCAAAGCGAGCAGATCTTCTCGCGGGTGTTCGTCGAGAGGGAAAAAAACATGGACAAAGGCTCGAGGCTCCACCGTGCCCCCTTGCGCGGCCAAAAGAGCGGCAGCGTCCTTGGCGGACACCGACCACGGGTCGGGAAACGCGTAACGGATTTGAGCCACGGGTGCAGAAAAACATCGAGGATCCAACGGTTGCACCTCGAAAAGGACCTTGGTCGTGTCCAAACTCAGATGATGGGCGGCTTCTTCATAGGTGGGCACGTCGTGATAAGGAAAGGCAGGGGGCGCGTTTTGGTTCGGTTGAACACTGTCCAGATATGTCGGAGCACGCAGGGATGGGTTTTCGTGCGGCGTGGCAAGAAGGTGCAGAGCGGCGCTGTTCAGCAAAAGAGAAGGATCCGTCACCCATAAAACGTGCAGAGACGAGGTCTTTTCGAGCACGATGGCGAGTGGCTGAAGGGGGTCGTAAGGGATCCATTGGGCGTTGGGGTGGCATCGCGCCACAGTACGTTGGCTGTGTTCACGACAAAAGCGCACGGCAAAGGCCTCGTGGTCGGACAAGGGGTCGTCCCCGCACGGCCACCACACAACAAAAGGCGGTGTCATGAAAGGGCCTCCTCCTTTCGGTACATCCGGTAGGCCGGCGTTTGGGTCACGCGGACCGAACAGCCGGCCAGAGTTTCCCGCCATTCCTGAAGAACCATATCCCCGCCCCAAATGTGGCATCGGGCGCACAGCGCCAAACCCTCCACGCGCCGCTCCAGGTGGTGCCGTCGGTAGGCGTTGAAAACCGGACTGTGCCGGAAAATCTGCAGCAAAGGCTGGTTGAGCACAGAACCCGTGGGGACATCGAGATGAATGTCTTCGCAGCACAAACCGACACGGCCGTCCCAGGCGATGACACACTGGTGCCAAAGCAAAGAACAAGGGCGAAAGGGAGGGTTTGCGTGAGATGGCCAGAGCGTTCTTTCGCCAATGGGTCGAAAACGCGACAAGGTGATGGTTTCGGCGTAAGGCATCCATCGTTCCACAAAAGCCGGCCCTTGATCCTCGATGTGGGGGTAGAGGACCATATTGAAGGACAGAGCCGGCGTGGCCGATTGGCGCTCGGCCTTGCGGCGGATGAGGTGCCGTACATGGCGTTCGATAATGTTCAAACGGGCGTTTTGACGAACGGCGTCATGCGTTTCGGGATCCACGCCGTCGATACTCAAAGCCAAAAAATCCACGCGGAGGTCAAGAAGCCGCTCGGTCCACGCCGAGTCCAACAACATGGCGTTGGTCATGAAGCCGACCCGAAGATGGGGGATTTGCTTCGCACACTTGAGCAGCTCGGGCAAATGCGGGGACAGAAGCGGCTCGCCGGCGCCGTGGGTCAGCAGGGTCACGGGCTTTTCCCATCGAGCCAAGTCTTCGAGCACGCTGTGCCACACCGCCGGATCCATATGCCCCAGAGGTCGTGTGCGAGGGGCCGCGTCGCCGTGGAAATGGCAATAGCGGCATCGCAGGTTACACGCGTTGGTCACTTCCACGATGACTTCGTGCGGGTAGTCGGGGGTCAAAGGCTTTGCGTCGCTCATCGGATGCGTTTCAAGTAGCCTTTCGGGTTGAAGGTGAGGCCGAAGCGTTCCATGGACCGGTCGGCAAGGAAGCGGCCGTCCTCTTCGAGAAAAAGCTCCACGGCTTCCATAGGGCCGGGGCCGAAGTCTTCCAGAACGGGGTGGCCGTTGATGTTGGTGTCTTCAACAATGAGATACTGCCCCACGGAAACCAAGGGCGCGTAGAGGCGAAGTTCGCGCAGGACGTGGTCGCAGCGGTGATCCGAATCCAGAAGGACCATGACGTGGTCTTCTCGAAAGGCGAGATTTCGGACGGTCTGGAAGATCTCGGGTGACGTGGAATCCCCTAAGAGGTAGGTGATTCGTGCATGGCGTGGGCGCTCCGCACAGGGGCGAATATCCACGGACACCACGTGCCCATGCCCCAGCAGATCGCACATGGAAGCCAAAAAAAGCGCGCTACCACCATAGGCCGTGCCGCATTCCACGATAAGATCCGGGCGCCTCGTCCAGAGAATTTCCTGGTAAATCCATAAATCCAAGGGGCATTTTAGTGTGGGGACACCCATCCATGTGCAAACGTGCCACGGGCCGGGCTGCTCAGGACGACCGTAAAAAAGGCGCGCATAGGCCCCTTCAATGAAGCGCCGCCACGAAGCGCGCCAAGGTTTCCGTTCGAAAAAACGCCATATAGAAAGCATAGCAGGATTCATGGTTTCGGAGAACTCGTTTTCTTCACCGCTGTCCATCATGTCCCTAAGCCTAAGGAGAATGCCTCCTGGGGCATCCTGGGTGTCGATACACGGTACGTCAATGCAGCGAAAAAGGGCGGCGAGACCGTCGCGGCTGAAGCCGCTCCTACAGGTTCTGCTGTCGGCCCCCCCCCCCCCCCCCCACGCCTCGAGGAGCGTGTGCGAAATAAATCCTGTGGGAGCCTAAGCCTTCAGGGTGGATCCAGTAGGAGCGGCTTGAGCCGCGACCCCGCGTGCCTTAACCCCCTGGCCCTGAATATCCTCCCAAAAGCATCGATGGACAAAGTCTCAGCGTTGAGCACTCGTTGTCTCCACCTGCCATTTTCGGCGAAGAGCCATTCGGCCAATGGTTTTTTGTCCAATCACTCGAATGGGATGCAAGTGTTTGGATTCGTACCATAAGAGTCCACCTCGCTCGGCCACCGCCCCCGTGAGGCGATACGTGCCGGGCCGGATGGGAAGGGCCTGAATCTCAAGTCGAATGCGCAAGCGCTGTCCCGCTTTGCAGTGTCCGACGGTCACATTGTCGTGATGGGTGGCCGCGCCCGCGACGATGGTTTCTTCAGGGTCCACAAAGGCAAAGCCGAACTGAGGATTAAAAACATCTTTTAGAACCGAAACATCCATGGCCACAACGACATCATCAAGAGAGCGAATTTCCGAGAGGGGATGCCCCTCGGCACTTTCTAACCATAAGGACAGAATACGGCAATCGCGACTAAGTTCGAGACCTGCACCCTCCACAGCGTCCTCCTCGGGCAACAGATCAGCCGATCGGGATCGGGCGTTGCAGTGTTCTTCGTAGGCCGCCAGAACGTCCTGAACATCCCCGTACATTCGTGTTTTGCCGCGATGAAGCCACAGAACGTGATGGCATAGCTCCTGGATATGATACATGGAATGGCTGCAAAAGATCAGGGTCTTGCCCTGGGCTTGGAAATGGAGCATCCGTTCAATGCATTTTCGCTGAAAAGCCACATCGCCCACGGCCAGGGCTTCATCGATCACCAGAATATCGGGATCCACGCTGACCGCGATGGAAAAAGCGAGACGGACCACCATGCCCGAGGAATAGCTCTTAATGGGCCGATCGATGAAATCGTGGAGTTCGGCAAAGTCGATGATCACCGGTTCCAGTCGGCGCACGTCGGCTGGGGTCAAGCCGAGAAGAGCGGCATTGAGGAAGATGTTCTGACGACCGGTAAAATCAGGGTGAAAACCAGCTCCAAGCTCGAGAAGAGCCGTGATGCGCCCGAAAGTGCGAACTTGGCCCCGTGAAGGAGTCAGCGTGCCGACGAGGAGTTTTAGCAAGGTGGACTTGCCGGCGCCGTTGTCTCCAATGATGCCCAAAGAGCTGCCGGAAATGACAGAAAACGAGATGTCGTCCAGGGCCGTAAAAAGGCGGTGGCGAGGCCGGCGCACCACGGCTTCCCAAAGGCGGTGCCACGGCCGTTCGTAGAACCGGTAATCTTTGCCCAATTCAAAGACTTCCAGGCGAAACATGGGCAACGGCAAAGACCTCCTGTGACAGAACACCCGCATGGAAAAGCAGGCCCGGTTAGAGGACATCGGCAAAGGCGCGCTTCGACCGATGAAAAAACCATGAACCGAGCGTATAGCTCACCAAAGCGGCCATGCCAAGGATGATGAGGCTCTTCCACGGAACGGTATGGCATAAAAGGCATGCACGATAGGCATCGATGAAAAAGGTTAGAGGATTCAAAGCCAACCAAGGAGTGAGGCTTTCAGGAAGAAAGGATGCTGGATAAAGGATAGGGGTGGCATAAAACCAAATGTTTAAAAAAATCCGAAGACCTTCCTGAATGTCTCGGACAAAAACGACGAGCGAAGCCAGCACATAGGCGAGTCCCAACGTAAAGAGGAACTCTAAAACCACAAGGAAGGGCACGAAAAGCCAGCTGGGAGCCACCTGGCCGCGATAGGCGACGTAGAAGATGACCATGGTGAATCCAATGCCGTTGAGGATGAAGGACACCAGGACGGAAGACATGGGCAGGAGCTCACAGGGAAAAACCACTTTGGTCACAAGAGCGCTGTGACGCAGAAGACTTTGGGAAGCGCGGTCCAGAGCGTCAGCGAACATGAGCCATGGAAAAAAAGCGGTAAGGAAAAAGAGGGTGAAACTGGAGGTGCCCACGTCGGATTCCACGAGTCGAACACGAAACACGAATTGAAAAAGGAAACTGAAGATGAGCATTTGGGCGATGGGATGAATGGTGGACCAAAAGATGCCTATAGCGGAGGCGGCATAGCGTCCGGAGATTTCGTGGGCCAGAAAACCCTTGACAATATGGCGATGGGTGAAGGCTACCGAGGCTTCGGCAACAAGGTGCGCAAGGGGCCACGCGGAGGGAGTGAGGAGGGACCGTTTTCTCATGAACCCGACGAAAGAAGGGCGGAGCAGGATATCCCGCTCCGCCCGTGAGATTGTCCTGGCTCGTGACTTAAGAACGTTAGAACGGCGTCACTTCCAAGCCGGGCTCGGTGTACCAATTGTTCCATGCCGGATCGACACCCTGGACAAAGGCGTTGGGCACATCGATACCTGGCTTGAAATCAAAGAAGCTATAACGGTTCAGATCGCCGCCTTCCCAAGCGGTCTGCAGGGAGAACAGGCCTTGCGGACCGACGTTAACCACAAAGGGGATAACCGGGGCGTAGCGATCCCTGACGATGGGATTGCCCGGGCCACGGCCGGCTTGCTTGTCATAGATGGCTGGCACGGAATTAAAGGAGTAGCGAATCCACCCTTCGGGGAAAGGCACGATGTTCGGCAAAGCTTCAACCCAGAAAATCTCCGTACACATTTGGGCCACGGGAGACGGGGAGAAGACCGAGAACTTCTCTGTGGTGTCGAAGATCTTGGCACCGGCAACAGCGCAGGCACGCGCCTTGTCATCCGCAGGGCTGTTGCGGTCCGTGCCGATATCCCACCAGAACCCGTGCTTGTCGGTAATACCGCTGATCTTTGTGGGGAAGGTGAAGAAATGGAAACTGTGCCCCTTGGTGCTGCTGTTGTAATAGGGCAGACGCACGGTTTTCTTGGCCAGAAGGTCTTCCAAACGGACCAGACCGATGGAGGTTTCGTTCAGCCCCGCCAGAACGGTTTCGAATCCAGCATCAATCCACACCTTGTTCTGGTAGTTCATGACCGCCACGGGCTTGAGAGCGAAAGAGGAGCCGGTTCCCATCCAGGAGATGTCCGCGTAGCCGCTCAAAATGTTCTTGGGATAAGCCGGAACCGGAAGGGGTGCCCCGCTCACACCACCCACCAAGCCGTGATACCAGCTAAAAATACCCGATTTGGCCGCCAAGCTGGGGCCTGTAGCGGTAGGGTTCGTTGCGGCGTTGATGACATAGACATAGCCCAAAAATCCGTTGTCGGAAGGATCGCTCGTTGCCACTAGCGGCTGGTAAAGCGGTTTGGTAGCACTAGCGAAAACCCCGATTTCCACTAGGCAGCTGTCATCCGTGCTTTCCATGACGACTTTGCCAAGAGCCGGATCATACTTCAGCGTCCCCGTCCACACGTCGGCCGGCGACAGGTACAACAAGAAGTCCAAGAGCTCCTGGCTGTTCTTCCAGCTGCGCACCACCAGCTTGGCCACAGTAGAGTACTGTTCACTGGTGTTGATGACGGTTAACTTTGTTTGCCAGCCGCCATCGAGAGCCACATACAGCGGGTAAATCAAGGCGTCGCCGGTGTTGTTGACGTTGATGTTCATTGCCACAGCCGGCGTCGCGAAAATCAGCGCCGCCAGCAGCACCAAGAAACCCTTTGCGAATCGTTGCATCTCTTACCTCCTCGCGATGTCCTCAGGTGATTCACTTCTCACATCCCACCTCTTGCACAGCTCAAACGCTTCATCGCTTCAAACGGTTCTCTGAAGCCCCCTACCACCTCCTTTCGTTCATTTTGTTCTTAAGACCACCTGCACGTTACGAGACCCAAAGTCATACATCCGGAAAAACTAAAGGATCCCGAACAAGATGATGCCACTGCCCGTTGACTTTCACCCAGCGATCGCGCACACCGATGCGCATGGATTCCCCGGAACTGGACATCTTGAGCACCCATATGGGCACCTCGACAAAAAAAGGTGTTCGCAGCACGGGAGTCAAAATTTCCACACTCTTGATGGTACCGCTGGTAACGATCCTCATGTAGTTGCCATATCTTTCGCGGTCGACAAGGAAGCGAAAGTGCGGCGCTTCCATGGCATAGCATGCTTCCATGTCCCCTTTGGCGAAGGAAGACCAGTAGAGATCAAAAGCCTTGCCCAGCTCTGGCTCCACCCACGACACAGCTACTCCGGCCTGAGGTTGGACCATGGAGGCCTCTGAGCCGGATGAGAATGCTATCACAAAACAAGTCGCGGCTACGGCGGTAAGTGTTCCGATGGACCATTGTCCAGGCACAGGCAGGTAAAAGGACCTACTCATCATAGGAAAAGTCCCCGCTCACATGATAGCGCTTTACCAAGTCTTGGAACACTTGGGAAGAGATCTTCTGACGCATATAAGCCCGCAGCGTCTGCTCAATCTTCTCTTTTGCCGATTCCAAGGGAACCATGGCCTCCTCGGGGATCGGCCCGTTGTGCTTCAGGGCTTCGCCCTGAGTGACGAATTCTTCGAAATGAGCCTTATAATACGATTCGATGACAACAGGGTCAAGGGCATAATCGTGAAGCACCCCATCGAGGTAAGCCTCGGCGAGAGCCACGTGGGTGTGGACGGGGTCCAGAGGTTGAAAGGTCTCCGGGAGTTGAATCCCGTGACGATGGGCTTCTTTGGCAAAGAGGAACGTCCGCACGGCGTAGCGGCGAAACTCCTCGGGATTCGTCTCAAAGGGCGTGTATTGCGCAACGAAACGCCTGAGCGCCTCGATGTCTTGCTGTGTGACCATAAATCCGCCGTCCCCCTTGGCAATGACCATGGTGTTGTTATCCGACCCCGATGGGGCGGCCCCTGCAGCGCCGCAAAGGAAGCTCATGGCGACACACAACAGCGTGATCGGGGCTGCGGCGGATGTCATAGCTCGCTTTTGTCCACGCAAGAGATCACCTCTCCATGTTGACGTTGTGCATCCGGCGATTTGCGCTAAAGCAAGAGGCATGCCTCAAGCTCTCAGAAAACCTCTGGAGAATCCACAAGACGTCGCAAGTTCCCACGAGACAGCCATTGTCCAGGCCCATGGTCCGTTCCAATGGTTCGTTTGGACCAATGGTGATCCGTTCAAGCCAAGCCAAGGCCGCAGCAATGCGCCAACACTTAGGGTTTTCCTAAAAGATTGCGGACCTTGTCAAGTAAAAACGCAATTTGTTCGTCCTGGGGATAACGGGTCTTGAGCGGCTCCAAAATGGAGAGCGCCTCGTCAAGAGAGCCGGAAGACGCCAAAAGGAAAGCTTTCTGGAGCAAAGCACTGCGGTCCTCGGGGCTCAGGCTGAGGGCGTGATCGACGGCACGCCGTGCCGCCTCCGTAAGCCCCTGGGCATGGTAGACTTTAGACAGAAGCGAGTAAAGCCGAGAGCTGCTGGGATGGCTTTGCGCGGCCGCCTCCAGAACCTGGCGGGCGTCGGCGAAATGACGGTTTTGGAAATGAAGGGCAGCCAGATTGAACACCGCGTCTTCCATGGCAGGATCAAGAATCCAGGCCGCTTGGTAACCCCATTGGGCTTCCGGCAAGCGATCCATTCGATGATAGGTCATGGCCAAATTATAGTGAAAGCCGGCTCTTGAAGGTTCCAAAAGAATCGCCGTCTGAAACGCTTCGGCGGCCTGTGGCCAAAGCCCTTGGCGGGCGTAGAGCAAACCCAAGTTGAAATGGACGTTCGGTTTGAGCGGGTTGATGGCTCGCGCGTGAAGAAGCATTCGTTCCGCTTCGTCATACCGCCCTGCGTCGAGCAAGTGTCGGCCCAGGTTGTTGGCGGCACGGTAGTGCGTGGGATTGTGGTCCAAGGCATTGCGCCACAAAAGCAGCGGATCCCGCCAGAGTTGGTTTCGCAGCACGGTGGCGCTGAGGAGCAGTGCCAGGAGGCTTAGGCCCAAATGGACACCAAGGCGGCGATGTCGTGCCCTTGTCCATTCAAGCCCTGTGGCGACCATCCATCCCAAGCCCAGCACGGCCAAATAGAGCCGGTGTTCCACCATGGCGTCTTTGATGGGAAAGATGGTAGATTCTAGGCTCAAGGTGGCAAAAAACCAAAAAATTCCTAAAGCCACCATGGGCTGGCGTCGGCGCACAAACCATCCAGCGGCGGCCACAGCCCCTAAAGCCAGGGCGGCACAAGGGGTCCAGCCGGCGAAGAACTGGTGCACGAAAGGATACCCGTGGTCCACGGATTGCCGAAGGGGGGCGACCATCAAAAGCACATACAGGCAGAGCACCTGAAGCTGGGTGTAGAAATAGGATGTGCGGGGGACCATGGTAGTTTCCCGTGTCACTCGGTCCACGTCACTTAAAAGATCCGTCAACGACGACAAGCCGTCGGCAAGGCCAAGGTGCCACACCACGGCGATGCCCATTCCTGCCAGTGGTAGGGCCAGACGCAGGGCCGCGGCCCGCCAGAAACGGGCGGAACTCTTGAGCACAAGCCATTCAATGCCTGTCAAGACGAGCGGAAGGGTCAAGGCGTTTTGCTTGCATAGGAAAGAGGCGATTCCCAAAACGGTTACCAAAACGCCGTAAACCGGCCGGTTTGTTCGGCGCATCTGAACGTAGCACAGTACGGCGCTCAAATAAAACAAGGCCGCCATGGAGGTGTAGCGTTGCACGATGTAGGTCACAGCTTGGGTTTGGATGGGATGCACGGTGAAAAAGGCCGCAGCCCAAAGAGCGGCGCGCTGGGGATTTGGGCTCCACGATTGCCCCGCCTGTCGATCCGCGACCGTTTGAAAAAGAAGCGCGGAAAGAAGGTAGACTAAGACGCCGTTCATGGCGTGAAGGCCCATGTTGACGAGATGATACGGCAGAACACGGTTTCCATGAAGGTGCCACTGGAAGGCGAACGTCAAGTCCACCAGGGCTCGCGGACGACGCAGCCAGGAAGACCGCATAAAGCGGTCCCAATCGTGGATTTCTCGATTTTGGACAATGGCATGAACATCGTCGAAAACAAAAGGAACATCCACACTGTTGGCGTAAGCAAGGATCGTTGCCAAGACGAGCAACGCCCCTGCGGCGATGGAAAAGAATTGTCCATTCGAAGACATCCTCGAGGTTGTTGAAAGTCCGCGTTCACGATCCATGGTTTTTCGATTTGTTCAATGAATGTCGTTCCCGTAGGCCAAAACGTCTAACCCTGTGGACTCAAGCACGGACCTTTGGTTCTTGTCAAGGGACCTTCGGAATGGTAACAGAAGCGGCGGGAAAGAAGGCATGAGGTTCGATCAAGAGGGTGAACGATGAAGAGGGTTGTTCGGTTTGGTGTGCTGAGGCTGACCTGGTGCGTGGGGCTTTGCATGCTTTCGGCTCTTTCGGCTTGGGGGCAGACGCCGGAGCAGGCGCCCCTTGTGAAGAAAAAACTTTTTGTCCCTATGACGGAAGCCGGTCCCGGGAGCACGGGGCCTCAGGCGCCTGCGGTTGACGGGCGTTTTGTGCTGACAGGCGTCATGGTGGGCCCGGACGGGAAAAAAGCCCTCATACAGATCAAAGGGGATCCTGCCGTGGCAAGAGACGGTTCGGCCAAAGGCTGGCGCGGGGAGGGAGAGTCCGTCGGAGGGTATCTTGTGGAAAGTATCGAACCCAATGCCGTCATTTTGACCGGGAACAATCAAAAGGTGCGGGTTCCTCTTTATGGAACGCCCAAAGAAAGGCCGCAACCCCTGACCACGGCTTCTGCCGGCAAAAAAGAACTTTCCAGGCCGGACCACGCTGCGGGCTCAAAAGGGCCGTCGCAGGGACCGCAAGGATCCGCAGGGGGCGGCGGGGCATCCAAAAACCCATCCAATGCCCCTCCTCAAGCCTCTTCCGCAGGGCCCCTGGGGCACACGGCGGAAGCCATGCAACAGGGATCCCAGGAAAACACCCAAGGCACATCGGCAGGAGCATCCGCGCCGGGTGGTTTCATGAACCCTTTCGCAGAGGCTCTGAGAAAAGCGCAAGAAGCCCAAAGGGAACTTTCCCAGCCTTCGGCCGGCGGGGCTCCTGCGGGACCGCCCCAGTAGCCTGATGAAGAAAGTGTTATGAACCCCCAAGACATGACCGTTGATCTCATCGTTGTGCATTTTCGAGCGCTTCCGTCGCTGGCCAAGCTTTTGGAATCCTTGGAGGACAATGAAAAGGCTTTTGGGTCCTACGCGGTCCACGTGGTCAATAACGGGCATGCCGACTCTTTATTGCTGCGGTGGGCCCAAGCAGGGCGCATTCGGTTGTACCAGAATGGGACCAATCTGGGGTTTGCCCGGGCCGTCAACCGCGTCCTTGGGGCGACGCAGGCGCCCTACGTCATGCTCATGAATCCGGATACGTGGTTCATTTCGCCCATCATGGGAAAAATGGTCGATTTTATGGAGGCCCATCCTCGTGTGGGCATTCTCGGTCCCAGGGTCCTCAACGAGGACGGAACCCTGCAGGGTTCAGCCCGTTCTTTTCCCGATTGGACCACGGCTTTTTTCGGAAGACGTTCCCTCTGCACACGGCTGATGCCGCACAACCGGGTGTCACGACGCAACGTGCTGGACCGGCTCCTGTGCCAAAGGACCGCCCATGCTGCCGTGGATTGGGTTTCAGGAGCGTGCATGTTCGTTCGCCGTCGTGCCGTGCAGGATGTAGGTGGGTTGGACGAAGGCTTTTTCCTTTACTGGGAAGATGCCGATTGGTGTCGTCGCATGTGGCAGAAGGGCTGGCAGGTCGTCTACTGGCCGGCCGTTGACATCGTCCATGCGGGGGGGGTAAGCAGCGGACAAGACCCTTGGAGGGCGTCCGTCGCTTTTCATCGAAGTGCCTTGCGTTATTACCTGAAACACCGCCACAGGCATTGGGCTTGGGCGGACGGGATGGTCGCAGGCTTTCTTGGGGTGCGTCTCTTGAGCGTCCTGGGTGCTCGGGCGTTTCAAAGCCGACGGCTTTTCACGGGACGAAGGCCTTGAGACGTCAAGGAAAAGAGGAAACCGCATGAAGGTTTTGGTGACCGGGGGAGCGGGCTTCATTGGTTCCCATTTGGTGGATCATCTGATGGCCCAAGGAGATCAGGTGTGGGTGATTGACGATTTGTCCACGGGAAATTTAAAGAACGTGGCCCATCATCTTCAAAACCCCCGTTTTCATTTTCATCTCGGAACGATTTTGGACGAGACCCTGCTGGATCGCATCATAAGCCAGTGTGACGTGGTCTTCCATTTGGCGGCGGCGGTTGGCGTCAAGCTGATCATGAACCGACCTGTGGAAACCTTGGAAACGAATGTGCGCGGCACCGAGGTGGTCTTACGGTGTGCCAACCGCCATAAGAAAAAAGTTCTTGTCACCTCCACGTCAGAAGTCTACGGTAAGGCCATGGATGACAACGGGGGGGCCCCCTTGCGGGAAGATGCGGACCGCGTGGTGGGTCCCACGACCAAAAGGCGATGGTCCTACGCGTGTTCCAAAGCCTTCGATGAATTCCTTGCCTTGGCTTACTACGAGGAAAAGAAACTTCCAGTGGTGGTCGTTCGACTGTTCAATACGGTGGGGCCACGACAAATCGGCCAGTACGGGATGGTCATTCCCAACTTCGTCCAAAAGGCGCTGCTGAACAAACCCATTATTGTCTACGGCGACGGAACCCAATCGCGGTCGTTTCTGCACGTTGCCGATGCCGTGGAAGCCCTGGTCCGACTCATGCGGGAACCTCGGGCCGAAGGACAGGTGGTGAATGTGGGGAACCCAGAGGAAGTGACCATCGGGGAGTTGGCGCAACTCGTGAAGGACATGACCCACAGCGCCTCGCCCATCGAGTTTCTTCCTTACGAAAAGGCTTTCGGACCCGGTTTTGAAGACATGCGACGCCGGCGTCCGGATATCACGAAGCTCAAGGAGTTGACGGGTTTTGAGCCTGTCCTGGATCTTCGGTCCATCGTGGCGAGCGTGATCGAATACTACCAAAGCTGACCGACCAAGGATCGGCCCATGGGATGGCACGATGTAGCGTTGTACGGCGGCATGGCCCTGGGGATGGGCTTCGGGATGACCTTGGCTGCTGTTCCGATGGTGCGCCGATGGGCCTTCAGGCTCAAGATGGTGGCCGCTCCCCGAGAAGATCGCTGGCATGCGCACCCCACGCCCCTTTTGGGAGGATTGGCCATCGGGATGGCGCTGTGGGGAGCTTTTCTGACGTTGTGGGCCCTGGGAGGGCTTGAGGACCATTGGCGCAAAATAGGCGGCCTCACGATCCTGAGCTCTGTGCTTGGTCTGGTGGGCTTAGTTGACGACAGGAAACACCTGGCCCCTCAAACCAAACTCCTGGTGCAGATCGTCCTTGCCTCCTTCGTGGTTTTCTTGGGTTTTGAGGTCCAGTGGTTTGTTTCCAAGACGGCCAACCGTTTTTGGAGCATCCTGTGGGTGGTGGCCATCACCAATGCCTTCAATCTGCTGGACAACATGGACGGCTTGAGTGCCGGCGTGGCGGCGATTGCGTGCGCGTTTTTGATCCTGGTGGAGGCGGTGTGTGGACACCCGTTTCAACCGATCCACCTGGCCGTCATGGCCCTTTTGGGAGCCTTGGCGGGCTTTCTGGTCTACAATTTTCATCCGGCTTCCATTTTCATGGGCGATTGCGGCAGTCTGCCCATAGGTTTTTTTCTTGCAGCGGCATCGACCCAGACCAACATGGCTCAAAACGGACCTCTGGTGCCCATTCTGGCGGTTCCTGTGTTCATCTTTTGCCTGCCGCTTTTCGACATGGCCTTCGTCTCGGTCATGCGTCCCCTCTTTGGCCGATCCATTAGCACCGGCGGTCGGGATCACACCTCCCATCGGCTGGTGGCCATCGGCCTTTCGGAAAGGAACACCGTCCTTTTCCTCTACGGGTTTTCAACTCTGGGCGGCATCCTGGCCCTTTTCATGGCCCTACAACCCGTGGGGACTCTGCCCGGCATTGTTGTTTTCCTGCTCTTGACCCTTTTCCTTGCTGTCCATTTGGCTCGTGTGCGAACCTACGGGCCGGGTCAAAAAAGCATTGTGGAGCGCAACGGGACGCTCACCGTGTTGTGGATACAATGGACATATAAGAAGAGGATGTTCGAAGTTCTTCTTGATGTCTTTATGGTGGCCTTTGCCTATTGGGTTTCGTATTTTCTTCGTTATGAAAAACCGATGTACGAATCGGTTTTTCCGAATTTCTTGAAATCGTTGCCCTTGACTGTGGCATGTTGTCTTGGCGCCAATCTTGTGGTGGGGATTTACCGTGGCGTCTGGAGGCTGACCAGCACTTCCGATTTGGTCTATCATTTGGGGGCGGCCAGTCTTGGCGTGGCCTTGACCGTGCTCAGTTTGGTTTTTCTGTATGATTTTGAGGGCTTTTCGAGGAGTATTTTCGGGATCTTTTGGGCTTTGTGGCTGGTGGCTCTTTCGGGGTCCCGAGTGTCGTTCTGTTTTATGTCGGAATTATTGAAAAAAGTATCCCGTCGCAACGGGCGCCGTGTGGCCATCTACGGGGCGGACGAAAGGGGGAGCATGATCCTCTACCGGGTGCTCAATGGTTCCGAGCACGTCCTGTGCCCCGTGGGGTTTATTGACAATGACGAGAAGAAACAAAATGCCAGGATTTATGGATACAAAGTCATCGGCCCTTGGCATCGCCTGGAAGAACTCATCCGCACGCATCGCCTTGACGAAATCCTGGTGCCCGTGGAAGAAGCTGCAAGGCTGCCGTTTCCCGCGCCGGAGGCTTTAGGCCGACAGGTGGTCTTTAGGCAGGTGGATTTGAGGATCGGCTAAAAGGATCGGCCGGGAAGTTGTCTGATCGACGGCGTTGTTCGAGAAGATCGTGGGCCGTTGGGCTTTGAGACAGCAGTGGGGAAGGAAAGCTGCCGACCATGGGAGAGATTGTCCTGTTATGTCCGGAACCCGTGCGGGATCGTGTGCAGGGCATTGGGATTCGATTTTTGGAAATGGCGCAAGCGTTGCGTCGCCATGGGCATCGGGTGTCTGTGTGGGTTCCCAACGAAGACATTCCTCCCGAAAAGGCAGCATGGATGCACCCTGTGTGGTCTTCGTCGTTTCGAGTGGCCGTGCGCCAGTGTGAGGCCGTGATCCTTCATGGGCACATTTCCGAGCTGTACTTTGCCATCCTTGAACAGGAGGGGCTCAAGGATGGTCCCCCCCTCATCGTGGACTTATACGATCCCTTTGTCATCGAAAACTTGCAGTACACCCCGACTTTGGGGGAGTGGGTCTACGAGCGGGACAGAGGCGTGCTTTTGCGCCAGCTGCAGGCTGGCGATTTTTTTTTGGCCTCTTCCGAAGCCCAGCGGCTTTTTTACATCGGCCTTTTGATCGGCACCGGCCGATTGACGCCCCGTCTGTATCACGACGATCCCACCTTGCGCTCATGGATCGCCGTGGTTCCTTTCGGGGTTCATCCGGTGGATCCTCAAAGACTTCAGGATCTGCCCGGGAAAATCAAGGGTGTGCTTCCAGGAATTGGGCCGCAGGATGTCGTGATCTTTTTCGGGGGCGTTTATGAATGGTATGATCCCCTGCTGCTTTTGGAGGCCGTGGAGCCTTTGATTGACAAGGGATGGCCGCTGCGCATTCTCTTTTGCCGCAACCCCAACCCCGAAACCACCCCGCAGGGGAAACTGGAAGCGGTGTGTCGATGGGCCGAGGCAAAGCGGTGGATGGACCGGCATGTGTTTGTCCTGCCGTGGTTTTCCTATGACGAGCGATTTCATTTTTATCGCGATGTGGACATCGCCGTCAGCCTCCATCGCCCGTCTTTGGAAACAGAGCTTTCCCTGCGCACGCGTCTTCTCGATTACATGAACGCGGGGCTTCCCATCATTGCGACGGAAGGAGGAGAGGGGAGTGCCAGGGTTTTGGAGGCGGGGGCAGGTCTTGTGGTTCCCCCGGGCGATGGCCGCCGGCTTCAGGAGGCTTTGGAGACGCTCCTTGTGGATGAAGACCGCCGTCGCCTGTGCGGGGAGCGGGGACGACAATGGATCCAAAAGCACATGACATGGGATCGCTCCCTTAGGCCTTTGGTCAACTTCTGCCAAGACCCGAAAAAACGGCCTTCCGAGCAAAGCCCTCAAAACTCCCGGGATCTTTCGCCCCTAAGCCGCCAACCTCAGCTGGGTTTTCTGCTTCGAGAGATCCGGCACCATGGGCTTCGCTACGGTTTTCGGGGGGCGGCGCGTCGCCTGTGGCAGCTTTGGAGACGAGGTGCCTAAAATCGTGGCTTCCGCAGGACCTCTTTTCTCGGTCATTATTCCGTCCTACAACGGCGCGGCTCTCCTGGAGCGGTGTTTGCATTCCTTGGAAAAGGTCCGTTTCCCATCCCACCGTCGCGAATGGATCGTGGTCGACAACGGCTCGGGCGACGGGACGGTGTCCATGGTTCAACGGCGCTTTCCCAAGACAAAAATCGTGAGCCTTTCCCGAAATTTGGGTTTTACGGGAGGTATCGCCGCCGGTGTGGCGGCGGCTGAAGGACGCTACGTGGTTTTCCTCAACAATGACATGCGCGTCGCTCCTCAGTGGCTCGAAGCCATGGAAGAAGCGCTTCGAGGCAGAGGCGCTGTGTGCGCCGCCGGAAAGATCCTGGACAAAAAGGGGGAGCACATCGATTTCATCGAGGGGATTCTTCTTTTCGATGGCCACGCCCTGCAACGTTTTCAGGGAGCCCGCGCCGAACACTTTTCCGGCCTCTCCACGTGTCCCGCGTTCATCGCCTGTGGCGGCAACATGGCGGTTCGCAAAGACGTTTACGAAAGCCTCGGCGGGTTCGACGGGGATTTTTTCGCGTACACCGAAGACGTGGACTTTTCCTGGAGACTTCACGCTGCGGGCTTTGAGACTGTTTTTGTCCCCGAAGCGGTGACCTTGCACGATCATCAGGCCACATCCAGCCGTTTTGGGCCGTATCGGCGGGGTTTTTTGTATGAACGCAACGCCTTTGCCTGCCTTTACAAGAACATCGACGAACCCTTTTTCCACCCTCTGGTGCACCTGGCATGGCTGACGCTGATGCATCGAACGCGATGGATCATTGCGCTCCACGAACCCCAGAGCCTTGGGGCTTTGGAAAGCCCCTTTCCGCCATGGAGCGGTCTTCCGGACGGCTCATCCGAAAGCGCTCTGGAAGCCACGTTTTTGAGAAGTCCACAGCGGAGCTGGCGAAAGACGCTGCGGCGAGGGGTGGATCTTTTGCGGCAGGGGGAACTTCAGACCCTGTGGTATCGACTTGCCGAAATTTTAAGGGATCGTCTGAGGAGGGGCAAAGGCAAAGGCTTGTCCTCTTTGCACCCGGAAGAAATCCTTTGGAGGCATCCTTATGTTCGTTCGCAGTTGCAGGCTCTGTGGGATCTCAGCCGATCCATGGCACGGCTGAATGCCAAAAGACGGAGCGTGCAGAGGCGGCGTCGTGTTCCAGATCGGGACATTTTCCGCCGCTTTCCCCCATGGGTTGTCACCACGTATCCCGGCGATGAAGAGCTTTTTGCCGCGTCATGGTTTAGAGATCTTTTGCCCAAGGAGATTCCCTTTCGCTTTGCTTCATTGGAGGAGGTCCATGGCGATCCCCCCCCAGCTCAGCGTCATCATACCGACCTATAATCGTGCGTCCATTTTAACAGAAACCTTGAAGGCGCTCCTGACGACGCAACAGGGAGACGTGCCCCCATGGGAAATCCTCGTGGTGGACGACGGCTCCACAGACGAGACGCCGTCCGTCCTCGAATCCATGCAGCGATTGTACCCTTCAAGACTCCGGGCGTTTCGACAACCCAACCTCAAACAGGGCGCCGCCCGAAACCTCGCCATGCGCCACGCGAGAGGCCACCTTTTTGTCTTCTTGGGTGACGATATCGTGCCTTCGCCCCACTTTTTGGAACGCCATTGGCGCGGGTTTGTTTCAAGGGGAAAACCCCCACGCCATGGCCTCATCGGCCGCACGCTATGGCACCCGCGCATCGGGCCGAGTCCCTTTCGACAGTGGATCAACGAGTGGGGGCTGCAGTTCGGTTTTCAGCTCATCCAGGACCCGGAGAACGTGCCGTTTAACTTTTTCTATACGTCGAATCTCTCCTTTTCCCGGGATTTGTATGACGATTTTGGAGGATTTGACGAAAGCTTTGACCAATACGGTTGGGAAGACATCGAACTGGGATATCGTTACATGCAAAAGGGTGGCATGCGCCTGCGCTATGATTCGGAAGCCGTGGCCTATCATGATCACAACATTACGGTGAAATCCTTTTGCCGTCGTCAGTACCACGTCGGTTTTTCGGCCGTGCGCTTCGGGGAACTCTATCCCGAGCTGCGTTCCTTTCTTCATTTACAGGAAAATGGTCGAAGATTTTTATGGGTCACTTTTTTGGGGATGCCCCTGGCCGCCGTGCTCAGTTGGTGTGATGAGCGCCTTGGCTGGATGCCGCTGCGTCTCACGGCTGTTCTCATGCGCGGCTATTACGTTCGGGGAATGATGGCAGCCCGACGTGACAAAGGGCGTCAAAAAAGGCTTGGGGCATGAGTCAGGTCACGGTCATTGTGCTGAATTGGAACGGCGTAGAAGTGCTTCCGTTGTGTTTGGCCGGGCTTCGCTGCCAGACGTACGCTCATTTTACCGTATGGGTGATCGACAACGGGTCGACGGACGGCAGTGCGGTGTGGGTTCGGGAACATCATCCGGAGGTGACCGTCATTGCCCACGGGGAGAACCGAGGGTTTTGCCGAGCCTACAATGAGGCTTTGCGGCTTGTGGCCACTCCCTACGTGGCTTTGCTCAATAACGACGCCGTTCCCGATCCCGGGTGGTTGAGCTGCCTGGTGAACGCCCTGGAAACGGATCCAGGGGCATGGGCCGCCGCTTCCAAAATGGTTTTTTGGGACTTTCCCGACGTCATCGATCGTGCCGGGGACGCCTACACATGGGAAGGGGCCGCGCTCATGCGGGGCCGAGGCGAAAAGGCATGGCGGTACGGAAAAAAGGAAAGGGTTTTCGGGGCCTGTGCCGGGGCGGCCCTGTACCGAACCTCGGTGTTTCGGGAGCTGGGTTTTTTTGACGAGGACTTTTTTCTGCTCCACGAGGATGTGGATGTGAGCTTTCGGGCGCGACTCTGGGGCTACGAGTGTGTTTATGTGCCCGAAGCCCTCGTCTATCACAAGGCGGGATACTCCGTGGGCAGGGAATCTGCCACGGCTGTCTACTATGGGCATCGCAACGTGGAATGGGTCTACCTCAAGAACATGCCCACGGCCCTTCTTTGTGTGACGTGGCCGATCCATCTTTTTTACGTGACGGCGGCAGGGATGTATTTCCTTTGTCGAGGACGGGGCCGTTGGTTCTTGGCGGCCAAAAGGGATGCGTTGCGCCATGGGAAAGAGGTCTTGAGGAAACGTTCCGCGGTGCAAAAACGGCGGGTGGTTTCTTCCCTGACGATTCTTCGCAGCCTGAGCCGGAATGTTTTGGTTACACGGCTGCGATCCAAAAGGCTGCGGCTGTTTGAAGAGGTTGTCCGAGAAGGAAACCTGTCGGAGCGGCTTTCGCCGTGATCCCGCACCACGTCTTAACCGATTTTTCCCACGGGGCCCGCAGCAAGCATTTTCGGACAGGCCCCGACGAAGAAGTCCTAACCGCGGCATGTGGCGACGGCCATGGGTCAAAAGATCCCCTGGGGGACCCAGGTGCGACGAAAAAGCTCAGTCTGTAGCCCCCGTCTCAGGTGTTTGTGCGCTGACGGCATTGACGGTCGATTCCGCAGCATGCTCGCGTGCTAGGGTGGCTTCGAGCATGGCCACCTTTTGCGCGAGGCGACGTAGGTTTTGTTCGCGTCGGCATCGGTCCAGGTCCTGGGTGAGACTTTTGATGAACAAAAGCCCCAGGCTGATGATGACCAAAAGGATCGGCGGATAATGAATACCCAAAAGAGCTCCAAAGCGATCCAAAACACGAGGGAAAAAACCAAAAAACAAGGCGGCCGCGGCCACAAAAAACCACCATAAAGCGTAGTGAACCTGCAGTCGATCGCGGCGCACGAGGACAAGAATGGTCAGAGCCAGACCGATGCCGATAATCGCGGATGTCCACTGTGCCGGGTTGGCCATCACAAGATTCTTTCCTTTGCCGGAACAACGTGGGATGGGTTGAGCGGAGAGCCCACGAAATAGGGCCTTTTGCTTATCCCAAGGCACCCCGAGTAAACAAGATACCACAAGACAGCGCCCCAGTTTTGAAAAATGCGCGAAATGCCATGGCGGCGGGGAGCCATGGCCACCGGGACCTCGAGGATACGGAGTCCCGCGTTCCGCACGAGCAAAAGCACGCCGATGTCCTGGTAATCCAATAAAGTCGCTTTTCGAGAAGCCAAGAGACGAGCGGTCTTGCCGTTGCAGGCACGAAACCCGGAGGTGAGATCGTGCACCGGGAGATCCGTGAGGTGGCGAAAAAAGCTCCAGGCCAATCGCCGGGCTCGGCTTCCCCTTTCAGGGCACGAGCCGATGACCAAATCGGCCGAACCATCCATGAGGGGTTGCACAAGACGGGGAATGTCCTCGGGATCATGTTGGCCGTCTCCGTCCAAAGTGACAGCCAGTTCACAGCCATGGCGAACGGCGTAACACAGGCCGGTCTGCACGGCCCCCCACGCGCCCAAGTGGATCGGCAAAGAAAGGACGCATGCCCCGTGGGCCATGGCCTGACGCCGCGTTTCGTCACGACTGTGGTCATCCACCACGATCACCACAAAGTCGCCGATGGATCGGCAATGATCCACCACGGCGCCGATGGTTGCGGCTTCGTTGAATGCCGGAATGATAATCCACTGGGAATGCTTTCTCACGGCTTTACCGATCCGGGGCTATCCACAAAATTAGGCAGCTGACCCAATATCGCTCCGTAAAGAGAGAGAATTCGGTCGGCCACTTTGTCGATGTGAAAAGCCACATCAAATCTTTCCCTGGCTTTTCGGCCCATGGCGTGGAGGCGTGTTCTCTGAAGACCGATGCCACGCAATGTTTCCGCCAAGGCTTCGGGATCCCCCGGCGGCACCAACCATCCGGTCTCATGATGGTGCACGACCCAGCTGACACCGGAGCCGGGAATGGAGGTGGCCAGCGCAGGCTTCTCATAGCGCATGGCTTCCAACAACACAAGGCCGAAAGCTTCTGTCCGTTGGGTGGAGGGAAGGCACAAAAGATCGCAGGTGGCCATGAGAGCCTGCATCTGGATGTCGGAGCGATAGCCCAACAGGTGTACCCGGTCGGCGAGCTTCCATCGTTGGATGAAAGATCGCAGAAGGGCGGCTTGCGGGCCGGCCCCGACAATGAGCACGCGAAGAAAGGGAACGCGGGCGGCGGCAGCAATGAGGTGTTGAAAACCCTTGTAAGGACTGAGCCTTCCCACAGCCAGAACCCGCAGAAAGGCCTCGCTTCCCCAAAGGCTTCGGGCCTCATTGCGCACAGGGGCCTCAGGCCACGGCAGCCGCGCGGGATCCACTCCGAGCGGGATCACGCACGTTTTGCTTTGCCATGTAGCGAGAGGCTTGCTGGTTTTCAGGTAAGGGGGGGAGGTGACCACCACGGCGCACGCCTTGGCAAGCAGCTTCTTTTCGGCAAGGCGATAAACCCGATAGAGGCCTTCCATCCATGGCTGCCCTTGAGGAGCGACCACGTCGGAGTGCCAATGAATGACCCACGGACGCCGGCGTGCCTCGGGGATGGTCAGAGCCCAGAATGCACTGGGGTTGGGAAGGTGCATATGGATCAGGTCCGGGTTGAAGTCGGCCACCACCTTTTTAAAAGCAAGAGGGAACAAGGGGCTTATGGGGGTATAGAAGCATTGGCCGTAGGAAGGGACCCGAATCACCATGGGCGCGTGGGGCTGTGGAGGTTGATGGCGGTCCCAGCGCGCTTGGTGATGGTGCACCAGGGCAAGCCCTGCAAGGCCACGGCCAGCCAAGGCGCCGAGAAGATCCCCTAGGAAGCGTTCCATGCCGCCGGGGTAGGGCGGGTAGTACTTTCCCACATGGAGGACCCGCATGGTGGCCATGAGGATCTTGCCCTCACAAGGTTCTCATGAACCGGGTTCCGAAGGCGGAAGATCCCCGCCCCTCAGGAAATCAATGCGCTTCAGGCCGATGCCCAGCCGTCGGGTATCGCCCGATTGGGGATCCACCGACCGGGGAGCGATGGGCCGCGATATCTTAATGACGAGATGGTTGGTCTCCTGGATCATCCCCGAGATGTCCATGGTCAGGGTATGATCCTTTGGGGATGTATAGTCCACGGTTTTGACGAGCTGTCCGTTGAAGTAAAAGGCAAAGGTCTGGCGGTATTGGGGACCGGCTATGGCATCGAAGTAAAGGACCATGGTCAAGGAGCGTCCATCGGCTGGATTCATGACAAAGTTAATCTCCGCCCTTGAGCCGTCGCTCCACCGGCCCCACTTTTCCGGCACGGAAAAACCCTTCATGGCCAAGTGGGGGGGCGCATTACCGTCGACACTCATGTCCACACGGAAAGGGATGGAGGGGATCGGCGAAAGGTAGTCTATGATGTCCTTTTTTGTGAAAACGAGAAAGGCGATCCAGGCACAGAGAAGTATCCATTGTCCGACGATGAAAATTTTTTGCATCAGGAAACCCATTGTGAATGATAAAATAGCTCGATAAAGTCTTGTTGGTATTTCATAAAAAAGATGACAATAAAGGCCAAGCCAATCCAGTACACGTATTTATTCCGGCCTGATAGGGTATCCAAAACGAACGGCACACTGACAAAGAAAGGGAAATTCAGGAGCATGTAACGTCCCAGATCCGGGTTCATGGTATTGGGACGGAAACACACATTGAAAGCGAATAATAATAACGCGTAGAGGACGAAATAGAGATTCATTTTCCGAATCGTTGCCCACAGAATGCAAAAAAAGGATCCCAAGGCCAGAAGGTAGGCAAAGCTGACGGAGTCCTTTCCGTACTGAATGGCAATGATAAGGGAATATAACATGTTGGAAAGGGAATCGAGCAAACGCGAGGGGCTCAGGCTCATGGGGGAAGTCGTCATGGTCCAGCTGACGAGAATATTGTTGAAGAGAAGGGGATCGTCAAAGCGAATGTAAAGATAAAGCGTCCACACGGCGAGCCCGGCCCAGAGGGTAGGAAAAGTCTTGATAAAGGCCTGCAACCAGCGATTATTTCCCAGGGATTGTTTTTTGGAAAAGTCTTTACAGAAGCAGTGGAGAAGAAAAAGGAGGTAGAGACCGATAAGAACGATGCCGATTTGTTTGGCAAGAGCGCTGAGCGATGCCAGGGTGGCCGCCATCCAGAGGCGGCGCGAGACAAGCAGAGCGTGAAAGAAAAGCATGGTGCATAGAGTAAAGGCGGGTTCGGCGTAGCCGCAGAATAGGAAAAACGAGTAAGGGAAGGCGAGAAACAAAGCCACGGCGCTCAGCGCCACGCGACGGCCATGCAAGAAGGCGACAGTGCGGTAAAAAGTCAAACAGGTGCCATAGGTCAAAAGGGACGAGGCGGCGGTCATGGCGATGGAGGTGTTTTGAATCCTAAGGAGCGTCTTCAGAAAAGCCGCGATGGAAGGATAAAGGGGCATAAAGGCCACATTCTGATTTCGGAAAAGATTACCGTCGAACCGATAGCCGTTCTCGATAATGTCTCGATACCATGCGACGTCCCAGGGATACAAGGCCGCCGGGTTTTCCAGGACCCGATAGCGGAGGAAGAGGAAATAGCCCAGAGCGCAGCCGAAGACGAGAGTCGGCCAGATAAAGGAACGTTCATCTTTCATGGATCATGGGGTCCTGGGCTTCGGGTTGCAAAACACACGTCTCACCCCACCCGGAGGCGATTTGCCTTCTGGTCAGGATCGCCCGTCGGGATGGTCCACGAAACATCGGGTTCGTTGGATCGGGTGAGCAGGATCTGTACCAATTCATGAACGCTCTGTTCCCACGTTCGCCACTTCAGGGACTTCGACCGGGGATGTCTGCCTTTGCGATATAGATCGAACCACGTGCGTAAGGCATGAGCCAGAGGTTCAGGACGACGATCGTCGGGAAAATAGAAAGCATGCTCGCCCGCCACTTCGCGAAAGACCCCAATGTCTCGGGCGATGATGGGCAGCCCGTAGCGTGCGGCTTCCACCAGAGGCAGCCCGAAGCCCTCGGCTTCGGAAGCCATGAGAAGACACGTCGCTTTTTGGTAAAGCACAGCTAAAAACTCGTCGCTCACACGGTGAAGCCAAAATAGCCTTTTTCCGCATTGCGGGTGATTGTTCAGCCTTTCCACAATCTGCGGAATGGTGCGCCGTTCGGGCGGGGGCAGATCTTTCCAGCCCTCTTGTCCCACCACCACCAGCACGGCATCGATCCCTTCGGCCCAAAGGCTTTCGAAGGCCTGGAGGGTCTGAAGATGCCCCTTGCGGGGTTCTATCGTCCCGACCATGAGGAAAACGGGCCTGTCTTGAAACCGATCCAGCACAGCCGCCCCCTGGGCAGGCGTGCCCAGGGTGGGCTGTGTGTTTTCCACGTCGGCACCCAGGTGCCACGCCCACAGCGAAAAAGGCTGCGGCAATGGGCCCGCTTCGCCGGATCGCAGCCACGCCCTCACATCCTGAGCCACCGACTTGGAGATGCACACGGCGCCGTCCATCTTGGCAACAGTTTGAAGCCAGCGTTTATGGATCTCACTGTTTCCCGGGGGAAAGTGTTGAGGCATGAGGACCGGGAGCAGGTCGTAGACGAGAAAAAAGACGCGCACGCCGTGTTTTCTCCACGTAAGGAGGTGTTTTTCCTGGACGACGGGAATGGAGTGGTGGAAATCGAGTCCGAAGAAAACATCGCCTTCGTAGGCATCCACGGGTTCGTCTCGGGCCCAATCGAAGGGGATGCCGAGGAATTGGGCCGAAAACGTTCGCGCCGCCCGATACCCTTCTTGATCCATGGTGGCGTACACAGGTTCGATGCGCCATCCGGCCGGCGTGTGCTCGAAAAGTTCTCGAAGAACCGCTCGCGTCACGCGTTGAATGCCGGTTCGCAAATCGTGCTGCACGATGGCTGAGACATCGACAAAAAGAGTTTTCTGCCTCGGTTTTGGCGGAAAAGAGCGCGCCAGGGCTTTGGCCAAGTCGCGTTTAGGAAGGTGGCCGTCGTCTAGCCATGGGGAGCGCGCCAGCGCTCGGACGAGACCGGGCAGCGTTCTTTGGGCGTGCGCCGAAAATCTTTCGATGGCCGCGGCATAGGCCTGAGCGCATGCCGGCGGGCTATGGTGTGCCCGAATGTGGTCACGGGCTTTCTGACCGAGGTGTTTTCGCAGGGCTTCCGTGTCGAAAAGCTCCTCCAGGGCCCTCGTAAGCTCTCGAGTCTCGAAATGATCGGGGAGCATCCACACCGCTTCTTGGGGCAATTCCGCCATGGAGCCATGGGCGTTGACCACCGTTGGAATGCCGTAATTCATACAATCCAGCACTGTGCCGGACGTTTCACCCCGGGAGGACGAACGCAACTGGACGGCCGCGTCGGCGGCGGCCAAGTACCGATGAAACGTGACTCGATCGACCCATCCCGTGATATGCACACGATCCGCCACGTTGCTTTCATGGATGGTTTTGAGCAACTGTTGGCCATAGGCGCCACCGTGATTTTCACCGACAAAAACCAAGCGGCATCGAGGGTTGGCCGAAAGCTTTGAATGGAGCCAGGCCTCAAGAATTCGGTGATTTTGCTTCAGCGGATCAAGCAAACCAAAGCTGCAGACCAAGAAATCCTCGGGGGAAATACCCAACATGTGGCGCGACGCCTCACGGGGACGCGCCTCGGCGGGAGCGCGGACGTGGGGGATGACCACCCAGTCGACTGCGGTCTGGTCGCCGTACCACGTTCTGGCCAAATGACGAGAAAATTCCGAATGAACGATAACTCCAAGTGATTGTTGTAAGACGGGCAGGTTACAAGGATACTTCCAAATAACGGGCATGCGGTCCTGGGCATGGAATTTTTCGGCAACGGCACCATAACCATGGCTTTGATAAAGCCGACGCGTCCAGTTGTGGGGCTTGATGTCATGAACTTCCACATAGGCATGAACGCCAGAGAGGAAAAAATCGTGGAGAACCACAACGCCGGGAATGCTTTCCAGAAGGTCAAACATGTGTTGATGAAAAACCGAATTGCCCACGTGATAAAGAATCCGATCATATTTCCAGGCGTTTTCTTGAAAATAGGACACATCGCGTATGGAGCAGTGAGCCTGAATCCAGTCATGGCTCAGCCCCGGATTCGTCGGCGAGAGAATAACTTCCACAGCGTAATGGTTTAGGAGTGCCGGCAATAATTCGCCGCTGTAATCGCTAATGCCGCTCCGTTCGGGAGGCAAAGGCGAGAGATACGCCAGTGTGGGACGCTTCCGGCGCAATATGGCGGGGGAGGAACAGCGAGATTGGTGGATGAAGTCTTCCCAGGCCGCCAGGGCGCTTCGAGCCGCCTCATTCCAGGAAAAATTCTTGGCCCTTTCCGGACCGTAACGGCGCATGTCGTCGCGGAATGTCTCATCGGTCAGAGCTCGCTCTAAAGCCGCCTTGATGCTTTGCACACTGGAGGGGTCAAACAAGGCGTCGTTGCGGCCGACCACTTCGGGAAGACTGGAGCGGTCGGAGGCGATCACCACGGCGCCGCATGCCATGGCTTCCAGAACCGGTAGCCCAAACCCCTCGTGCCATGATGGCAGAACGAACAGCGAGCAGAGGTTGTAAAGCTTGACTAAATCCATGTCCGAAACATGACCTAAAAAAACAACTTCAGTGGAATCCAGCCCGAACGTTTTCACCGCAGCCCCCAGTTCCCGAAAATGTTCCTGGGACATCTTTCCCGTAAAAACCAACTGAAAATTCTCTCTAAGGGATTGGGGCAGCAATGAATAGGCCTCGATCAGCCGTCGTATATTCTTCCTTTTATCATAGCCGCCGGAGTAAAGGACGAAAGGTTTAGTTATCCGGTGCTGGTTCAAAAAAAGTTGCGCCTCATCCTTTCTGAGATTTAACGGGCGAAAACGTTCATCGGCGGCTTCATAGATGACCTTGAGTCTGTGCCGTGGAATTTGTAAATGATGGACCGCTTCTTCCAGGGAGTGTTGACTTACGGCGAAAATGAGTGAGGCCTCGGCTAAAAATTTTAATTTGCCCAGGTAGTGCCTTTTGTGGGCTTCGCTGGAGTTAAGATAGATGTGTTGGTGGACGAGGGGGATGAGGTCATGAAGGGTTACGCTCACCGGGGTTTGCCTATCCAGAAGACCGATGCTGGCGACGGCATCATCCACGTAGCCTTCAAAAAGGCTGCAGATGTGAATAAAGTCCGGGCGCATGTCAGCCAAAAAGGCTTCTCTGATGAGCTGGGCTGCTGTGTCGCGTGCGCTGTTTCCGTCTTGGCTGGCACACACAGGCCCCAATGCGGACCAGACACGAATGTTTTCTTCGGGCAGAAGGCCCTTGAATTCATGGCGGATCGGTTCGATGGTGTCCGGAATCAGGTCGTTGAGGGCGATGATGATTTCATGGGCGCCTCGAACCCGGGCCAAAGCCTTGGCAAAAGCCATGCTGTAACGGCCGATTCCTCGGAATCGGCTTTGCGTCTGGGCCCCTTGAAGGTCGATCACAATGCGCATGTCCATTCCCTAGACCACATGGGATAGATGAAACAGACCCTTACGATGGCTCATTATGTCTTCGACGATTTTGTGAGCCTAAGACTGCAGCTTTTTCCAAATACTGGAAAATCGTTTCCGCTCGGGGCGACAACACCGCCGCGCCGCAAACCTCATCTGCCTCGGCCCTGGATCCTCCAGAAAGGACCGCCGATTTTTTCGACGGTCGAAGACGGTTTCTCAAACCCGTGAAGATGTCCCATAGACGACGCAAAGGAGCGGTAATTTTCCAGGAGTAGCTGTTGTATAAGGTTTGTATGTAATCATTGAGTTCATATACTCTCTGCTGAAGATAACTCACCTCTCTTTCAAGGGAGCTCTTCTCGGATTTTATCAACTCTATGTATTTAACGTAGAATTCAGGCGAATGATCGACAAATTTCTTGGGATCCTGATTCGAATCCCTCAGAGCCCATTCCAGTGCCTTGATCCTTTCGAGAGATTCATTCCATTGTTTTTGAAAAAATTCGGCTTGGGCAAGAGCCGTTTCGAGGGCAGCCTTTAAGGAACAGGGATGTTCTCCCAGAGGGCACGAGGGATGCGATGCTGCATGGTCCAAGATTTGCTCCGCTGGATCATCTGTGCCAAGGCCGGTTCGTGGCCACTCTTGTTTTTCGTCGTCGAGCATATGGCTGGTGTCCTCGCTGTTCAATTCCTCCAGACTCCCTCGCGGCATGGCATGCCCCCGATGCCCACTCCGATCACCGAAGTCGGACACTGTTTTTACTTCACATTGAAAAGCCCTGCAAGCTGTGCAAAAGAAGAATCTTCATCGAGTAAGATGGGCATTGCAGTCGAGGACAGACGGATCGAAAGGCACAAGGAGCTGCTGTGGAAGGGATATCGAGCGTGCGATCGGGTTTTGTGGGCCTCGTCGGGGCCCCCAACGTGGGGAAATCGACGCTCATGAACCAGATTCTCAAGCAGAAGATTTCCATCACGTGCCCCAAGCCGCAGACGACGCGGAACCGGATTCTGGGGATTTACAACACAAGCCGATGCCAGATGATTTTCGTGGACACGCCGGGCATTCACCGCGCTCGGGACACCTTTAACAAAATCCTGGTGGAGACGGCTCTGGCCACCTTGAGCGATGTGGACGTGGTGGCTTTTATCGCCGATGTCACGGCCCGAAGCATGGATCTGGACCGGTTCGCCGTGCAGTGCATGGAAAAGCTCACCACGCCGGTGGTGCTCGTCCTCAACAAGGTGGATCTTCTCAAGGACAAGGCCACGCTTCTTCCCCTGATTCAGCGTTATACGGCCATGCGACCGTTTGCGGCGGTGGTGCCCGTATCAGCGCTCACCGGAGACGGGGTGACGGAGCTCGTGGGCGAATTGGAGAAACGGCTTCCCGAAGGGCCCAGGTATTATCCGGAAGATGCCGTCACGGATCAGCCGGAACGGTTTCTCGTGGCCGAAATTGTTCGGGAAAAGGTTTTTCATCTGACGGAGGAAGAGGTTCCCTATGCCACGGCCGTCACGGTGGATGCGTTTCGGGAGGATCCGCAAAAGAATTTGATTCGCATCGAGGCGACCATTCATGTGGAGCGGGATTCCCAAAAGGGGATCGTCATCGGCAAAGGGGGGGCGCGGTTGAAAGAAATCGGCCGGCAGGCTCGGGAAGATATGGAGCGATTGTTGGGGTGTCGCGTGTATTTAGGCTTGTATGTGCGCGTGCAGAAGAATTGGCGGCAGGATCGACGGGTGTTGGGGGAATTCGGGTATCGCCTGCCGCGGGGAACGTAGAGGGTCGAGGGGAACGACGTGGGATTGGGGGTGGTTTAGGAAAGGCACCGCAGAGACGCGGAGGACGCAGAGGCGGGGCGCACGGGTCGTGCGCCCCGCTGTTTTCGGGCCGGGGCTGAGAGGCCGCCCCGGCCCGAGCACCGCCCCTTCGGGGACATGGGAACGACCCCCATGGCATAGGGTGGGAGGCCGGGGAAATGGCCTAAGGCGTGGGGGTGGTGGCGGAAAGCTTCCCGAAGGGTGCTTCTTGTGCCGCGCCGGCCTTTCAGCGGCGCGGCACAAAAAAAGCTCCGCGCCCTCTGTGTCTCTGTGGTGCATTTCCAAAATGAAAGGCCGTGCGGTCATGACGGCATTTTCGGGCACGCTCCTAAAGGAGATGGAAGCTCTTGAGAATGGCCGCCAAGTCTTCGTTCTTGGCGGCGTATTCGCGCAAAGCCAGGATGACATCCCGAAGACGGCCTTCCCGCTCGAGATCTTCCTTCGTTTCCTTCTTGGCCTGGGAAATGATGGTCCGTCGGTCCCAATACGCAAAACCGATGTTCGCGACCACCAGGGTCGTGAAAATGCCTGCCAGGATGTAAAGAAACTGGATGAGCTGCTCAAAACGCTTGTCCACCTGCTCGAAGCGCTTGTCGATTTGTTCGAAACGTTTTTCGATCTGTTCAAAACGTTTTTCGATTTGTTCGAAGCGTTTTTCAATTTGTTCGAAGCGCTTGTCGATCTGTTCAAAGCGGTTGTCGATTTCCAGCATGCGCGTACGCAGTTCGATGAGCAGGTCCCTGTCCTGGCGCGTGAATCCCGTGGGCTCTTCGGCGCGCACTGGGCCTGAAGCGGTCAGGACCGCGAAAAGCGTGGCCATGAGGAAAAAACGCCATGGGCGATGTTGGTTTTTCATAGCGGTCTCCTTTGGGCCGAATTTCTTTTTCCTTAGCACGAGGGGGCGAGGCGGGCAAGATCGTGGGACGCTTTAACGGGGGCGAAACAGTCGGTCCACGGGAAGGTACAGGGCGCCCATGCGGCGGGCGATTTCGTAGCCGCAGCCGCCGGCCATGGGGTCCATTTCGGTGTCCACGAAGACGGCTTGGATGCCGTGGCGTTTGACTTCCCGAGCGTAATGAAAGGTTTCGTCCACAGGGTCCGCCCCGAAGGCGCTCATGTTGGGCCGCCCGTCGGAAAAAAGAAGCAGGACCGGAAGGGTTTCCGGGTTCTTGCGCTTTTCCTGCACGAGCAGGCGCAGGCCCAGATGGAGCCCCAGGGAAAGGGGGGTGCGGCCCCCCACCGGCAAAGCCGCCACGGCTGCCGCCGCATCGCGGATGTTATGGGTGAGCGGCAGCAGCACTTCCGCCGTCGTGTGCCGGAAAGTCACAATGCCCAGTTTGTCCCGCCGCAAATAAAGATCCTGAAGCAGGGCGTCGATCACCCCTTTGGTCAGGGCCATGCGGTCGTTGCTGCGCATGCTGGCGCTGGAATCGACGATCATCACCAAAGAAAGCCCGGTTTTGCGCGAGCGCTTGCGCAGGCGGATATCCTGCGCCAAAAGGATCGGGCGGCCGTTGCCGTTGCCGTTTCGACGGCTCACCTGGTAAGGCGCGGCGGCCCGAAGCGTTCCCAGAAGAGAAAGGTCCACCGGGTCTTCACCGGGCATGGGGCATCGCGCCCCGTGGACGGCCCCGGAGTTTTGGGAAAAAGGGATGAGAAAGCGCCGCCCGGGATGATTTCCCGGCTGCATGCGATGCCACGGCATGTGGGCGAGAACCGCGCGGCTCGTCGGGCACAGATGCGTCACACATTCCCCGGGCGGTACGGCGGTTTTCCCTTTGGCCGAAGGCTTGGGCACGTTGTGGTGGACGGGCACCCACGGCTGAGGCTCCCCGGATCCCGATCCGGCCTCCGACTGGAGAAGTTCTTTGAGCTTCTCCTCGTCCAGTTCGGCCTTTTCCAGAGGCGTCTTTTTCACCCGGTGCGGCAGCACCAGACGAGCGGCCAAATGCAGATCATCCGCCGTGACGGTGCTTCGACCTTCCAAAGCCGCGTTGGCCCGGGCCGCCTTGATCATGGCGATGTCCGCACGATGCCCGTCCGTGCCCATGGCCATGGCGATGCGCGAGGCCAGTTCCAGCAGCTCTTCGGTCAAGACCATGGTGAGGAGGCGTTCTTGAGCGGATCGAAGGCGTTGGGCCAAGGCGCGGTCCTGTTCGGCCCAGAGGGATCGAAACCCTTCGGGGTCGGCTTCAAAAGCCAAACGGCGTTTGACGATTTCCACACGCTCGTGCACCGAATCGATGCCTCGAATGGTCACCGAAAGCCCAAAACGGTCCAGAAGCTGCGGCCGAAGATCGCCTTCTTCCGGGTTCATGGTGCCGACGAGAATGAAGCGGCTGGCATGGGAAAAGCTGATCCCTTCGCGTTCCACCACGTTTCGGCCCGAGGCGGCGGCATCGAGAAACAGATCGACGATCTGATCGTTCAGCAGATTGACTTCGTCCACATACAGAATGCCCCGGTGCGCTTCGGCGAGAAGGCCCGGTTCAAAGGCCTTTTGCCCGGTTTTTAGCGCCTTTTCGATGTCGATGGTTCCCAAAAGCCGGTCTTCGGTGGTGCCGATGGGAAGGTTGACCAGCCGCACGGGGCGTTCCACCACGGAGAGGTTCTGCCCCGCCGACACCTTTTCCCGGCACCACGGGCACAGCTCTTCGAAAATGTCGGGGTCGCACCGGAACGGACAGTTTTCCACGACACGAATGGTGGGCAAAAGATCGGCCAGAGCCCGCACGCCCGTGGATTTGGCCGTGCCCCGTTCCCCCTTGATGAGCACGCCGCCCAGAGACGGGTCCACCACGTTGAGCAGCAGGGCCCGTTTCATGAGATCCTGGCCCACCAGAGCCGAAAAAGGAAACGTCCGTTCCGTTGCTTTCATCCGAAGACTCATGGATGTCGTGACCGCATCTTCTCTACTTTCGTTCACACAGTTCCACCAGCACGCCGCCCGTGGCCTTGGGGTGCAGGAAGGCGATGCGCGCTCCGCCGGCGCCTTTGCGCGGCGTCTGGTCGATGAGCTGAATCCCTTGGGCTTTCAGTTCTTCCAGGGCGGCGTCAATGTCATCCACCCGAAAGGCGATATGGTGCACGCCTTCGCCCTTTTTTTCAATAAACTTGGCCACCGGGCCGTCGGGGGCGGTGGATTCCAGGAGTTCCACTTCCGTGTCGCCCACGGGAAAGAAGGCCGTGATGACCTTTTGTTCTTCCACGGTTTCGCGGCCGTGATCCGGCAAGCCCAAAAGGCCGTGGTAGAGCTTTTGGGCTTCATCGATGGATTTGACGGCGATGCCGATGTGGTCCACTTTGAGCACTTTCATGGGCGATCCTCCTTAGGCGTTTGGGGATGTGTGGGATGGTTGCATGATCTGTTTACCGGTTCTGGGTGGCGTGAAAAACAGAAAAATCACCGCAGAGACGCAGAGGGCGCAGAGGCTGGGGCGCACGGGACCGTGCGCCCCAGCGCGGCCTGTGGCGCTGAGACGCCGCCACAGGCCGCACGCCCGCGCCTTCGGCGCAATTCAACCCGCCTTGGGCGAAAGCGCAAGGCGGTGGATCCCGTCTTTGAGGACGGGCGTGTTGAAGTTGATCAAGAGTCCCACGGGACAGCCCGTAAGCTTGAGGTACGTGAGGACCTGGGCTTTGTGGATGGGTTCGATCTGTTCGCATGCCTTGAGCTCCACAATGACCCTGTCTTCGACGAGAAAGTCCAGCCGATAGCCGCAATCCAAAATTTTACCCTTGTAGGTCAAGGGCAGAGGGTGCTGGCGCCTGAACGCGACGCCTCGAAGGCTCAGTTCATGGGCCAGGCATTCTTCGTACGTGGATTCCAAAAGACCCGGTCCCAAGTGCCGATGCACTTCAATGGCCGCTCCGATGATCTGCGAGGTTATTTCGTTGGCTTCCATGGCAGCGCTTTCCGCGAAAGGGTTGCGCGAAGCGCAGGCGCGTTCGGGGCGCGGCGGCGTCTGAGCGCCGCGCCCCGAAACGTGGGGCGCACGGGACCGTGCGCCCCGTGCCTCTGCGACCTCTGCGTCTCTGCGGTGGATTATTCCTTGAGCCACCGCGCCACCACGTCCTGCATGGCCCGGTAGGGGCTTTGCCGCTTTTCCACGATGGCTTCCACCAGGGCGTCCAGTTGCCCATTGGCCGTGAGCCGTTCCCGAATGCGCCGGAACAGTTCTCCGTGAATCATCTGCAGGGTTTCTTCGCGGGCCCGCCGGCGCCGCTTTTCCTCCAGAGTGCCGGACTCTTCCAGAAACCGCCTGTGGGCTTCGACCGCTTCCACCAATTTGCCGATGCCTTGGTCTTCCACGGCCACCGTGCGCACCACCGGCGGCGTCCACGGGCGTTCTTTGATGTGGGCGTCCTGTTCCACCCGAGTCGTCACTTCGGCGTAAAGCTGATCCGCTCCCGGCCGATCCGCCTTATTGATGACGAAAATATCGGCGATTTCCATCACCCCGGCCTTCATGCTCTGAATGGTGTCCCCCAGGCCGGGGACCAAAACAAGGCAGGTGGTGTCGGCCAGCCGAATGATGTCCACCTCGTCCTGGCCGACACCGACCGTTTCGATGACGATGATGTCCTTGCCAAAGGCATCCAAAACCTTGACCACTTCCCCGGTGGCCTTGGCGAGACCCCCGAGGAAGCCGCGCGTGGCCATGCTGCGGATGAAAACGCCGGGGTCCGTCGAAAGGCGGCTCATGCGCACCCGATCGCCCAGCACCGCGCCGCCCGTAAAGGGGCTGCTGGGGTCCACCGCGATGATCCCCACGGTGAGGCCCTGGCGGCGCAGGGCGAAGGTGAGTTTGTCCGTGAGCGTGCTTTTGCCCGCGCCCGGCGATCCCGTGATGCCCACAATGTAGGCCCGCCCCGTGTGCGGGTAGAGCCGCTCCATGTGTTCCAGGGCGCGCTCATCCTCGTCTTCCAGCCAGCTGATGAGCCGCGCCGCCGCCCGTGGCGATCCTTCCAGCACTTCTTTGGCGTAGTCTCGCATGAATGATCCGCTAGTCCCGCGCGCGAACGTTTTGCTTGATGAATTCCACGATCTTGGCCGTGGGCGTCCCCGGGCCGAAAATTTCGGCCACACCCGCCTTTTTCAGTTCCGGAACGTCTTCCGAAGGAATGATCCCGCCGCCGACGACAAGAACGTCGTCCAGGCCTTTTTCCCTAAGGAGCTGGACGACTCGGGGGAAAAAGTACATGTGCACGCCCGAGAGGCTGGAGAGGCCCACCACGTCGGCGTCTTCCTGCAATGCGGTTTCCACGATCATTTCCGGGGTTTGTCGAAGGCCCGTATAAACCACTTCCATCCCCGCTTCGGCGAAAATGCGCGCCAGCAGCTTGGCGCCGCGGTCATGGCCGTCTAAGCCGGGTTTGGCCACAATGATCTTGATCTTTCTGTCCTGTGCCATGGCTTTCACTCCTTCTCTGCGATCTCCGCGCCTCTGCGGTGAATTTTCCCCTACACGAATTCCTTGGGCCGATATTCCCCGAAGATCTCCCGCCACACGTCGCAGATTTCGCCGATGGTGGCCCGTGCTTTCACCGCATCGATCACGGCCGGCATGACGTTTTCGTCCGACTGGGACACTTCCCGCAGGCGGTCCAGAGCCGCCTTCCATGTGGCCTGATCGCGTTCGGCGCGAAGCTTTTTGAGCTTGGCCGCTTCGATTTCGCCCACCTTCATGTCCACTTTCAGAAGATTCGTGGGTTCGGGTTCTTCCATGGTGTATTTGTTGATTCCCACGTAGACCCGTTCACCCGTTTCGATTTCCTTTTGGAACCGATAGGCGCTGTCCTGGATTTCCTTTTGAATGTAGCCCTGTTCGATGGCGGCAAGGGTTCCGCCCATGGCGTCGATCTTCTTGATGTATTCTTCGATGTCCGCTTCGATCTTGTCCGTCATGGCTTCCACGAAATAGGACCCGGCCAGGGGATCGATGGTGTCCGTGGCGCCGCTTTCTTCCGCCACGATCTGCTGGGTGCGCAGCGCCACCGTCACCGCTTCCTGGGTGGGCAGGCACAGGGCTTCGTCGTAGGAATTGGTGTGGAGCGACTGACAGCCGCCCAAAGCCGCCGCATAGGCCTGCAGGGCGACGCGGACGATGTTGTTCAGAGGCTGCTGGGCCGTCAGGGTCACACCGCCCGTCTGCACGTGGTAGCGCATCATCATGGAGCGCGGATCCTTGGCGCCGAACCGTTCTTTCATGATGCGGGCCCACACGCGGCGCCCGGCGCGGAATTTGGCCACTTCCTCCAGTACGTTGGTGAAGGCGTTGAAGAAGAAACTGAGGCGCGGCGCAAAACTATCCACCGCCAGGCCGCGATCGACGCATGCCTGCACATAGGCGATGCCGTCGGCGATGGTAAAGGCCATTTCCTGGGCCGCCGTGGATCCCGCTTCTCGAATGTGATAGCCGCTGATGGAAATGGTGTTCCATTTGGGCACGTTTTTGAAGCAATAGTCGATGAGATCCACCGTGAGGCGCATACTGGGTTTGGGTGGAAAGATGTACTGACCGCGGCAGATGATTTCCTTGAGGATATCGTTTTGGACCGTGCCGCCTACGTTGTCGAACGGAACGCCTTGCTCCTCGGCGATGGCGAGATACATGGCCAGAAGCACCGTGGCCGGCGCGTTGATGGTCATGGACGTGGTGACTTTGTCCAAAGGGATGCCGTCGAAAAGGATTTTCATATCGTCCAGGGAGTCGATGGCGACACCGACTTTGCCCACTTCACCCATGGACAGGGGATGATCGCTGTCGTAGCCCGCCTGGGTGGGGAGATCAAAGGCCACGCTGAGGCCCGTTTGGCCCTGTTCCAAAAGGTAACGGTACCGCGCGTTGCTTTCGCGGGCGTTGCCGAAGCCGGCATACTGGCGCATGGTCCAGAACCGGCCGCGGTACATGGTGGGTTGCACCCCGCGTGTGAACGGAAATTGACCCGGGTAGCCCAGGTCCCGTTCGTAGTCCAGGCCCTGAACATCCAGCGGCGTATAGAGCCGCTCGATGGGCGTGCCCGAGATGCTCGTAAAGACCGGCTTGCGTTCGGGCGCCTTGGGCAGGGTTTTGGCCAGGATGGTTTTTTCCCAGTTGTCTTTTCCGGCCCGAATACGTTCCAATTCCTTGTCGTCAAACATGATGACCCTCCTCGATCGCTTTCCGCGTTGGCCCAAAAAACGCCCGGGGCCGCCGAAGGGAAAGGCCCCTTCGGGCCGACGGGCGTTGAAAACGGTTATGGCGTTGAGAAATGTTGACAAGACAGAAGGACGACGATACGGGCAAAGAAATCCAAAGGGGAAGTGGCGTTTGGCAAGAGCGAAAAGAGCCCGTCACGTCATTTGTCCCATGGGTTGCGCGAGAACGGGAATGAACAGTCAGAAACGCCGCATGAACACTCGCAACGACGGAAACCTCGGCCGCATCGCACGACGGAAACGGCCTGTGGCCGAGACTTCAACACGGCATCTTATACCGTTCTGCCTAGTGGGATGCAAGGGATACGAAACCGAGGGGAGGCAGCGGAAGGGGATGAGACGGGGTGATCTCCTTGATCCCCGTGGACGGGTGATGCCGGATGGGAGTGCGCGGACGTGAGCGGAAGAATTCGGACCAAGGGAGGCCTCGGCATGATGACGCTGCAACAGATGATCGACGATTTGAAAAAACGGGTGGATCCGAATCGAGTGGGCATGTTCGCCTGCCATAACGGCGTCGTGCGGGCGACGAGCCGGGACGGCCGTCCGGCGACGGCTTTGGATATCGACTGCGACAAGGAGGCATGGGATCGAGTGCTGGCAGACGTGCGCCGTCGTCCGGGGATTGCGGCGGTGGAAGCGTATCTTCACACGGGCAGGCGGCAGGTCGGCGATGATGTGCTTCTTGTGGTGGTGGCCGGAGATATTCGGGAAAATGTGTTTCCGGTGCTGGAAGAAACGGTCAACCGTTTGAAAAAGGAAGCCGTGAAGAAAAAGGAGTGGTTGGCGTGAGGCCGTTTGGAGAGACCCCCATTTGTTGGGGTTCGCTGCGCTCACCCCAACCTACGGCCTGAAGGGCAAAGGGCTGGATCGAAGGGACCGAAAGAGGTGGAAGTTTACGGTTCCCCTCTCCCCCCGCACGGGGGGAGAGGGGTGAAGTAAGGGGGCTTAGAGATTGATTTTCTGCACCAGGGATTTCACGGCGTCCACGGATTTTTGGAAGGCTTCTTTTTCTTCGGGAAGCAGCGTGATTTCGATCACCTGCTCCACGCCGCCCGCGCCCAGTTTCACCGGAACCCCGACGAAATAGCCGCCGACGCCGTATTCTTTGTCGCAATAGGCGGCGCACGGCATGATGCGCTTTTTGTCCTTAAGAATGGATTCGGCCATGCTCACGGCCGAGGCCGACGGGGCGAAGAAGGCGCTTCCCGTTTTCAGCAGATTGACGATTTCGGCGCCGCCGTTTCGCGTCCGGTCCACCAGCGCGGCGATTTTATCCGCCGGCAAAAGATCCGGCAGCGGAATGCCCGCCACCGTGGAATACCGCGGCAGAGGCACCATGGTGTCCCCGTGGCCGCCGAGCACGAAGGCGGTCACATCTTCCACGGAGACGTTGAGTTCCATGGCGATGAAGGCCCGGAACCGGGCCGCATCCAGCACGCCGGCCATGCCCATGACCCGGTTCGTCGGAAAGCCGCTCACCTTGTGCGCCACATAGACCATGGCGTCCAGAGGGTTGGAGACGATGATGAGATAAGCGTTGGGCGAATACTTGGCGATCTGTTCTGTGACGGCCTTGACGATTTCCGTGTTCTTGAACAGGAGATCGTCGCGGCTCATGCCCGGTTTTCGCGGCAATCCCGCCGTGATGATCACCACGTCGGAATCGGCCGTGTCCTTGTAGTCGTTGGTGCCGATGATGTTCGCATCAAAGCCTTCCACCGGGGAGGCCTGCATAAGGTCCAGGGCTTTGCCCTGGGGCATCCCCTCGATGATATCAATGAGGCACACGTCGCCCAGTTCTTTGGACGCCGCCCAATGGGCCGCCGTCGCTCCCACAAACCCCGCTCCAACCACCGTGATTTTTTTCCGCTTGAGGCTCATCGATTCGCTCCTTTTCACCCGATCACGGCCAGCACATCACCCTTCTGCACGCTGTCGCCGTCCTTGTAGTTGATCTTGAGGACGGTTCCGGCCACCGGAGTCGTGATGGAATTTTCCATTTTCATGGCTTCCAGAATGAGCACCACATCGCCTTCTTTGACCGCATCGCCTTCCTTCTTTTCGTAGCGGATGATCATGCCCGGCATGGGCGCTTCGATGGTGGTGCCGCCTGTGACCGGAGCCGCTGCGGGTTTTGGCGGCGCAGGGGCCGCCGCAGGCTGGGGCGCCGGGGCGGGTCGAGGCGGCGGGGGAGGCACCATGGGCTGCGGGGCCGCCGGCCGCAGTCCCACAGGCTGCGGCTGCGGGGCGGGTGCCGCAGCCGGCTGCGCCATGGGCGTAATCTGGGTCACCAGCGGCATGCCGCCCACCTGTTCCACTTCCACTTCGAAGTATTCGCCGTCAACGAACACGTTGAAGGTGCACAGGCCGGGACCTTTCGGCGGCGCTTCCTTCTGAGGCTTTTCCACCAGCAGACCTGCTTTTGCCTTTTTCACGAGTTCCTCCTCCGCCTTCACCTGTTCCAGGGTCTTGGGTTTGACCTCCTCCGGGATGGGCTCCAGGCCGTATTTCCAGCGCAGAAACCGCTTGCCCGTGGTGGGGTACAGGGCGTAGATGAGCACGTCGTCGATATCCTTGGCCAAACCTTCCACGTCTTTTTTGGCTTTGTCCAGTTCGGGTTCCAGGACGTCGGCCGGCCGCACGGTGATGGGCGTTTCGCCTCGCGGATAGCCCTTGAGGGCTTTCTTCTGGACTTCCGGGTCGATGGGCACGGGCGTCTTGCCGTAGAGGCCGTAACACAGGTCTTTGACCTGCGCGGTGATCATCTTGTAGCGTTCGTCCTTGGTGTCAAAGAGCACGTTGTTCACGGTCTGGATGCCCACGATCTGGCTTGTCGGCGTCACCAGCGGCACCTGGCCCAATTCGCGCCGCACGATGGGAAGTTGTCGGAACACTTCGTCCAGCTTGTCCAGGGCGTCCATTTCCCGAAGCTGGTTGACCAAATTGGAGAGCATGCCGCCCGGGGTCTGGTGCAGCAGCACGTTGATGTCGATGATGGACATGCGATCGTCCAGGAGATGGCGGTACTTGGGCGAAATCTTTTCCACGTATTCGCTGCATTTGGCCAGGAGCTTCAAATCCATGCCCGTGTCCCGGTTGGTGCCTTTCAGCGCCACCACCAGCGGTTCCACGGCCGGGTGGGAGGTGCGGTACGCCCACGGGGACAAACAGGTGTCCACAATGTCCACGCCGGCTTCGATGGCCTTAAGGAGCGACATGTCCGCCATGCCTGAGGTGAAATGGCTGTGGAGATGAATGGGGACTTTGACGTTTTCTTTCAGGGTCTTGATGAGGATGTAGGCGTCGTAGGGGGCGATGAGGCCGGCCATGTCCTTGATGCAGATGGTGTCCGCCCCCATGTCTTCCAGTTGCTTCGCCTTGGAGACGTAGTATTCCAGGTTGTAGACGTCGCCGCCCATGCGGGATTCGGTGAGCGAATAGCAGATGGCGCCCTGAAAATGCTTGCCGTGCTTCTTGATAACTTTGACGGCCGTGTCGAAGTTTCGGAAGTCGTTCAGGGCGTCGAACACCCGGAAAATGTCCATGCCGTTTTCGCAGGCCCGTTCCACAAAGGCTTCGGCCACATCGTCGGGGTAGTTGCGGTAGCCCACGAGGTTTTGGCCGCGAAGGAGCATGGAAAACGGGGTGTTCTTGATGTATTTTTTCAGGGTGCGAATGCGTTCCCAGGGATCTTCGCCCAGAAAGCGGTGCATGGTGTCAAAGGTGGCCCCGCCCCACACTTCCATGGAGTAAAACCCCACTTTGTCCATGTCTTCGGCAATGGGGAGAAAATCTTCCGTGCGGCCGCGAGTGGCGAACAGGGACTGATGTCCGTCTCGAAAAGTGAGGTCCTGGATCTTGACGGGATTGGTCACGGGAATGGTTTCATCGACGAGTCCGGCTGTCAACACGCCATGCTGTTCCGCCATTGTGTGTCTCCTTTTGATTCGAAAAGGGGTCGAGAGGGGGACGTGGCTATCGGACGAGGCGCATCTGCCACAGGCGCCTCATTTCCATCATGGACTGACGACCCGAAAGCGCCCAGGCGCTGAAGGGCGCCGTCGGCTTGGGCGGTTCACGCCGGGCGACGGGCGGGGTTTCCACCGCCGCCTGAGCCGCTTGGGCCTGCATGTAAAAAGCGACGGCCGCCGTGATGGCGGCGACGACTTTGGGCTCTACCTTCATGGGGGCTCCTTTCTCAAAGACCCAGCTCGGACGCGATGCCCGCCATCGCCGTCAAACTCAGGGCAATGAACTCATCCAACGGCACATCGATCCTTTCGCACAGCCGGATGTGGTCCCGGTTGACGGATCGGGCGAAATCCTTGCTTTTCATGCGTTTCTTGACGGACTTTACTTCCACGGCCGCGATTCTTTTTTCCGGATGGACCAAAGCCGCCGCCACCAAAAGGCCCGTAATGGTTTCCGCGCAGGTCAGCGCGTAATCCAGGCGGGTCACCCGTTCCAGGCCCAGGGCTTCGGCGTTGTGGCGCGCAATGGCGTCCTTCACCCCGTCCGGACAATCGGTACCGTCCAAAAGTTCCAGCGTTTTCTTGCCGTGCTGTTCGGGAGCGTCCTTGGTGAGTTCGTAGTCCAGATCATGAAGGAGGCCGGCCACGGCCCAGGTTTCTTCATCTTCCCCGAAACGCCGGGCCAGCTCCCGCATAATGGCCTGGGTTGCCAGGCAGTGCTTCTTGAGCGTGTCCGTATGGATGTGCCTGTTGAGGAGTGAAAGGGCTTGGTCGTATGTCATGGGTCGGTCCGAACCACAACCGGGTTAGGCCGCCCGGCGCGTCTTTTTCTTAAGGTTGCTGATGCGGCGGCGGAAAGCATCCACCAGCTTGTTGTTGCCCGCTTCCTTGGCTTCGTCCCGTTTACGGCGCAGCTCCCGGATCTTGGCCTTGAGAGCCCGCACATCCACCGCTTTGTGCTTGGTGGTTTGATCGACGATGCCCTTGGCTTGCTTGATGGCGGCGATGAGTTCGGCCTTGTTCATGGCGTGAACCCCCACGATCCCTTCCAGGGTGAGGGCCAATTCGCGCAGTTCCTTGGCCGTCATCTTGTCCAGAGGTTTTTCCTTCGCTTGCTTTTCCTTCTTCTTACCCATTGTCCGACTCCTTCTTCGCTTTCACCGTCGTCGCTGCCGTTTCCGAAAGAAATGGCCTGATCAGGTCAATGGGAACGGGAAAAATCGTGGTGGAATTGTTTTCCGAAGCAATTTCCCGAAGCGTCTGCAAGTAGCGCAGCTGCATGGCCATGGGGTTTTGCTGGATGATTTGCGCGGCTTCTCGAAGCCGATCCGCCGCCTGGAATTCCCCCTCCGCATGAATCACCTTGGCCCGCCGCTCCCGTTCGGCTTCGGCCTGCCGGGCCATGGCCCGCTGCATCTCCTGCGGCAAATCGATGTGCTTCAGTTCCACCACCGTGACCTTGATGCCCCACGGGTCCGTGTGCCGATCCAGGATGTCCTGAATATGGGCGTTGATTTTTTCCCGCTCGGCCAAAAGTTCGTCCAATTCCGCCTGCCCGCACACGCTGCGCAGCGTGGTCTGAGCCAGCTGGCTGGTGGCGTAGAGGTAATTTTCCACGGAAATGACGGCTTTCACAGGATCCACCACCCGGAAATAGATGACCGCGTTGACCTTGACCGACACGTTGTCCCGCGTGATCACATCCTGCGGGGGCACATCCGCCGCCACCAGCCGAAGACTCACCTTCTGCATGCGATCGACCACGGGGATCAACAGGATCAACCCCGGCCCCTTGGCGGCGATGACGCGTCCCAGCCGGAAGACCACGCCCCGTTCGTATTCGTTAAGCACGCGGATGGCGTTGGCCAGAAAAAGCACCACCAGGACGACCACCGTCGCCAGACCGTAAAGGGACATAAAAGCCTCCGATATTTCAAGGAAAATCAAACCCATGCCCGGGGCAACGGCCCCTATTTATCATTGATCCTCGTCACGTGCAACTTCAAATTCCGCACGGAAACCACGCGCACGCGTTCCCCTTGCGCAATGGGGGCGTCGCTTTCCGCGTTCCACAGTTCTCCTTGGACGAAGACCTTGCCTTCGGGGGTGAGGGCCTGGGTGACCACGCCTTCCGCCCCCACCAGCGCTTCTAAGCCCACCTGAGGTCGCCGCATTTGGGCTCGAAACGCCAAGGCGGCCACGGCGGCGAAGAAGCCGGACACCGTAAGAACCGTGGGGATGAAAACGGGCAGGGCCACGCGGAAGGGCTGACCCGGCACGTGGAAGAGCATGAGGGATCCCAGGATGAGGGAAACGGTTCCGGCCAGGCTCAACATCCCGTAACTGGCCACTTTGATTTCCAGGATGAAAAAGATCACGGCGAGGAGGATCAGAATGAAGCCGGCGTAATTCACGGGGAGGGTCTGCATGGCGTAAAAGGCGAGCACCAGGCTGATGGCGCCGATGACACCGGGAAGGATCACGCCGGGTTGGGACAGTTCGAAATAGAGGCCCGCCAGGCCGATCATCAGCAGGATGTAGGCGATGTTGGGGTTGCTGATGGCGCGCAGCACCTTGTGGCGCCAGCCGGGTTCGATGACCTGGACGGCCTTGCCGCGGGTGTGGAGCGTCCGCTGGTAACCTTTGCGGTGCACTTCCCACCCGTCCAGTTGGTTCAGAAGATCCGCAAGGTCCTGCGCGACCAAGTCGATGACGTTTTGGGCGAAAGCCTCTTCGGCTGTGGCGGACACGCTCTTGCGCACCGCCTCTTCAAGCCATTGGGCGTTCCGCCCTCGTTCCTCCGCGAGGCTTTTGACGAAGGCCACCAAGTCGTTGACCACCTTTTCGTTCATGGTTTCGGGAACATTCCCGCCCGTGGCCGTGACAGGATGGGCGGCCCCAATGTTGGTTCCCGGGGCCATGGCCGCCACGTCCGCCGCCGCCGTGATGAAAACGCCCGCGGAAGCCGCCTGGGCGCCGCTGGGGGAGACGAAGACGACCACGGGAATTTTGGCGTTCATCATGGCTTTGACGATCCCGCGCATGGCCGTGACCAAACCGCCCGGCGTGTCCAATTCGATAATGAGGCATTCGGCGCTGGCTTCTTCCGCTTTTTCGATGGCGTGTTCGATGAAATCCTGCAGGCCGGGATTGATCGTGTCATGAATGTGAACCAGGTAAATAGGGCGCTCATCGGCCGCCGCGGCCGAAACCAACGTTCCGCCCGCCCCCATGATGGCCACGCACAACAACCCGACGGCCAGCGCCCCCACGGAGGAAACCCGCTGAAACCGAAAAAATAAGGACATGGAAATTCTCCTCTGAGGCTGCCCCTCTTGTTTTCTTTTCTATCCGCGCGGCGGCTGCTCCAGCCGCCTTCTCCTCTCATGAATGCAAAACCGCCATGACGTCCAGAAGATCCTTCCATGTTTCGGCTTTCTTGGCGCTGTTGCGCAGCAAGTAGGCCGGATGATACGTGGCGATCAGCGGAATACCGCGCCACAGATGGATCTTTCGCCGAAGCTCCCCGATGGGGAGCGTGGTTTGCAAAAGCGTCTGGCTCGCGCAGGCTCCCAAAGTACAAATAACCCGCGGCCGAATGGCTTCCAACTGGCGAATGAGAAAAGGCGAACACGCACGGATTTCGTCGGGTTCGGGCACTCGGTTACCCGGCGGCCGGCATTTGACCACATTGGCGATGTAAACGTCGTCGCGGTGCAACCCGATGGCTCGGATCATCTTATTGAGGAGTTGCCCCGCTTGCCCCACGAAAGGGCGCCCCAGCCGGTCTTCCTCGGCGCCCGGCCCTTCTCCCACAAAGACCAGGCGGGCGGAGGGGTTGCCTTCCCCGAAAACGATGTGTGTGCGGTTTCGATGAAGCGGGCATCGGCGGCAATCGCCCAAGTCCCCGCGAATGATTTCCAGCAAGTGGGCGGGGGATGCCGTAGCCTGCCGTCCCAAACTTTCGGCCGCCTCTGAAGCAGGAGAGGGCGTGTGGTGCGAAAAGCGGCATTCGTGGGGGCGCTGATGCTGAGCCTCTGCCTCGGAAGGCAAAGAGGAGGTGTCGGGGGAAAGGTGGGGTGCTGAAGCCGCCTCGCTGGAGAGGGAGGGAGGTTCGGCGTCCGCGGTTTCCGGTAACGCGGGCCGGTGGATGTCCCGAAGTCCCCACAGGCGCAACTGGGATAGAATGGCGTAAAGGTTTTCCACAAGTTCGCGCCATGCAGCGTTTTCCGAGCCATTGTGTGTCATGGGATCGACCGTGAAAGATGGGCTTTCCCCTATCTCCCGCTTCAGGAGAAAAGGGCGGGGTGACGGGCGTGCCCCTACCGGGAATCCGACCCGGGCTTTGTGATCCTCATCAAGGCTTCGATACGATCCAGGATCCGCCGGGCGGTTTCTTCCTTGGAAAGGCACGGCAGGGCTTCCACGCCTCCGGAGCGATCCAGGATTTTCACCACGTTCGTGTCGCATCGAAAGCCTGCACCGGGTTGGGTGAGGTCGTTGGCCACGATGAGATCCAGATTTTTTTTGCGGAGCTTTTCCGTTGCGTTTTCCAGAAGCTGTTCCGTCTCCGCGGCGAATCCCACAAGGATTTGCCCGGGCTGTTTATCGGAGCCGAGTCCGGCCAAAATATCGGGGTTGCGCACCAGCCGAATGACGAGATCGTCGTCGCTCTTTTTGATTTTTTGCGGGGCCATGTCTTCAGGGCGATAGTCGCTCACAGCCGCCGCCATGATGACGGCCTGGGCGTCCCGGGCCAGCGCCTTGACGGCCTGCTCCATGTCCCGGGCCGTGGTCACGCGATGGGTGGCGACGAAAGGGGGATCGGCGAGGGCCGTGGGGCCGGTGACCAAATCCACATGGGCCCCGCGCCGGGAGGCTTCCAGGGCCAGGGCGAAGCCCATCTTCCCCGACGACGGGTTGGTGATGAACCTTACCGGGTCGAAAGGTTCCCACGTGGGGCCGGCGCTGACGACGATGCGTGCTCCGGAAAGGGTCTGCGGCGTCAGAGCCCGACAGGCCGCTTCCACGATGAGGGAAAGATCGGCGAGACGTCCCGGGCCTTCTTCGCCGCAGGCGAGAGAGCCCGCTTCGGGTTCGACCACCATGACACCGCGCCGCCTGAGCACACTCAGGTTATCCTGGGTGGCGGCATGAGCGTACATTTTGGCGTTCATGGCCGGGCAGACGATGACGGGGGCTTCCGTGGCCAGTAGCACCGTGGTGAGGTAGTCGTCGGCGATGCCGGCGGCCATTTTGGCCAAAACGTTGGCCGTGGCCGGCGCGACGATCACCGCATCGGCGGATCGGGCGGCCTGAATGTGGCCGATTTCCGATTCCAGTCCCAAATCGAAAAGATCGGTGAGCACCGGTCGACCCGACAGGGCTTGCAGCGTCAAAGGGGTGATGAACTGTTGGGCGGCCCGAGTCATGACGACTTGGACGCCGGCTCCCGATTTGGTGAGCAGGCGCACCAGTTCGGCGGCTTTATAGGCGGCGATGCCGCCGGTCACCCCCACAAGAAGGGTTTTTCCGCGCAGTCTTTCCATGGGGTCACGGAAGGTTTCGGGATTTGATGGAAGAGCCGTCGGCGCGCTGCCCATCGGGAACCGATTCCATCGCTCCGGAGCGCGTTCCCGTCGCCGTCGGCACCACGTAAAGCTCCACGTACGTGTAATAGCTGGACTCGCGGATGCTGATGATGCAGAACCGGTCCGGTTTTTCAAAAAGGAGAACCGACTTTCGATACCGGATGTCTCCCCGGTGTTTCCAGTTCTCGCGAGCCAGGGCCACCATGAAGAAATTGACCACGGAACTGGGTTCCACCCGCCCTTTGAACGTAAGCATGCCCCCTTTGACGGCGCCGCCTTGAAACACCGTGGATTCTTTGGTCACCAGGGACAGTTCGCTGGGGATGGGGATATCCTGAAAGTCGTAGAAGCTCGGGGTGGCGGCCGCGGTCGTCGCCGCAGGCTGGGCGGTGGATCCCGTCCCGGACGATGTGGATGTGTTGAACCAGGCGCACCCGCCCAGAAAGAGCATCAGGACGCCCACGGTCATGAGCCTTCCCGCCGCCAGCAATTTTTGTCGCATGAGCCGCCTCCTTCGTTGCCTCGCGCCGCAGCGTCAAAAGAAAGGATTGGTTCGTTTTTCTCTTCCCACGGTCGTCTCCGGCCCGTGGCCCGGCAGGACCCGTGTGGCGTCGTCCAGGGTGAAGATCTTTTCCTTCACGGATCGAATGAGCTTTGGATAGGAGCCGCCGGGAAAATCGGTGCGGCCGATGGATCCGGCAAAGAGGGTATCCCCGACAAAAAGGATGCCGGCATCGGCCATGTGAAACGCCACGTGGCCCGGGGTGTGGCCCGGCGTTTCCAGCACCTTGAGCCGAATGTTCCCGAAGCTCAGTTCTTCGCCTTCTTCCAGCCATTCGTCCACCTTGCCCCGGGATGAGCGCGCCGTGGCCGTAAAAAGAGCCCCCAGGCCCACCTTGTGGTCCATGAGCAGGGGTTCGTCCTTGGGGTGGAGAAAGATGAGACCGCCCAGGGCCTCCTTCAGGGTCCAGGCGTCCAGCACATGATCGAAGTGGCCGTGGGTGTTCAGGACGGCCACCAGTTCCAAGCCCAGCTGCCGGATTCGGCCGATGATACGGGATGCGTCGCCCCCCGGATCGATGACCACCACCTGACGGGTTTGTTCGTCCGCCAACAGATAGCAGTTGGTTTGCAGCATGCCCACCACGAGCTGTTCCAGGATCATGCGCGTTCCTCGGTATCGGGCGGATCCATCGCGGGTAAGCCCGCCATGCCCCCTTCAGCGTTCGAAAACGATGAGTTCTTCCACGGGACGGCGATGGGACTGCTGCTTGCGATGAGCCGGGTGGCCCAGCGCGATCACCGCCATGAGTTCCAGACGCTCCGCAAGGCCCAAACGGTCCCGCACGGCCTCCTTGTTTTTCAAAATTTCCCCGATCCATACCGCCCCGAGGCCCAGGGCGTGGGCGGCCAAAAGAAAATTCTGGATCGCCGCGCCCACGGCTTGGCAGTCTTTGACGTAGTCGTAGGACGTTTCCTTGTCCAGGAAAACGGGGACGAGCACGGCGGCGGCCTTGAGGGTGGCGCTGTAACGCGTCAGGCCCGCAAGGCTTTCTTTCACGGCCGGGTCCCATACGACGGCGAAACGCCACGGCTGATTGTTCAAGCCCGAGGGGGCCCACGAGGCGGCGCGCAGCAGTTCCATGACGGTGCGGCGTTCGACGGGAGCGTCACTGAAATGGCGCACACTGCGCCTTTCGTAGATGGCCGTGAACACATCGGGAAGGGAGGTGTCTTTTTCCATGAAAGCTCCTTGAGCCGGGAGAATTCATCGTCGGAAGCATTGGGCTTTATGGCTTGCGTTTTCCGAAACGGCACACCAATATATTCGGAACGCACGGAGTGGGTCAAGGAGAGCCGCGCTCGGCTTTCCAAGGATTATCCCAGGCTGCGGGTCGGCCGTGCCGATGAGGCGTTATGGATCGAAAGGGGAAGGATGCGTGCCGCTGACGGTGTCGTGGGAAGAAGGCGGATCGGTTCGAATTCTTTGTGACGGGGTCTTGGATCGGGACACGGTGCCGGAGCTTCGCCGAAGGCTTTTTCGCGATGTGGTCAAGAAGCGGCCGACGGACGTGCGGCTGGATGTTTCGGCCGTGGAACGCATGGACACGGCGGGATTGGCCTTTGTCCTGGAACTTCGAAACGCCCTGAAAAGCCAAGGGATCGGGTTTCGCCTGGATGGCATCACGGATTCGGTGCGGCGCCTCGTGGGGCTGGCCCGATTGGAAAACCTCCTTTTCGAAAGCGACTAGGAGCGTGCCCGAGAGTGTCCTCATGAGTTCAGGGCTTTTTTCTTTAAAAAGGCACCACAGAGACACAGAGGACGCAGAGCTTCCTTTGCTTTTGTACCGCGCCGCTGAGAGGCCGGCGCGGCACAAGTGGCACCCTTCGGGAATTGTCCAATGAACGATCAAGGCGGCTCAGAGGTTTTCGCGGAAGGGATCATCGAGGTGAAGAACCTCAGCAGCGGCTACGGCTGGCTGCAGATCCTCCACGACGTGACCTTCGTTATCCCCTCGGGCAAAGTGACCGTGATCATGGGGGTGAGCGGCTGCGGCAAAAGCACGCTCCTGCGGCACCTTATCGGCCTCAAAATGACCCCGCCGGGCCATGTTTTCGTGGACGGGACCGACATGGCCCTTTTCGGGGCGCAGGAATGGATGGCGTACCGAAAGCGCATCGGCGTGCTCTTTCAGGGCGGGGCCCTTTTCAGTTCCCTTTCGGTTCGCGACAACCTGGCCGTCCCGCTCAGGGTGCACACCCGCCTTGCCGAAACGACCATCCGCATCATTGCGGACATCAAGCTCCATCAGGTGGGGCTGACGGAATTCGGGGATTTCATGCCGTCCCAGCTCAGCGGAGGGATGCGCAAACGGGCCGGGTTGGCCCGAGCTATGGTCATGGACCCGGAAATTCTTTTCGTGGATGAACCGTCCTCGGGTTTGGACCCCATCACGGCCGCCGGGCTGGACGAGCTTCTCGTGGATCTGAAAGAGGCCCTGGGCATGACCCTGGTGGTGGTCACCCACGAATTGGAAAGCGCGTTTCGCATCGCCGACCAGGTGGTGGTTTTGGACGCCGGAAGGGTCCTGGCGGCCGGGTCTCCCGAAGCGGTGCGTTCCAGCCGAGACCCCAGGGTCCGGCAATTCCTGGAACGGCGACCGGATGAGCGGACGGTGGACCAGGAGCGCTACGAGAAGCGCTTGGCGGCGCTCGGACGCACAAGGCGGGTATAGGAGAAAACGTGTCGGGGGTTTTCACTCTTTTGGATCGCTTGGGTCGTTGGGGCCTGAACCACGTGCGGGGCACGGGACGCTCCGGCGTCTTCCTTTATGACGCGCTGCGCGGAGTCTTTCGTCCTCCTCGAAAATTCCATGCCGTGATTCGGCATGTGTATTTCATCGGAACCAAATCGTTTTTCGTCATCGGCTTTACGGCCGCCTTTACCGGCATGGTGCTGGGCCTGCAGGGCTATTATTCCTTGTCCAAGTTCGGCTCGGAAGGGGCCTTGGGGGCGGCCGTGGCCCTGAGTCTCATTCGCGAGCTGGGCCCGGTCCTTTCGGCCCTCATGGTCACGGGGCGCGCCGGATCCGCCATCTGTGCGGAAATCGGCATCATGCGCATCGAAGAGCAAATCGACGCCCTGGAATGCATGGCCATCGATCCCCATGCCTACTTGGTCTCTCCGCGGTTCGTGGCTTCCCTCATCGCCCTGCCGCTGCTTACCGCCTTTTTCGACGTGGTGGGCATCATCGGCGGGTATCTGGTGGGTGTGTCCCTTTTGGGTGTCAACCCCGGCGCGTATCTGGACGGCATGGAAAAGTCCGTGGAATGGGTCGATGTGTCCATGGGGATTGTCAAGTCGTTTCTTTTTGCCGTGCTCTTCATTTGGATTTGCACCTACAAGGGGTTTTACGCGGGGGTGGACGAGGGCCGGTTCGGGCCTGAGGATGTGAGCCGAGCCACGACGGACGCGGTGGTGCTTTCTTCGGTGGCGATTTTGGTCAGTGACTACGTGGCGACCTCGCTGCTGCTGTAAGAGGACCCCTAGACGGCGGGAACAAGTCCTCGGCGCGGGGATTGCCGGGACGCACAGGGAGAGGTGTCGATGAATCGGCAAGCGTGGACGGTGGAAACGGGCGTCGGCCTTTTTATTCTCATCGGGTTGGTGTGTGTGGCCTATTTGTCCCTGAACCTCGGCGACGTGCGGTTGCTGGGCGGCAATGAATACACGGTCTACGCCAAGTTTTCCAATGTCTCGGGACTCAAGAAAAAGGCGGCCGTCACCATGGCGGGTGTGGCCATCGGCCGTGTGGAAGACATTCGGCTTCAGGACGGGGCCGCGGTGGTTGCCATGCGCATCGCCAAGAACGTCAAGCTTGAGGAAGATGTCATTGCCAGCATCAAGACAATGGGAATTATCGGCGACAAGTACATCGCCGTCAGTGCCGGGGCTTCCGAGCAGTGGATTCCCCCCGACGGCTGGATTCGGGAAACCCAGCCGCCTTTGGACGTGGAGGAGTTGGTGGGCAAATTCGTCTTCGGGACGATGGACAAGAAATAGCGTTCGAGCGGGAAAAAAAGAAAAAGCCGGCGATTTTAAGCCGGCTTTTTCATGAAAACCGAGGGATAAGTGCAGGGTCTTACTTCTTCATGTGCTTCATGAAAATGGATTCGGCCTTGTTGGCGGCCTTTTCGGCGCGATCCGCAGCCGCTTCGGCGCGGCGGGCGGCGTTTTCCATGGCCTGCACGTTGCCGGCCTGAGCCTTTTCCAGCGCGTCCAGTCTCTGCATCATCTGGTCCTGTTGCGCCTGGAGCTTATTGACGGCGCTCTGGCTGGCGCAGCCGCCCAGGACCGAACTGCACAGTGCGAGAACGAAAACAACTGCCAGTACCCTTTTCATGACTCTTTCCTCCTTTTAAAGTTTTTGAAGACCAACAAACCAACTCCTCGCACTCTCAGGTTTCGAATTTTAGAAAGTGCCTCTGCCAAAATCAAGATGATTCTTGCGTCTGTCCATTTCTTCCACCAAGGTTGTGGGCGGAGCCCCGTCCAGCGAGCCCACATCGGTGGGCACGCCGTTTTGCAACCGAACGGCCAGAGCGAAGCGTTTGCGATCCACCTTGGCCGCCCACGGGGAGCGCTCCAGCTTTTCCGTGGCGTAGCGCGTGTAGTCGCCGAGTTTTCCGTACACATCGGGGTGGGCTTCCACGTAGACGCGGCCGTTTTTCACCCCGAGTTTGACGGGCTCATAGATGATTTCCAGGCGGGTTCCCACGGCGACCTGAGGGTAAAGGATGCGAATGTGTTCCGGATAACACCGAATGCAGCCGTGACTCACCAGCCGTCCCACCCCCCAGGGCATATGCGTGCCGTGAATGCCGTAGGGACCGAGAGAGAGCTTCATCATGTATTCGCCCAGGGGGTTTTCGGGACCGGGCGGCATGACCTTCATGCCGTACTTGGCTTGCAAGGATTCAGGAATGTACCAGGCGGGATTGGGCCTTTTTTCGGCGATATAGCCCACACCCAGAGGGGTTTCCCACCCTTCGTCGCCGATCCCGATGGGATAGGTCTGCACGGTTCGGCTTTTTTTGTCAAAAAAATACAAGCGAAGTTCCGGAACGTTGATGACCAGTTCCTCCAGCCGCGTGGGGGGCAGCACCCACATGGTCGGGACGATCAAATGCTTTTGTTGGGGCGGCAGCCAGGGATCCATGCGGGGGTAGAGCAGGGCCATTTCGTTGTAGCCCAGACCGTAAGCCCGGGCGATGTCCAAAAGGCTTTCCCGGGGCTTGACTTCGTGGCGCCGTGGCGCCCCGACCACGGTTTCGGATTCCAGGTTGTAGGGATACTTGATGACTTGGGCGGTGTAGGTCTTGTCCTCGGCGTGAGCCAGGCTCGTCAGGAGAAGAAAAACGGCAAGAATCCAGAAACCCGCGACAATTGGGCTGGGCGTCGTCTTACGGGAGGCTGTGGGCTTTGAAGAGTCCATAGGCGCCTTGGCGACCTCTTTTCAAACCGGAATTCGGCCGGCACATGGCCTGACCGAATCGCTCTCATAGTCCAATTTACGAGACCCCGCAAGAAAAAGACGCGTTTTTTTCTCCTCGCAGAAAGAAAAGGACGTCGTTTCGCCGCACGGCCTTGTCGTCGAGCCGGTCCCAGACGATAGAGGGTCTCGGCGGTTCGGTCCATGTCGTCTTCAAAAGGCTTCTTGCTGTGAGAATCCAGTGGAGGTGAATGTCGGTGGATTTCATGGGGATCGTTTCCATAATCCGCTCCGGCGAGACGACGCCGACCACGATGGTTTCGTCGTGGATCCATCCCAAGGCGTTCAGACAGGCGAGCTGGAGGTCCACTCGGCCCGAGCCGTCCCCCAGACGGCCGCCGTCGCGCGCCGCAGCGACGCACGGCACGACGATCAGATCGAGACGCCGCTTTTCTCCCGATCGATGCGCCACCTTGCGAGCGTACGGGTTGGGGGTGCGAAACGAGGCCGCCGCGGCTTTTTGGGCGGGCGGAATTTTGGCGGGATCCACCCCGAAGAAGCCTTTGTGCATTCCGGGGGAGGCATAGACCAGTTTTTTTCCGTCCAGGAGAATGTTGAGGGCCGTTTGGCGGTAGAAGGCCGTCGGAGGCACCATGACGCAGCGCGCACCGCGATAAGCCCCGAGGCGGCGGAGCCTTTCGGCGATTTTTCCGGCATCGGAGGGCTCCGGATCCCACGAAGCTTCGACGGGGCTCGTGCTTCGAAGCCGCTCCCGAAGTTCGCCTTTCACGGCTTCGACGATTCTGTCTTCCATGGGTTCCTTTCCGGCAAAACTTGCACTTTCCCGGCCGATTTTCTATAGAGGAAGCAATGTTCCCACGACAACGTCATCAGAAAAGGAGCGTGCATCATGGCATGGAAAGATTATCGTCCTGAAAACGTCAAGAAGCGATTCCCCCAGTCCATCGTCCCTTTGGTCAACGGCAAGGCGCTTCTTCGGGCGGCCAAAAAGCACACAGGCATGATCATGGCCACCAACATTCGATGCCGCCTGCCCGTGGAAGGTATCGTTCGGGCATCCATGGCCACCCGGGCGCCAGTGATGTACGAGATCGCCAAATCGGAATTGACCTACACGGAATTCACGCCGGCTTCCTTCGTGGATTTCATTGTCAAGGAAAACGAACGGCTCGGCAACACCTCCGTGCCGTTTGCCATCCACGGGGATCATATCACGGTCAAGAAGATGGACGACAGGGATTCCGTGCGGGCGCTCATCGCCGCCGAAATGGAGGCGGGCTACACGTCCTTTGCCATCGATGCGTCCCATATGGAAAACGAGCTGAATCTGGCGGCGACCACGGAGTTGGCGCGCCCCATCATCGAGGCGGGGCTGAGCCTGGAAGTGGAACTGGGAGAAATCGGGGCCAAGAGCGGGTCCGCCGAGGGCTTCACCCGACCCGATGAAGCGGAATGGTTCATCGGCAACTTGGTGAAAAACGGCGTTCATCCGGACCTTTTGGCCATCAACAACGGCTCCATTCACGGCACCTACTTCGGCACGGCCCAGGAAGGCATTCAGTTGGATCTCACCCTGGAGATCTGGAAAGCCATCCAGCCCTGGGACGTGGACATCGCCCAGCATGGCATTACCGGAACGTCCTTGGAAAAGATCACATCGTTTATCAACTACGGGATCCGCAAAGGCAACGTGGGCACCCTGTGGCAGAACGTGTCGTTCGGTTTCGCCATGAATCAGAACGGCAACGCCATCACGACGCCCGACAAGGGCTACGTGAAGCGGCCCTACCGGGGCATCCCTGACGCCTTGTGGCAGGAAATGTGGGCCTGGGCCGTGGAAACGGGAAACATCGGCGGCAACATCAAGAACGCCAACAAGGTCTTTGCGGCCAAACTCAATGCCATCGGGGCGGAATACAAAGAACGCATCACGGCTCATGCCTACGAGGAAGCCGTGCGGCTTTTTGAAGCCACCCATTCCATCGGCTTGGCCGACGCCGTGTGGGAGGAGCTTGAAGCCATGGCCTCCTAGGAGCGTGCCCAAAAATGCCGTCATGACTTCACGGCCTTTCATTAAAATGCACCACAGAGACGCAGAGGGCGCAGAGCTTTCTTTTTTGTGCCGCGCCGCGGAGAGGCCGGCGCGGCACAAAAAGCCTCCTTCGGGAAGCTTTCCGCCACCCCCCCAAGGGACACCTCTTTCCGTTTTCAGACAGGCTCCTAGGAGCCTCTCCGAAAATGCCCTTGGCAGGATCCTTGGGAGAAATCGGTTAAGGCGTGGCGGGGGTCGCGGCTAAAACCGCTTCCAGAAAATGCGGTGTCCTTTCGGCAGCGTTATGACGGCTTGCGTGCGGGGCGGTCGCCCCAAAGGGGCGAAACATCATAGCCCGGGGCGTAGCCCCGGGTCCGAGCGCCCATTGAGGTTAAAATTAAGCCCCGAAGGGGCGCAACACATGGCCTAAGGAGGTCCTCCATCGCAGAGGGACGGCTCATCGGAGGCTGGGTTACGCCCTTTCGGAGCTGATGAATTGGTAAAAATGGGACCGATCTCCCCAGCCCAGGGCGACGCCCTGGGCTGACATCCTTTACCCCTTCGGGGCCTGGGGGTTGCGGCGGAAAGCTTCCCGAAGGGTGCTTCTTGTGCCGCGCCGGCCTCTCAGCGGCGCGGCACAAAAAAGAAAGCTCTGTATGCTCTGCGTCTCTGTGGTGCATTTTAGCCGCGAATATGTATTTTGTGGGAGCTGGCTTTGGAAAAAGATAAAGACCCGTGGTGAAGGATCCATTCTTTTCTCAGGCCGTCGAAGAAATCCGAAAGGTTCTGTCCCGGTACCCTGCGGTGGCGGCGGCGGACGTGTTCGGATCGACGGTGAGCGGGCTTCGGCGAAAGGGCGGTGACGTGGACGTGGCGGTGTGCATGCGCGGTCCGGTCGACCCGTGGCTACGCATCGACATGGAAAGAGAACTGTCCGTGGCCGTTGGCGCCGATGTGGACCTCGTCATCTTTAGCCAAGGATCCAGCCTCCTGCAGCATGAAGTTCTTCGAACCGGAGTGCTGATTTACGAAGCCGATGCGGACGAACGGATCCGGCAGGAAGTTTTGGCCCGCCGCCGCTACCTGGACGAGCAACGCCTCCCCAAGATGATTCGTGTCACGGTGGAAGAAGATTCCGGTTGAGGAAGCCCCCCTTTTCTGGGTGATGGGGCTGGGCGAGGAAATCTTCACAAAATCTGATTTCTGCCAACCGATGGCGCGAACCCACAAGCTACCGAGACGTCTTTCAGGTCCTCGCGGAAAACAAGGTTCTTGCAGAATCCCATCTGGCGCGCTTTCAAGACATGGCCTCTTTCCGCAACCTGCTGGTCCATGCTTATGAAAAGGTGGACCCGGAGGTTGTTTTCGGCACCTTTCGAACTCGATTGGACGACTTTTTGCTTTTTGTCCACGACATCAACGCCTGGGTTTGTCAGACCTCATCAAAGCGGTAGCCGAACAGTTCGATATCCCGCCGAAAATGCCGAGCCACCAGCTCGGCCGTCTCGTCCGTGTAGTAGGCTCGGTAGTCCCTTCGGTCCACGGCCTTTCGCTTGTGGGGCAGGGCCGGAGGGCGGATGCCGATCCTTTGGCAGGCCTCGGCGAAATCTTGTTCCAGCCTTTCGTAACGACCCACGAAGTTCACAAGAAGGCTTCCGTCCAGATCCACGAGATAATCTGATTGGCGCTCGATGGAAACATCGAAGTGGAAGACGTAGGGTCGGTGCGGATTGAGTTTGTGCTTGAGGAAGTCTTCGAAAGTCGGGAGTTCGTGCATCAAGTGCGGGCGTTCCCGGCGAATGTGGTGGTAGGAGCTCACTTGAAGGTCCCAGGGGTTTCTCACGAAGGCGAATTTGAAAAGGCTTTCGAAAAAATCCCGGGGAAACATTTCTTTTGCCGCAATGATCTTGGCGTGCCGGGGGAGCTTGCACGCCAGGCGGTGTCCCGAAAGGGCGCTCAAGCGGCTGCAGACAAAAAGGGGAATCCGCCACGGGTCCTTCCATTTGTATCGGCGAAGGGCGACCCGGACGCTCGTCCCGCCCGTCTTGGGAATGTGCACGAACAAGAACCGGTACTTGGGTGAAAAGAGCATGTCTTGGAACCCTCCTCGGCGCCCTGTCACTCGACCGGTGCGCTCATCCCCCTGCCCCACGCGCCGGCTCGGGCCCTATGGATGCCTTTTTCGGCCCCCGCCGTCAAGTCGTGACCTCCGGCGGGGTGAGCGCTCGCCTTTTTGGGTCATCTTGTGTAGATTGAACATTGAAAATTCAATTTGCCTATTTGGACAGGACGACCGACGATGATTCCACGTCATCTGACTTCCAAACTCCTTCAGGCGGCCCGCCTGTTTCCCGTGGTCAGCCTCACGGGGCCCCGGCAGTCGGGCAAAACCACCCTCGTGCGTGACGTTTTCAAAGACTACCATTACGCGTCTTTGGAAATGCCCGATCTTCGCCGGTTTGCCCTGGAAGATCCTCGAGGCTTTCTCGCCCAATTTGACGGTCCCGTCATTCTTGACGAGGTGCAGCGAGTGCCGGATCTTTTCTCTTACATTCAGGGTCTGGTGGATGAACACCCGGACCGTACGGGACGGTTCATCCTGACGGGTTCCCATAATTTTTTGCTGCTCCAGAGCATTTCCCAGTCCCTGGCCGGCCGATGCGCCGTGCTGCACCTGCTTCCCTTTTCGTGGGCTGAAATATCCCGCCGAAATTCAATGCCCCTTGAGGGGCTCGGAAAGTCCCTTCCCGGCCCCTGTCCACGTCCCGAAAAAGGGCTCTTCGATGTCCTTTTCACGGGCTTTTATCCCGCTATTCACGCTCGGGATCTTCCCCCCCAAGAATGGCTGGCCGCCTATTACCAAACCTACGTGGAGCGGGACGTTCGGACGATTGTCAACGTGGGGGACGTGGAAGCTTTCGGCCGCTTTGTGCGGCTCTGCGCCGGCCGGTGCGGCCAAGTCCTCAGCCTGTCAAGCCTCGCCAACGACTGCGGGATTTCCCATACGACCGCCCGAAGGTGGCTTTCCGTTCTTGAGGCGAGCTTCATCATCACCCTACTTCGTCCATATCACAAGAACTTTGGAAAAAGGCTGATCAAAAGCCCAAAACTCTATTTTCTGGACACCGGCCTATTGTGCTTTGTCCTGCAGATCAGAACGCCTGAGGAACTCTGGCATCGATCAGAACGGGGAGCGGTTTTCGAAAGCTTTGTGGTTTCGGAGCTTCTGAAGAACTTCGTGCACCGGGGCGAACGGCCGGCTTTGTCTTTTTGGAGGGATGCGGCCGGGCGAGAGGTGGATGTGGTCGTCGAGCGGGGAGACGACGTGACCGCGGTGGAGGCGAAATCGGCCATGACCGTGGTGTCCGACTTGTTGCGTCCCTTACAGTCCTGGCGGAACCTGACGGGCATGCCCGATGCGCCGTGCGCTCTGATTTACGGCGGGGATGACGCCTTTCGACGTTCGGGCGTGGTCGTTTACCCTTGGTGGGTGCTGTGACGGCCCAAGAGGACGTCCAGATAACGGCGGGCGCTCTTATCCACGGTGTAATCGGCCACGGCTTCCCGAAGCCGCTCCGGATCGGGCGGATTTTCCAGCACTCGAAGGATGGCTTTCGCCATGGCCTCCGGATCTTTCATGGGGACCAAGGGGGCCACCTCGCCATCCTGAAGCATTTCCCGAGGACCGCTGGGGCAATCCGTTGCCACCACCGGGGTTCCCAAGGCCATGGCTTCCGTCAGCGCGTTGGGGGATCCTTCCCAGATGGACGACAGGACAAAGACGGACGCTCTTTTGAGGTAGGGATAGGGGTTGGGGACAAATCCCGCAAAGGAGACATCCTCGGCCACACCGAGACGGTGCGCCAGAGTTTCCAGCGCGCTTCGGTGAGATCCGTCCCCGAGCAGGACCATGCGGCACCGCAGCGCCTCATGCACCTTTTGAAAGGCGCGCAGCAGGGTGGGAAAATCTTTCTGCCTGGTCAACCGGCCCATGCCCACGATGACGGGCGGCCCGGCGTGCCGAAACCAGGGGTGATCCGCCGGCTGTTCCGCCTGCTCGTAGAGCCGCGGGGTAATCACCGGGTTCGGGATGACCACGATGGAAGGCAGGGGCTGTCCCAGAATCTGCTGAAGATCTTCCGCTACGCCCCGGGAAACGGCGACGACGGCGTCCGCTCGAGGATAGAAAAACCGCATGGGGAAGGACCAGGCGGCCTTATGCACGCGGGACTTATGGGCGATGGCGGCCGAAGTGGTCGTTCCCAGCCGAAAGACGATCCGGGTCGGCGTTTTGGCCAGAGCCCGGGCCATGATCGCCGCTTGGTTGGCTCGGTCCTTTGCCGCAAGAAGGCTTTCGGGGCGGACTTTTCTCAAGTACAGAGCCAACCGCGGAATGCTTTGGAGTGTGTGATTCACCCCCAATGACCGCACAGGGACCGAGGTTTTCCCGCTTTCGAGAAATCGGCTGCGGGTCTTCACGGCCAGGATTTCCACCGGCCTGTAAAGCCCACAAAGGCCTTCCGCCAGGTTCAGCAGCATGCGTTCCACGCCGCCTTGTCCGGAGAAGGAAAGAAAGAGGGTGATGGGCGGGGGGGACTTCATGGAGCCGCCTTTCCTTTCGGGAGCGCCGCAACGTCAGAGAAGCCCAAAACCTTCAGATAGGCGCCCGTCGCTTTTCGAACATCATAGCGGGAGGCGGCGGCCATGAGGGCCTTCCGGTTCAAGGGGGATGTGAGAACGCGAGTGATGGCCGCAGCCAGTTCGTCGGGGGATTTGACGGGGACCAGCGGTCCCAAGGCGCCGTCTTCGAGAATTTCCCTCGGACCGCTGGGACAGTCCGTAGCGACAACGGGAGTGCCCACCGCCATGGCTTCCATCAGGACCACGGGAAGCCCTTCGACCGTGGACGAAAGAACGAAAACGGAGGCTTTCGCCATGTAGGTGTAGGGGTTTTCCACAAATCCCGGAAAGTCCACATGGGCCGCAACGCCGAGTTCATGGGCCAGTTTTTCCAAAGCGACCCGTTTTTTGCCTCTGCCCAAGATCACCAATCGACACGGCCTGTCTTTGTGCACCTTCGCAAAGGCTCGAAGCAGGGTGGCAAAGTCCTTCCGTTCGCACAGTTCGCCGGCTCCCAGGATGACGGGCGGCCCGCCCGGCTGAAACCACGGGTGCTTGAGGGGTTCTCGAGCCAGATCGTGGATTTTTTCCGAAACCACCGGAGAAGGCAGCACGTGGATGAATCCGTGCGGCAAGGAGCCCAGGGCGCTCAGGTCTTCGGCGGCGCCGCGAGAAGGCACCACCACGGCGTGGGCCCGGGGGTAGAGGTGCCGAATGCTCCAGTACTGCATGGTGCGATGCAGAAAGCCTCGCCCCTGCAGGTTTCGGGACACCGTGGTCCCGACGCGCACCACGAGACGGCCTGTATAGCCGGCCACGGCGGCGGCGAGGATGGCCGTGCGGTTGACCCGGTCCTTATCGCACAGCAGGGCGTCGGGGCGAACCGTTTTGAGATAGTGCGCCAGCCGAAAAAGACTCGAATGGACGTGGTGTGTTCCCAGGGCGATGCGCCGCACGTTGTCCGGCACAGAGTGGATGTGCGGACCGTGGCCTTCCACCTGGAGAAGATCCACGGCGATGGGCCTTTTAGCCAGTTCGCCGAGAAAGTTTTTCATGATCCGGTCCACACCGCTATGGCCGGAGGTGGCGAGAAAAAGGGCCAGTCGCCGCTGCTCCTTGGGTGGGCTCATGGGGCGGGCTCCCCATCGGCTTTTTCCGCGCCGTGCCGAGACGGGGATTCATCAGAGGCCGCATCCAATAACCCGAAGGCTTTCAGGTGTTCCCGGCTGCTTGCCGCAAGGGTGTAACGGGCCACCGCCTGCTTCAGGAAAGCCGGCTCGGGTGGAGCTTTCAGGGTTTCCACCATGGCCCGAGCCATGGCGGAAGGGTCGCCGCACGGCACAAGCCGGCCGTAACGGCCGTCTTGCAAAATCTCGCGAGGGCCGCTCGGGCAATCCGTCGCCACGACGGCGGTCCCCATGGCCAGGGCCTCCGTCAGCACGTTGGGGGACCCTTCCCACAAGGACGACAGAACGAAAAGATCGGCGTGGGCGAGATACCCATAGGGGTTTTCTACAAAGCCGGGAAAATCCGTCCAGCGCTCGATACCCAGGGATCGCGCGAGTGCCACGAGCCTTTCTTTGAGATGGCCTTTGCCGAGAATGATCAGTCGAGCCGGTTTTTCCTGAATCATGAGCGCGAAGGCTCGAAGAAGGGTCGGAAAATCTTTGGCTTTTCGAAGGCCCCCCATGCCGATCACCACGGGCACGTCCCGAGGCGCGGCAAAGAAGGGATGAGGCGGCACCGGAGGAGGGGCCTCCAGCATTTCCGGCGTCACCACGGGGTTGGGCACCACGTGGATCCGTTCGGAAGGGACGCCGAGGAGGCGTTCCACGTCACGGGCGACGCCGTGGGAGACGGCGATGACGCCGTGGGCTTTCGGGAAGAGGCGGCGCAAGCGCCGCATGCGCCACCAGGTTTTGAGCATGGAACGGTTTTCGTTTCGCGCCGAAAAGGTTGTGCCGACTCGGAAAAAGACCCGGGTTTCGGTCTGCGCGGAACGAACCGCGGCCAAGGCTTCGGCGTCGCTTCTTTTGCCCGATAGGAGAACATCCGGCCGGTATTCGGCCACGTAGCGCCGGAGCCGGCGAAGGCGCTCTGTTTCCGAGTTTCCTTCGATAACAAACCGTTTCACGGACGAAGGCAGGCTTCCCAGGTAGGGGGCTTCTGTCGTCCGCGTCAAAAAATCCACCACACAGCCGTGCTCGCTCAGCCCGCGGGCGAGATGGACCAGCATCCTGTCGTTGCCGCCGTCCCCGGCGGAAAACGTGATCAGCCCCACACGGGCTGTTCGCACCTGGGGATCCCTGGTCATGGTCGAGGATCCTTCCCCGAGGACGACGTGCCCTGGAACATCGGTCCCGAGGCGATAAGGCCGATCAAAAAATTCCAGAAAAAGCGCCAGTCGGGATGAAGGGAGCGGAAATCAAAGAGGGCCCAGAGAAACAAATAGATCAGCGATGCCAGGGAAAACAGCCAGAGAGAAAGGCTCAACGCCCCTTGTTTCCACGCACGCTGCACCCCGAAAAAAAGTGCCACGTAAAGCCAGAGCCACAGCGCCGCTCCGACCGCCCCGTAGTGAAAAAGAATCTCCAGCTGGGTGCTGTGTAAATGATCCCACCATTGGAGTTCCCCTTTCCAGTTGGGCGACTTTAGGGTTTCGCGGCCGCTTTCCTGAATGAACCGTTTGGATGACGCCGGACCGGCGCCCCAGATGGGGCGAGCGAGAATGCCTTCCAAAGCGAATTTGTAGAGATGGGCTCGATATCCGGTCGAGTCTTGAGCCGGCTGGTTGAAGTCAAAGGATTTTAAGTGGAGGAATGTGTCCTTTTCTTCGTTCCATCGTTTTTCAAGGAGGGGCCGGTTCACGACCGTAATCCCGATGAGGACCGCCCAGAAGACGATAAGGCCACGTTTGAGGCTCACGGGAATGGGGCGGAAACGATCCGTCGTCCGTGTCATGAAAACCACGATGGTGATGATGAGGGCCGTCGCTCCAAATCCCAGAAAAACGCCTCGAGATTGGGTAAAAAACAAGGCCTGTCCCAAAAGCAGGAGCAGCACGGACCACAGAGCGATCCACAAAGGTTTGAACCGGCGCGCCTGAAAGAATTCCGGGGTGAAACACACCAAAGCCCACAAGGAGGTTCCGGCATACAGGCCGAAGGCGACGATGCGCAGATGAAATCCCGTGCGCATTCCCTGCCATGCGCTTTCCAGCGTGTGGAGATCCACAGCTCGCATCATGCCCACGACAAGGCCGGCAAGGGCCACGCCGAGAAGCCGCCGACACCGGGTTTCGTCGCCTCCACACCACCATGCCACGGCGGGGAAAAGGAGCAGGCGAGCCCACCCCCAGAGCCCGTCCAGGTGGTAGGCGGCCCACTCCGGCCGCTCCAGCGATGCGGCGACGGTCCTCAGGATAAGGTAGCCAAGAAGTGCGGCCCACGGCCAAAGAAGCCATCGCGCCGCGGGGAAGCCCGCTTTGGGGACCTTGAAAAGGAAAAGCCCGACCAAGATCCACAGGGCCGCCGTGGCCGTCGTGGTGCTCAACAGGGCCGTAAAAGCAAACGTGTAAAGGGCCGCCACCCCGATGGTCTCCAGAAGCGGCGAAGAGTGCGATAATTGGCGGTTCATGGTTTCACGATCCAGGATAGAGCTTCTTCCACCATCGCTTGGGAGTCTTGACAAGTCGATGCCACATGTTGGGTAAGGCACTATACCCGATACCCTCCCCGGGATGCCATAACCTTTCGTCTAGAGCCGGCGATTCGGGAAAGCGCCCCTGCCAGCGTCCGGGGTTTTTGGATCCTACGGCGAAGACGTAGACTGAGCTCATTCGATGGCGATTCCAGTTTATGTAGAGCACATGGAGGCCGTTGGCCTCGTACAGGCGCTTGACGGCCATCGGGGAAAACCGCCAAAAGTCTCCATAGTCCGTGTGATACGGTTGCAAAAAGGGGACACACACCATGACGATGTCCCGGGACAAGAGGCACAGATTCTCGAATGCTTTGAAAACGTTGAAGACGTGTTCCAGCGTGGTGTGATTGAAAACCACGTCGAATCGGCCGACCAGCTCGAGGGCGAGTTCCTGTTCCAGGTCCAGAAAAATTTCGTTCGGGTAATTTTGAAAGCCGCGGGCTTCGGATCTCCAGTTGGTCACCCAGTAGCTTGCGGCATTGATGAAATAGTCGCGGTAACGGCGCCCTTCCTTGTCTTCGTCCTTCCAGGCGCTGACATTGACGACGTCTCCGTAAAAAAGATGCGCCATCTTTTCCAGTTCCCTGTTGGACCAGGCCCGCGGCAATCGAAAGAGGCGATCGACACCGAGACGTTTTTCAGCCATGGGCGTGTTCCGGCTTCTCAGCCAAGAGGGTGTCTCGAAGGATGCGAGCCCGGTTTTCCCAGCTGTAACGGGCGGCGTCCTTCTGGGCACGGGCGGCCAATTCCCGGGCAAAACCGGGATGCTCCTGAAGGAACCGCACGGCTTCCAGCCATGCTTCCTCGTCGTCGGGATCCACGCACAGCGCGTTTCGGCCGTGCCGGGCGATCTCCCGGATCGGTTCCAGATCGCTCACCAGAATGGGCCGCCCTGCGGCCATGGCTTCAAAAAGCTTCATGGGACTGATGGATCCGGCGTGAGGGAGGTTCCTCTGGTAGGGCATCACGAGAATATCCGCTTGTTCCAGGTATCGGGGGATCTGATGATGGGGCACGAAAGGGATCACCCCAATCCGTTCCGTTTCCGGGCTGTCTTCCAGGGATCCCACCACCGTGACGCGAAAGGTCTCCTGCACGGCCAATCTTTCCAAGAGGCTCAGCCCTCGATGGCGGCTGATCCTTCCGACGTACATGATATGCGGGCGCTTCAGGCCGGATGGGTCCCACGGGGCGATGTTTTCGAAAAGACCCAGATCAACGCCGCAGGGACACACATGAACGCGCTCCGGCGGCACGCCGAGATCCAGGAAACCCTGAGCCGCAGCCTGACTGATGGGAAAAAACCGGCGGATCAAACCCTTTGTGTATCCCTCCATAAGCCGTTGCAAAACGTTCTGGCGCTGAAGGGCGTCCATGTCGTGCACTTCAAAGCTGTGTGGGATGCCGTGTTTCATGAGCGCGAGGCTGAGGACAGCCGAACGGGTGTAGACCACGGGCGCGTTCTGCAGCCTTTTCTTGTGCCGCCAGAAAAACGGGGCGAACGCCATGGGTTTCCAAAAGGAACGCAGGCCGCTGTCCGCTCGAATGCCCAAAGGCACGTCGACTCCCATGTCGTTCAGGATTTCGTCTTTGCTTCGTGTTCCTTTCCACGGCGGCACGAAGAGCGCCACCGAAACGCCGATCCGTGCCAAGCCTTCCGCGGTTTTGATGGTCTGGATGACGTTGGCTCGAGGCCGATGCAGGCGGGCTCGGGACACATAGACGAACCGGGCGGCATTTTCCAAGGGCTCGGACGGCGCCATGTTCAGGATCCCCCGAGGATTTCTTCGTACACGCGCAGGTTTCCCTGCACCATCGCCTGAGGCGAAAAATGGGCGCGCACCAGATCGGCGCCCTGAGCGCCCATGAGTCGGGCTTCTTCCGGGTGATTCAGCATCCAGAGCACGGCGGATTGGAGTTCCGCCGGGCTGTGGGGATCCACCAGAAGCCCGTTCAGCCCGTGCCGGACCACTTCCGGAATCCCTCCGGCTTTGGAGGCCACAATGGGAACACCGGCCGCCGCCGCTTCCAGAAGACACACCCCCAGTCCTTCCAAAGTCGCCGGATGGACAAGAAGATCCAAGCATGGAAAGATTCTGTCCATGTCCGAGCGAAACCCCGCAAAATGGATTCTCTGGGAAATCTTTCGGGCTTCAGCGATCTGCTGCAGGCGGTCCCGAAGGGGACCCCGGCCGAAGAAGCAAAAATAAACGTCGGGATGCCGGGCGCAAATGGCCGGAGCGACGGCGATGAGCCGCTCATGGCCTTTTCGGGCGATGAGCTGGGCAACTGTTCCGATGAGGCGGCTGCCTTCAGGCAGGCCGAGCTCCCGAAGAAGATCCCTTTTGTCGTAGGGCGCTTGAAAACGATCCGGTTCGATACAGCTGGGCACGCAGCGGATCTTTTCCGCACGGATCCCTGCCGATTGCAGGACTCGAACGATGGCCGACGAAATGCCGATAACACGTCGGTACAAGCCGTATTTCAGACGGGCGGCGAGAGGGTGTTCCGGGTTGTCGACCCGGCGGGTGACAACGGCGGGGGTTTGGGTTCGGGCGGCGACCACACCGCCCCACCAGTCGGCGCCGCGCCGGCTGTGCACATGGAGGAGGTGAGGCTTCCAGCGTCGCACGGCGCGCCATAATCCCATGGGCAACCTGGAATCCAATTCCCCGGAAAGGGAGAGCAGGTTCAGGGTCGCGTACGGGGCGGCTTCCCGGGCGATGGCGCTGTCTTTGGGGGCGCACAGGATGTTTTCCACCCCGAAAGCGGACAGGCCCTTGAGAAGCCGCAGCACTTGGTAGGCTCCCCCGTAAAGATGCCGGCCGGTTTCCACGTGGAGAATCCGCATGGGCTCAGCCCTCCGCCGATACAGCCAGAACCCGGCGGGCGGCGTTCATGACGTCGTCTTCGTTGAGGGCCGCCATGCATGGAAACGCGCCTTTGCAGGTGGGCCGGCGCCGGCAGGGGGAACAGGGCAAAGGCTTGTAGAGCACAAGCGCGCGATCCGAACGGGTGTGGAGGTAAGGGCATGTGGCTCCGAAAAGGGCCACCGTCGGGCGTTTCAAGGCCACGGCCATATGGGTCAGTCCCGTGTCCACACCCACCACGAGCCGAGCGCCTTGAAGGATGGCGGCGCTTTCCAAAAGGGTCGTTCGTCCGACGAGGTTGACCATTCGAGGGGACAAGGACGCGAGCTGTTCAGCGGCTTCCGCATCGCCGCCTCCCCCCAGAAGGACGACAGGCAGATTCTGTTCCTCGGCGATTCTTTGGGCGAGGTTGGCCCATCGTTGCCGGATCCAGTGCTTTTGCGGCCTCGTCGTAAACGGGGCGAACACGGCGTACCCTTGAAGACCGAGCGTCTCGGTCAAAAGTCCTTGGGCCCGCTCGAAAGCCTCCTGGGGGACGCTCACCCCCATGGGGAAACCGTCTTCCCAAAGCCCCAGGTACCGCACCATGTATTCGTATTCGGTCCCGATGGTCCGCGTCCGGGGGCCTTTGGAGATGACTTCCGTCATGAGGAACCGGCCCGGTTCCTTGGAAGCGAAGCCGACTCGGCGCCGCGCGCCGCTCAGGGCGGCAAGGAGCCGGCTCCGCAACAGGCCCTGGACGTCCAGGGCCACGTCGATAGGCTGACTCTTAAGCCTTCGGCGGAAGGCCGAAACGTCCCGGGCCAGCGCTGTGACGTGCCGCGCCTTCAGGAGTTCCTTCCAGCGCGATTTGGGCCACACCAGCACCTCATCCACCGTGGGTTGGGCTCGAAGAAAATCCGCCACATAGGGTTCGGCCAGCCAGATCACGCACGCGCCGGGAAGGGCCTTTTTGATGACGGCCGCCATGGGCAGAGCCATGACCACATCGCCGATGGCGCTGGGGCGAATGATCAGAAATCGCCTCGCATGGGTCCCCGCGGGAGGCAGAGGGGACGATGCGGGCGCACGGGGTGAGGGATCCGTCAGGATGGGCATGAGCCGACCAGTTTTTCGTAGAGGTCCACATAGTGCCCGATCACGCGGTCTTTCGAATAGCGTTCGGTCACCGTCTTCAGGCCGTTTTCGCCAAGTTCCCGACGAAGGCCCGCATCCTCCAAAAGTTGCTGGATCGCCCGGGCCATGGCGACGGGGTCCGACACGGGCGTGAGGATGCCGGTGCCGCCTTCGGCCATGAGTTCTCCCGCGCCCACCGTTTCCGTGGACACGACCGGCACGGCGTGGCTCCAGGCTTCCAGGATCACGTTGCCGAGGGGTTCATGCCGTGACGGACACACGAACACGTGGCTCAGGGCGAAAAAGGGCGCGGGCTCGTCCTGCCAGCCCACAAAGCGCACATGGGGGCCCAGCCCCAGGGTTTCGCTGTGCCTTTTCAATTCGTCCCGTTGGGGTCCGTCTCCCGCCATGACGAGGACCACGGGACGACCCGCAATGGATCGAGGTAGCCGGGAAAAGGCGGACAGCAGGTCCATGAAGCCCTTTTTGGGAACGAAGCGGCCCAGGCTAAAAACCACCCAGGCCTCTTCAGGGATCCGCCACGTGGCGCGAAGAGTCTTGAGGGTTTCTTCCGGAACGGGGGGAGGAGCGGACACGAAATTGGGAATGAAATAGACGCGCTCTGCGGGCAGACCGTTTCGGATCAGGTAGTCGCAGATGCCCTTGGTGTTTCCGATCCAGGCATGGGCGTGGGTGTAATAGCCCCGAATCTTGTAGTAGCCGCCCAAACGGGCGATGTGGACAGCCCCTGCATCCCGAGGAACCCGAGTCAGCCTCGTGGCCCGGCCCATGTAGGTCTGCACCACCGGGCATCGAATGCGGCGGATCACAGCGCGAATCCTCAAGACGGACCACAGGTCCCAGCCGTTGACCATGGGCACGGGGTGGACGGCGACGTTAGGGTGAAGGAACCGAGCCACCGGACTTTTCGGGCGAAGCGCCACGCCGATGCCCTCGTGCCGTTCCGCCAATCCGTTGACCAATCGGATGAAAAAGCGTTCGGCACCGCCCAGCCCCGGGCTTCCCAAGATATGCAACGAGGGACAGCTCATGGGGTGACCAGTTTCCAGCCGCCCTGAACCACTTGGACGATGACCAGGGAGTCCGCCCCCAGGCCGTTGTGGTCTTCCGCGCTGAGGTTGTAGATGCCGCTGATGCCCACATAGCCCCGAGTCTGTTCAATGGCCGACCGCAAGGCCTCGCGGTCCGTTCCCACTTGGCGCATGGCGTTGGCCAGAATCATGATGGCGTCCCAGGCGTAGCCGCTATGGGTGTTGATGGGGTATTGCCGGTCGAATTGATAGACGTCTTTGTAGATGTGGATGAATTCCTGAATGACGGCCTTTTGAGGGTCGCTGTCCGGAAGCTGGTCCGCCACCATGAGCTTGGTCGAAGGCATGTAGCTGCCTTCGGCGGCGGCTCCGGCGAGTTCCACGTACTTGGGATCAGGCTGCCCATGGCATTGGAACAGGGGCAGGGTCATGCCCAACTGCTTCACATTCTTGGCCACACGGGCTCCGGCCGGGCCGATGGTCCAGCAGATGAGCGCCTTGGCGGGCGTGGCCTTGATTTTCACCAGCTGGGTGGTCATGTCGGTATCGTTGACATCAAAGGCTTCGTCGGCGACGATGTCGATGCCGTATTCCGGGGCGAGCCGGGTGAGCCATTCCAGGCCGTCCTTGCCGAAGCCGTCCGTGGCGGTGAGCAGGGCCACCTTTGTCCATCCCTTGGCCTTGAGGAATTCATAGACCTTGGCCACGGCCGTGGACGTCCGCTGCGGCGTCTTGAAGGTCCAGGTGTAAGGGCCGAATTTGCCTCCGGCGATCACCGGATCCCCGCCGACGGTCATGATGACCGGGATGCGCTCCTTTTCCGTGTAGGCCTTGACGGCCATGCCCGTTCCCGTTCGCGTCGGGCCGATGAGGGCCGTCACCTGGTCTTTTTCCACCAGCCGTTTGGCGACGAGCAGGGCTTTGGTGGGGTCGCCTTCCGTATCACCGATGACGAGTTCCAAAGGCCGCCCGTTGATGCCCCCTTCCTTGTTGATTTTGTTGACAACCATTTCGGCGACGAGCTTCGTGGGCGTGCCGATGGAGGCCGCAGGGCCCGAAAGATCGAAAAAGGCGCCGATCTTGATGGGTTCGGCCGCCCGGGCGGTCCCGAATCCCAAAAGGGCGACCGTCATGACGACCGTCACCGCGGCCATGGCCTTGAAAAGACTGTGACCCGCGTTCATGGCTCCCTCCTCTTTTAAGGTGAATCGTCCTGCCGGCTCAATCATCCTTGATGCGGTGGTCGAAAACCCGTTTGCTCTTTCGGTCGGTTCGAGGAAGCGTTCCGTAATCCAGCACGTCAACGGTGCAGCGGACCAGGATCTGTCGGCGGATTTCCGCCGCGATGGTTTCTTTGAGCGCCTCGTCCTTTGCCGGCGGCCGGCCTTGCGCCCGTTCCACTTTGAGCGTCATCACGTCCCGGCCGTCTTCCCGATGATGGAGGTGCACCTGGTATTCACTGCCCACGCCGTCGATTTGGGAGAGCACATGGTCGATCTGACCGGGGTAGATGTTGACGGCGCGGAAGATGAACATGTCGTCCGAGCGGCCCAGGAGATGGTCGTGTCGAGGAAGGGGATTTCCGCACGGACAGGGTTCGGGAAGGAGGCGTGTGAGGTCCCGCGTGCGATACCGAATGAGGGGGGCGGCTTCCTTGCGCAGCGTGGTCACCACCATTTCGCCCAATTCTCCGGGCGGGACGGGCTCCAGGGTTTCGGGATTCAGGACTTCCAGGATGTAATAGTCGGCCCAGTAATGGATGCCTTGATGAGCCGTGCATTCCAAGCCGGTGCCGGGTCCGTAAAGTTCGGTCAGGCCGGGGATGTCGAACATGTGTTCCACGCCGGTGATCGCCTGAATGCGCTGGCGCATGCTGCGGCTGTGCCGTTCGGCGCCGAAGATGATCTTTTTGAGGGCGATTCGGTCTCGAAGCCGGCGCCGTTCGATTTCTTCGGCCATAAGCAGGGCCATGGACGCCGTGGCGCAGAAGACCGTGGACTGCAGGTCTACGAGCATCTGGCAATGGATTTCCGTGTTGGCCGGACCTACCGGCACGGCCATGGCCCCGAAGCGTTCACATCCCAGCTGAAAGCCGACGCCGGCCGTCCACAGCCCAAAGCCGACGGCGATCTGCACCCGGTCTTGGCGCGTCAAGCCGGCGATTTCAAAGCAGCGGGCGAACATCATGGCCCAGTCGTCGATGTCTTTTTGGGTGTAACACAGGACCTTCCGTTTGCCGGTGGTTCCCGATGACGCGTGGATGCGAACGATCTTTTCGAACGGCACGGCCCGCAAGGGGAAGGGATATCCTTCCTGGAGGTCGTCCGCCGTGGTGAAGGGAAGGCGTCGCAGATCGTCCAGAGATTGAATCTGATCGGGACTGACGCCCGCGGCGTCCAGCCTTTGCCTGTAGAATGGCGAATTCTGATACGCATGCTGCACGGTCCACCGCAGCCCTTGAAGCTGGATCTTTTCCAAATCTTCCAGGCTGGAACGTACGGGCATGAAACTCACGGTCATGGGTTGAGCTCCTTTCATGGCTCCTTTTTTTCGCGAAAGACGGTCTTGTATGTCAATCCTTCTTGAGGCAGCCGTTCGAGCGGGAGGTCCAGGACACGGACCCCCAGACCCAGTTCGCGCCGAAGCCGGCTGCGAATCCGCTCCAGGCGGCTGCTCTTGCCCTCTTGGGCGGACGTTCCCAGGCTGACCCACACTTCCAGGCTGTCTCCCAACCCGAAGCGCGTGCCCACCACGAGACGAAAATCCACAAGGCTCGAATCCGTTTCCCGAAGGAGGCGATCCACACGCTGCGGGCTGACCGGAATGCCCCGAACGCTCAGACGATGGTCGGTGCGTCGCCGAACGGGGGAAAGCCGCATCGTGTCCAAGCCGCAAGGGCACGGCACCGTGTCCACGGCAACAACGTCTCCCGTGCGGTAGCGGATGAGCGGGTAGGCTTCGGCGGATAGGGTGGTGATCACCAGTTCGCCTTCCGATCCCGGCCCGACCGGCTGTCCCGTCACCGGGTGCACCACTTCGGCAAGGAAATGGTCTTCGGCCACGTGGAAGCCTCGAAACGCCGGGCATTCCCCGGCAAGGCCCGGTTCCACCATTTCGGCCACGCCATACAGGCCGAAGGCCGGTATGCCCAGTCGGGATCGAATCCGATCCCGAAGGGCTTCGGGGATGGGGTCCGGGCCGAGGACCATGAGCTTGAGCGATAGATCGTGGCATTCCCGTCCATGGGCGCTTTCTTCGTCTAAAGTATCCATGAGGTGCAAAGCGAAAGACGGCGTGGCGGCCAGCACCGTGGAACGAAAATCGCGCATGAGTTGCAGCTGCAGCTTGGCGGAGACAGTGGCCGACGGCGCCAGGGTGGCCCCAAGGGCTTCGGCGGCGTGATTGAAGGTGAAGGCCCCGGGAAACAGGCTGTAATTGAAGGCGACCTGAACGATATCGCGATCGTCAATCCCCAGGCGCTGAAAAAGGCGAACCATGAGCGACTGCCACAAGGCCACGTCCCTTTTGGTGAAACCCACGACGATGGGCCGCCCGTCCCGGCTCGTGGCGATCTTGAGCCGGACCACGTTTTTCAGGGGGACCGCGAAAAGGCCGTAGGGATAGTGGTCCGCCAAATCCTCACTGGTGGTGAAAGGAAGACCTCGAAAGTCCTCGTCCGTCTTCACGTCTTCCGGCACGACGCCCAGCGCGTCCAGCCGGGAGCGATAGAAATCCACGTGAAAATAGGCGCGGTTCAGGGTCATCTGCAGCCGTTCCAGTTGCAGTTGGCGGCGTTTTTCCCGATCGAGCCGTTCTCCCGAAGCCCCTTCCGTCACGGTCCGCTCTCCTGACGATGTCATCGTTCCCATTTGTGCCGGTAGTCCCGCCCCAAATAGGCTCGCTGCACTTCCTCGTGATCGGCCAGTTCGTCGGCCGAACCGGCCAGCACGATCCGGCCCGTTTCCATGACGTAGCCCCGCCGGCACAGATCCAAGGCCCCCATGGCGTTTTGTTCCACCAGGAACACGGTGGTGCCGGAGGCGTGAAGTCTTTGCACTGTGGCATAAATTTCGTCCACAATCAAAGGGGCCAGTCCCAAGGAGGGCTCGTCCAGCATGAGGAGCTTGGGGCGGGCCATGAGGCCTCGGGCGATGGAAAGCATTTGCTGTTCCCCGCCGCTCAGCGTGCCCGCTTTTTGGCGGCGCCGTTCGAACAAGATGGGAAAAAGGTCGAAGACTTCCGCCAAGCCGGGCGAAAGGCTTCGTCGGCCGTGGATGTAGCCGCCCAGTTCCAGGTTTTCCAGCACGGTGAGGTTGGGGAAGAGCTGGCGGGCTTCGGGCACGTGCACAAGCCCCCGTCGGACGATGCGTTCGGGGGCTTGCCCGTGGATCGGCACACCGTCGAAGAAGATTTCTCCTTCGCTGGGTTTCATGACCCCGCTGATGAGCTTCAAGAGCGTGCTCTTTCCCGCGCCGTTGGCGCCTAGAAGGCAGACGATTTCCCCCGCGTCCACGTGAAACGTGACCCGCCGAAGCACCGGCAACGGGCCGTAATGTGCCGAAACGTTCACGACTTTAAGCATAACGGTGTGCGTCTCGGATCCTTCAAAGTTCTTGCTTCAGGCCCCGTCCGGCGAACCCCGGTCCATGCCGGCCCGTCGCTTTGTGCCCAGGTAAGCTTCGATGACCCGAGGGTCCTTGCGGATGACGGCGGGCGGTCCTTGGGCGATGACACGGCCGTGGTGAAGCACCACCACACGGTCCGCATACGCCATGACCACGTTCATATCGTGTTCCACCAAGACCATGCCCATGCCGGCGCGGCGATGCGCGGCGATCCAGTCCATGAGGGCCCGGCTTTCGTTGGGCGTGCATCCCCCCACGGGCTCGTCCAACAACAGAACAGCCGGCTCCAAGGCCAGAGCTCTCAGGATTTCCAAAAGCTTTTGTTCATAAAGGGAAAGGGTCGCGGTGGGTTCGTGGGCTTTGGAATCCAAAACCGTGCCTTTCAGAAGCGCCAGGGCACGGCGCCGAAGCGTCTCTTCTTCGCGGCGTTCTCCCGGAGGATGAATCATGGCCAGGCAGAAGCCCGATCGGGCGGAAAGGTGATAGCCCACCATGATGTTTTCCAAGGGGGTCAAGTGCCCGAAAATCTGGACCGTTTGAAAAGTGCGTCCCACCCCTGCGGCGGCGGCTTCATGAGCCGACCGACCGGTCACGGGGACGCCGCGCACCGCGACCGTTCCTTCCGTCGGACGAACCAGGCCGGAGACGGCATTGAGCACCGTGGTCTTCCCGGCCCCGTTGGGCCCGATCACCGCGACGATTTCTTCAGGCTCGACGACGAAAGAAACCTGCGAAAGGGCCTGAAGCCCTCCGAACCGCACGGAAAGGTTTTCGACACGCAGCACAGGCGCCGAGGAGCCGTCAGGCGGCGCTTCGTCGTCGCGACGATGCCGAAGGATCGAACGGGCTGGAAGCGCTTTCCCCATCGCGGCCTCTTTCCGGGAACCGGAACCGGAGGCCCGGAATTTTTTGAAAAGATTCACGACGGCGGGCAGCAAGCCTTGAGGAAAGTAAACCAAGGACAGTGTCAAGAGCAGGCCGTAGGCCAGCACTTGGAAATCTTCCATGGCATGGAGCAGTTCCCGAAGGCTCGTGAGGAAAACGGTTCCCGCCAAGCCGCCCCAGAGACTGCCGGGGCCTCCCACCACAACCATGGTGATCACCTGGACGGAATAGAAAATATCGAACGTGCTCGGGCTGATGAAAGTCATGTAGTGCGCGTAGCTGAACCCCGCAAAACCGGCGAGCACGGCGCTCAGGGTAAACACCTGGACCTTGTACCGATGGGTCGGCACGCCCAGGGTTCGGGCGGTGAGTTCCTTGTCGTGGAGCGCTTTGAGAGCCCGGCCGATGCGGGAATCTTCCAGGTTGAGCATCCAGGCAAAAAGGATGAGAAAGCTCGCCCAGGCAAAGGCGAAGAAACGGCGATCGGAATCCAGGGCCACAGGACCCAGGTGCAGGGCGGGAATGGCGGCCAGTCCGGACGGGCCGCCCGTAAGCGGTTCCATTTGGTTGAGGCAAATGCTCACAATGATGTTGAAACCCAGGGTGGCCATGACCAGGTAATGCCCTTCCAACCGAAGAGTGGGGACGGCCAGGCACAAACCGAAAGCGGCCGTGACGGCCAAGGCCAGGGCCAGTCCCGCCCATAAGGGCCAGCCCAGCTGCGTGGTGACGACGGCGCTGCTGTAGGCGCCGAGTCCGAAAAAGGCCGCATGGCCCAAGGAAATCTGACCGGCGCAGCCGATGAGGACATTCAGGCCCAGGACCACCACGGCGTTTAAAGCCATGATGTTAAACAGCACGAAAAAATAGTCGTTTCTCACAAGAAAAGGGATCAGACAGACGACGGCAGCCAGGGCGCTCAGAGCCTTCCAGGCTTTGGGAACAAAAGGGAGACGGCCCATGGCGGCTCAGAGCCTCCGCACCCGTTCGCTGCCGAACAGGCCAGCGGGCCGAACAAACAAGACGGCCAAGAGGATCAGGAAGGCAAAGGCGTCCTTGTACGCCGAGGAAACGAAGCCCGCAGCGAACGATTCCAAAAGCCCCAACCCGTAGCCCCCGAAAACGGCTCCCACCGCGCTGCCGTAGCCTCCGAGAATGGCCGCCGAAAAACCTTTGAGCCCCAGCATGAGGCCGCCGCTGTAGCTCATGCTGGTGAGCGGCGTGATGAGAATTCCGGCCAGGGCGCCTAAAGAACCGGCCATGGCGAAGGCGAGCGCCGTCACCTTTTTTACGGAAATGCCGATCAGGGCCGCCCCGTAGGGATTGTCGGCCGCAGCCCGCATGGCTTTGCCCAGGAGGGTATGCCGATAGAAGAGAAAGAGCAGCCCCAAGATGGTGAAAGACAACCCGATGATCCATAGCACCTGGGGCACGATGGCCGCGGCACCGAGGATCAAGGGGTTTTCCCTGCCGATGGCGGGAAGGGAATGAACGTTTTTGCCCCAGACAAGCATCCCGGTGCCCCGAACGGCGATGGAAACACCTACGGTGATCATGACGAGGACCAGGACATCGCGATTTCGGGCCGCGCGCAAAGGGCCTCGTTCCAGGGCCAGACCCGCCAGAGCGCCGAAAAGGACGGCTCCCAAAAAGGCGGGGACCATGGGCACGGAAAGCTTCTGCAGAAGCGTGACGGCCATGAGCGCCCCCAGCATGACGAAGTCGCCTTGTGCGAAATTGACGATTCCCGTGGCATTTTGGACCATGCAGAAGCCCAGGGCGATCAGTGCATAAATACTGCCGTTGGTCAGACCGGACACGACAAACTGAGGGATCTGCTGAAGGAGCGTTCCGTCCATTATTTCCGGGGTCTCTTCGAGAGCCTTTCGTCGTCGGCATTTCCGGGCCTTTTGGGGGCCGGCTTTGTGTCAAAGCCGGCTTACCGGCGGCCGCCGCGTTCCAGGTCATGGAGCCCATTGGCGCTGTGGGCTCTAGAAGCCTGTCCGAGAGCACATTTTCTCTATCACGTCCCGAAGGGGCACAGGACGTCAGCCCAGAGCCTCGCCCTGGGATGGGCAGGTCGGTCCCGTTTTTACCAATTCTTAAGCCCCGAAGGGGCGTAACTCAACCCCCGATGAGCTATCCCCACGCCATGGGGCACATCCTTTAGCCGTGTGTGCCGCCCCTTCGGGGCTTGTATTTTCATTGCAATGGACGCCCTGACCCGGGGCTACGCCCCGGGCTATGATGTTTCGCCCCTTCGGGGCGACCGCCCCACACGCAAGCCGTTCCACACGAGGGCCGAAAGGACACCGCATTGTGTGCACGTGGCTTCAGCCGCGACCCCATACCGCGCCTCTCCCCATTTTTTGAAAGGCATTGTGGGACAGGCTCCTCGGCCCCTTGAAAAGGGCTTAAGCTTTCCGTTTGGGCTCACGGGCCGCCCGGGCTCCGGCCTCCACGGCCTTGATGCCCAGTTCCACACGCGACCCGCCCGATTGCCTGAGCACCTCTTTCACATCGTCCACGGTGCAAAAAAGAATCCCTGAAGTGGCCGCAAAGCCCAGAAGCACGAGGTTCGCGGCCACCGCATCACCGAGCTTCTTGGCGATGGAGACGGCGTCGAGGTCTCCGGCGCCTTGAGGATTGGGGCGGTTGCAGAAAACCGCCCCGCCCGGCTTCAGAAGATAGCCGTGGGCGGCCAAGCCTTCTTCATGAAGTGCCAAAAGGACATCCGCGCGACCGGGTCGAATGAGCGGGCTCGTCAAAGAACGGGACGTCAGGGACCCACCGAGGGAAGCGCACGGGGCTTCGATTCGCGGGAAGACCTTGAGGTGGCTGATGACGTTTCCTCCCCGCTGGGCCATGCCGTGGGTTTCGGAAACCAAAACGGACAGGTCGTGCCGCAGGGCCGCTTCCGCAAGAAGCTTGGTGACGTAGAGCACGCCCTGACCTCCCAGACCGCTGAGGGCGATTTGCTGTTGCATGGCGACGATCCTTTTCTTCTCCTTAGGCGGTGCGCCTCAAAGGCCACTCGATGGCTTCATGCGGGCACACGTAAAGGCACACGCCGCACCGAGCGCAGAGGTTTTCGTCGATGGAGACGGCTTCCTTTTCCCCGCGGAAAAGGAGCGCCGGGCATTCGAAAGACTTGCAGCAAAAACCGCATCCTTCGCATTTTTCCGTGACGATGGGGGCCGGGACGCGGGTTTTCCGGCCCTCGTGCCGAGCGCGGTCCATGAGGCACGGACGGCGGGCGATGACCACGGCCATGCCGCCGTTTTCCGGGTCCTGACAATGGTCCTTGGCGGCCTTGAGCAACTCGATGAAGCCCGGAATGTCATATGGATCCCCGACGGACACATGCCGCACGCCGCAGGCTGCCGCCAGGGCTTCGATGGTCACGGGCGGCACCTTCTCTCCGTCCGCCGTCATGCCGGCGGCCGGTGTCGGCTGATGCCCCGTCATGGCCGTGGTGCCGTTATCCAGAACAATCACGGGAAAACGACATCCTTGGGCCACGGCGTTGATGAGGGCCGGAATGCCCGCATGATAGAAGGTGGAATCGCCGATGGTGGCGACGATGGGGCGGGTGTTGTGCCCCGCATCGCGGTAAGCGTGGAAGAACCCCGCGGCCTGGCTGATGGAAGCCCCCATGCAGAGGACCGTGTCCACCGCGCCCAGGTTCAGCCCTAACGTGTAACAGCCGATGTCGCTCGCGTAAATGCCCTTGGGGAAAACCTTTCGCATGGCGAAAAAAGCCGCCCGATGGCCGCATCCGGCGCAGAGGGTGGGCCGGCGTCCTGCGGCCGGTGGGACGTCTTCCGCTTCGGCGGGAAGCCCGGCAAAACGGCGGATGATCTTTTCCACGATTTCCGGAAGCAGTTCCCCTTCCCGAGGCACAAAGCCGTTCAACCGGCCTCGAACCTTGCCGCGGTCCCTCAGTTGTCCTTCCATCACCGGCTGCGTTTCTTCCAGGACCAAAATGTCTTGGGATTTTTCCAAAAGTTCCACGGCAAAGCTTTCGGAGAGCGGATAGGGCATGGGGACCTGGTAAATGGGAATCCGATGCCACAAGTCCAGGTCCCGAAGCACTTCCACGGCATGAGCGCAGACGGCGCCCGAAGCGAGGATGACTTTGTCGAAGGTCGGCTCGATGGGACCCCTTTGCACGCCACAGGATTCCGCTCGATTCAGGAGCTCCGGCTGCCATCGCGGGTCTTGGGCGATCCGGTCCAGCTTTTCGTTGAGTTTTTTATGCAGAAGATAGCGAAATTTTGGGGTCGCCGCCCATCGTGCCGGATCCTTTTCGAAAACGGGCTGGGATGGGACCATGGGAAAAGGACGGACGGCCATGTCTTGGCGGGCGTGGCACACCCGGGTGGTGGGGCGCAGGATGACGGGAATTTCGTACTCTTCCGATAAGGCGTAAGCGAGCGCGATCCATCCTCGCGCCTGGACCGGATCGGCCGGGTCCAAGACCGGCAGCTTGGCGACCATGGCGAATTGGCGGGTGTCCTGTTCCGTTTGGGAACTGTGCGGACCGGGATCATCGGCCACGATCAGCACAAAGCCCCCTTTGACCCCCGTATAGGCGGCGCTCATCACGGGGTCGGCCGCCACGTTGAGCCCCACCTGTTTCATGGCCGCCGCGGAACGCCTTCCGGCATAACTGTTGCCCAGTGCCGTTTCCACGGCCACCTTTTCGTTGATGGACCACTCCAGATGGCACGGCACGCCATGGCCGCGGCGAAGTTGCATCAGGGCGGTCATGATTTCCGAGGCGGGGGTGCCGGGATAGGACGCCGCCATGGTGCAGCCGGCTTCCAGAAGCCCATGCGCGATGGCTTCATTGCCCAGAAGGATTTTCCTCTCTGCCACGAAAAACTCCTCATCGAATCTCGTAAGGTTCAAAAAATCAAAGGCCGCGGACGACCGAGCCGTCCACGGCCTGGAAGGGGTTTACGCGCGGCCCCAGGGTGGACGGGCGGATCGTTTCGCCCAGCACCACCACCACGAGCCGCCATGGCGCCCAAAGGAAAGCCGTGTCGTCATGATCCCGATCTCCCTGGAAAAGTCCCTTTTCAAAGCGCTCCGTTTGTAGCAAAAGATTCCCGAAAGGGTCAAGCCGTTCCCATGCACTATCCTCGCCTCGTCCCAATCCACGACGTCAGCCCCGTGTGTCACGTGATGGCGCAGTCCACCATGGTGGCCCACGGCAACTCGGCATGTTGCCCGCGCAGCTCAAAGGGCAGTCGCTTGACTGCTTCACCAATGACATTGAAAACCCAGATTTGACGAATTCTTCACGGAATAGAACCCTTACAGGACCAATGCATTGCACCAGAATAAAACAAAGATAGTCTTGACATAGCGGTCCACTTCGGTTCCAATTCTAAAAAATCGAGTCCACATCGAACGCCGATCAGGTGCTCATCAAGACCCGATGGCGCTCATTTGTTCCGCGTTGTCGCTGTCAGGAAAGGGAAAGGCGCTGGTGGCGATGACACCTCAGGCATTTCAAGAAAGATCTTACGCCGCGTATTCCTCTGTGCCACTGGAAACGCTGTCAAAGGCCCACTTCCGATGGAACGTTTTGTGTGCCCAGGGCCTCCTGGAACCCGCAGTCTTCCAGAACTCCTGCGGCCGTTTCAGAAGCGTTCTTCCTCGAACCAAAGACCCGGACAGGGATTTTCACCACATGCAAGCCCAAAATCCTTGGCTGTCCGGCGCCCCCTTTTCTCGGCAGCGCGCCCACCCAGTGAAGCTTTGGCAGGACAGTCGGGACCTTACACTCAATGTAAAAGCAGTGCCCAAGGAGGATTGAAATGGTTAGAAAATTAGAAAAGTTTCCGTTTAGCAAAGGGGTTTTATTTTTTCTTATCTGCGTGTTTTTTGTCCTCTTCATTTCTCCGGCGGGGAACTCCAATGAGCAGCGGATGGCCTCTTTCGGTAAGAAAAAAGAATGTGCTTCTGTCGCCTCGAACTTTCCTGTGCAGACCGTTATCTCCGGAAGGAAAGCCCTCGACACTTTAAATCCCAGCCCAACCGACGTCCAAAATAACCAATCCCTTTCAAAGGGTGAGCTTGACCGGAAGATGGCCTCCCTTTCTGTGCCTTTCATCCCCAATGAGGGACAGTTTGCAAAGGATGTGAGGTTTACAGCAAGACTTTTGTCGGGGACACTATTTGTGACCGAGGATAGTCTTGTTTACTCCTTTGTGAAAAGCGGGAAAGACCCTGAAGTCAGCACGCCTTCGGCAGATCCCTTTTTAAAGAAAGGGGACAAAGAGGGAAACGCACAGCTCTTCGCCTTCAAGGAGATATTTTACGATGAAAAGGGGAATGTTCTTAAGCTCAACCCTGAAGGAACCGAAGAGTCTCCAACAAAGGTTTCCTTCTTTAAGGGTAACGATCCATCACAATGGAAAAGGGAGTTGAAAACATACAACAAAGTATCCCTTGGAGACATATACGATGGAATAAATGTAGCCTTAAAGGCAAGAGGAAGGAACGTAGAAAAAGTGTTTTTCATCGAGCCGGGAGGCCGTCCTGAAAAGATAAGAATGGCTTTAGAAGGGCAAAAAGGGGTGAAGGTAAGCCCTGAGGGCGAGCTTGTGGTGGAAAGTGGCTTTGGTGAGATTCGCCTGACCAAGCCCATAGCTTATCAGGAGATAGACGGGAGAAGAGTGCCGGTGGAAGTCTCCTACAGGGTGAACCAATCCCCAAGCTCTAATTTTACGCACGCACAGGTTTTCTATGCCTTTAATGTAGGACAATATGACAGAACCAAGCCTCTCATTATAGACCCCCTTCTTGCCTCCACCTTCATCGGGGGAAGTTCTGATGACTTCGGCACTTCCATCGTCCTTGACAGGTCAGGAAATGTCTATGTGGCAGGAGTGACATGGTCATCCGACTATCCCAGAACGCTAGGGGTTTATACGACAAGCTATAAGGACGGTGATGTTTTCGTCTCGAAGCTGGACAACAGCTTGACCAGTTTACTTGCCTCGACTGTCATCGGGGGAAGTTCTAATGAAGCCGGCACATCCATCGCCCTTGACAGGGCAGGAAATGTCTATGTGGCAGGAGTGACATGGTCATCCGACTATCCCACAACGCCAGGGGTTTATGATATATGTTACAAATATGGTGATGTTTTTATCTCGAAGCTCGACGATAGCTTGACCATTTTACTTGCCTCAACTTTCATCGGGGGAAGTTCAAATGACGACGGCACTTCCATCGCCGTTGATAGCTCAGGCAATGTCTATGTGACAGGATCGACAAGGTCATTCGATTATCCCACAACAGCGAGAGCGTATGACACAACCTGTGGTACGGATGGAAGATGCGATTACAGAACCGGTCGGATAAGCACTGACTTTGCGGATGTTTTTGTGTCCAAACTGAGTCCTGACCTGGAGAGGCTTCTTGCCTCCACCTTCATCGGGGGAAGTCGTATTGAATATGGCTCCTCCATCGCCATTGACAGCTCAGGCAATGTCTATGTGACAGGATCGACTGGCTCATCCGACTATCCCACAACATCAGGGGCCTATGACACAAGCCTTGGTGGATTTAATGTGTTTGTGTCCAAACTGAGTCCTGACCTGGTGTGGCTCCTTGCCTCCACCTTCATTGGGGGAAGTGGTTATGACTATGGCAAATCCATCGCCCTTGACAGCTCGGGAAACGTGTATGTGACAGGATCGACAAATTCATTCGACTACCCCACAACATCAGGCGCTTATAATCAGAGCCATACTGGTTATGTCTTTGTGTCAAAACTAAGTCCTGACCTGAGGAGCCTCCTTGCCTCCACCTTTATCGGGAGAAATTCTTGGGACTACGGACCCTCCATCGCCGTTGACAGCACAGGCAATGTCTATGTGACAGGAGAGGAGTCGTGTGAAACAAATGACAGGATAATCGAGACGGATGTTTTTGTCTCCAAATTGAGTCCTGATCTGAGGAGCCTCCTTGCCTCCACTTTCATCAGGGGAAGTTCTTGGGACTACGGCACTTCTATCACCGTTGACAGCTCAGGCCATGTCTATGTGACAGGATCGACGGGCTCATCCGACTATCCCACAACGCCAAGGGGTTATGATACAAGTCATAGTGGTGAGGGTGATGTCTTAGTCTCAAAACTCGACTTGAGCACCGAAATGATTAGCGAGGGAGAACTTGCGGTGGATGTTTTGGGTCCGACTCTTATCAGTCCCGGTGAGGAAGCGAGCTTCCTGGTGAGGTATATGAATGGCATGGGCGTGGCTGCTGAAAATGCCGTCATAACGGTCACAGTCCCTGAAAGGGCTCAGTTTGTCTCCTGTAGCGAAGGATGTTTTATCACGGACGGTTTTCTTGTCTGGAGGAAGGCTTTGATAGCCCCTGGGCAAGAAGGGAACCTCACATTCAAGCTTAAAGCTCCCTGGGGCATGGAAAACATAACCTGGAATATTTTAGCAAAAATCGATGCCCAAAATTCGCTTATAGGTGTAATTCCAGATAAAATACTATCTTACTACAATAACTATCAACCCATTGGAGCTAAGAGTCAAAAAATTTTGACCCAAGAAGAAGCAATAACGAATTTATTGAAAGAGGAGCCTTATAAGAGCCTGTATGATATTCTTATTGACAATGGATTTACGGACACAAAAATGGCCAAGGAAATTGTTTTGAGCAATGGAGACGTATACAGACGTCACGTATTCCTAAAGCGAGATCCCTTTGAGGCAGCAGAAATATGGAGATATGTTCGTCATGATACAGGGGAAGTCGGTCTCATGGTAATGAGGCAGAAGGGGATGTTTGAATGGGAATTCTTTGATCAACAGGGAGGAATGACTTTAAATTCTCAGGATTCTTCTTACACGCTGTGGGGACGTTGGGCCGACGTAGATGGGACGACTGGAGCATTGGTTCGAAGATTTGCCGCAGACAATGATTGTGGTCCTTGTACCTATGAAAGATGTTTAAATGTTTGTCAATGGACAAATCTTATGGATGCTGTCGCTAAGGCTGAAATAGATGGGGCTATATTGGTATCAATGGATGTCGAGGCTTTTGTTTATGAAGTGGTTGCCGGCTTATATTTTGTGATGGCCTCAGGTTATAATGGCACACAATACATGCTCACTGGGAAAAATGAATACGCGATGGCCTTTGCACGGGATGTGTTGTCGGAAAGGATTGAATTGCCATATTTAGATCTACAAAAGATTTATAACGTGTGGAATTGTGAAAAAGATTGTCAAGCATCGAGTGGTGATTGCTATGCGGCGTATTGTTGTATGAACAATGCGACAAGATGTAAAGTGGATGGTGGATCTTCGCGACAATATTTAAAGGTTTGCGATGAGAAATCCCATCGGTGGGTAAAGAATGAAAAAATCATTGGCGGGTGTGAGGTGGGAGAAGTCTGTCAGCAAATCCACTTCTATGAAACAGTATGTGTTGATAAGTGCCGTACGTTTTCAAGGGGGGGAGGCTGTCACGCTCGAGCCATGTGTATCCAAAGGGAAATGAATATAACACGTGCCCACCAGCCCAACGCAAAGAAAAGGGACGTCACAGGCACTGTCCTTCCTGGTCAAACGCTCACTTACACGATTGAATATGACAATGTCGGTCAAGAGACAGCCTATGGAGTTTTTATCGTAGACCCATTGAGTACGCATCTGGATGAAACCACGCTTGTCATCAATAACGGGGGGACATACAGTTCTACAGCGAGACTTTTGAGGTGGGATATCGGCACCCTTCCACCCTGCACACCGGAGAATCCCAACATCTGCAAAGGCTCTGTGAGTTTCAGCGCCAAGGTGAAAGGCGGGGTTCCCAGCGGCACGGAGATCATTAACTATGCGGAGGTTCATCTTTCCAGTGCCGAAAAGATGACGCAGACGAACCCTGTGGTGAACATTGTCGGATCCATTGCTGCAGACCCTAAGGAGGTGGAAACACTATCAGGGGTTCCTGTGCATATTGTTCTTACAGGTAAAGATGCGGGGACGAGCGTTCTGAGCTACCGCGTTGCGAGGGGCCCCATGTATGGAAAACTGACAGGGAGCCCTCCCAATGTCACCTACACTTCGATGGAGAATTTTAACGGGCAGGATGAATTCACCTATGTGGTCAACAACGGGATGATGGACAGTGACCCGGCAAGGGTCAGTATTAGGGTGGCGCCCAATCCGGCGGATAGAAAACCGCCCACTGTGATAAGCACCTATCCTAAAGCCGGGGCAACAAATGTGGGCGCTAACCATCCTGCGTTCACCGCGGCCGTCTATCCGGTGATCACTGCGACCTTTTCCGAGCCCATCGATGCGACGACCCTTGGGGACAGCTTTTTTGTGGATGGATTAGTAGGGACCGTCGTCTACGATGAAGGCACAAAGACGGCGTTTTTCGTGCCGACAATGCCGCTTTTCCCTGCAACGACCTACACAGCATGCCTGACAACGGCGTTAAGGGACAAAGCCGGCAATCCCATGGCCTCAGCGTATAGCTGGCAGTTTACCACGGCCTCCGATGTGAACATCCTTGTCACACTGCCGGACAATGCAGCAGCCCTCAGCTTTGCTCCTGTCCCTGTGGGCTCCGTATCTTCAGGAAAAATCGTCACCATAACGAGCACAGGGTTATCGGATCTGGTTTTAAGTTCCATCGCTCTTTCTGGAACCCATGCAGCGGATTTTACCATCATTGAGGACAAATGCTCTTTGGAGACCTTGCCGCCGTATGCCTACTGTACGGTCACCGTGGCTTTTCGTCCTCAAAGTCAAGGCGCAAAGAGTGCCTCCCTTGTGATAGACTCTAACGACCCGGACACGCCCACGATCGCTATACCCTTAAATGGTTCGACAGTAAGTACAGTATGGAGAAAACCTTGAGCCTTTTCAAAGACAGCCCATGGGACAAGAAAAGTCGGGCTGCAAGGATACTCGCTCACGTGGGCAGGGAACGAGGCCATAGGCTCTATGGAAAGCTCCCCTTGACCACCTCCCGTGGATCTTTCTGGCTACAACGATGCCAAGGTGCTGTCAATAAACTGCATAGATTGCTCCACAGTCGTAGGATCGTCGGTCACACCCAGCAGGGCCTGGATAGCCAGGTTGCGGAGAGGCTCACTCCAAGGGAGCACCAATTCTCTAACGCGATCGGCAAAGTATTCGCCCACTGCAACTTTATTTTTGACAATGGCCCCATCCGAAGAAGTGCCATCTGTGGCTGCGTTAATGATGTGGGCGATCACTTGACCCGGCGTCGTTCGACCGTATTTCAATTCACCGACCCAATAATTCAAACCCTCCGAATCGGGCTCCCTGTTGAATAAATTGAGGTAGATTTCCCGAACAAAAACAACAATGTCTTCTTCAGATGCTGTCTCAGGAGACTGGAAGTATGTGTAAACACTTTTAGCTTCTTCTGATAGAGCAAAGTTCTCGGCAACTTCCACGGCAGAAAGCACCCCTTGGCGAATCATGTTCAGCCAATAGCTCTGGCCTTCTGGGTCAGGACATCGTCCCCAGTAGGCCACATAAAAAGACGTCACCCATCCCAGATCGTCAAGACTATATGGGCCGGTTCCAAGCCGGTACTCATAGGCTCCCATATCCACGGTTCCGTTGACGATTCGTGGGTTACCATCCAGGTCGGTATTTGTCCCTTCAGGAACGGCATCGTTACGCCCAGCATCGATGGCTGGGCTGTCGGCGTTGATGTGGTAGTCGCCCAGCTGTCCCCAGGCCGGCCTGAGGAATCTTGGATCGCCACAGAGATTGCCTGCACCCAGCGAGGCGATGTTTGTGCATGTATACGACCGGCTCCCGTACGTCACAAGGGTTTGGTTTTGCGGTAAGTAGAACAGGTTGTGGTCCGCCACCAGTGTACTTGTGGGGCCGACGTAAATGGGACACTCCGGACCCCGTCCACTGAAAATAGTATTTCGCACTGTCACTTCCACCGGAACAGTATTGTCATACTGGACATACATCAAAAAATTTTGACCTAAGTAATCGTCTACCGTCACATTAACAATCTCAAAGCGAGCGCCGGCCTGTTCCACTTGGTCAATGACGATGGGGGCCCAGGGGGAAGGCTCATCATGGCCGTCACCCCGTCCGTAAATGAGCGTATCTTCGATCCGGCTGCCGTCACCCCAGAGCTTCACGCCGTCACAAGAGTTGTTGGCCACGATGCAGCGACGGATGATGGTGTTTGCTGCCTTCGAATCCAAACCGTCGCCGTAGTTGTGCTCGGCCCTGGTTTCCTCAATCACAATCGGTCCTTGCGCGGGCTCGATGCCAAAGCCGTCTGGGCGCGGGTAAGGACGGCAATATGGCGGATCGGTTCGCCGACCAGTGCAGAGCACCGAGCCGTCACTGCCTCGATAGTAGTGGCCGCTCCACGACAGGGAGCATCCCTTGATCGTCGCGTTGCGCCAACCGCCGTGCTCCCCGCTCGGACCACCCAGGGCCCCAAAGCCGCAATATGCAATTCGGCAGTTAAGAATCTGTAGATCCTGAACGTCTTGAATGTTCATCCCGAACTCATCAATGTGGTGGATGTAAAGATCCTGGAGAACAATGTGAGCGGCGGGCTCCCCGAGAATCTCTAAACCATCACGAAAATACAGGGCTTGGCCCGAGGCAGTGTCGTCATGGGTGATTTCCAGATTGGCGATGCGCACGTATTGGACACCGCTCAAATTTATGGCCGTAAGGAGGTTATCGCGGCCGACCAAAAGAGGGCGGCGGCCCTCCTCGCCTTGAATCGTGATCCACGCAGAGGCAGTGCCCGAAGGCGGCGTGATGATGTCGTCGTCATACTCGCGCAGAACGTAACGGCCATCCAAGATGATAAGGGTATCGCCGGGTCGCAGTTGGCGGGAGCCGTAACCAGGCGTTGCCCACGGTTTGTCGCGCGTGCCGGGATTGGCATTGTTGCCGTTTGGCGCGACGTAGTAAGTGTTTCCCGTGGCTGCCTGAACAGAGGCGTTCCTAAGGACAATGCCCCCCATGTTCAGGTCTTCCCACATGGTCTGTCCACAAAGCAGCAGCACGGCTAACACCACAATAAAACGCTGTCTCCGATAACATGACATGGCGTTTCCTCCCTTATGAGCTATGTTTGTTCTTTTGCTTGGCCGATGCAGGTATGACGGAAATCAAACAGCCTTCGATATCGTTCGCCTTCGTTGGTCGACGAGTAGAGGCGAGAAAACCTGATCCTCAGCTATTGTGGGCCGCTCGGAACTGTGAGAGATTTGGTTTCCGTCGTTTTTTGCTCATACGGCCACTCCTCTATCGCGTTGTGTGGCATGAGGAGACTGTAGATCGTTTAGTTCAGGAAAGACGGCTTTGTCAATGGGCTGTTTGGATTCGGGCAGGGCGCGGCGAACGCGGCCCGTGCACCGGTTTCGACTGACAAAGGAGGCCCCAGGATGGAGGAAAAAGTCAGGGAGTTTCTCACGGAAAAAGTGGCGGCCGAACCGTACGCGCGTCACTTGGGCATGCGGCTTTTGCGGGTGGATGCCGGCTATGCCCTTGTAGAAATGGATTTCGACGAAACCAAGCAGAACATCTTCGGTCTGGCTCACGGCGGCGCGGTCTTTTCCCTCATGGACGAAGCCTTCGAAGTGGCTTCCAATTCCCACGGCATGATGGCCGTCGCCCTCAACATGAACGTGACCTACATGGCCGCCCCGCGGCTCGGAACCACCCTGCGCGCCGAAGCCGTCGAAATCCACCGTACGGTGCGCACGGCCAGCTACCAGATCCGCGTCACCGACGCCGAAGGCACCCTCATCGCCCTGTGTCAGGCTCTGGTTTACCGCAAAAAAGACAAGGCCTTTGCCGCCACATGATCGCCGATGGCCAACGATGAGGTGGCGGCCGGAGAGGGGGCGTTGAGCACATGGACCTGGCCCGGCGCGGTGAGGATGGAAAAATCGTCCAGAAGCCGCCCGTCGGGACTCAGGGCCTGAGCGCGAACCCCTGCGCCCCCGGGGACCAGATCGTCGGCGGTCACTTCCGGCACCAGTTTCTGCAAAGCTTTGGCAAAGAGCCCCCTGGAAAAGGATCGGACCATTTCCTGAAGGCCCGTTTTCCAGTAGAGGCGTGCCAGACGCCAAAAACCGGCGTACGAGAAAGTCTCCCACATTTCGTCAAACCGCACGGCCCGGCGCGTGTAGCCTTCCCGCGCCCAGGCCAGAACGGCATTGGGGCCCGCTTCCACCGATCCGTCGATCCTTCGGGTGAAATGGACGCCGAGAAAGGGAAACCGCGGGTCGGGAACCGGGTAGATGAGGGACCGGACCAAGTGACGGCGGTTTTCCTTGAGGCTGTAGTATTCCCCTCGAAAAGGCACGATGCGGCACGGCGGGTTCATGCCGGCGAGGCGGGCGATGCGGTCCGCGTAAAGTCCGGCGCAGTTCAAAACAAGCCGGGTGGCATAGTCGGCTGTGGGGGTGGACACCGTCGTTCGCGTTTTTCCCGGGCTCAAGGCCGTAACGGGCTGCCCGAAAAGAACCCGACCGCCCCGGGTTTGCACGGATTGGGCGAGTTTTTTCGAAACCTCCCGAAAATCGACGATGCCGGTGCTAGGCACCCACAGAGCCCTCACGCAGCGCACATGGGGTTCGATGGATCGGGCTTCTTCGGCCGAAAGCATGCTCATGCCGGCAACCCCGTTGGCGGTTCCCCGCCGAAACAGTTCCTCGAGCCTTTCCGTTTCCACGGCATCCGTAGCCGCCACGATTTTGCCGCAGATTTCGAAGGGGATGGACTGATCGCGGCAGAACGCGATCAGCGCTTTGGCGCCTTCCACGCACAGCCTCGCCTTCAGGGATCCCGGCCGATAGTAAATGCCCGAATGGATGACCCCGCTGTTATGGCCCGTTTGATGGGCTCCCGGACCGGCCTCCTTTTCCAAAACCACCAGGTCCAAAGACGGCTCGCGTTCCAGAAGCCGATAGGCCGTCGCCAGTCCAACGATGCCCGCACCGATCACCACCGCATCACAGGTTTTCATGGCCACCTCTTCCTTGGTGTTCTTGTTCGGGGTCGAGACATGGATTGAAATAACCGAAGCGCACGTCGGGAAACCGATCCCGGATTCGGTCCATGAGCCGAAGTATGCCCAACGGTTTCCCCTTTCCCTGAAAGCCCACAGACGAAAGGATCCACTCGGGATCGGCGTTCAAATTGCGCATCTGAATCAAATCCACGGGAGCTTTTTCCAACAGGGCGCACAAGGCCCGGAATTCTTCCGGATCGTCCGTAAAGCCGGGAAGGACGAAGTAGTTCAGGGACACAAAACGGCCGCGCGATTTCATGGCCTGCACGGAACGGACGACGTCGTCGAAGCCGTAGCCTCGAGGACGATAATAGGCATGGTAGAATTGAGGCTGCGCCGAATTGAGGCTCACCCGCAGGCTGTCCAGCCCCGCATCGGCCAGCCGGGCGACCACATCCGGAAGGCTGGCGTTGCTGTTGCAGTTAATGGTTCCTCGGCTTGTTTCGCGGCGCATGAGCCGGATGGACGCTTCCAGGGTTTTCCCCTGAAGGAGCGGTTCCCCTTCGCAGCCTTGCCCGAAACTCACCACGGCCCGCGGGGCCTTCAGCAGATGCGGCACAGCCGTTTCGGCGATTTCTTCCGGCGTGGGCACAAAGGCGATCCGGTCCTGGGTCGCGCACAGACCCGATTCTTCCTGTAAACTGATGCAGCCCAGGCACCGGGCGTTGCAGACGGGCGATGTGGGCAGGGGCGCTTCCCAGCGGTTCATGAAAAGGTTTCGCGCCGCCGGGCATCCATAGGTCAAGGCGCACCTTCCCAGATGCTGCAGAAGGCGGTTGGAGGATGCGCGGCGCATGCGGCGGCGCGCGTTTCGAGCGATGGCGTCGCGGTCGAAATTTTTGAAATCCTGCCGGGGATCGGTATCGATGCGCACGGCGGCGGCAACGAAGCCCCCGTCGGCCCAGCCCACGGCCGTGTAGGCGAAAAGGGGCAACAGAGGCGCGTCCTGCCGCGTCTTGTAGGCGGCCGAGTAGAGCTGAGTGTGGGCCGGGGCGATGAAGGCGGCCACGGCTTCGACGCCCCGATGGGGGTTGTACGGGTCGCGGATAAGGACCTGGTAGCGTTTTGTGCGACGGTCGTATCCGATGGGATAGCGGCCCGGCAGGCGAAAGAGTTCGCTCCCTTCGGGCAAAGGGATAAGTTCCTTTGGGGAAGGGCGGGTGATGTGTCCGGCGCTGGATCCCGTCATTTCCAAAAAGGGATGTTCCAGAATGCGGCCGGACGCGTCGGCGTAAAGCAAAAGGGGGCGTGAAGCGGTCATGGCGGATGGGGGTACGGCTCCTCTAAGAACCTTGCAAGAGATCGTCAAAGGATACGATTTCGGCTCTGCCGCACGATTGCAGCCTGCGGATCAGTTCGTCAAGGAACGCGAAGGCGAACGGTGTCATCCTCTGATGGTGGATCATGATCCCGACGGGGGCCTCTTTCGAAAAGGCGGCGCTGAGCTCATGAAGCAGCCGATCGTAATCGGCGGCGCCGTCGGGATTTTTCCGCGTGTGAAGATCGATCCCGATCCGAAAATTTTTGAGACGATGGGCGTTCTTGCCGGTCTTGGGCAGAGGATCCGTGGTGGAGACCGCCTTGAATCCCATCTGATCGAGCACCTCCAGGGTCATGGCGCTCAAACGGTTCCACGGCGGGGTGAAGACAGGCAGGAGCCGCTCCTGAAAGACGCCCATGAGGCGCATGTGCCCTTGCCAGACGTCTTTCCATTGCTTTTCCAGAGGGCGCTGGTCGCCGAATTCGGACTTCTTGCCGGTTTTTTGCCAATTGACGTGGCGCCATCCATGCTGATGCCATCCCCAGAGTTTTTCGTCGAGCGGAGCCGTGGCGAAAAGCTGGTCGATACGCGTTTCCGTCAGCCAGGCCGGAACGACGGCCAAAGCCAGCGGCACGCCGTGTTCGCGAAACAGGGCGCACAAGGCACGGAAGCTGTGTCCGCCCGCCCCGATATCATCGGCGCGGAAGAACACGCGAACCTTGTTTCGACCGGGAAGGCGCTGCACCGTTTCCTCAAGGCGTTCCCGCCACGCCGGGGCCGGGTCGCTCCAGAGGGCGGAAGAGGTTCTCGGCCTTTGAACGCGGAGTCCCTCCTTGATGATACCCATACGACGGCCTTTCTTGACGCCGACCCAAAAGATCGCTAGGAGGCTCTCTGACGAGGGCCTTTCGGAACACCGTCCCGTCTACCGCATCCCCTCGGCGAAGGCAACGGTTTGCTTGTTTGGCCCGATGAAAACGCAACCACCGCGCAACGGGAAAAAGGTCAAGGGAAGAACGGGGTAAAAGAAAACCGCCAATGAACGGGAAAAGACGCGAGTACGTGTGGGGCGTTTGCCGAAGCGGCCTCGGCGGCGACGGGCATGGCCGCCGAGCCGGCTCCTGCGGGGGCCGCCCTTTCGCAGGATAATCTTTCGCGTTGTCGGGAGGCACGAGCCATCCTGGATGTTGGAACGACGTATTCGGACACAGATTCGGGCCAAGGAACACCAATTCGCAGCCGTAGTGCCTCGCGAACTCGTGGGCGTGTGCCGCCGCGAAATGGAACAGCTGGGCCTCAACATCCTGGAAGAGTCCGAAGCGGGGGTGGAATTTCGGGGAAAGCTTGAGGCCTGTTACCGAGCGAACTTATGGCTGCGCACGGCCTCCCGGGTGCTTTGCCGATTGCCAGCCATGAAGGTCGGCGCGAGGGAAGAGCTTTTCGCCAAAACGACGCGCCTTCCTTGGGAACTGTGGCTCGACCCTCACGTGCCCGTGCGGGTGGATGTTTTCCTGAGTGCCTCCCGGCTGGCACACACCGAATGGGCTCGAAAGGCTTTTCAGGATGCCATGCGAAAGCGTTTCGAAGGGGTCGGTGCCGGAATCTCTTTTGTGGAACCCGCCCCTTCCAACGAGCCTGCCGTGGCGGAAGAAGAGGCTGCGGGGCAGCGCATTGTGGTGCGGATCGAACACAACCGATGCCGAATCAGTTTGGACACCTCCGGAGCGCATCTTCACTATAGGGGATATCGTGTGAAGCATGTTGGGGCGCCGCTTCGCGAAACCTTGGCGGCGGCGCTGGTGCTCCAGTCGGGCTGGAAACCCCCGGAACCTTTCCTGGACGGCATGTGCGGGTCCGGCACGGCCGTGATCGAAGCGGCGCTTCTTGGCGGAAAAATTCCCCCAGGAAGGCGCCGGCGGTTTCTTTTTCAAAGGTGGCCCTCTTTTCAAGAAAAGACATGGCAATATCTCTTGAAGAAAGCCGATCAAGGCGTCCAAAAGGTTGCGCCGGCCCGCTTCATCGCGGTGGACCGTGACCCCAAGGCCGTGGCTGTGGCTCGGGAAAACGCCGTCCGGGCCGGCGTCGCGCCATGGGTGGCATGGCACACCATGCCCTTCGAAAAGCTGGATCCTCGGGATTTGGGGCTGCCTCCGGGGTTGGTTTTCCTGAACCCGCCCTACGGCGTTCGGCTGCCGGCGGACCGCGGCCTTTATGCGCGGCTGCTGCACCATCTGGGCCGATGTTTCGCCGGCTGGAAGGCCATCGTGTTGGCTCCGGAGCGTGACCTTTTGGTTTCGGGGTTGGTTCGGCCCCGAAAGGTCAAGCGGCTTCGCCACGGCGGCTTGTCCATCACCGCCGGTTTTTACGATTTTTAGAGGACGCTCACCGTGAAGGAACTCCCCAATGTCCATTCTTTTAGAAGAAACCGCCCCGCGCGACGGCCTTCAGAATGAAACACGCCTGTTGCCCGTCGCCGAAAAGATCCGTCTCATCGAAGACCTGGTCGCCTGCGGATTCCAGCGCATCCAGGTGGGCTCCTTCGTGAATCCCCGGGCCGTGCCCCAGATGGCCGATACGGAAGAGGTCCTGCGCCGGCTCCACAAGAAGCCGGGTGTGATCTATCGAGCCCTCATCCTCAATGAAAGGGGACTGGAGCGGGCCCTAGGGTGCGGTGTGACCCACGTGGGCGTCTTCGTTTCCGCGTCGGAGACCCACAGCCGAAAAAACAGCGGCTGCGATGTGGAAGAAGGCCTCCGCAGAGCCTGCACCGTGGTGCGGAAGGCCAAAGCCGCCGGGCTTTCGGTGCAGGCCGGGGTCATGAACGCCTTTGGCTGTCGTTTCGAAGGCCGCGTTCCCCAAGATCGGGTGTTTTCGTTAGCCGCCTCCCTTGCCGAGGCCGGTGCGGACGAACTGTGCTTTGCGGACACCTCCGGCCTGGCCAACCCCTTGCAAACGGAAAGGATCGTGGGAGAGGCACTGCGCATTTTTTCGCTTCCCCTGGGACTGCACCTGCACGATACCTTCGGCTTTGGGCTGGCCAATGTCTATGCGGCGTGGAAACTGGGCGTGACCCGTTTTGACGGCGCCTGCGGCGGACTCGGCGGATGCCCCTTCATCCCGGGGGCTCCGGGGAACATTCCTTCGGAAGATCTCGTGCACCTTTTTCATGCCATGGGCGTTCCCACGGGAATCGAACTGGAAAAACTGATCGGCGTGCGGCATTTTCTCGAAGCCACGTTCCAGCGCTCTCTGCCCGGCCGCTACGGCCGTTCCCCCTAAGCCCCCTTTGCGGCCGCGTGGCTTTTTCGGCATCTTTCAACCTGAGAGATTCGGTCATGTACCTTTTGCAGTGGGCGTGCGAGAATGCTCCGCTAAACGGCACCCGGCATGAGCTTTTCACAAAAGGGGATCGGTCCGTCGCCAAATGGACCGTTTTGGACGCCGGAGCCCTAAACGCCGAGACGTTGCGCCTTGTGGCGGCTTCCTGCATGAGTTCCCAGCATCTGGAACGCCTTCCGGCCTGGGAGGACGCATGGTGCAGGGTGGACATGGCACCCGTCACGGTGGCCCACGTGCGGGTTTCCCACGACACCGATACGTGCAGCACGCAGGGCATGCGGACCAGCGGTGGGCTCAAAATCCGTCCTTCCGGTCCGCCCGAACCTTTGAGTAGACTCGAGTTGCGCCGGCTCTTTCCGAGCGTTCCACCTCGAAACCCTTCGACGGCAGTGGCCGTGGGAAGGCAGTTTCTTCTGGCTTATGGAACCGCCTTTTCCGTGCACCACGGCGACGACGATTTCGATTTCACCGATCCCTGGTTTCGTCTGAGACGCTTCCGGTCGCTTTTTTCCTCCTCGGAGCGCCTGACGGATCCCGTGGCGTTTTTGCACCGTCTTTTTCATCGGGGAACCAAGCACAAAAGGCTTGGCCCCCTGCACGCCGTGCAGCGCCTCTGTTTCCTCATGGAGGAATGTTTCGGAGTGGAGGTGAGGTCGTGGGCCGACCCCGGTCACGACGCCTCCCGCGCGTGGGAGGCCCTTCCTCTGCTCGTCCGCCGACCGCTCACCGTCTTTCTGGATGCCATCCGGCACTTGCTGGATGCCTATCCCAAGGCACGGAATCCCTTGGACCTTCCTGGCGTCATTCTGCTCCAGGACCCCACCGGATATTGCGGCGAAAGCCTGCTTTCCGCATGGCTGTCCTTTTGGGACAGGCTGCTTCCGAGCATGCAGTTCATCGCCGCGCTTCCCGCACCGCACCACCGTCTTGTGCCCGAAACCCTTTTGCACAAAGAGCTGCCAATTCCCGAAGCGTCCCGGCACCCGTCCAAACCGGCGCCGAAGGTCCACGGAACGGACGTTTTGTTGATCCACGTGGACGGGTCGTTACCCAACGTGGCTTTGATGAAGCTCTCACGTTTTTACAAGGCGCAGGGTCGTCGCGTGGCGTTGGCGCGAGGTGTCCCCTTGCATTGGTCGGCGCAGGAAGTGTACGCCAGCTGCATCTTCCACAATCCTGTGTCTTTGAAAAAGGTGGAGAAACTGCGAGCTTTTTACGGAGAAGCCCTTCGAGTGGGCGGTACGGGCGTCGACGTGGGCTGTCGTCTTCCGGAAGAAATCGAAGCCCTTCCCGCCGATTACGCGCTTTACGCGGAACTGGGCGACCGAGCCCTGGGGTTTTTGACCCGGGGGTGTCCACGCCGGTGTCCTTTCTGTGTGGTGCCCCTGAAAGAAGGGCCACCGCGGCAGGTGAGCGACCTGGACACGCTTTTGGAGGGCGGAAGACGTCAAAAACTCATTCTGCTCGACGACAATCTTCTAGCGCATCCAGACGCCGATCATTTCCTCGAAGAGATGGTTCGGCGAAAGATCATGGTCAATTTCACCCAGAGCTTAGACATCCGTTATGTGACGCCGAGCCGTGCCGCATGGATCCGGCGGATTCGGTGCTGCAACGCCCGCTTTACGCGAACGAACTATTATTTCAGTCTGAACGGCATCGAGAATCTCGATCTCGTGCGGGAAAAATACAGCCTTTTCGGGTTCCATTCACGCGAGAATGTGGAATTTCTCGTCATGTACGGCTTTAACACGACTTTGGCGGAAGACGTGGAGCGGTTTCGTTTCCTTCGGTCCCTTCCCGGAGCCTATGTGTTCGTGCAGGAGTACCGCCCCTTTCCAGGATCCCCTTCACCTGACCTGGACCGTTTCTTCTATGGGGATGTGGATCGACTCATTATGGACCTGATCGGCATCGAATTCACCCAAAACATGAAGAGCATGGAAAAGTACTACCGCTGGGTGAGCCGTCGCTACGCCATGACCTTCGGGAAGCTCCACATGCCCCTGGTGGACGCCATTTTCCGATATAACGACCGCCACCTCAAAGGCCGCTACATACAAACCCTTGCCGGAGTGAAAGGCTCGGTTGGTGGCGAAAAACGCCCGGAGCATCCATATCGATGACTATGTGAAAAATTTTTTCTTGACGGGCGGGGATCGTCGTTTTGTATTAAGCGTTACCGCGAAGCGACGGTCCCCCATTGCCTACCCTCGATGGACGGCCCGCCGCATTTTTTCCCGAGTACCCCATCGATGTGAGCCGCTGACGGCCAGTGCTTTCTCTTTCCCGTGAAGCGGGCGCAGTCGCCCTGCGAAGCGGATTTCTTTTCTCCCGCGACGGTTCCTCTTCCTCCTTTTCCCCGTGCAGCGCCGGCGGCCTAAAGAGCATGAAGGAGGATTAACGTCATGGGTGACGCTCTCTTCCCCTGGATGCCCAACATTCCCATGTCCTCGGACTTCTCGGACCGGTGCCTTCCGTCCGCTGATGCGCCCTGGCCCGTGCGAACGGGTGGAGACGGCATCGGCGCCTGGCTGGAGACCTCTCGAGGCCGATATCGCATCGTTTCCGAAGAATGGCTTGCGGCCAGGATGCGCCTGGGATTGCTCGGTGCCCGCTTTGCCCGGGACAGCCTGCACAACGAAGACATCCCCCCGGAAGCGGCATCCCTATGCCGAAAGCACCTCACGGACGGCCGGTTCTATGCCCTGATCGTCCAACCGCCCCGGGAAACCGACCCCGCTTTCGCCACGGCGGTTTTTCTCCAGGATCCCGAAGGCGACTACACCCTGATAGAAAGCCCTCTTCGGGGCGCCGATCTTTTTCCCTATCTTCTGGCCTTCGCCCAGGTCGTTGGCCTACGGAGCCAGGATCCCGCGCGATTCGACGACTTCGGGGATTTCATGGTCCTGGGTGGCCACAACGTGGTGGAACGGCACAGCACGGACAAGCGGGTGCGGTATTTATCCCGCAAGGTGCGCGTGGACGACGCGCAATGCACCCAGTGTCTGCACTGTGTGGGATTGTGCCATGAGATGCGCACCGCCCTTACCCCCACGGGTGTGGAGCTTCTTGGGCCGACGGAAGACCACTGCACCCATTGCGGATTGTGCCGAATGCGCTGCCCGTATCTCCTTTCCGTTCCGTACACGGAAGCGGCGGGAAAGGACGGGGCCCGCCGAGCCCTTTTGGAATACGGCGCCGGCGTCAGGCTTTACGGCATGCAAGCCGCCCGGTGGGCCGAGTGGTTGGACTCCCTGGAGGCGGAATCCGCTCCGGGCCAGCCCTACGCCGTGCACGCCGCTTTTTCCGGCGATGGGCTCGACGGCGGACCTTCCGGCCTCGTCATCCGTCAAAAGGTTTTGACGCCCCAACGACCGGAAGGCTTTTCGGGAACGCTTCCGGAAAAGGGTCTGGTCGTCACCTTCTTTTTCCACGCGGACACATTCCGCTGCCTCATTCGGCCTCGAGCCGTCGCCGGGCTCTTGTGTTCCACGGAAGACGGCCGGGTGGAACGGGACATCTTCGAGGCGGCTCTTGCGGCGGGTGTGGAGGTTCGGGTGACCGGACTTTTTGAAACGCCTGTTCGGGACGAAGAGGTTGCGGGCGTTCCGGCGGCACAAGCCGTCCGCGTTGGGGTTCCGGCCAACGAGTTCACTCGGTTTGTCAAAAAACATGCCCTTTGGGACGGTCGGTCCATCGCCCGGTTGTGGCGGGAAAAGGCCATAGACCTCATCCTTGCCCCTCGACAGGACGATGTGCCCGCAGGCGTCCAAAGGGAGGTGCTGCGCGAAATCGGCCGGGAAGCCCTCATTTTGAGCCCCCATGTGCCTCAAAAGCAGGTCGTGACCAAGAGCCCGCTTTTGAATGACATGGCGCGGCGCCTTCAGGACATCTTCCCTCGGCATCCGGAGCTGGTGCAGGCCGAATCGGAGGTGGCCCGCAGGCTTCTCGACGATCTTCCCCGGTCCTCGGCGCTGCTGCACGCCCGTTACGGCCCCATGGCGTTCGCCGGAGGGCACTCGGTGTGCCCGTCGTGTGCCGAAGCGCAGGTTTTGGCCGTTCCTGTGGCCATGGCCACGGCCATGAGTCTGGCCCGAGGCGAGGTGCCTCAGGTGGCCTTCACGTGCGAAACGGGGTGCATGAGCGAAACCTTGAACAAGATGACCGAGACGGCCCAGAAAGTCCCTGGAGGGCGCACGGTTTTCGGAGGTGGGTTTGCTTTCGGCGAAGCCATCACCCAGGTGTTCGACCGGGCCGTGCGCATGGGATTGCTTAAAAAAGGCCGCCGTTACGTGGTGAGTCAAGGGGGCGACGGCGGGGCCGTCATCGGCCTTCCGGCGTGGCTCAACGCGCTGCGCCAGCAGGCGTTCCTCATTCGACAGCGATGGGCCAACGCGCTGCACTTCATCACCATTACCGACACCCAGGTCTATTCCAACACGGGCGGCGAAAGTTCCGCCACATCGCTTCTGGGCATGGGGACCCTCACCACGCCCATCGGCAAGTTCCTTATGGGGAACCAGAAAATTCAGTGGGCCCTCATCAACTTGGCGGCCGAATTTCCCGGCATTTTGGTGGGGATGGGCCACAGCGCCGATCGGGCGTCCATTCAGGAATTCTGGCTGCTCGCCGATCGGTTGGGACAGTCGGCCATTCGATGGGATGTGACGCCGTGCCCGGAAACCGGAAAATTTTTCGGCCAGGATCCCGACGACTACGCCCGCATCATGGCCCATTCGGGCATGCTGCCGCAGGTGGTCTTCTACGGGCGGTATCGAAAAAGGGTCGCCCCCTATCATCCCGAAGACCGGGGAAAACCCTTCGACGAATGGCGCAAGGACCCCAAGCCCGTACTCCATTGGGTGTCCCGAGACCCGCGCTACAAGGACATGCTCGTCAAGGACCCGGCCACCGGCGAGTGGGTTCCGCGAAACGCCGTGGCCCGGTTTCTGCTCATGCAGTTGGAAACCTACCGGGATCAGATGAACTGGCAGATCGACCTGGAAACCCGGCTGATTCTCCAGGCGGAAAAACGGGTCAAGGAGTTTTTCGGCACCTTGAGGGCCAAATGGGAATCGTCCCGGCACCATGGGGCGGCGTTCCCTTATGCCGTGCTTTTCGACGATGAGGGACAGCTCAAGCCGCATTTCGCCCACAGCCTGGAACGGGAGATGGTCCTTCGGCTTTTGGGGCAGGAAGCGGGGGGGCGGTACGCCGATCTTCGCGATGCCTTCCAGGACGAGGACGAAAAACGATGGCAAGCGGTCCTTCAGGCCGTGGAAACTCTGGAAGCGTTTGAAGCCGGTCTGGAACCCTTCGGCGATGACGAAGAACGCCTCGTTCGGCTGCGCACGGAAGCCCGGGAGGCTCTGGATCAGGTGCACAAAGCGTACGGGAAGCTTCGGGATGCGGTCGCGGCCCTGTGGGCATCGGATCCCATCGGCAAAGAACTGCTCGGCCCCGAAGACGACACCGACGCCTATGCCGACGAGACGTCCGCGGGGCTGCTCTTCGACATCCTCGATCGTATCCTGGAAGAAAAAACCCTGGCCGCATGGACGGAACTCCAGCAGTATCGGCTGTCCCAGCGCCTTAAAAGGGATTTTCTCCAAACCGGCGGGCTCATTCGCGTGCACCACGTGCAGGCCAAGCTCCAGGAACGGGAAGCGCTTCGGCACGCCGTGTCCCGGCTCGGACCGTTTTCCATCGCCGTAGCGAGCCTGGCCGGCGACCGAGGGATCGCCATCAACCGCGTTTTCGCGCAGTTTCTCACCGCCAAGGGGTGCTGGGCCGGTATGGCCTGGCAGTTCGGCTCCTCCAAAAGAGGCACTCCCGTCCTTTCAGCGACCTTTGTGGACAGCCGCCCACTGGAACGTAAAGACGCCATGTTTTCCTTTCCGACGCTGGTGGTGGCGGTGACCAACTTCGAAGAAATGAAAAGAGACCCGGATTTGCTTTTCGGCTCTTTAAGGGTCGGCGGCACGGTCATCGTCAACCATTGGGAAGATCCGGAACGGCTCTGGCGGGATGTGGTGCGTTTCTGCCCGGAAAACATTCGGTCTGTGGTCACCGCGTTGCGCCAACGGGCTGCCGAGGACGGGGGCTGGACGCCGGAACGGCTGGAACGCGAATTGGATCGGGCTTTGGAGGCCATAGGGGTTCGCCCCGGATTCCGAGAAAGCGATCGCCTTCGCGCTCTGAGCCGGGCTTTGATTTCGTGCCGGATGGTCACCGTGGACATGGACGGCATCATGGAACGGGTTTCCGGCCGTTCGGGAATGGTGTCCAATCTTGTGGCCGTCTCTCCCATGTTGGACGCCCTAAGCGCCGCCGGCCTTCCCTTCGACTGGGCTCAAGACAAGGACGGGCTCATCCAAGGATTTCCCGACGCGGTTTTGAAAAATCCCAGACTCCTCGGGATCTACGTGGAAGCCATGGAAAGGGCTCGAACGGAACGCCGCGAATGGCCGTCCCCCGTGGCCGGAAACGGTGCCGGGGAAGGTGATGCCGGGCAGACGGCTGCGCGACCCGGGCCGACCTTTTCCGCTTCGGCAAGCCGAGGATGCGCCGAGGATCCCGGCGATGCGCTCATGATCATGGGCGGCACGTTGGCGGGGATGGTTCTTTCGCAGATCGCCCTGCCGGAACACCCTCTGTTTTACGTGGGATTTCCCATCACGCCCGCAGGCAACCCGTTCTATGCCATGGCGGAAGCTTTTGCCAACGGGCATCCGTATATCGTGGTGGACGAACTCAACCCATCGGAAAAGGTGGCGGCGGAAAAACTCTTGGGGATCGCCCGCACGGGCCTCTTTCTTCCCGTGACGTTTACGGCGTCCCAAGGCTGGCGGCTTTTTGCCGAAATCATTCCACAGTTCGTCGGTGCACGCCTGGAAGGTCTCTTTCTTTTAACCAAAAGGGCCCTGGCGGCGCCTAATCTCAACATCGAGGAAAGCCATACCGATTTCATGACCTTTCGCGACGACGGCGGGATCATGCTGGCTCCCAAGAGCATTCAGGAATACGTCCCGTGCCTGTATCTCGCTCGGCTGCTCACCCACTTCGCCAAGCTGCCCGTCGTTCTTTCCATTGGAGGCATCACGGACACGCACAAGATCGGGCTGACCCGGGTGCCGCCCGACGTCGTGGTGCGCCGGTGGCTTTCGGAGACGTTGCAGGGATTCGATTTTTTGGAAGAACGGATCGTCAATGGATCCGGCCGCCGGGTGGTGCACGGTCCCAGCTGCACTGCCGCCACGTATCAGGAAACCCAAAGTGAAGTGGAAAAAGCTCATGCCATGGTCTGCCGGGTGTGGCCCTATGCGGTGGAAGCTGTGCGCCGCCTGACCGGAGTGGCCTTGAACCCGCTGGAAGTGCGGGTGGCCGGCACGGCCATGGAAGAAGCCGCCCCGGAAAGCACCGCCTCCGTCGAAACCCTGCTCATGCTCCAAGGTTCTCTTTTCCCCAACGCCGTGGAAGCCTTGCAGGAACTGGAAGAAGAAGGCTGGCGGGGAATGGGCTGTGTGTCCGTGCGGCTCATGAATCCCTTTCCCGAAGATGAAATCCATCGCTGGATCGGCGGTCTCAGGGCCTTGGCGGTCCTGGATCGATCCAACAGTTTCGGGTCCGTCCCGCCGCTGGCTTCCCGCATTTTCAACGCCTGCGCCCGCCGGAGAAACGATGGATCTGGAGCCGGGCCGCCCGTCTTGAGAACGCTGGTTGGAGGTTTGGGCGGCCGGGAAATCACCGTGCCGGAAATGAAGGCCTTGATTCTTTCCACTCATCTTCTTTTCAGCCCGTGGGAGCCCTGGGAAGGCGAAGCTCTGGAACGTTGGCTGGAGGAAGACGGGGCGCTTCGGGACTGGATCGAGGAAGTGGCCGCCCTGCAGATGCGGGCTCTGGAACGGCATACAAGGCTGCCGAAGCACCTCAAGGCCCAGAACCCGAATGCGGACGTCTTCTTCAAAGAACGGATCCGCCGTCAGATTGTGGAGCGGGACTACGTGGGGCTTCTTGCCCATTACAACCAGGTGGAATTCGTGGCGCCGAGAGAGGTCTATGGAGAGACGGCCCTGCGGCAGCAGTTGGTCATCGAGCTGGAAAAGCGCCTGGCCCGACTGGCGGCCGAAAACGGCCGCGCCGACTGGCGCCGTGTCCTGGTGCTGCTCCATTACGGGACGTCGGCGGAGGATCGGGAAAAGGCGCGGGCCATGCTTTCGGGCCTATCCCAGGTGCCGTATGCCGGGCGACTGCTGCGTCGGTACGGGATCGACGGGGATGAAGCACGACAGCCGGCCGTGGACGTCTCCGCATCGGTCCAATCCCGCGCCGTCGATCTTTCGTCCGGCACGCCCGCCGTCCCGTGGACGTGTCTGCTCGAAGAGGAAGAAAAGAAAGCCGAAGCGCTTCCCGCCGTGGCCTTTGATGTGGAGGAAGCCGAGCGCATCGCCCGGGTGATCCGCAGCTTTGTGGATCTTTCCAGCAGGCGGCCGCTGTTTTTGAACCCGGAAGACTACGATCGGCTCCTTCTGGAAACCCTGGGTCGGGAGGCGGATTCCCAATGGGCCAGGATCCTGAACGCCTCCCGGGAATCGTCGGCTGCCATGGAAGAGGCATACCTGTGGACGTATCGGGATGTGATCGATCGATGCGTGCACCGGGAAGTCTTGGGGAAACTCTACGCCCCGGAAATTGAAGAACTTTTCGAAGGACAAGGTCGGGAGGCACTTCGAAAATTTTTCGAAGGCCTCGAACCTTCCCTGGCTTTGGACGAAAAGCGAAGGATGGTGGAGGAGCATCTCCGGCGCCGCCTGTCGGTTGAATGGACCAAGTCCCATGATTTTTACGTGGAGGTTTTCCGCGCGTGGGTGTGGCCCGAAATCAGCGGACAAGGCGCGATCGGCGCATAGGACGGGGGGCGACCATGGGTATAGAAGGACTTAGCTCGCAGTATTCCCTGGAACAATTTTACGCGGGGCTATCCAGCGATCGGGAACGAGCCTTTCACAAGACGGTGCGGGACGTCACCGCGGCTTTGGCCGAACGTTTTCGGCTTCGGGACTCCCTTCGGGATGTGCACGCGGCGGTGGAACAAGCACTCGTCGCCTTGCGAAAAATTGACATGGCTGTGGATGGCGTCGCCGAGTCGTTGGCCCCCGAAGACGCGTGCGTCGGGGTTTTCCGCAGGAAATGGTTCGAGGCGGCGCCTCTCACGGAACATGTCCGGCGCGTGGGTTTTTTTTCCACCCACCCTGCCGATCTTCTCCCCTGGGTTCGATGGTTTCTCCTTGTGGAAAACTATCACCGCACGGACCCTGTCCATCACGATCGCCGCTTGGACCGGCTGCGCTTCCTGAAAACGGAAAACCCCCACGCCCCGTGCATCACATACGAAGATGTGCTCCTATGGCTCGAGCACCAGCTCCTTGCCCACGAACGCGAACCCTTGTCCGTGGTCGCCCAAAGATGCGCCGGGCAGCTCCAAAACCGCTTGGATGAAACCCTCAGACCTCATACGACTCTTGAAGCCTTCTTCTTCGTGCTGTTGCGTTGCCACCAGTTTTGCTTGGCCGAAACCATGACGGAAGACGATGCGCGACGTCTTCAAACCGTCCTGGGATGGCGCCGTTTCCTATCCCTGACGGATCTCATGCTCGTGGTGATCCACCGGGTGATCGATCGGGAACCTTTGCCGGACGCCGTGACCGTCCTCGATGAGCTGATGGGGGAAGGGTTTCAGATTCGCCATGCAAGCTTCAAAGACCCTTACGAAGCGGATGTGGTGCCCGCGGAAGATACGGCCCGTTTCGAAGAGACGACGATCCGGCTGTTCGGTTCGGTGCATGAGCTGCACGGCTCCTTGGAAAGGGATTGCGCGGCCGTGTTTCAAAACTGGCAGGCGCACCGGGTCAAGGTTCTGAACGAGCTCGAGGAAGAAATCCGCGAGCTGCGGGAGATGATTGCCAGTCCGCTGCCCCGAAAACACCTGATCGGCCGAACCATCCGGTTGTTCACGTCCTGGTGCTTGGCTTTCATGAAGCCGGCAAAGGATGCCCGGGAAGACGGACCGGCCGAAGACGGGGTCAAGGCGCTCATCGATCGGGTTCGAGCGGCGTTTCCCGAAGGACTCGTCAAGGCCTTGGTCCGCCAACGGCGCGGTTATGAACTGACCACCCGAAAAGAGCTGGCCCTGCGGATCGAAAGGGAATGCCGCCTGCAGTGGGAGAGCTTTCGAAAAAGGCCGGGGGCTCGCGCGTACGGGGAAGCCGATTTCCGCGTCGCAGAGCGCGTTCGGGCTTTGGCTGCAGGGCCGGCGCCACCGGAACAAGGCGGTGCCGATGCGGCACAGTATGACCACATTCTTGCCGGCCTGGCGGAACAGATTCGGCGGCGCACGGTTTTGAATGAGGAAGTCTTGTCGTCTTCCTGTGTGGAATTGCCGGTGTTTTTCCCCACCATGGGAACGCCTTTGGAATTTGTGGAAAACCTTCGCGACCTGGTGCCTTACGAGGAACTTTGGGAGCGCGCTCCGTCGGTGCCAAAGGGCGGCCCGGACGAGGCCATGGCCCTGTACGAGAGAACTCTGGCCCGGTTTGCCGGAGCTTTTTATCGATACGTTGTTGCCGAGGGCAAGAAGCAGGCCGGCCGGCCGCTGGAGCTTTCCCTAAGCGAAATTGCCGAACTGGCGGCGGTGATGGTGCCGCCATGGGGCGCTCTGACTGAGGGGTTGATGCGCACCGCCGTCCAAAAATTTCAGAATCGAGCGGTGCCTCTTTTCCGGCGCCGAAAAAGCCCCATCTGTCTGGATGAAGAAGAACTCGGCGTACATCTTGCTCATTTCGTCATTCGCGAGCTCAAAGCCGATGTCAGGCAGGCTGCCGAAACGGGGACCTTGGCTGCGGTGCGAAAAGCCGTGACGGACGAATCCTTGCGAATCGTTGTCCCGAACCGTGTGCGAACCTTCGCGAGCCCGGAAAAATTCCTGCTCCAATGGGCGGGGATCTTCGATGCCCGGCAGGGCTTGGAAGATCTGCCGAGAGCCCTGGCTGGCGCCCTTCCCGGTCTGGACTGCGGCGCGTGCGGGGAAAGCCGATGCGCCGCCTTCGCCCAGGCTCTCCTTCAAGGGAGGCGTCGCGTGCGCGAGTGCGTGCATCTCAGCCCCGCCGGGCAGCGGCCCATCGAGGCCATGGTGCAGGAGTATCTTTCCAAGACCTCGCAAGGAAACGGTTTTGGATCGGCTTACGAACTTTTTCAGCATCCGGCCCTGTGGAGGCGTTTGCCGAAAGCGCATCCACTGAGGCGCTCGGTGGTCAAGGTGCTGGATGTGGGCCGGCAAGAGGCGCGACGTCGGGTGATGGATCGAGCCTTCCGGAGCTGGCAGGGGCTCGATCCCAAGCCGGACCTTTACAAGAGGCCGGAGCCGGAAGCTTTTTACCAGGCTCTCGTGGAAACCATCGGGTATGAGGCGACGGAGAGGATTCGTCCCGAGGAGTGCCGCTGGTTGTCCCAGCACGGCCGAATCCGCCTGGAAAAGGAACTGGAAAAACTGGAAAAGCGCACGGATTGGCTCACGCTGGAGCGGCTTCACATTTCCGGCGGCCCTTTAAGCCGCGAGGCGGATCCTGAAAGCCAAGCCCTACGTGCCTATGAGTCGATGGCCTATCTGCATCAGCTGGACGCGGACGATCGTCGGCGCCTTCTGGTCCATCGCCTGGAAAGCTTCGAAGAAGGATTTTCCCAATGGTGGAACCAGGATCTCCTCGCCATGAATCACCCCCGCTACCGGATCGACAACTGGGAGGAATTTTCCAAGGTCATCAAGAACGCGTACTGGCATCAGGAAAATTTCCCGCCGCCCCGGCGTGTGGCGGAAGAGCTTTTGGCGCACATGGAGCAGAGCGGCGAAAAGGAAGTCTTTTTCCGGGATGTGTTGTCTTCATGGGTCCAGGACCTTTCGGAGCCGAGGGATTCTTCCCGACAAAGGCAAAGGGAGGCGGCCGGAATCGACCGCAGGGACATCGAAAGCCTCTCCGATCTGCGGCGGATTTTGGCTCGACTGTGCCGGGAGACGAGGCCTGAGGCCGAAAAGGCGGACTTTTTCCCATCGACGCCAAGCCCAGCCCGCCGTCGCATCGATGCCGTGTGGAGGGCCTTTCAACTTTCGCCCGTGCTCTTTGCGCCGAACTTTTCCTTGTCTGACAGCGAGCTGACCGACCTGGAAAGACGGCATGTGCGGGATCGCCTCGAGGGGCAACTCCCGGCGGATTTTTCTCAGGTGCCGTCCACGGCCGGAGGACTTGAAGCCCTCGTTTTGGGTTTGATCGGCGCTATCCTGGAACAGCAGGATCGTCAGAGGCGCTTGGCGGTCCTGACGGAAGAAGCGGCGCGCTCCGAACAGGCCGAAAAGCTTCCGGCGGAAGCCGTGCGCGCCTGGATTTTCGAGGCCCTGGAGGCGGACAAGGCGCCTCGGCAGATTCTGGAAAAACTCTTGGGGTGGTTTCATCAGGCCCCCCGCTGGAAAGACCGGATCCTCGTGGATGCGCTGCAAAAGATGGTGAGCCTGGCGCGGTGGCGAAACCTTTTGGAAACCTTCCCGGGGGTGGTTCTGGAAGGCATTCCTGTAGAAGAAGCGGAAAGCTATGCGCGAATGTTTCCTCGATGGATGGAAAGGGTCGGCGAGGCTGTGGGTCGCCTGAGGGATTTCGATCGAGAACGGCTGCTTCACTATCTCTTCGTTTTGGCCAAGAGGGAAGGCGATCTGGACGTGATCACGGCCCTTTTGCGTGAAATTCGGGAAACGTCGGATGTCATCGAAGCGGCGTGGCTGCAGTTTACCAACGATCGGCTGACGGAAGCCCTGCCCGCGCCACCGGCCAAAGGCCTTGGGGCTCGCTACGGCCTCCTGGCCAATCGCCTCAAGGACGTGGCCCCCGTGCATCGAAGCCTGGTGGAAGGCCTGTCTCGAAGCGAAAAACCCGATGTGGCGGCCGCCGTGCGCGAACTGCAGCTCTACATGCGGTTTCATATGGTTCGGGATGAGGCCGAAGGCATGGATGCGGACGCCTGTTTCGAAACTTTTTGGGAAGAAGGCTACAACCTGGACGGACTGGACAGGGAAGCGCTCCGTCACGCTTTTCTGGGGGAATGGAAAAACCGGGAAAGATGGCGGAAAGACCGGGTATGGATCATGACCATGGCTGTCGCCCGAAGACTCGCGTCCCAAAGCCATGAGCTTTACGAGGCGGACAGGGCTTTTGCCAAGATACGCCAGGGTCTTCTCAAGGAGGATGGGCCTGAAGAAGGTCGGGATGTGTGCCGGCGTCGCGGAATCGCCCTAGGCACGGTCAAGGAAGCCATGTACCGCGAGTTGTCCGAACTGCTGGAAAAGGAACGCATGGATTCCTTCAGGACGCGGATTCGGCAGATCGTGCATGAGTTGGACCGCAAGCGGCTGCGGATCGTGCAGTCGTGGTTTTCGGGATCCATCGACCGTTACAGCGTTTTTCACGTCCTCAGGCAATACCAAAAGCGGGCCGAGCCGCCAAGCGATGACGATTTTCGAGAGTTTTTCATGGAACAGTGGTTCCAGCGCGTGGATCGGCTGCGGGAATCGGATCGCGAAGACCGCCACGACCGAATCCGGGAAGTGGACGAGGGGTTTCATGCCGTTTTGGGAGTGTCTCCTCTGGCGCTGGAAAAAGAAGCGGAAAAGGAGGCGGCCGAGGCCTGGAACGCGTGGGTTCGTGAGGCCGAAGGGGAAATTCGCCGTCGGCTCATCGTGCATGAGGCGTCCCCGGGACCCCTATGAAACAGGCCGCGTTCTCGTTGCCCGCAGCTTTCGACGCCTCGAGGGGGGCCTCGGCTCGATAAACGCCGCAGCCGGCCAGGACCGAAAAATTCTGAAGGAGTCGTCACCATGAACGCCTATGAGCCTTTGGACCCGAATATGACCTGCCGTCCCTCAGGGTGGGTGGAACGCCTTCGTTGCCTTTTGGCCCGACCGGGTCCCGTTCGGGACACGCGCCTCCCGAAAAACGGGAAGCCCCTGGCGGCGGTCGTCGGCGCCCTTCGGGCGGGGTTGGACGAGCTTCGGTTGCTTGTGGGGGAGGACTCGGAAGCTTTCCGGGATGTTCTCGAAGGGCTGCGCGACGAGGCCGTGGGACCGTGGGGAGCGGATCCCGAAAACCATTTGGGTCGACTGGTCCGGGAGGCTTTGGGACGAAGAGACTGGCGCGAAAAAGACATCATCGACATGATTCTCGCCTATCTCACGGCCCAGGGTCCTTCGTTGCCCGAAACCGTGCGGGTGTCTTTGGAAAGGTTTCAGGAGGCGGTGACGGCGAAAAACGGCGCTGAACGCACGGTCATGGAAGGCCTCATCAGCGAAGCGCGAGGGTGCCTCGGCGGCTTGTGGTGGGCCCGGGAACACGCCTCCAGCCACGGGCCCCGTGAGGGAGCCTTTGGGCTTTCTTCCCTTCGATGGCTTCGGGAAACCCTGGCCGTCATGACAGGATGCGCCGGCGATCTCATCGACCGGTCCGACGACGATCTGGCGCGCTTGAGCCCCGCAGCGTTGTGGCAGGATCTGGACGAGGCTTTGACGAAAGCCTGGGGAAAAAAGGGCCGAAGTTTTCCCGTCAAAGATTTAGAAAAGGCCTCTTTGTATCTCATGGAGGACATGGGGGCGAGGGATCCCAATCATCGGTTCTTCATCCGTTTTCTCATCGAAGACGAGGGGGCTTATCGGCGCCTCTTAAGAACCTGCTACGCCGACGAAACGGTGCAAAGGGCCTGTTTGGACCAGGAATGCGAGCGCTTCAACCGCCTTCCGGAACATGCCGCCCACCAGGTTTCCTACGATGCGGACGAAAAGACGTGGTGGCTCAAAGCGTTTTTTCTCAGACCGGACGTGGTGCAGGGCTTCGTGGAGCGGGAAAGGGCCAAGGACATTTATCACGTTCTGACGGGACTGGAACCCAAGGCCTATCTGCCTCGGGTGCTCCACGAGGTGCAGGGGCTTTTCGGGTATGTGACGCCGGAGGCGTGCCACCACATCGTCCAGCGCCTCGGCTTGGATCCCGAGGATGTTCTTCGAGTGATCGCGTCCTATAAGCAATACAGCGCCGATCCGTCCGGGGACATCATCATTTACGTGTGTAAAGGAACGGCGTGTTTTCTTCGGGGCCAGCCGGAACTGTCCAGGCGGCTTACCGAGGAAATCGGGGCGGAAGTGGATGCCGTCGGTCGGTATGGGGTGCAGTATGTGGAGATGGATTGTTTCGGCGTGTGCCATCTTGCGCCCGTGGTGCGCGCCGGGAATCGTTTCTATGGAAAGCAAAAGCCGGAAGACATTCCCCGGCTGGTGAGCCGCCTCATTCAGGGTCCGGATTACGAAAACCGGCAACGCTTCGTCTCGCGCCTTTTGGAAAAGATGCGCGCCGACAGCGTGAGCGAGCCGGTGGACGCTCTGAGGGTCGCTTCCGTGGGAAAGTTTTCCAAAGCCGACCGTTGGGGAGCGCCGCAAGAAGCCTCATGGGACGATTCTTTCCAAGGATGGTCGGTGGTTTTGGACGACAAGGGCGCCGTTTCCGTGCTTCGGCCTGACGGCGCTGCGCACGGCTTGGGCGTGCTGGTCCCTCGCGTGCTGCCGTTCATGATGCGGGATGCGGCCGGTGCCGATCGGTTCGGCGCGGTCCTTTGCGACGAGCATCGGCGGGTGGCTCGAGTGTTGGGCGTGCCCGACGTGACGGACGAGGCGATGCTCCGGGGCGCCCTTCGCCCGACGGCTCGAGTTCTGGACGGCCGCGTGGTGCTCTCTTCCCATGAGAAGACCGTGTTGCTCGGCCCTTACACGGATCGGATGCTCGTCACGGAGGCCCCGGACGCCTACATCGGCATTGTTTTAGCCGAAGGAGGCCCGTCGGCTCCTTCCGTCGAGCCCGAAACGACGGGCCGTGACGACCTTGGTGCGGAAGAGGCCTCTTTCCGGGCGGGGCAAGACCGGGTCGTTTTGGGTTTCGCTGCCGCCGGGCGCCCGTCCCGCATGGCGTCGTATCGAGCGGCGGGGGGCTATGAGTCGGTCTACCGGGTCCTGGGATTGCGCGGGGAACCCCCATGGGATCCGCGACGGATCATCGCGGAAGTGGGGGACGCCAAGCTTCGAGGACGGGGCGGAGCGGGCTTTCCCACGGGACGCAAGTGGGAGGCCATGTGGCGGGCCGTCTGTCGCATCGAACCCGAAGACGGCAACCAAGATCCGGTGAAACTCATCGTGGCCAACGGGGACGAAGGAGATCCGGGGGCTTTCATGGACCGCACGCTCATCGAGGAAAAACCCCATCAGGTACTGGAAGGAATGATCCTGGCCGCCGTGGCGGTGGGCGCCCGCTACGGGGTGATCTATGTGCGAAAAGAATATGAAGACGCCGTGAGAAGTCTGGAGGACGCGCTTTTCGAAGCACGGCGCTCGGGGTTTCTCGGGCGCGATATTTTCGGGGTGACCGGATTGCACTTTGACGTGGAAATCCGCTTGGGGGCCGGGGCTTTCGTGGCCGGAGAGAAGCGGGCCATCATGCGGGCCATCGAAGGAAAGCCCGCCGAGCCCACCATCAAGGCCCCGTCCAACACGGTGCGCGGCCTTTGGGGCAAACCGACGCTGCTCAACAACGTGGAAACCTTTGCCAACGTCCCCGTCATTCTGCACCGAGGCAGCGCCTGGTACGCTCGGTTGGGCACATCCCGAAGCGGCGGGACGAAAATCTTTTCCGTCGCCGGCATTGTCAAGAAAACCGGGCTTGTGGAAGTGCGCTTCGGCAAGACCCTGGGGGACATCATTGAAATCTGCGGCGGAATTCAGGACGGAAAAAAGCTTTCCGGAGTCCAGATCGGGGGGCCGTCCGGGGCCATCCTGTCCTTGACCGGCGCCCGCGCCTACCTGCTCCAGACGCCTTTGGATTTCGACACCTTTAACGATGCCGGCGCCATGTTGGGGTCCGGCGGGTTGGTCTTTATCGGAGAAGACGACGACGTTGTGCGACTGGCTCGCCATTTTACGGATTGGCTTTCGGAAGAATCCTGCGGTCAATGCCCGTCGTGTTTTCGAGGAACCCGGGCCTTGGGACGCGTTCTCGACAGGATCCTGGCCGGACAGGGCACGGCGGGCGATATCCACGAACTGTGGGCTTTGAGTGATGTGGTGCGGGCCGGGAGCCAATGCGGCCTGGGAACGACAGCCGCCAACCCTGTGACCAGCGCGTTGCGGTTCTTCCCGGCGTCCTTTTTCCACTACCTGCTCGGCAACCCGGAGATGAAATCCCGCGACGTGTTCGAGGCGCTGGAGGCCTTGAGACTTCTGACACGCCAGGAAATCGTTCGCGTTGCGGGAGTGCGCCGACACGTGGAAGGGGCTGCTTTTACACTGAAGCGTCATCTGGTGCGGTTCTTGGTGGAAGAAACGGAAAAAATCGACCGGTACCGGCCGTCGTCCGGCCGAATGACCGAGCGGTTGCTCCGGCTGTTGGGCCTGCCGCGCTACGAAGTGGGCCAAAGAGAAGTCGTCATGGAATGGCGCGATGTGGCATAAGGCATAAAAGGAAAGGGGCGAGGGGCATTCGGCCGTCACATAAACGTTGCTCGTGAAGGGGGACCATCATGACGAAAGACAAGACGTACTTCCAGGCCTTTCGCGAAATGGTGCAGGTGGTGAGCGGCACATTGGATGTCCAGGTGGTCTTGGAGGCCATGGTACGCACGATCCCCCAGGTTTTGGGGGCCAAGGCCTGTGCCGTCCGTCTCCTGGACCCGAAAGGCCGCACACTGGAATTGGCTGCCAGTGAGGGGCTCAGTGACGCCTACATCCACAAGGGGCCTGTGGATGCGGACCAAAGCCTCGCCGAAACCCTTCAAGGAAAGACCGTCGTCATTCACGATGCGACGACGGACCCTCGAGCTCAGTACGGCGAGGCGGCCCGCAGGGAAGGGATCGTGGGCATCTGTTCCGTGCCTCTCAAGGTCAAAGGAAGAGTGATCGGCGTCCTGAGAATTTACACCGAGGCGCCCAAAGAGTACCTCCCCGACGAGTTGGCCTTTGTGGAGGCTCTGGGAGAACTGGGAGGCGTCGCCATCGAAAACGCCCGCATGTATGAGCGGCTGAAAAAGGATTACGAAGAGGTCATGAGCGACGTCTTTCGCTTTGTGGGGTATCGCCGAAGCCTGTGAGCCGGGCCGCAGCCGGCAATGGACCGGGCAAATTCCCAGAAAAAAGGTCGTGTAAGATTTTAAGATGGTTGAGAAATTTTTAAAGTTTTGGGCCGATTCGCCGATAAGTTTTTAGAGGGAGGATGAAAGCGCCCTTTCAAGGGAGGCGTGCGGGCAAGAATCGGCTCAGGATGAGGGCGGCGGACATGGCGGGAGCGGCAGCGGTTGCGGAAACGGAATACGGCGCTCTGGATTTTCGAAAGGCCAAAAAACAGTTCCTGGAGGGGCCGGTCAAAATCGAAGATCTGGGCTACGTGCCTTTTCCGGTGAAATTCTTGGTTCCGGATTTCATGATCCCGTGCGACCTCTTCGTTCCCGTGCTGGCCAAGGGGGAAGAGCTTCCCACCTTCGTCAAGGTCCTGGACCGAGGCCAGTTCTTTTCCGAGGAATGGCGGTTCGCGCTGAAGGAACAGCGCGTGGAGATGCTCTATGCGGAAGAAGGCGCCGCGGTGGATCTCGACGACTATTTCGCGGAGATCCTTCAGGCCTTTTCTGAAGACGACGTGACCCCCACGTGGCAAAAAGCCCTGGTTTTGTACAATTACGGGGAGTTCCTCGCCCGTCGTCTCTTTCAGGATGTGCATGACGGGGAAGTCTTCGAAAAGACGACCCAATGGGCGGACGCCGTCGTTGGGCTCATGCAGCGGGAGCAGGCGAAGGTTTCCGCGATCTATCGGTTGTTTTCCCGGGACTACGAAACCTTCAACCACAGTATCCAGGTGGCCCTGCTGGCCATGGCCTTCTGCGGCTATTGCGGGTGGCGTTCCGAAGACACGGCCCGCGTCGGTGTCTCCGGGCTCTACCATGACATCGGAAAAATCTGGGTGGACGAGCGGATCCTCCTGAAGCCCTCGTCCCTTACCCGGGAAGAATTCGCTCACATTCGTCGGCACCCGCAGGCCGCCTACGACCATCTGGCGTCCATGGACTGGATGAACGCCGATCAGTTGGCAGCCGTGCGCGAACATCACGAATCCATGGACGGCACGGGCTATCCTCAGGGGCTCAAAGGAGCCGACATCCATCCCTACGCTCGGGTTTTGCACATCTGTGATTGTTTCGACGCCTTGACCACCCACCGGCCTTACAAGAAAGCCGTCACCCCCTACAAAGCCCTGAAGCTCATGCAAAGTGAGATGAGACTTTCCTTCGATCGTCACCTCCTGTATAAATTCATCCAGTTTCTCGGTTCCTGAGTCGCATCGGCCGGGAAAATCGCACAATCCGAAATGTGATTCAAAAACAGAGGTGCACGATGCCTGAAAGACAGGTTTATCTCTACGACACCACTTTGCGTGACGGGACGCAGGCCGAGGACTTCAACCTCACCTTGGCCGACAAGATCCGTGTGGCCCTCAAATTGGACGATCTCGGGATCCATTACATCGAAGGAGGATGGCCGGGATCCAATCCCAAAGACGAGGAATTCTTTTCGGAGATTCGAAACTACGAGCTGAAGCGGGCCAAGATCGCCGCCTTCGGCTCCACGCATCACCCGGACAAGCGGGCCGAGCACGATGCCAATCTTCGCGCGTTGTTGGACGCCAAGACCCCCGTGGTCACCATTTTCGGCAAGAGCTGGACGGTCCACGTCAAGGAGGCCCTGAAGACCACGCTGAACAAAAACCTGGAGATCATTCGGGACAGCGTGGCTTTCCTCCGACCGCACGTGGAGACGCTCTTCTACGATGCCGAGCACTTTTTCGACGGCTTTCGGGACAATCCGGAATACGCTCTGGCCACCTTGGCCAAAGCCGTGGAAGGCGGCGCGGAGTGCCTGGTCCTGTGCGACACCAACGGGGGCAATCTGCCGTCCACCATCCAGGAAGCCATCAAAGCCGTGCAAGCCCGTTTTCCCGATGTTCCCCTGGGGATTCATGCCCATAACGATTCGGAGTTGGCGGTGGCCAATTCGTTGACGGCTGTGGAAATGGGCGTCGTCCAGGTTCAAGGAACCTTTAACGGCGTGGGGGAACGCTGCGGCAACGCCAACCTGTGTTCCATCATCCCTACGCTGTGCCTGAAGATGAACATCCCGTGTTTGGCGCCGGAAGATTTGAAAAAACTGCGGCGCGTGAGCCGCTTCATCCTGGAAATCGCCAATGTGCCGCCCAATCGCTACCAGCCTTACGTGGGCCGAAGCGCCTTCGCCCACAAAGGCGGGGTCCATATCAGCGCCGTGGAACGCAGCCCCCGCACGTACGAACATATTGACCCGGAACTGGTGGGCAACAAGCGCCGCTTTCTCATTTCCGATCTGTCGGGCCGGGCGGCTGTGCAGAGAAAAGCCGTGGAATTCGGCATCCCTCTTTCTTCCAAAGACCCTGTGGCCCTGCAGGTGCTCAACCAAATCAAGGAACTGGAGCATCAGGGCTATCAGTTCGAAGCCGCCGAGGCCAGTTTCGAACTGCTCATCAACAAGGCCATGGGCCGATTCAAGAAATACTTTGAACTCATCGGGTACCGGGTGGTGGACCAAAAGCTGAGCGAGAACGGGGAACCGGTGTCCGAAGCCACCATCCGCGTCCGGGTCGGCGGGCAGGAAGAGCACACGGCCGCCCTGGGACGGGGGCCGGTCAACGCGTTGGATAATGCGCTGCGCAAGGCTTTGGAAAAGTTCTACCCTGAGCTGAAGGGCATGGAGCTGACCGATTACAGGGTGCGCGTCCTTCCCGGCAAGGAAGGCACGGCGGCTAAGGTGCGCGTGCTCATCGAGTCCCACGACGGCAAGGAACACTGGGGGACCGTGGGTGTTTCCCATGACATTCTGGAAGCCAGCTGGCAGGCCCTCGTGGACAGCATCAACTACAAGATGTACATGGGGGAAAAAGCTCAAGAATCCAAGGCGCACCCATCGTCGTGAGGCGCCTCGGTCGTCCCCTTTCTAGTTGTTGAGGCTTTGGACGGGCGCGGGAATGCGGCCGCCGAGCCGAATGAATTCCGTGGAAAGATCCCCGTTGGAGACGGGGATGATGGTCGCCTCTCCCAGAAGGCCACCGAAGTAGGCTTTCTCTCCGGCTTTTTTCCCGGGAACGGGGATGAGCCGGGCGGCGGTGGTCTTTCGATTGATCACACCGATGGCCATTTCGTCGGCGATAATGGCGGCGAGGGTTTCGGCGGACGTCTCGCCCGGCAGCGCCACCATGTCGAGCCCGACGGAGCAGACGCTGGTCATGGCTTCGAGCTTTTCAAGGCTGAGGTGGCCCTTTCGGGCCGCCTCCGAAATGTTGAGATCTTCACTCACGGGAATGAACGCACCGCTCAAACCGCCCACGTAGCTACTGGCAAACGCGCCGCCTTTCTTGACCGCATCATTCAGCATGGCCAGGACCGCCGTCGATCCCGGAGCGCCGATACTTCCCAGGCCCAGACTCTGGAAGATTTCCCCCACGCTGTCGCCTACGTTGGGCGTGGGCGCCAGGCTCAAGTCCACCACACCGAAAGGAACTTCGAGGCGCCGGGCCACTTCTCGCCCGATGAGTTCCCCGACGCTCGTCACTTTGAAGGCCGTCCGTTTGATGACTTCGGCCAGCCGGCCCAAATCCAACGCGGGGGTGGCCCGTCGCGCTCGATCGATGGCTTTTCGCACGACACCGGGACCGCTCACCCCCACGTTGATGACGCACTCCGGCTCCCCGACGCCAAGGTAGGCTCCCGCCATAAAAGGAATATCCTGGGGAATGTTGGCAAAGACGCACAGTTTGGCGCATCCGATGCCGTCCGCGTGGGCGGTGGCCGAGGCCGTGCGTTTGATGACATGGCCCATCATGAGGACGGCGTCCATGTTGATGCCCGCTTTGGTGCTGGCCACGTTGACCGAGGCACAGACCCGCTCGGTGTGGGCGAGGGCTTCCGGAATGGCGTCGATGAGGCTCACGTCGCCGTTGGTGAATCCTTTTTCCACCAGAGCGCTGAAGCCGCCGATGAAGTCCACTCGAACCGCTTGGGCGGCCTCGTCCAACGTTCGAGCGACCTGGACCAGATCGTCCCGACCGAAGGCGGCGCCCACCACCGCGATGGGGCTGACGGCAACGCGTTTGTTCACCACGGGAATGCCGTATTTGTCTCCCACCTCATCGCACACAGCGACGAGATTTTGGGCGAGGCGCATGATTTTTCGGCGCACCTTGTCGCAAAAGCCGTCCACGTTCGGGTCGGCGCAGTCGAAGAGACTCACGCCCAAAGTCACCGTGCGGACATCCAGGTGTTCGCTGCGAAGCATTTCCAGCGTGGAGAGAATTTCCCGATCCGAGAGCATGGTCCTTACCGACTCCTCAGGGGTTTAAATCCTTACAAGGTTTGGATCAAATCCGATGAATGGCCTCGAAAATGTCCCTGTGTTGAAGACTCAAATCCAGCCCCAGGTCTTCGGCCCTTTGGCGCAGAGCCTTGCGAAAGGCCTGCTGGTCGATGTGCAGGGGAATGTCCACTTCGTAGATCATCACGTTCCGGCGGGGATCGGCCCCGCCGCGGAAGGCGGCTCGAAGGTTGGTGATGTTCACCCCGAATCGGGCCATCACATCCGTGATGCCGGCCACAAGCCCCAAGCGGTCCGGTCCGATGGTGGTGACGACGAAAGGTTCGCTGGGGGGCGCCTCATAGCGGTCCGCTTCGTGCATGGGCTTGACGAGCACGGCCAGGCCCATGGGCTTGAGGTGTTCTTGCAGTTTCTTTTCCAAGCCCTCCATGGAGAAGTCTTCGGGCAAGGAAGCGATGAAGATGCCGGCGAATTCCGACTGCAGAATGGTTTGACTCACATCTTCGATATTGCATCGGTTTTCCGAAAGGACTCGGGAAACCGCGGCGACAATCCCGGGCCTGTCGGACCCGAGGACGGAAATAACAACCTTGAGGGCAGGCATGGCCGAAACCTCCGTGTGCAGGGACATCCTTGTCATGAGGACCGCACGCTAACGTGAGCACGATGAGAAGTCAATGATCCGTAAGAGGTTTTGGCCGCACGGCGGCTTCGACACGAAAATGTCGCTCGACTTTGTGTGCCCCTTCTTGTTAAAAGTTTCAATAAGTGGTCCCATGAAACGTAAGCTTCGAACACCCGTGTGTTTCCAGCGTGACGCGACCGTCACGTTCTCGAGGAGAGATCCCATGAAGGTCCTTTTGGTTTATCCGGAAGTTGCCGAAACGTTTTGGAGTTTCAAACACGCGCTGCGCATTGTGCGCCGCAAGGCGGCTTTCCCGCCGCTGGGGCTTCTCACCGTGGCCGCCCTTTTGCCCGATCATTGGCAGAAAAAGGTCGTGGACATGAACACCCGCCCGCTGGAAGACAAAGACCTGCTCTGGGCGGACTATGTGTTCGTGAGCGCCATGATCGCCCAACGGCGTTCCACCAAAGAAGTGGTGGAGCGATGTGTTCGGCTGGGGGTGCCCGTGGTGGGGGGTGGGCCGCTGTTTTACGGCTACGCCGAGGATTTTCCGGACGTGTCCCACCTGGTCATCGGTGAAGGGGAAGCTCTTGTTCCGGAATTGGCGGCGGACTTGGAGCGGGGGCAGGCACGGCGCCTGTACCGAACGGACGAGCACCCTGAGCTGGATCGGACGCCGCTTCCTCTTTGGGACCTCATCCGGCTCAAAGATTATGCCAGCATGAGCGTCCAGTACTCACGAGGGTGCCCGTTCAACTGCGAGTTCTGCGATATTATCGTCCTGAACGGCAGAAAGCCTCGCACCAAGTCACCGGACCAGATGATCGCCGAACTGGACGCCCTCTACGAGAGGAAATGGAGGGGGTCGGTTTTCATCGTGGACGACAACTTTATCGGCAACAAGCACCGCGTCAAGGGCGTCCTGGAAGCCATCATCCGCTGGCAGGAACGCCTCGGCTGGAAGTTCAGCTTCTATACCGAAGCGTCGGTGGACTTGGCCGAAGACAAAGAACTCATGGATCTGATGGTCCGGGCCGGCTTCAACAAGGTTTTTTTGGGCTTGGAAACCCCGGCGACGGAAAGCCTCAAGGAATGCGGCAAAGGGCAAAATCTTCGACGCCCCCTGGACGAATCGGTCCGGATCATTCAGAGTCACGGCCTTGCGGTCATGGGCGGCTTCATCATCGGCTTTGACAATGACCCTCCCGACATCTTTCAAAAGCAGGTTCATTTTGTCCAGTCCACGGGGGTCGTCACGGCCATGATCGGCCTTCTGACGGCCGTGCCCGAAACGCGACTCTACAAGAGGCTGGAAAGGGAAGGCCGATTGTTGTTCAAGCCCAGCGGCGACAATACGAGCCTGGAAGGGACCCTGAACTTCATTCCGAAAATGGATCGGCAAAAGATCGTGGACGGCTACCGCTGGGTGATGGACACCATCTATTCCCCCACCATGTATTACGAGCGGATCAAAGCTTTTTTGGAAACATACCGGCCGCGGGCCAAAGCCGCCTTGGAGAAAAACGATTTCGTCACTTTTGTGCGTTCCCTGTGGTATCTGGGGGTGCGCGACACCAAGGCGTCTCGATCCTGTTTCTGGAAACTTCTTAAGGAAACGCTCATCCACTATCGTTCAAGCCTGGCCGACGTGGTGACCGTGCTCGTCTACGGCTATCACTTCCGAAAGCTTTTTCATTCGGGCATGTTCCACAGGGATGAGGTTCCAGACGGGCGGTCCTGATCCGGGGAAGGCGGGAAAAGCGCGCGACTTCGGAAAATTTTCGGCTACGTGAGGCTGTTTTGGGCCGCCGTGTGAGCCCCGCTGAAATCGGCGAACCGACGTCGAAGGTCGTCTGTTTGGGGCACAAAGCGCAGCCGGCGGGTTGTCGGGCCGAGGATTTCCAGAAAAATATCCAGCCGTGCCGCAGGCAGCAGGGGGCCGAGCCGTTCGGGCCATTCGATCACGGCGACGCCGTCCCCGAAAAGAGCCTCCCGCCACGGGAGGGTTTCCAGCTCGTCGGGATCGCCGAGGCGATAGCCGTCCATGTGGTAGAGGCGCAGCCGCCCTTCGTATTCGTTGATGAGGGTGAAGGTCGGGCTTGTGACCGCGGTTCCCGCAGGGACTCCCAAGCCTCGGGCGATCCCTTGGGTCAGAAGGGTTTTCCCCGCTCCCAGTTCTCCCCACAAGGCCACCACATCGCCCGAAACCAACCGTTTTCCCACGGCTTCTCCCAAGGCCATGGAAGCCTCGGGCGACGGCGATTCCACGCACAGGGTTTCCGTCATGCTTTTTCCAGCCCTCCGATCACAAAGGGGATCTGCTCCAACAAATCCCCCGCCAGAAGACCGCGTGTCGTCATCCCTCGGCACACCTTTTCGGCCGCCGCGCCGTGGACGTACACGGCCAGGCACGCCGCCCGGAATGGTTCCACACCCTGGGCGATGAACCCCGCAATCATGCCGGTCAAGACATCCCCCATGCCGCCGGAAGCCATGGCCGGCGTGCCGGACCCGTTGACGGCCAGCCGCCCGTCCGGGGCGGCGATCACGGTGCGATGGCCTTTGAGCACCACGATAACGCCGTGGTTGCGGCTGAATTCTTGGGCGGCCCGGAGTCGATCCGCCTGGACGTCGGGGACGGAACAGCGAAGCAATCGCGCCATTTCTCCCGGATGGGGCGTCACGATCACGGGAACGGCCGCCTTGCGCAGGGTGTGGGGAGCATCGGCCAGAATGGTCAAGGCATCCGCATCCAGCACCAAAGGACAGGGCGAGCGGGCGATGAGGTTTTCCACCAGACGACGGGTTTCTTCATGGAGCGAAATGCCCGGGCCGAGGGCGAAGGCCTCCTTGCCGTCAAGGAAGGCGAGAATATCCGGTTCCGCCGCCGCCGCCGCGCTCTGTTCCGAAGTTTCCGCAATGGGCAGGGTCATGGCTTCGGTGAGCTTCACCTCCAGGATGGGGTTCAGAGATCGGGGGATGAAAAGGGTCACAAGCCCCGCCCCCACCCGAGCCGCGCCCAAGCAGGCCAGCGTCGCGGCGCCGGTTTTCCCCGGGGATCCGGAAAGGACGCAGACATGCCCCGCCCGTCCTTTGTGGGTTTCGGCCGGACGCGGCCGCAGCCAATCCCGGCAGGTGTCCTCGTCCAGCCACCATCGCGGAATGTCCGCGGAGGCCACCACGGCGGGAGGAATGCCGATATCCACCACATGAAGCGTCCCGACCAGGGCATCTCCCTGGGCGATTCTCTGCCCGACTTTGGGCAGCCCGAAAGTGGCCGTCGCCGTCGCCCGAACGGCCGCCCCCAGAATCTTTCCCGTGGAAGCGTCCAGACCCGACGGCACGTCCACGGCGAGCACCGGTTTTTCTAGGGCGTTGAGGGCTTCGATGACATCGCGGTAGAGCCCTTCAACGGGACTGGACAAGCCCGTGCCGAGAAGGGCATCGATGATGACGTCGGCCTCGCGGATAGGGGCGAATTGAGACGAAAAATCGGAACTCTCGTCCCAGTGACAGGGCCTGAGACCGATGTTTTCCAAAATCCGGTAATTGATCAAGGCATCGCCTCGAAGCCGTTCCGCCGGCCGCAGGCACACGACGCGCACCGAAGCGCCGCGGTTGTGCAAAAGGCGCGCGATAACGAACCCGTCGCCGGCGTTGTTGCCGGTGCCGGCGAGAACCACCACGCGGCGTTGCGTCAGGTCGGGAAGGATTTGTTCAAAAAAGGCCAGAGCCCCCCGAGCCGCGTTTTCCATGAGCACGACGCCGGGAATGCCGATTTCTTCGATGGTCCGCCGGTCCAGTTCGGCCATTTCTTGAGCGGTGACGAGGATCATGGGCGTTCCCTCTGAAATTCAGGCGAGCGGGGTGGGAGGATCGTTGGTTTCCAGGAGTGCGACCGCCGCGCCGTAGAGGCCGTCGTCGGTCAGGCTGATGTGCCAGGCGTGCACGCCCAGAGCGTGGACGAACGCTTGAGCTCTTTCGGAAAGGATGAGCAGGGGTTTTCCGGAAGGGTCATTGCGGATTTCCATGTCTTTCCAAAAAAGGGGGGCGCGCACGCCCGTGCCCACCGCTTTGGCGAAAGCCTCTTTGGCGGCGAAACGCATGGCCAAGCAGGCCGCTCGGTTTTTCTTGGCTCCGCAGGCCTGTTTTTCGAAGGCGGTAAAAACCTTTTCCAGGAATCGGTCGCCCCATCGGGCCAGGCCCGCCTCCATGCGGTCAATGCGCACCATGTCGATCCCGATGCCGTAGACGCCCATCAGCCGTTCACCAAAGCGATCATTTCCCGCACGGCCCGCTCCATCCCCACCAGGACAGCCCGGGCGATCACGGCGTGGCCGATGCTGAATTCTTCGATTTCCTTGATGACGCGGAGCCAGAGGACGTTGCGGTAATCCACACCGTGGCCCGCATGGACCATGAGGCCGATTTTGGCGGCCAGCTTGGCCGCGTCTTGAACCCGCTCGAATTCTTCCTGGCGTTGGGCGTAGGATTTCGCTTCGGCAAAGGATCCCGTGTGGATTTCCACGCAATCGGCGTCGATCTTGGCCGCCGTCTTGATATGTTTGGGATCGGGATTGACGAACAGGCTGACGAAGATGCCGCCTTCGTGCAATCGCTTGATGGCTTCGGCCAGGGGTTCTTCATACAGGACCACGTCCAGGCCGCCTTCGGTGGTCAATTCCTGGCGTTTTTCGGGGACCAGGGTAACCAGATCCGGTTTGATCCTGAGGGCCGTGTCGATCATGTCCGCCGTGGCGGCCATTTCCAGATTCAGCCGAGTCTTGACCGTCCGGCGCAGGATTTCCACATCCCGATCCTGAATATGACGCCGGTCTTCCCGAAGATGGACCACGATCCCCTGGGCTCCCGCCAATTCCGCCAAGGCGGCGGCCACGACCGGGTCAGGTTCCGAGGCCAGCCGGGCTTGGCGGACCGTCGCCACATGGTCCACATTGATGGCCACCCGTGCCACGTTTCTATCCCTCCTTGAAGTCTTGCGAAAAATCCGTCCGATACCACGCAAAGCGGGCGGGGTCGTGCCCGAGTTGGTGCAAGAGGTTCACCGTCAAAGCCTCCATGGCGGCCGCTTCGGCGGGATCGCCGTGATCGTGGCCGAGCAGATGAAGGATTCCGTGAACCAAAAGGAGGTCCAAGATTTCGTCCAGGGAGCAGCAAGCCTTTTCGGCCATGGCCTGCGCCGTTTCCACCCCGATGACCACATCGCCCAACATGTGCGGCGCGATCTCGGCAAAGTCCCCCTCCCGCATGGGAAAAGACAACACATCCGTCGGTTCGGCGACCCCGCGGAACCGGGCGTTCAGATCGGCCATTTCCTCATCGTCCGTCAAGACAAGGCTCAATTCCCCGTCACTGCAGTCCAAGGCGTTTAAGATCCGTTCGGCTGCTTGGGCCAGCCGCTCCGGGTCGATCTTTATCCGGTCGCAATTCACGCTGATTTGAATCTGTGCCATGGGGTTTCCCCTTCGCGGGACTGGTCTGTGCGGGGTATTCGATGCGCTTGTGATGCACGGTGGCCAAGATCTGGTGAAAATGCTTGGCGATTTGATGGAGGTCCTTGAGGGTCAGTTCGCATTCGTCCAGTTGCCCGTCGGTGAAGGCGTTGTTGATGAGGCGGCTCACCATGCCCTGGATACGTGCCGGAGTGGGTTCACTTAAGGAACGGCACGCCGCTTCCACCATATCCGCCAGCATAACCAGGCCGGCTTCCTTGGTCTGGGGCTTGGGGCCGGGATAACGATAGTCGTCGATGTTGATGGGAGGCAATTCGGCCCCCTTGGATGTCTTCGCCTTTTCCCGGGTTTCCAGGGCTTTCTGGTAGAAATACGAAATCAGACTCTTGCCGTGGTGCTGTTTGATAATATCGATAATGGGCTTGCCGAGGCGATGTTTTCTCGCCAGTTCCACCCCGTCCTTGACGTGGGAAATGAGGATGAGGCTGCTCATGGACGGGGCGAGCTTTTCGTGCCGGTTTTCCGCGTCGAACTGATTTTCGATGAAGTACAAAGGCTTCTTGATCTTTCCGATGTCGTGGTAGTAGCCGGCCACCTTGGCGAGCAAAGAATTGGCCCCGATGGACTTGGCGGCCGCTTCCGTCATGTTGCCCACAATCAGGCTGTGATGATAGGTGCCCGGCGCTTGAATCATGAGTTCCTGCAGAAGGGGCTGATCCATGCTGGCCAGTTCCAAAAGCCGGATATCTGTGGTGTAGCCGAACAAAAGTTCCGCCAACGGCGTGAACCCCGTGGCCAGGACCCCTGAGACGATCCCGCCCATGAAGCCCAGAAAAGCGTCCGTGAAAAGGGCGACCGACGTCGAATCTTCCCGAAGCAGAGCCAGAAGGACGATGCACGCGGCGTTGGCCGCCCCGGTGAGCAACCCGGCGTGGATGGGAACCAGCCGGGTGCGGCAGGGATTGACCCCGTAGCTGCCGATAAGCGAGCCCAGAAGGGCGAAGGCGAACACCTGAAAGTCGTTGCCGCACACCAGCGCGACGAAGACACTGAGCGCGACGGAAAAGAAAACGGCGACCGTCAACCCAAAGAAAATGCTTGCCAGCATGGCTCCTGCGGCCACAGGCACGGCGTAGAGGAAGCTGCGGTGGTCGAAATAGCCGGGGTTGCTGCCCACCGAGGTGCTGATCCAGTCGGCGGTGCGGCAGAGGATGAGAAGAACGAGCATGACGCTGGCCAAGAAGACATAGTCGTTGCGTTGAAGCCGAACGGACGGGATTCGCAGCGAAAGCATGTGCCAGAGCACGGCCAGGAAAAGGCAGGAGAACAGGAAAACGCCGATGAAGGCCGAAACGCCGTGCCCTTTGGGCAGCATGGCCGCGTACGCGTCGACCTTATGAATGTCTTCTTCGGTCAGTCGCTGGCCGTCCCGGATGATCATCTCGTTTTTCTTGATTTGAACGTAGACCGGTTTCACGGCCTCTGCCGCGGCGCTTTCGGCCTGTTGGGTTTCGAAGCGGTTGAAAAAGAGGTTGGGTTCCAGAAGTTGGGCACAGAGGAAGGCGATGGCCCGGGCCGGAGGGATGTCGCCTTCTTGTTGAAGAATCACCGTCACAGCCTTTTCGCGGGCTCGATGAATATCGGGAAATTCGTTGACGGAACCGAAGGTTTCCTCTCGAAGCGAAGGGATCCTTCGGACCAAAACGGGCCGGCCCTGGGTACGAAGGTTCTGGATGGCGGCCAAGTCCGGATCGTCGGCTCCGGGCAGAATGCCCCGATCGAAAAAGGTTTGCAGCCATGAGCCGACGCGGTTTTCCAACGATTCGGAGAAACCGTCGGCGGTTAAAATGAGGTAGATATTTTCCGGGACGGAAAACCCCAAGGCTCCTTCAAAGGGGGTCCGGTACGGTCCAAACCGGTTCTCCCGGGGCACTGCGCCCTGGCCACGGGAGCGCCCGAGGAGGTCAACCTGGCGATCCGGCATGAGTCCCATGGTTTCCTGCATCAGGAAATCATGGGCGACGCCCCGCATGGTCTTGAAGGCTTTGGCCAATCGAAGCGATGCCGTTTGGGCGGCTTTTTCGTGAAGGTCAAAGATAAGGGGGGCTTCGCGGCGGGCCGCATCCCGTTTCCGAGTCGTCGCTTCTTGGTCCAGAAGCAAAAAATCCCGGTCCGTTCTGATGTTTTGCGTGGCCACGTCCCCCACTTGGTAAACGGGAGGGCGCTTCATGAAAGATGGGGTAATGATAAGGGAGGCCGCGAGGGAAAAGACCACGACCACGAGCACCTTGGCGTGTTCGGAATGGTTCCACCACCGAAGGATCCCCGAGCGTCCGTCGGGCACTTCAGGGCACAGCCGCCGGTTTTCGACTTTCTTGTCTTTGTCCATAACGCCGCCTATCGAGAATCCAAAGGTTTTCTCGGCGGTATCCTGCGCTCGGCATTTTCGTAAGCTTCGATAATATCTTGGACGAGGCGGTGGCGGACCACATCCACATGGGAGAAGAAGATGAACCGGAGTCCCCGAATGCCTTGCAGAAGCTCCATGGCTTCGATCAGGCCGGAAGGTTTGTTGTCGGGCAGGTCGATTTGGGTCACGTCCCCCGTGATCACCGCTTTGGAACCTAACCCGAGGCGTGTGAGGAACATTTTCATCTGTTCGCTGGTGGTGTTCTGGGCTTCATCCAAAATGACGAAGGCCTCATTCAGTGTCCGCCCCCTCATGAAGGCCAGCGGCGCCACTTCGATGGCGCCGCGCGCCAGGAGTCTCGAGGCCTTTTCGAAGTCCATCATGTCATGAAGCGCGTCGTAGAGGGGTCTGAGGTACGGGTTGACCTTTTCGGCCAGATCCCCGGGAAGAAACCCCAGTTTTTCTCCGGCTTCCACGGCCGGCCTGACCAAAATGATGCGCCGCACCTGATCGGCCGTCAGCGCGGACACGGCCATGGCCATCGCCAGGTAGGTCTTTCCCGTGCCCGCCGGACCGATCCCGAAAACAATGTCGTGGGCGCGAATGGCCTCGATGTATTCCTTCTGTTTGAGGCTCTTGGGCGTGATGACCCGTTTGCTCGAGGTGACGAAGACCTTGTCGAGGAAGATGTCTTCCAGGCGGCTTCGAGGATTGTCGCTGAGGATTCTCACAGCGTAGAGCACATCGGAGGCATAGAGAGGATAGCCCTTGTGCAGCAGGGCTTCCAGTTCGTCCAGCACCCGTTCCGCAAGGGTCACATGGGCCTTCTCCCCCGTGATGGTCACTTGAGTGCCGCGCACATGCAGCCGCACATCCAGCTGTTTTTCGATAATTTTGAGATGGCTGTTGCGTTCCCCGGCGAGGTCCTGAAGCACGGACGGATCGTCGAAGATCTTGTTCTGAGAACAGGCGCCGGAATCGTGCATGCGAGACGCCAACAAACGGTCTTCCTTTCTTCTGGAATGGTGCGGGATCGTCCCGACACAACGGTGAAATATCATTCGGCGCACCGTCTGACAATGACTTCTTGAAAGGCTGGCTACGGGGCTGTTCCGACATTCATTCCAAAGAATGCTGAAACCCGTTGAAGCCCCCGGGGCAAATGATCTATGGTTCCCTTTAAGGTGAGGGCGGGCAAAGTTTTTTCGGTGAAAAAATAGCTGCGGCGGGAGAAGAGGGCGGTGAACGTACTGGATTGGCTGCTCCTGATCGTGGGCGTCTTATCCCTGCTGCGGGGGCTCTGGCGCGGCGCCGTTTCCCAGATCTTCGGCCTTCTCGGCTTCGGAGGCGGCTTTTACCTGGCCTACCGGCATGGGGAGGCTTTAGGGGCACGCCTGGCGGCCCATTTTCCGTCGTTCCCCCAGCCCGTGCTCTTCAGCTATGCTTTGCTGTTCGTCCTCAGCTGGTTTTTGATCGCCCTTGCTGGAGCATGGATCGCTCGAAGCCTGCACAGCGGCGGCCTGGGAGGACCGGATCGGCTCATCGGCGGCGCCTTGGGCCTGCTCAAAGGGTCCTTGGCGGTGATCCTCCTGGTGTGGGGGCTGAGCCTTCTTGTGCCCGCGGATCATGCGCTCTGGAAACAGTCTCGATTTGTCCCTTATGTGCAGCAGGCGACCCGGCTTTTGGTGGAGGCGGCGCCCAAGAGTTTTCGGGAAAAACTGGAAGATCGCTCGAAGAAAACGCCGAATCTTCCGCCCGGAAAGAACGGGCAGCCGCCGGGTTCGGAAACGGAGAAAAACGACGGTGCCGGAAAAAATCAAAGCGGAAAGCGAGCCCTGTGAGAAAAGCGTGCGATGGGGCAAGGTGGAACGCCTCTGGGAGATCATCGATCGCCTGCGAGGAGAGAACGGCTGTCCTTGGGATCGGCAGCAAACTCCCGAAAGCGTGCAAACCTACCTGGTCGAAGAGGCGCACGAGGCGGCAGCGGCTGTGCGAGCCGGAGCTGTGGAGGAAGCCGCCGAAGAATTGGGGGATGTGCTGTTCATGGTTCTCTTCCTGATCCACCTTTATGAAGAAGCGGGCCGGTGCAGCCTGGAGGCGGTGTGCGATCGGATCGCGGACAAGATGATTCGCCGACACCCCCACGTTTTCGGAAAGACGGCCGTGAATTCGGCGGCGGACGTGCGGACCAATTGGGAAAAGATCAAGGCCAAAGAAAAGAAGGACCGTCCCGAGCCGGGGTTGGGTGTCCCGCAGACGCTCCCGGCCCTGATTCGTGCTTACCGCCTGCTTTCCCGGGCAAAAAGCGTCGAGGTTTTCGGCTTGCCCGCCGAAGATGAAGAGTCGGTGCTTCGCGAGTCCGTGTCCCGCCTGAGGCAGGGTCAGGAGATGGAAAAAGAACAAGCCTCGCAAGACATCGCTCGAAGCCTGCTGGCGTTGGTGGCCCTGGCCCGACGTCACGGCGTCCGTCCGGAAGACTGCCTCCACGCCTACTTGAACCGCGCTGAACGACAAGCATGGGACCGGGACCCCAACACGGCGGACGATGTCCCGATCAAAACGGGCCGTCCCAGCGCACGGCGTCCATGACCGCATGACACGAACAGCTGGTGGCCACAATGTAAGAGCCGGGGCGCTGGAGGACGGCGGCGAGGGCCTCCTTAAGCTGCCCTCCCGTGTATCCGCCGACTCCCGGCGCCAACTGCCGGCTTTGGATGACCATGGGGGCGTAGTCGGGAATGGCCAGCTTTTGGAGGATGCGATAGAGTTTTTCAGGGCGCGGCTTTTTGGTGATGGTGCAGAACGCTTCGGGTTCCGGGCAATCGTCGGGGCAGCGGAAAGTAGCGTGGCTGGCATAAAGGGTGCCGGACGGCGTGCGGATCGGGTGCGGCACCAAAGAGTCCGCATCGTGCGGGACCGGGAGGCGGTGCACGACGCCGCGTTTTCCCAGTTCCATGACGATCCAGCCAAGGGCCACATGAACGGGGACGGCAGGGATGATCCATTGGTCGTCGGAAAGAACCTGGTTCGACAGAAACACGAAGACATCCCCGCGAACCGCGATCCATCCGTCTTGTTTCGGGATTTCGCGAAGCCGATGCGGGTCGGCGTCGACGATGACGCCCGTGGAGCGCTCGTCCTTGAAGAGCCGTTCGACGGCGAGACGCCCGAAACGGCCCGCACCCAAGATCCACACTTTGGCTTCCGTGCCCATGGGGTGCGGAAACGGCTCTTCCGCGGGCCACATCCACGCCTGGCTCGTCCGCTCCATCCCGATCCACCTCCGTGCCGGGAAAAATCGTTGCCGAAAAGGGGCACGCCATGAGCAATCTGTTTACCATTTTTGAAAAGATTGCGGAACAGAGGATTCAAGAAGCCATGGAAAGAGGGGAATTCGACAACCTTCCGGGTGCCGGAAAGCCCCTGACCCTGGAAGACGACAGCCATCTGCCCGCCGACTTGAGGATTGCCTACAAGATTCTGAAAAACGCCGATTGCCTTCCCCCCGAACTGGAACTGCGCAAAGAAATCCGCACCACCGAAGAGCTCCTCTCGGGGATTCAGGACACCCAGGAAAAATATCGGCAGATGAAGAAGCTCAATTACCTCATTCTCAAGCTGAACACCATGCGCCGGGTCTCTCCCCTGCTGGAAGAACATCAAGTCTACTATCCCAAGGTCTTGGAGCGCCTGGCCAAGGAGAAGGAGAAAAAGGACGCGTGACGCCCATGGCTACAGCCTTGCCAACCTGTCGGTTCGGATGCGACGTCTTCCTCGAGGATCCTCCCGCCTGGCTTTTCCAAAAGCGCATCGGCGTCTTGGCCAACCAGGCGTCGGTGACCGCCGATTTCACTCATGTCATCGATGCCCTGGCGGCGCGCGGGGCGCGGCTGAGCGCCGTTTTTTCGCCGCAGCACGGCTTTTACGCGGAAAAACAAGCCAACATGATCGAATCCGATCACGGCCGTCACAAGGACTATGGTGTGCCCATCTTCAGTCTTTACGGCGAGACGCGGCATCCCACGGAGACCATGCTGGACCTCATCGATGTCCTCCTCGTGGACCTCCAAGACGTGGGCACCCGCGTATACACCTATGGGACGACGGTCGGGTTGTGTGTGGAAGCACTGTGCAGGCGTTCCATTCCCATGGTGGTTTTGGATCGGCCCAATCCCATCGGAGGCCGTCGGGTGGAGGGCAATCCGGTGCGGGAGGCCTACCGATCCTTTGTGGGCCGCTACGCTCTGCCCATGCGCCACGGGCTGACCCTCGGGGAACTGGCCGCGTGGGTGGCCCGGCAGGAAGGCTGTGAAGGCATCGTGACCGTCATTCGTGTCGAAGGCTGGGCGCGCAAAGATCTGTGGCCCGCCACCGGACGACCGTGGATTTTCCCGTCGCCCAACATGCCGACCTGGGAAACGGCGCTGCTCTATCCCGGCATGGTTTTGCTGGAAGGAACGAACCTGAGCGAAGGGCGGGGCACGACCTTGCCGTTCCAGTTGGTGGGCGCCCCCTACCTGGACCCCGATGCCGTCCGGCAACACATGGACCCGTCGGCTCTTCAGGGCCTTGTGCTGCGGCCCGTGGAATTCGAACCGACCTTTGACAAATGGGTGGGACAACGATGCCGGGGCTTTCATCTCCACATAACGGACGCCGACCTTTTTCAACCTTATCGGTTCGGCTTGGCCTTTCTTCAGGCGGTCCTGCGGGTGCATCGGGAATCGTTCCGATGGCTTCCCCCTCCTTACGAATACGAAGAGCGGCACCTGCCCATCGACATTCTCATTGGAGATCCCGCCATCCGTATGAAGTTGGAAGACGGGTATGCGGTGGCGGATTTGGAACGGCAGTGGCAAGAAGATTTGAAAGCCTATGAAGCCGGCCGCCGTGGGATTCTTCTCTACGACGGGAAGCCCGAGGACTCGTAACGGCGGAACGATTCAGCCTTCCAGGGTGAGCAGGACCGCCTCGGCCACTTCCCTCATGGATTTGCGGGTGTCCATGCTCTTTTTCTGCAACCAGCGGTAGGCTTCCTCGCCGCTGAGGCTGAGCCGGGAGATGAGGACATCCTTGGCCTTTTCGATGATCTTTCTCTTTTCCAGCTCTTCTTGAATGATCGTGGTCTTGACCATGAGCTCTGTGTTTTCGATGGCCACGGCGGCTTGGTTGGCCACGGCGGTGAGCACGTTCATCTCCAGCTCGGTAAACCGATGGGGCCGGGACGTGTAGCAGTTGATGACGCCGATGACGCGGTCCTTGACCCGCATGGGAATACTGAGCATGGAAACCAGGCCGAGGCGCTTGGCCAATTCTTTTTCCTTAAAATAGGGGTCCTCCAGCACATTGAGGGCGATGTGCGGTTTGTTTTCCACGACGACCTTGCCGACGACGCCTTCCCCGACCTTGAGCACCCGATCTTTGACGTACTCGGGATTGATGGCCTGTGTAGCCCGCAGACGCAGCACGCGCTCCTGCTCGTCCAAAAGCCATAGGGAGCACACGCTGGAATTCATCACTTCCGCGGTGACCATCACGATGAGGCGCAAAATATCTTCCAGGTATTGGTCCGACGTGATGGCCTTGCTGATCACGGTCAGGGCTTCGACGCTTCTGTCGGCGGGGCTCGGTTCCGTCGATGCCGGCGCCGCTTGTGCGGGTTCGTCAAGATATCCCTCGGCGAAACGCAACGGAGGGCGGCGCTTGTGGAGGGTTCGGGAGCGGAGCTCTTCGATGCGTTGGCGAACCGCCTGGGGCACCGCCGCCTCGCGGCCGCTCAAATAGCTGTCCAAATGCTTGTACGTGAAGCCCATTTCTCCTTCGTCGGTCTGACCGGGCCACAATCCCGCCGAAGGGGCTTTCGTGATGATGGCGCGGGGAAGTTTCAGCGCACGGGCGAGCTTTTGAACGTCTTTTTTCAGCAAATGCGCAATGGGCTGAATGTCCGCCGCGCCGTCTCCATGCTTCGTAAAATAGCCGATTTCCCATTCGCTGCGATTGCTGGTGCCCATGACCAGGAAGCCGAGTTCGGCGGCCTTGTGGTAGAGGACGGCCATGCGCACCCTGGCCTTGAGGTTCCCAAGAAGACGGGGATCGTTGCAGGAGAGGGTTTCGGCGAGCCGATCCACGACCGGCCCCAGATCGATTTCTTCGCAGGAGAGGCCCAGATGCCGACACACCAGTCGAGCATCGGCGAGATCGTCCGGGGCGTTGTGACACGGCAGAAGAAGTCCGAGGACGTGCTCCCCGAGCGCCTTTTTCGCCAGGGCGGCACACACCGCGGAATCAATGCCGCCGCTGATGCCGAGGACCACGCCACGGGATCCGGCGTCCCGAACGCTCTCCGCGATCCATTGAACCAGCCGCGCGATTTCCTCCAAGTGATTGCCACCGGCCATGCACGCCCGCTCCGGTTTGGGGTTTTGCTGCACGGTGTTAAATCCCCGTTATCGTCGGGAACTCGACCGTCTCGGCTGTTTTCGGTAAAGGCCTGTGCCCGCATGGCGACGGCTAGAAGGCATCCTCTAGGCCTTGTCGCTCGAGGGGTTAATGGACGAGATGCCCGATGCGATTATACCGCACGAAAAACCGGTCGGGATTCAGCGTGAGTTCCCCGTCCTTGTTCCACGACCAATAAATGATGAAAGCTTTCCCCCTCAAAGCCGATGCCTCCACGAAGCTCCAAAACCGACTGTCGTAGCTTTCGTCGCGGTTGTCTCCCATGACGAAAAAACGGTGTTCGGGCACGACGAGCGGACCCAGGTTGTCCCGGGGGCTCACGGCCCCTGGCAAAATCCGGGGATCCGTGAACCGTGCGTAAGGTTCGTCCAAAGGTTTTCCGTTGATAAAAACCTTTTTGTCCTTTATGGAAAGCGTATCCCCCGGGACGCCGATGACGCGCTTGATGAAGTCTTTGGACGGGTCCTGCGGGTACTTAAAGACAACGATGTCCCCGCGCCGGGGCTGGTCCCAGTGGATGATTTCTTTGTCCACGACCGGCAATTTGATGCCGTATCGGAACTTGCTCACCAGGATATGGTCGCCGATGAGCAGGGTGGTCATCATGGATCCCGAAGGAATCTTGAACGCCTGAACGATGAAGGCCCGGATAAAGAGAGCCAAGAGGACGGCGATCAGGATGGCTTCCGAGTACTCGCGGACCGTGCTTTTTTTCTTGGTCTTGACCGATTCCGATTGCGAAAAAACACTCAACGCCGCCTCCGATCCTGCCGATGAAACATAGAGAGACCGTTTCTGTTTGTGTGTTGGAAGGGCTTGATGTAAATAACAAAAAACGGTGAGTGTCAACGCCAAAGTGCACAGGGAGCCGCAGGGCGCATGTTCCGAAAGCGTAAAGAATTGGTCGGCGTCGATGTGGGGTCGTATGCAGTCAAAATGGTGCAGCTGACCGAAGGCAAGTCGGGCCATAAGCTGGAAAACCTGGGCATGGCCCTGCTGCCCCACGAAGCCGTTTCCGACGGTCGCATCGCCCAGCCGGAAATCGTGGCCGATGTCCTTCGCAAGCTCTCAAAGAACCTCAAGATCAAGCCTGGTCCCATCGCCGCCTCCGTGTCCGGCTACGAAGTCATGATCAAGAAAATCGAAATGCCCACCATGACGGAGGAGGAGTTGGGCGCTCGACTTCGTCAGGAAATCGTCCAATACGTGCCCTACCAGTTGGACGAAGTGAATGTGGACTACGAGATCCTGGACGTTTCCAAAAGCCGCGCCAAATTCATGGACGTGCTTCTCGTGGCGGCCAAAAAGGAGGCCGTGTCCTCTTATGTGGGGATGCTTCGCACGGCGGGGTTCGACCCCGTGGTCGTCGATGTGGATTACTTCGCTTTGAGCAACGCCTTTGAGGCGACCTACGGCATTTTTCCCGAAGAAAACATCGCCTTGATGGACATCGGGGCCTCAAAGACGACGATGACCATCGTCCAGGCCGGACGCCCCCTTTTCACCAGGGACCTGACTTTCGGCGGGCACAGCATCACGCACCGGATCGCCACGGAATTCGAAACATCCATGGAAAAGGCCGAAAGAATCAAACTGGGACTCGCCTCGGACAGCGTGGACCGGGCGCGCTTGGAAAAGGCTTTCGTGGAGACCCTGGCCGAATGGGGCACGGACGTCAAAAGGGCCCTGGACTTTTTCTTCAGCCATTTCCCCGAAGCCAAACTCCACAAGATTTTCCTCAGCGGCGGGTCGGCGCGGGTTCCCGGCCTGGAAAAATTCCTGCAAGCCGAGCTGGGGATTCCTGCCGAGGTGTGCAACCCCCTGCTCCACCTGGAGGCGGACCCCGCTCGCTTTGACGCGGCCTATCTGGAGCAGATCGGACCTCAGATGACCATCGGCCTTGGACTCGCACTCAGGAGGGCAGGGGACAAATGATCCGCATCAACCTCTTGCCTGCGGAAAAGAAGCCGATCCGAAGCACCGCTCGCCAGTATCTTGTCCTGTTCGCCGGGAGTGTCCTCCTGACGGCCGTGGCCATCGCTTTCATCTGGAACAGCCAGGCCAGGGAAATCCAAAGGCTGCAACAGCGGGAATCGGCGCTGAAAGCGGAAGCCGCCAAGTACGCCAAGTACGAAAAGATCCTTCAGGAGTTGAAGCAGCAAAGAGAGACCATCGAAAAGAAAAAGGAAATTATTCGAGGGCTTGAAAGAGACCGGGATAAAATGGCCCGGGTTCTGGCGCTTCTGAGCCTCTGGGTTCCGGCGGAAAGGGTGTGGTTCGAGTCGGTCACGGTGACCGACAATAAGGTGGAGGTCAGCGGGATCGCTTTGAGCAACGAGAGTGTGGCGGAATTCATGAGAAATCTCGAGCAGTCTCCCTTTGTGGTGCGGGGCAGCGTGATCTTGGCCCATTCCAAACAGACGGCCATGGGAGACCGCAAGCTCCGAGAATACCGACTGACGTGGTCCATGGTGCCGTATTCCCAGGTCAAGGCGGCGTTGGCCCAAAAGGACCAGAGTCCGGGGGCACCCGCTTCGGAAAAGGCATCGCCTGGACCGGCGGCTCAGGAAAAACCGCAAGGCTGACGCCCGGAGGCATGCATGAAAAAGGTGTCCCTGCCGATAGAGGCCATCGAGGCGAAGATCGACGATCTGCCCGTGGTGCAGAGGGTGTTGGTTCTCGTGCTGACCGTCTTGGCTCTGGCCGCCGCGTTCTACTACTTCAAGTACGACCCTCAGAGCAAGCGGATCCGGCAGCTTCGCACCAGCATTCAGAACGAGGAAACCCGGCTCGCCACGCTGAAAAAGTATGCGGCGGAATCCGAAAAGCTGGCTCAGGAAGTAGAGAAAGCCCAGGAAGAATTTGCGGCCATGCTCAAGCTGCTCCCCGACCAGAGAGAAATTCCCGCTTTGCTGGAAACCGTGTCCCAAATCGGCGCTCAGGAAGGATTGGAAAATTTACTGTTTCAGCCCTTACCGGAAATCCCCCATGAATTCCATGCGACGATCCCTGTGCGGCTGGATCTTGTGGGCCGCTACCACCAGCTGGGGTTGTTTCTTGATAAGATCAGCCGCTTGGGCCGTATCATCCAGGTGGACTCCATGGCCCTCAAGCGACGAAGCGATTCTTCCTTGCAGGTTTCCTGCAATTTTTCCACGTATCGGTTTCTCGAAGAGCACGAAAGGAAAAAACCCGAACCCAAGAAGAAGTGATCCGAAAAGCGTCGAAGCGGCACTAAGTCTTCCGTGGGGATAGGGCGGAACGGATCGGCTGGAGACACCAAAGACAGGACGGGATATGATGAAGCTCCGGAATTCCTTTGAAAGTCTCGGAAAAAGAGCCGTCACCTTCGTGGTGTGCGCCCTGTTCCTGGCGGGCTGGGCTTTCGCCCAGCCGCCGGGACAGACAGCGCCCGGAGCGGCTGCACCCGGTGCCGGGGCCGTGCCGTCCGGAGACGGAGTGAAGGTTTTCGGCGTTCAGGCGAAGGACTTTCCCGATCGCATCGAGGTTTCCGTGGCGACCGACAGACCGCCTTCCCTCTATCGCGCCGTCCGGCAGGGGGCGCGAGGCTTTCAAATCGTCTTGGAAGGGGTGACCACGAGTCTCGGGTCGGGAACCGTCCCGACGGGGTCCAAGCGCCTGGGTTCCCTGAAAGTCTCTTCCGACGGATTGGGCGTCTTCACGGTTTCGGGGCAGATCGCCGCCGGTGTGGATCGACTGGAAACCGCCGCAGAGGAAGAGCGCTTGGTGGTGCGTGTTTATCCGAAAAAGGTGCAGGAGGCGGCGGCGTTATCCGGAGCCCAGGGGGCCGACCAAGGCGATCGTGAAAGCCGTCCCCCGAAGGAGGCAAGCCGTATGGCGGCAGGGACATCCCCTCTTGATCCCGGCCCCGCTCCTGCAAAGGTCTACCAAGGCAAACCCATCAGCCTGGACTTGCAAGATGCCGATTTGACCAATGTGCTGCGCCTCCTTGCCGATGTGAGCGGCGTCAACATGGTGGTGGAACCGGACGTGAGCGGCAAGGTGACCCTGAAGGTTGAAAATATTCCGTGGGACCAGGTCCTGGATATGGTCCTGATGATGAACCGGCTGGGCAGGGAGGAAGTCGGCGGGGTCCTTCGCATCGCCAAAGAAGACAAGCTGCGCCAGGAAATGAAAGAACGCGAAGAGCGCATGAAGATCGAACAGCAGCTCTTGCGTACCAAGAAAGACTTGGGGGAACTGGACACCGCCTACCTGCAGATCAACTACGCCGATCCCGGGGAGATTGCGGCGAAGATTTCGGAGATCAAGAGCGCGGACGGTAAAATCAGCGTGGATCAGCGCACGGGCATGGTTCTCTACACGGATTATCCGGCCCGCATCGATGCGGCCAAGGGGATCATCAGGCGCCTTGACAAACCGACCGAGCAGGTGCTTATAGAAGCGCGGATTGTCCAGCTCAACACGACGGCCTCCAGAGACCTGGGGGTGCAGTGGGGATTCAATTTGACCAAGACGACCGATCATCAGGTGAATACGAGCTACGCCGTGGATCATCCCGTGGCGGCCACCTCCGCGGCAAACCTCAGTGTGGGCAAGCTCGTGGGCACGACGCTGTGGAATCTGGATTTACGCCTGCTTGCCGCGGAACAGGCCGGACGGGGGAAAATCATTTCCGCACCGCGCGTTTTGACCATGAACCATGTGAAAGCGACCATTTCCCAGGGCACGCAGATCCCTTACCAGGCGCAAAGTGAGGACGGTATTTCCACGGAATTCAAGGACGCGACCTTGGAGCTGCAGGTGACGCCGCATGTCACACCCGACGGGCGGGTAAGGCTGCAAATCCAAGCCAAGAAAGAGGCCCCCAACTACACGCAGGTCATCCCCGGGCAGCCTCCGGCCATCGACAGCCGTAAAGTGGATACGGAGCTCCTGGTGGACGACGGGGCCACCGTGGTGATCGGCGGCATTATCGAAGAAAACCAATCCGACACGGAAAGTCGGACACCGGGACTGCACAAGGTGCCCGTGGTGGGGCATCTGTTCAAATCCCACTCTACACGAACAGAGAAAAACGAACTCCTGATTTTTATCAATCCTCAGATCGTGGACATTTCCAGAGGCACGGTTCGAGCGGGATCCTAAGGGCGAGCGGAACTAAAGGGGATCATGGTCCGAAAAAACACACGATCTTTGGGCATGGGGGTGCGCCGTTTTTCCACGGCGCATTGTATCGGAGGGGTTTTCCTCACCTGGATGGTTCTGGCGGCGGCCGGGTGCACCATGCAGGGGCCGTCGCCGCAAGGACAATTGCAAGGAAAAAGCGCGAAAGCAACGGACAAAGCCACCGCCGAGGCCCCAAAGCCTTTTGGGGACCTGCAGCCCGTGCGCATCGATTACCTCAGACCCACCGAAGAGGTGCGTTCCCCTGAAATCTATATCTACAAGGACAAGAGGCGCCTCTATGTGATGGACGGAGACGTCTTGGTGCGCAATTTCCCGGTGGGTTTGGGCAAGAACCCCAAAGGCGACAAGAAATGCGAAGGGGACGGCCGGACTCCGGAAGGGAATTTTTTCGTCTGCTTTAAAAATCCCCGAAGCCGCTTCTTCAAGTCCTTGGCCCTGTCCTACCCCAGCCGACGCCATGCCGAACAAGCCTTTTCGGCGGGTTTGATCTCTCCGACCCAGTACAGGGACATTATTCTCGCCTTGGATCGGCTCCTTCAGCCGCCGTGGGACACACCCCTGGGAGGAGAAATCTACATCCACGGGGGAGGAGCCTACGGGGACTGGACGGAGGGGTGTATTGCCCTCTACAACAGTGACATGACGGAACTCTACCAGATCGCCGACCGGGGCACCCGTGTGGAAGTCCGTCCCTAAAGAGGCCGTGCCACCCCCCTCCAGAGCCTTGTGACATGCCCTTTTAAAGGCGCCAGCGCCGCCTTTCGTCCCATTCCTTGAAGGCTTTGGCCACGGCCGAAAAGGCGAACCGGGGGCTGCTGAGGTAGGTCCAGTTGGTTTTCAGGAAATCTTCTTTCAATTCCTGAAAGGTCTTCTCCTTTTCCTTTTCGTCGATGAAATGGCGTGCCTTGCTGTGACGATAGGAAAAAGGGTTTCCTTTTTCCCGAGCGAACTGCTCCGCCAGGGATTGGTCGGATGTGAGCTTTTCGAGGATTTCGGGAGTCAAGGACACGGGAATTTCCATCATCACTTCCACGTACCAACGGTCCCCCGCAAGTTTCTTGGATCGATCGTAGATTTTCAGTTCCAGGTTGTTGGGAAGGGTCAACGTCTCCACAGGGTTCTCACGAATGTTCATCGCGTTCGCCTCCTTTGGGTGTAAGCCTGCACGCTTTCCATTACAAGAAGGGCGGTCCGTCTGACAAGGACCAAGCCCATGGCGGCACGTGCCGGGGCATTGACGTCATGGGCGAAAGAAGGTAAGAGAACGCGTCGCCCACGGGCGGAATCCATGGGGGCGTTTCAGCGAGTCCACGTCGAGGAGTGGGGCATGACGAAAAGGAAATACATTCAGGTTCGGTGGCACGGCCGTGGAGGGCAGGGCGCCGTGACGGCGGCCATGATTCTGGCGGAAGCGGCTTTCCAAGAAGGCTATCAGGGGGTCACGGCGGCCCCGTTCTTCGGGGCGGAAAGAAGAGGGGCGCCCGTCATCGCCACCAATCGCTTTTCGTGGAAGCCTATCCGCACCTATTCTCTGGTGGTGCAGCCGGACATCGTCGTGGTCCTGGACGAAACCCTGCTGGACGTCGTGGATGTGTCGGCGGGGTTGCCATCCGACGGTCTTGTGCTCATCAACACGGCGAAGAACCCGGAAGATTTTCGGTTCCGGGAACCCTTTACGGTGGCGACGACCAATGCGACGGCCTGCGCCAAGGAAGCGGGGTTGGTCGTCTCCGGGACCGTCATCTCCAATACGGCCATTCTGGGCGGATTCGCCAAGGCGTCAGGGCTGGTCAGCCTGGAGAGTCTCGAAAGGGCTTTGGCGTATCACTTCAACGGAAATGCCTTGGAAAGAAACCGACAGGGCGCGCGACTGGCTTATGACAGGACAGCCGTGATGGGCGAATGCCGTTTGGAATGCGCCTGATTCACCCCCGGCGGGTCGCTCTTTTTCACAAAAGGATGGATACGACCATGGCAGAACCTCGAAAAGACCCCTTCACATACGCGCATTCTTCCGCCTGCGAGGGCGAAGGAGGACGCACGGGCGATTGGCGCTCCGAAAGGCCGGTCATCGACCCGGAAAAGTGTACCCCGACGAAAAACCGAAAGCCATCGTGCTTTCTGTGTTGGCTTTACTGCCCGGAAGGCGTCGTCAGCCGGAGCATTCCCGTGGAAATCAATTACGAGTACTGCAAGGGATGCGGCATTTGCGCGGAAGAATGTCCCACCCGAGCCATTCAGATGGTGCCGGAAGAATAGGCCCGTTTTCCGCCGATGGTGCGGGCGCGGATCACTGCCGTCCAGAAGGGTTCCGCCTCGCAGGTCCGACTCACAATCTCCACGGGCGCAAAGCCGGCGTGTTCCAAAACACGCCTCAGTTCGCCCTCTTCCAAAGACCCGTTCACGCACCACAGCCACCCTTCCGGGGGGAATTCCCAGTTGGAAGGAAGCGGCCCGGTGCGGACGATGTCCGCCATTAAGCCGAAGTTCCCCCGGACAAAAGGGCGCCTTCTCTCATAACCCATTTATATTGCATTGCTTTCTTTCTTTGGCGAGAGATGCTTAGCAAGAAGTGTACCCATGTAAGCTCACCATTTTATGCTTGACATAAAGTTCCTAATGCGCTACATGTGTGGTCATGTATGTAGAACGCGTCCCCAACCGTAACTCGCCCCCAGCCATCCTCATTCGCGAATCCTATCGCGAAGGAGGAAGGGTCAAAAAACGCACTTTGGCCAACATCTCCCATCTGGG
>Ga0209381_1000189_pt1 | contig 177212 bp, 131 predicted proteins | sample DewCreD2012metaG_FD_184111 | JGI IMG/M metagenome (GOLD analysis project Ga0209381, IMG submission 184111) | Hot spring sediment bacterial and archeal communities from British Columbia, Canada, to study Microbial Dark Matter (Phase II) - Dewar... ... | reverse complement strand
CCCGCCTCCCTTCTGGCGGCTCCTCCCCCTCCCGAACGGACTTTGGAACCCGGCGACGTGGCCCGCCATCGTTTTGACCCGCGCTCACCGCCCTCATTCCAAGTCGGTCAGGACTCGGGTTAGACAGGGGTCTCGCCTGCCTTGTCTTGGCCGGCCAGAAACGGAGCCGGCCCGTCCGAAGCGGGCGCATCTCAGTTTCTTGCAGGGGGGTGTAAGCTGGGGCCATGATCACCACCCTGCTTGCGCCCGCACCCGCAACCTCCCCGGCGGCCAGCCGGCGGCCTTCCGTGCCGGCCGCCCGCCGGGCCGTGCCCTTGGAAGCCTCGGTCGCCCGCTTCCTCCCCGCCGCCGCCCCGGCACGAAACCCGAACGCTGGCACCGGGTCTGGACCGGCACCGTCTTCCGCCCGGATCATCGCGGGCCGACCGCCGGCGGGCGGCCCGTCATCAGCGAACGGGGCTATGGGCTCACGCGCCAGGGGCTGGACGCCCTGCGCCAGCAGCGGCACGGCGAGGCGCTGCGGCGCGGCCTGGGCCAGGCGGCCGGCGTGCGGGTGATGGGCGACGGGGCGGTGTGGATCTGGCGGCGGGCCGGTGGAAGCGACCGGTTGGCAGGTGCAGGACCGGTTCAAGCGGCCCGGCCGGTTCTGGAGCCCGGTGGGCGACGAAGCGCTGCTGTGCCTGGAAACCTTCTGGCGCAATGACCGCTGGGCCCTCCTCTGCCCCCACACGGCCCTCGACCCTGCAAGAAACTGAGAGGGCCCCCAAGATGGCCGCCGCTACTGCTTGCTTGACAGGCACCGGAAAACGGATTCAATCGCTGGCGTTTGATGAAACGGTTTGCGAACAAAGCTCTGCTGCTGGTGGTGGTCGTTGTAGCCAATGGCGCCGCCGGTGGGCTTTGTCGCGCTTGAGCCAAGATTTGCACAAAGAACCCACGGCTGGCTGCCAGTCGTGGGCTTTTTGTTGCCCGGGACCGGCGACGGCCAATCAGTCAGAAAACGCACATGAACAAGACGAACAAAGCCACAAACTCAGCGACCCGGACCGCCGCCCGGCGCGGCAATCTGGGTCCCGCCATGCAAGGCAGCGAAATCCTGGTGAAAGCCCTCGAGCGCGAAGGCGTCGAGGTCATCTTCGCCTACCCCGGCGGCGCCAGCATGGAAGTGCACCAGGCGCTGACGCGCTCGAAGCAGATTCGCACCTACCTGCCCCGGCATGAGCAGGGAGGCGTGTTTGCCGCCGAGGGCTATGCCCGGGCCACGGGCCGCGCGGGGGTGTGCATGGCCACCAGCGGCCCCGGCGCCACGAACCTGGTCACCGGCATCGCGGACGCCTACATGGATTCCGTACCCCTGGTGGCCATCACCGGCCAGGTGCCACAGGCGATGATCGGCAAGGGCGCGTTCCAGGAAACCGACATCTTCGGCATGACGCTGCCGGTGGTGAAGCACAGTTACCTGGTTACCGACATCAACGACATCCCGCGCATCGTCAAGGAGGCGTTTTACATCGCCCAGACCGGCCGGCCGGGGCCGGTGGTGATTGACCTGCCCAAGAACGTGCAGCAGCAGCGCGCCCAGCCCGTCTGGCCGGACACAGTGGAGTTGCGCGGGTACAACCCCGACCGCCGAGCGGACGACGTGGCGCTGCATGAAATCATAGGCCTCATCGAAAAGTCCGAGCGACCGGTCCTGTACTGCGGCGGCGGCATCGTGACCAGCGGCGCGGCCGAAGAACTGCGCCGCTTCGCCAATGCCACGGGCATCCCGGTCACCACCACCATCATGGGCTGCGGCGTCTTCCCCGAAACGGACCCGCTCTCCTTGAAATGGCTGGGCATGCATGGCGCCGCCTACGCGAACTGGGCCGTGGCCGAGGCCGACCTGCTGCTGGCTTTTGGTGTGCGCTTCGACGACCGCGTGACCGGTAAGGTTGAAAAATTCTGTGAGCACGGGACCATCGTCCACGTGGACATTGACCCCTCGGAGATCAACAAGAACCGCCTGGTGCATCTGCCCATAGTCAGCGACATCAAGTACGCGCTGACGCGACTCAACGCCCTGCTGGCCGAGCGGCCCATTCAGAAGCAATTCACCGCCTGGCATCAGCGTGTGGCGGAGCTCAAGGCCCGGGCGCCGTTGCGCTGGCAGCTCACGCCGGAGGTGCTCAAGTCCCAGCACGTGCGCGACCACATGGGCGGCGACCCCGGCCAGGTCATCCTGCCCCAGGAAGCCATTGCCCTGTTGTACGAGCTCACTGGCGGCGACGCCATCGTCACGACCGGCGTGGGCCAGCACCAGATGTGGGCCGGCCAGTTTTACCAGTTTGACCGGCCGCGGCAGTTCATCACCAGCGCGGGGCTGGGGTCCATGGGTTTCGGCTACCCGGCGGCCCTGGGTGCCAAGGTGGCTTGTCCGGACAAGCAGGTCGTGGACATTGACGGGGACGGCTCGTTCCTGATGAACGCGCAGGAGCTGGCCATGGCGCACATCGAGGGCATCGCCGCCAAGGCGATGATCCTCAACAACCAGCACTTGGGCATGGTGGTGCAGTGGGAGGACCGCTTCTACAACAGCAACCGGGGGCACACCTATCTCGGCGACCCCCAGCACCGGCAGCAGATTTATCCGGACTTCGTCGCCATTGCGCACGCCTTCAACGTGCCGTGCGAGCGTGTGATGTACCGCAAGGACCTGCGCGGCGCGATCGAGCGGATGATCGCCTCCAAGGAGCCATACGTGCTGGACATCATCACACCGTACACCGAGCACGTGCTGCCGTTCATCCCGGCCGGTCGGACGGTGAACGACATGATCTGGCACCAGGCGGAACGTTGACAGCGGCGCGAGACAACCCGGCGAGCCGCGCGACGTATCGTGAAATCGCCCGCCGGTTGGGACGGCTGGCAACGCAACCAGACAATCTTGGTGCGGCGAGGCTCTGTGGAGCCGTGCAACTGCTCGGGCGGGGCACTCGCCCACCGCGGTGGCCGGAGGCATTATCTGACCACTACGGCTCCTGCTGCATCCACCCGCGCTGCATGGCGTACTGGACGATTTCCACACGCCCGCGCAGGCCCAGTTTGTCCGCGATGCGCTGCCGGTAGGTCTCGACCGTCTTGACACTGAGGTTGAGCTTGTCAGCCACGTCCTTGTTGGCGTAGCCCCAGGCGAGGAGCCGGACCACCTGTTGCTCGCGTTCGCTGAGTTCCCGCCCGGACCCGAGCGGCTCCGCTTCGTTCCGGAACTCCCTGACCAGCGCTTTCTCCGAAAGCGCGGCGTCAAACCGGCACTTGCCGGCCGCGACGTCGCGGATGGTCTCGATGAGCAATTCCGACGCGGAGCGTTTCAACACATAGCCGTCGGCCCCGGCGCGCAGCAGGCCGATCAGGTAACTCTCGTCCTCATGCATCGTGAGGGCGACGACCCGCACGCGCGGGTGGTGCGCCTTCAACTGGCGGGTGGTGTCCAAGCCGCCCAGCACGGGCATGGAAAGGTCCAGTACGACCACGTCGGGTTTCAGCGCGCGGACCATCTCGAGGACCTGCTGCCCGTCGCCGGCCTGACCCACCACCTTCAAGCCCGGCTGGCTGTTGATCAGCAAGGCGAGACCCTCGCGCAACACGGCGTGGTCATCGGCAAGGATAACGCGGACGACAGGCATGGCTCAGTCGGATGGGGTGCTGGTGATGGGCAGCGGGACGCTGGCCAGAATGGTGGTGCCCTCGCCGGGGTTGGATTCGATGGTGAGCGTGCCGCCGATCAACAGCATCCGCTCCTCCATGCCCACCAACCCCAGACGCTTGCGGATGTCGCCATCCCGCGACAGGGCGTCCACGTCAAAACCCTGGCCGTCGTCCTCGACGATCAGCGTCATGGCATCCTCGCGCCGCTGCAGCAAGAGGCTCACGGTGTTGGCGCGGGCATGGTAGTACACGTTGGAGAGCGCCTCCTGGGCCACGCGGTACAGCGCGGTTTCCACCCGCAGGGGCAGGCGTTCGATTCCCATGTTCTGGCTGTGAAATTTTACCGTCACTTTCGCCCGTTGTGACCACTCAATGCTGAAGCGCTGCAAGGCAACATCAAGACCAAAGTCGTCCAGCGCGGGCGGGCGCAACTCCCACGCCATCCGGTGCATCGCCTGGACCAACCGGGAGGCCAGATCACCCAGCCGCTGGATTTCCCCCTCCAAGGTCCGGGGATCGTCCAGGCGGTGGCGCAGCAGATTGATGCCGAGGTTGAGGGCGTTGAGTTCCTGGCCCAACTGGTCATGCAGTTCGCGCGCAACAGACGTGCGCTCGGTTTCCTGCAAATCCACCAGGCGGCTCAGGGCCTGCAGGTGCCGGGCTTCCGCCAATTTGCGCTGCGCGATTTCGCGGGTGAGCACCTCGTTGGCCTCCCGCAACTCGGTCGTGCGCTCCAGCACCCGCAGTTCCAGTTCCGCTCTCGCCGCCTCCAACTCCACCTCCGCGGCCTTGCGCTGGGTGATGTCCCGGATGTAGGTGATGAGGTGCAGCGGATTGCCGGCGTCGTCGTTCACCAGAATCGAGTCGAGGTACACCCAGACCACGCGACCGTCCTTGCAAATATATCGCTTCTCGAACTCGATGTCGCGCGCCTTCCCGGTCAGGAGTTGTTCCAGCAAATCCTCTCCACGCTCCCGGTCCTCCGGGTAGGTGACGTCGTTGAAGCGCAGGTTGAGCAGTTCCGCCTCGGTATAACCCAGCAGCTCACAGAACGCCGGCGGCACCCGCAGGAACCGCCCGTCCAGTCCGACGTGCAGGACCATCGTCCGCGCAAACGCCTCGGCGCGGGCCCGCTGTGCCTCGCTCCGCCGCAGCGCCTCCTCCGCGCGTCGCTGGGCGGTGACATCCGTCATGGCCAGAAACAAGCCGGTCACCTCTCCGCCATTGGCGCGACGCGGATGGAAGCTGGCCAGCCAGCAACGCGGCTCGCCGGGCTTGTCCGGCGCGGGGACGGAAAACTCGAAGTCCACCACGGGCTTGCCGGTCTCCAGCACAGCACACAGTCTCGGCGTCAAGGCTTGAGCCAGGGCGGGTGCGACGGCCGCCAATTCACATCCCAGGTGGGCTTCCGCCGGCCGGTCGTTGAACCGCGCCAGGTACTCATTCACCCGTTCGAATCGAAGCTGCCGGTCCAGCACACAGAGGCCCACGGGGGTGTAGCGGTAAATCTGCCCCAATTCCGCCAATTGATCGCGGGAACGGGCCTCACTGACCTGCAGCGCCTGTTCGGCCGCGCGGCGGGCGGCGTTGTCCGCTTCGAGCTGCCGGGTGCGTTCCGCGACGCGCTCCTCGAGAACCAGGTTCGCCTGTTGCAACGCTTCCTGGGCGCGCCGCCGCTGTGCCACCACGATGGCGGTGATCATGCCCAGCAGCCCGGTCGTGGCCACATAGGCTTCCGCCCCCAGCGTTCCCACGCCGGACGGCAGATCGGCGAAAAACCCGCGGTCGGATTTCACCCCGGCCAGAACAATCGCGGCCACCACCAACACCAGGATGGCAGTTTCGCGCGGGCTGAAGCGCAGCGCCGCGGCCACCACCAGCGGCACCGGCAGGTAGGCCATCAAGAGATCAAGAGAATGAATCTCCGGGGACCCCCAAAAGGCATAGGCCGCGCTGGCGCCCGTGGCCACGAACACCACCCCAAATTCCCGGATCTTGCTCCAGTTCCATCGCGTGGGCGGTTGTGTCGCCAGCAGCACCAGCACCGGGGCCAGCACCAGCACACTCAAACCGTGCGCCAGCCAACGTTGTGCCCATACCGGGACCTCCGGCGCTCCTCCACGCGCGGAGATGAGAAATTCCCCGGTCAGCCAGAGCATTGGCAATCCGACGCCGACCGCCAGAACAAACCGGCCAAAATACTCCAACGAACCCAGAAAGTTGACCCCGCCGGCCATCCGTTGCGCCAGCCACGCACCGGTGGCGGCCGCGGCTGTGGTCAGGCCGGCCATGAGAATCGCCGCGCCGAACGGGAACCGATGGACCGCGGCGCCGAGCAACACACCCAAGAACAAGGCTGGAGCAGCCCTCCAGGAATACAAGAGGATCACCCCCACGCCCCCGCCGTAAACGAGCGCGCACACGCCGGGGATGGCTCCCCCGTTGAATACCGCCAGACCCGCCGCGGCGGCCAGCCAGCAGATGCCCGTCAAGCCCGCGGCTTGCACGTACCATCTGCCCGGCAGTGCCCGGCCATTTGTTGCCTCCGTTACCATGGCTTCCCGCGTTCCCCGTGCCCCTTGCGCAAAGCGATCGCACCAGCTCTGCCGCTGTACGATGCCCTGACACCTCCGCCGCTTGCTGCAGCAGCAAGGCGAATTCTCTACGCAGAGTTGGAGTCCTTTTAGCGCAATCCACCATAAAGTACAGCAACAAAGTAGCGCCCGGTGACCAAGCGCGCCTCATCTTCAGAAAAGCCCCTCGGGCGTGGCGCTGGTGGCAGAAGTGCGTCGCTCCTGGTGAATACGAAGGCCGAAGTTCGCAGCGGCGCAGGCAACCACACCCGCTGAAACCTGGTTCCCAGGTTAAACCGTGATTGTTCCCAGCCTGCGATTCGGCCCGGCCACGCGGGCAGGGCGCGCAGCCGGCGAGGTGTAAAGCTACACGTCGGGATTTAAGAAAACCGGCGTTGGCAGGCCGGGGGCCTTCCCGTAGCATCCGGCCGCGTTGATGGTGGATACCCTCGACCAACTCTTCATTCGGGCAGGCCGCGGGGTGGTGGACTGGGCGCCGGAACCGGCCCGCCCGTGGCTGGCAGCTTTTCTGGCGGCCGCCACGATCACCGCGGTCTTCGCCGGCCTGTTTGCCCTGACCACCTGGCTGGAGCGTAAAGGATTGGCGCGCATCCAGAACCGGCCGGGCCCCAACCGTGTGGGGCCTTTCGGCCTGCTCCAACCCGTGGCCGACGGCCTGAAGATGCTCACCAAAGAGGACATCCGCCCACGCTCGGCCGATCAGTGGATTCATTTCCTGGCGCCGCTGCTCAAGGTGGTGCCGGTGCTGCTCGCCTATTCGGTGATTCCCTTCGGGCGCAATCTGGTGGCACTGAACCTCGACGCGGGCTTGCTGTTCTTCTTCGCCGTCGGTTCCATCACGGAGATCGCCGTGTTCATGGCCGGCTGGGGCAGCCGCAACAAGTACTCGCTGCTGGGCGCCATGCGCGCCATCGCCCAGCTCATCAGCTACGAAATGCCGCTGGTGTTGTCGGCGCTCACGGTGGTGCTGGTGACCGGCACGTTGTCGCTGCCGGCCATCGTGGACAGCCAGGCGGGTTGGCACGGCGGCTGGCTGGCGCGCTGGCATGTGTTCACACCCTGGGGGCTGGCCGCCTTTGCGCTGTTCATGACCGCCGCCACTGCCAAGACCAACCGCGCGCCGTTCGATCTCCCGGAAGGCGAATCGGAGATCATTGCCGGACACCTGGTCGAATACTCGGGCTTCAAATACGCGCTGTTTTTCATGGGTGAGTATCTGTCCTTGTTCGCGATCAGCGCGGTGGGCATCACGCTGTTTCTCGGCGGCTGGCGCGCGCCGGTGGCGTTCCTGGACTGGGTGCCGTCTTACGCGTGGTTTGCGGTGAAGCTGCTGGCCTGCGTCGCCTGGTTCATCTGGCTGCGCGGTACGGTGCCGCGGCTGCGCGCGGACCAGCTCATGAACTTCGCCTGGAAATTCCTGCTGCCGCTGGCGCTGGTCGCGAACCTCGCCGCAATGCTCTGGCAGGTCACGGCGAACTGGCAGTTCGCGGGCGCGACGCTGTGGCGTTGGGTTTTGGTAGGTGCTCTGATCTTGGTGCCGTACCAACGGCTGGGACGCGCGCTGTTAGGAGGCCGGACCGAAGCGCCACGCCGTTACCGGTTTGCCGAGTAACGCCCGAATGGACGCCGCCTTTTCCATCTTCGCGCTGTTGCTGCTCGCCGGGGCGGTCGCGGCCATGAGCCTGCGGAACCTGATCCACTGCGCGTTGAGCCTGGTGGTGGTGTTCTTCAGCGCCGCGGGGCTGTTCCTGCTGCTGGGGGCGGAGTTTCTCAGTTTTGCGCAGGTGATGGTGTATGTCGGCGCGATCGCGATCCTGATCGTCTTTGCCACGTTGCTGACCGGCAGCGCCGGCGCCACAACCGGGGCACTGGCCTTCCGGCCTTGGCTGCTGGGTGTGGGCACGGCCGGTTGGGTAACCGGGGTGATCGTGGCCGCCGTGCTCAACGGCCGGCCTTTGCCGGTGGAGGGCAAGACCGCCGCCCTGCCCACGGTCCGGCAACTGGGCGAAGCCCTGATGACCCGCTACGTGCTGCCGCTCGAAGTGATCGGGCTGCTGCTGACCGCAGCCTTGATCGGCGCGGTGGTGCTGGCGCTGCGCGAGGGCGGGGCTGGCCGCGGAAAAGAGCCCCGACCATGACACCACTGGAGCGCTACCTCGTCGTGGCCGCGCTGTTGTTTGGCGTTGGCCTGGCCGGGGCCTTGACCCGCCGCAACGCCATCCTCGTCTTGGCCGGCATCGAACTGATGCTCACCGCTGCGAACCTGAACGTGGTCGCCTTCTGGCGGCACGGTGGACACGGTGACGCCACCGCCGGCGTAATGTTCGTGCTGTTCATCATTGCGGTGGCGGCGGCGGAAACGGCCGTCGGGCTGGCGTTGATTATCTCGATCTACCGGCACCGGCGGACCACGCATCTGGATGAAGTGGACACGCTCAAAGGATGAGTTGGATCGTCCAACAACTCTGGCTGGTGCCCGCCCTGCCCTTTCTGGCCGCGGGCGTGCTGGCGTTGACCCCGCGCCGGCACCGCCGCAGCGCCGCCGGGCTGGCCATCGGTGCGCTGACCGCGAGCCTGGTCCTGGCCGGCGGGGCGTTTGCGGCGACGCTGGGCCAGGCCGGGCCGGACGGCTTCCGCGCAGTGGTCAACTTCACCTGGCTCGAGACCGGCGCTCACGCGGTGCGGCTGGGCTGGGTGCTCGATCCGCTCGGCGCCGCCATGCTGGTGATGGTCAGCTTCGTGGGCCTGCTGATCTTCATCTACAGTGTCGGGTACATGGCTCACGACGACAACTTCACGCGGTTCTTTTGTTTCCTGTCGCTGTTCGCGGGTGCGATGCTGGGAGTGGTGATCGCGAACAGCCTGCTGCTGCTGTTCATCTGCTGGGAGCTGGTGGGGCTCGCCTCGTATCTGCTGATCGGATTCTGGTTTCAGAAACCGGAGGCCGCCGCCGCCGCGAAAAAGGCGTTCATCACCACGCGGGTGGGCGATCTGGGGTTGTTCGTCGGCATGATCTGGTTGTACTCGGCCGCCGACACATTGGTCTTTTACGAAAACGGCCAGGGTTGCTTGGAACAAGGCATGGTGACCCGGTTGGTCGCCACAACCGCTGTGGCAGGCATGACGCTGTCCACGGCGATCAGCCTGCTGGTCTTGCTGGGCGCGATGGGCAAATCCGGCCAGTTCCCGCTCCACGTCTGGCTCCCGGATGCCATGGAAGGCCCGACGCCGGTCAGCGCGCTGATCCACGCGGCGACCATGGTGGCGGCGGGGGTGTTCCTGGTGGCGCGAATGTTTCCGTTGTTTGCCGCCCAGCCGGACGGTGCCACAGGCGAATCGCCCGCGTTGCAAGCCGTGACCTGGTTGGGCGCGTTCACCGCCGTGTTCGCCGCGCTTATCGCCGTCGCGCAGACCGACATCAAACGCATCCTCGCCTACTCCACCGTGTCGCAGCTTGGCTACATGTTTCTGGGGTTGGGTACGGGCGGTGTGGCCGTGGGGATGTTCCACCTGCTGACCCATGCTTTTTTCAAGGCGTTGCTGTTCCTCGGCGCCGGCTCCGTGATCCACGGTTGCCACGAAGAACAGGACATCCGGCGGCTGGGTGGCTTGCGGCGGACCATGCCGGTCACCTTCGCCACCTACGCCGTGGGCATGATGGCGCTGGCGGGCGTGCCGTTGCTGTTTTCCGGCTTTTGGAGCAAGGACGAAATCCTGCATGCAGCCCAGGGCTGGAAACCCTCACCCTGGCCGTTTTATCTCGGCGTGTTGGGCGCGGGACTGACGGCGTTTTACATGACGCGGCAGATGATCTTTGTGTTCTTCGGCCCGAACCGCACCTGCGCCCGCACTCACGCGGCCGCCTTGACGCCACATGAAAGCCCGCCCGTCATGACCGTGCCACTGGCGTTCCTGGCCATTTGCGCCGTGGTGCTCGGGTTCTTCGGCACGCCGGCCTGGCCCTGGCTGCAAACCTACCTGGAAGCCCGGCCGGCTGATCTGACGGCGTTCGATGTGAGCCGGCTGTTCGCCGTTGGCGTGCTGGGATTGATGGTGCTGTCCACCGCGGTCGTGGCGGCCGGGCTGGCGCTGGGCTGGTGGCTTTACGGGCGCCGGCCGATCACCGATCCAGCCGCGACCGACGCGCTCGAGCTGGCGCAACCCGGCCTGTTCCGCCTGCTGCACGGGAAATTCCACGTGGATGAATTATACGAAGCCACGGTCGTCCGCTGGCACGCCGCCTGGGCCACGCTTGGCGAGCTGCTGGACCGGTGGCTGTGGGGCGGCGTTGTGCTGCTCGTTCACGGCCTGGCGCTGGGTCTGGCTTGGACCAGCCGGCTGCTTGACGAATACGTGGTGAACGGCGGCTTCGACACTGCCTGCCGGCGACTGGTTCGAGGCGGCCGGCACATGGCGGGTCTGGCCACCGGCAAGCCACAGAGTTATCTGCGCGGGCTGGCCGCCGCCACGGCCGCACTGGCGCTGCTCTTGCTCTGGGGAGGTTGCCGATGACAAAGCTTCCGCTGCTCAGCTTGCTGACGCTTATCCCGCTGCTGGGCGGCGTGGTGGTGGTGAGCGTGGGCGAGCGCCGCGCCGCCATCGCGCGGCGTCTGGCCCTGGCCGTGGCGGGAATCACCTTGTTGCTGGCGGCGACCCTGGCGGCACGGTTTGAGCCGGGCTCCGGCGAACTGCAATTTGTCGAAAAGGTCCGGTGGATTCCCGCGCTGGCGGTGGATTACCACCTGGGCGTGGATGGCCTTGGCCTGTTGTTGATCCTCCTGACCACGCTGTTGGTGCCCTTTGCGATGCTGGCGCCGGGCGGGCCGCCACACCGTGCCCCGCTTTACCGGGCTTTGATGCTCTTCCTCGAGGCGGGGCTGCTCGGCACCTTCACCGCGCTGAACTTCTTTCACTGGTTCCTGTTCTGGGAGCTGAGCCTGATCCCGGCTTTCTTCCTGATTCGGCTTTGGGGCGGCACGGCCGGTGCATCCGCCGCCACACAGTTCTTCATCTATACCCTGGCCGGCAGCGTCACGATGCTGCTCGCCTTCCTGGCGATCTTTCTCGCGGTCGGGAAATTCGACTTTCTTGAGCTGGCCGAACTGGGCCGCGCGGACCGCCTGACCGCGCACTTCAACGTCAACTTCGGCTGGTATGCGCTGCCGGCCGAGACGTTGACACGGCTGGCCTTTGCCGGGGTCTTTCTGGGTCTGGCGGTGAAGGTGCCGGTCATGCCGTTCCACACCTGGCTGCCCGCGACCTACGCCGAGGCGCCGACCGGCGTGACGATGCTGCTCACCGGGGCGATGTCGAAGATGGGGGTGTACGGCTTTCTGCGCATCCTGGTGCCGATCTTTCCCGAACAGATCCGTGCGCTACAGGCGCCACTGCTGGGGCTGGTAGTGTTCACAATCCTGTTTTCGGCCGCCACCGCTTTCGCCCAACGCGACCTCAAGCGGATGCTGGCCTACTCGTCCATCAACCACCTCGGCTACTGCCTGCTGGGGCTGCTCGCGGCGGCCTCCTTCGCCGCGCCCGAGGCCCGTCCGACCACCGAGCAGGCCGCCGCGCTCAACGGCGTGCTGCTGCAAATGCTCAACCACGGCCTCACTGCGGCGACACTGTTCGCTTGCGTGGGCTGGCTGGAGCAACGCAGCGGCGGACGGCGCGACCTATACGACTTCGGCGGGTTGCGGCGCGCGACGCCGGTCTTCGCCGGCCTGATGGGCATCGCGCTGTTCTCCTCCCTGGGCCTGCCGGGCTTGAACGGCTTCGTGGGCGAATTCCTGATCTTCAAGGGCACGTTTGCGCTGGCGCCGTGGGCCGCCGCGGCAGCCGTGCCCGGGCTGCTGTTAACGGCGGTTTTTTTGCTCACGTTGATGCAGCGAGTCTTTCACGGTCCGCTCGAACCGCGCTGGACCGCCCTGCCTGATCTGACCTGGCGCGAACGCCTGGCGCTGGCGCCGGCGGTGGCGCTCATGTTCGCGCTGGGCCTCTGGCCGCAACTCGTCCTGACCTTCACCAACGCCACGGTGGTGAGCCTCGCGGAAGCCTGGAGGACCTTCTGACCATGCTGCCCTGGACGATCTACCTCAGCTTTGCGGGGGCGCTGGCGGTGCTGCTGGTACCGCAGCGGCGGGCGGGCGCCGCGCGACACGTGGCCCTGGTGTTCGCGCTGGCCGGGGCGGCCTGCGGGTTCAGCGGCATCTTTGCCTACCGGCCTGGACAAGACCTGCTGGTCCTGACCCGCGTGCCCTGGGTGCCGGCGCTGGGCCTCGAGTACCTGCTGGCCGTGGACGGTCTCAACCTGCCGCTGGTTTGGTTAACCGGCCTCGCCGCCGTGGCGGGCGTGTTGTTTTCCTGGAATGTCACTGACCGACCGCGCGAGTTTTTCGCGCTGTACTTGACCTTGATCGGCGGGGTGTACGGCGTGTTTCTGAGCTTCGATCTGTTTCTGCTCTTTTTCTTCTACGAGGTGGCGATCATCCCGAAGTACTTCCTGATTGCCATCTGGGGCTCGACCCGCCGCGAGTACGGTGCGATGAAGCTGGCCCTGTACTCGTTTCTCGGCAGCGCGCTGGTGTTCCTCGGCATCCTGGCCGTGTATGCGGCGGTGGCGCAAATGACCGGTACCCCGAACCTCGATCTGGCCGCGCTGGCCCGGCTCGATTATCCGGCCGGCTTTCAACGCTGGGTGTTCCCACTGCTCTTCGTCGGTTTCGCCGTGCTCGCCGGTCTGTGGCCGCTGCACACCTGGGCGCCCACCGGCCACGTGGCGGCGCCAACGGCGGCTTCGATGCTGCTGGCCGGCGTGGTGATGAAGCTGGGCTCGTACGGTGCGCTGCGCGCGGCGGTGGCGCTGTTCCCCGCCGGCCTGGCCGCCTGGCAGACCCCCGTGGCGGCCCTGGCGGTGACGGGCATCGTCTATGGCGCGCTGGTCGCGCTGGTGCAGAAGGACTTCAAGTTCGTGGTGGGCTATTCGAGCGTCAGCCACATGGGCTTTGTGCTGCTGGGGCTTGTCGCCATAAACGAGCTCGGCCTGAGCGGCGCGGTGCTGCAAATGTTCTCGCACGGCGTCATTGCGGGCCTGCTGTTCGGCGTGGTGGGGCGGATGGTCTATGACCGCGCGCACACGCGCGAACTGGACGAACTGGCCGGGCTGCGGCTCGGGCGGCGGCTGCCGTTCGCCGCGGCCACCTTCGTGCTGGCCGGCATGGCCTCGATGGGCCTGCCGGGCTTCAGCGGGTTTGTGGCCGAACTTTCGGTGCTGCTCGGCGCTTGGGAGGCCTGGCCCACCGCAGCCGTGATCACCGGGGCGGGCATCGTGGTAGGCGCCGCCTACGTGCTGCGCGCGGTGCAACAAGCCTTCTTCGCGGTGCCGGTGGAAGCTGCGAACCCGGACCCGGACGGCCCACTGCTGGAGCCCATTTCCCTGCCGGAACGTGTCGGCGCCCTGCTCCTGTTGGCAGCCACGCTGGTCGTTGGGTTGTTCCCAGGGGTGTTACTGGACTACATCCTGCCCAGCGCCGGGGCGCTGCTGGAAACGCTCCGGCGGGTAGGCATTTCATGAATGCGGTGAGTTACCTGCACCTGCTCAAACTCGCCGGACCGGAAACGCTCGTGGTGCTGGCGGCGCTGGTGGCATTGCTGGCGGACCTCACCGTGATGCGCGGCCAGCCGGGACGGTTCCGTCGCCGGATCGCGGCGCTGATTTCGGGCGTGGGCTGCGGGGCTGCGGGGCTGTATCTGGCGCAGGTGAGCGTTCACGGCACGACTTTCGGCGGGATGTTCACCGTGGACCCGCTGACCCAGTTCGTGAAGCTGATGCTGGTGGCGTTGACGCTCTTGACCGTGGTCCTGTCGCTCGAGGCGGATTACACCGACCACGTGGGCGAGCACTTTGCGCTGCTGCTGCTGGCCACGAGCGGGATGATGTTCATGGCCAGCGCGGCAGACTTGCTGATGGTGTTCCTGGCGCTCGAACTGAGCAGCCTCTCGTTGTACTCGCTGGCGGCGCTGAACAAGGCCAGCGAGCGCTCGGCGGAGGGCGCGTTGAAGTACTTTCTGTTCGGCGCACTGGCGGCGGCGTTCACGCTCTTCGGCTTCAGTTTCCTTTACGGCCTCACCGGCGCGACCCACCTGGCTGAAGTCGCCGCCGGGCTGCGCGGCCGGGGCTTCGACCCGTTGCTGGCCGTGGCGGTGGTGCTGACACTGGTGGGCTTCGGCTTCAAGGTGGCTGCCGTGCCGTTCCATCTCTGGGCACCGGACGCCTATCAAGGCGCCCCCACGCCGGCGGCGGCGTTGATCGCCTCCGGCTCGAAGCTGGCTGGCTTTTTTCTGCTCGGCCGCTTTGTGGTGCTTACCCTGCCCGAAACCACAGGCCAGGCGGCCTGGAAGAATTTCACGGCGGGCTGGGTGCCGGCGGTGGCCGTGCTGGCGCTGGCCTCGATGATCGTGGGCAATCTGGCCGCGCTGGCGCAACGCAATCTGAAGCGCCTGCTGGCGTACTCGGCGATCGCACACGCCGGCTATTTGCTGCTGGCCGTGCTGGCGCTGGCCGGGGCCGCCAGCCGGTCCGACGCCTTCGCGGCACTGGTGTACTACGCCGGCACGTACGCCCTGGGGAGCCTGGGCGCGTTTGCGGCGGCGGGATTCCTGGAGCGTACCCGCGGTGACGCGGCGATTGCCGGGCTGGCCGGGACCGGCCGGGCGGCGCCGGTGATCGCCGCCGGGTTGCTGGTGTTCATGTTTTCGCTGGCGGGGCTGCCGCCGCTGGCCGGGTTCCCCGCGAAGTTCTACGTCTTCGCTGCCGCGCTGAACGCGGGCCCCGCGCCCGCCGCGCCGTTCTGGCTGGTGGCCACCGGTCTGGCGCTGAGTCCGGTGGCGCTTTACTATTATTTGCTGGTGCTCAAGCAGACGTATGTGGTGGCAGCGCCGTCGGATGCGCCCTCCGGCTGTTCGACCTGGTCGGAGACGCTGGTGGTGACGGTGGCAGCCGGAGGCGTACTGGGGCTGGGATTGTTCCCACAGTTGCTGCTGGGACCGCTCGTGCGGGCAATTCAGAGCGCCGGGCTGTAAGCGGAATCAACGGCTTCACCTAGCCCCGGAGTGTTCGCGGGACCAGCCGCTGTCCGCGCGAACCCTTGGGTTGCCCCGACCGCGCTCCAAGCCGCCGCTGTGGACGCACGCCACCCAACGGCCGGCCAGCCTACTGGCGCACCTACTTGGACGCCTTGTCGTTCGCGTTCGGAAGCACCACCTCGTATTCCTTCCGCAATTTCTCGGCGTAGGCGGGCAGGTTCTTCTCGACCATCTGCGCGAGCAGCATTTCGCGGATGTCCCTCTCGACCGCCTCGAAGGGCATCTTCTGGGCCGGCAGACGCTCGCGCACCCGGGCAATATAAATTCCGAAGCGGGTGATGATGGGGTCGCTGATCTGGCCGATCGGAAGCGCGAAGAGAGCCTCCAACAACTCCGGCGCCATGCCGGTGTTGGCCGTGGCCACGTACTGACCGCCTGTGCGGCTCACGTCCGGGTCTTCGGAAACCTCGCGGGCAATCTTGCTAAAGTCTTCGCCGGCTTTGAGGCGGGCGATGGTGTTGGTGGCGAGGGCGAACTTGGCCTTCTCGGCTTCCGGCGCCAGCCGGGCGCGACTGGCCGGCTCGATCGTGTACAGCAGGATGAGGTCCGCCTTGACCTGCTCGGGCCGTTGCAGGCGGTTGAGGTTCGAGCGTTTCATCAGCGCCAGCCGATTGGTGCCGTCGCGGTAAAACACGGTGTCCTGGTTGCCGGCGGCTTCGAGGCGGGCCACGGTGGTGGCCAGCTCGCGGGTGTTCACGTCTTCGCCCTGCTCGTAAAATTCCCGCAGCTCCGCCTCCGACACGGCAAACTGCGACTTGAGTTCGCGCTCGATGACCTTCTCGACGATGGCCTGCTCGAGCGCGCGCGCCTCGAAGACTTCGGGCTTCAACCCGGTGGCAATGAGCTGGCGGCGGTACGAGTCTTCCGAGGGCGCCTTGCTCTTGGTGTCGGCAATGAATTTCTCGGCCAGCTCGCGCGCCCGGGCTTTGTCGTCGTCCGTAGCTCGCTGGAGCAGGATCCGCGTGAGGATCATGCGGTCGAGCATCCGGGCGCGCAGGGTCGGCTCGTCGCCGCGCGGGATGGTCTGGCCCTGGGTGGCCAGCGTGCCCTTGAGGGCGCACAGGGTGTCGTCCAGCTCGGCCTGGCGGATTTCGAAGCCCTTGCCTCTGGCCAGGACGGGATTGTCAAACAACTCGACTGCCGCGGCGGCCCGACCGGTGGCGGACAACTCCAGTGAACAGACGGCGGCGCACCAGCCGGCCACGGCCGCGAGCCGGCAAACAAACGAGGGATGCATCAAATCAGAGCGTGACGACGTGGAGGTTGGCGATGTCGGGGTCCTGCCGCAATTCATCCAGGACGGCCGGGGGCGGCACGCTGTCGAGATTGAACACGGTGAACGCCTGCCCGCCGGCAACGTCGCGGCTCAGGCTCATGCTGGCGATGTTCACGTTGTGCCGGCCGAGCAAGGTGCCCAGGTGGCCGACCATGCCCGGCCGGTCCTTGTTGTTGAGCATGAACACGACGCCGGACGGAACAATCTCCGTGGGCATGCTGAAGACGCGCACGATGCGCGGGTTGTCGGGCGAGCCGAAGAAGGTGCCGCCGGCCGAGACCAGCTTGCGGCCGCCGCCGAACACCTGTACGTGGAGCCACTCGTTGAAGGTCACGGGCTCGTCCGAGCGCTTTTCCTCGACGGTCAGCCCGAGCGAGGCGGCGATGCTGCGCACGTTGATGTTGTTCAGATTGTCCAGCGCCGAGCGTTGCAGGAAGCCCTGCAGCACCGCGCGGGTGACCGGATCGGTGTTGGGCAACTCGCGCGCCTTGCCGCCGAAAGTGATGAACAACCGGTCCACCTGGTCGGGGGCCAACTGGCCGAGCAGCCGGCCGAGTTTTTCGCCCAGCACCAGGTAGGGTTTGACCTGCTCGTAGGTCCGGGCGTCCAGATGTGGCAGGTTTACCGCGTTGCGCACCTCGCCGGTGAGAAGGTAGTTGGTGATGACCTCGGCCACCTCAATGCCGCATTTTTCCTGCGCCTCCACCGTACTGGCGCCCAGATGCGGGGTGAGGATCAGGCCGGGATGGCGCCGGAACGGATGATCCGCCGGCAGCGGTTCGGTGTTGAACACGTCCAGCGCGGCGGCGCTCACCTTGCCGGAGTCGAGCGCGGCCAGCAGGTCGGCCTCCACGATGATCTCGCCCCGGGCACAGTTCACCAGGCGTACGCCGGGCTTCATCTTGGCAAAGGCCGCGGCGTTCAACATCCCGCGCGTCAGCTCCGTGGCTGGTATGTGGATCGTGATGAAATCCGCTTCGCGGTAGATCACGTCCACGTCGCTCACCAACTCGACGCCCAATCCGCGGGCGCGGGCGTCGGTCAGGAATGGATCGTACCCCAGCACACGCATGCCGAAGGCGATGGCCCGACGGGCCACCTCGCCGCCGATGCGCCCCATGCCCAACACGCCGAGAGTCTTGCCGGCCAGTTCGACGCCTTGAAAGGCCTTCCGGTCCCATTTGCCGGCCACCATGGTGCCGTGGGCTTGCGGCACCTTGCGCGCCAGATTGAGCAGCATGGCGAAGGTCAGCTCGGCGGTGGTGATGGTGTTGCCGCCGGGCGTGTTCATGACCACGACGCCGCGTTGGGTGGCGGCCTCGACATCCACGTTGTCCACACCCACTCCGGCGCGGCCCACCACGCGCAACTGCGGTGCGGACTCCAACACCTCGCGGGTAATCCGGGTCTCCGAGCGCACCACCAGGGCCACGGCGTCCGCCACCACTGACGTCAGTTCGGCCCCGGACAGCCTCTTTTCCAGCACGTGGACCTCGAATTCAGGGCGTTGCTGCAAGAGCGCGATGCCCCTGGGCGACACGGGGTCGCACACGACGATTTTCATGGTGGCCATACGAAATTTTCTGTGGCTGGCTGGGGAGTTTAGGGAAACCTCAGTGGCAGGTCAAACCCACCCGCACCCGCCCGGACATCCGGGCTACGACGCTCACTGACACGCGGGACAGAACCCGAAAAATTCCAGCCGGTGACTCACCCGGGCAAAACCGCTGTGCGCCGCGACGCGCCGCTCGACTTCGGCCAGGTCGCATTCTTCCAGCTCGATCACCTTCGCGCAGCGGCGGCACACCAGGTGATGGTGGTGGTCCTGCCCGTCGGGCGGCCGCAGTTCGTAGCGCGCCACACCGTCGCCGAGGTCGAACCGCTGCACCAGCTCCAGCTTTTCGAACAAGTGCAGCACGCGGTAAACCGTCACCAGATTGCATTCGGAATCCGTCAGCGAGGCATGAATTTCCTTGCTGCTCAGCGGGTGCTCCGCCGCGCGCAAGCGCGCCAGCACGGCCCGCCGCGGTCCAGTCAGCCGCCGGGTTGCTTGGCGCAGTCGCTCCGAAAATTCCGCCAGCGGCTGCCGTTTGCCCTGCCCGGGCGATTGGTGAGAACGCGGCCTCACAATCCGGAATCAGCAACCACGCGGCGCTTCGGAGATCTCGTCCATGTCTCTGGATGGCAAGCCTGCTTCGCTGAGCGTGTGTTGCCTCACACGGCCGTCCACAGACCGGGGTGGACGAAAAGGCACGTCTGAGCGTCGGTTGGGGCGATTGATTAACCAACACGAAAGCCGTGAGTGGCTTTCTGATTCAGTAAATCCCGCCGCCGTCAGCGCCGCGCTACTTCATCAGCAGCATCTGGCGCGCGCGCTTCACCGCTCGCGTCATGCGCCGCTGGTAATGCGCCGGCAGGCCGGTGTATTTGCGCGGGAGAATCCGGCCAGCGTCGGTTACAAACTGCTTGAGCAGGGTCACGTTTTTGTAGTCCAGGGATTCGAGGGTGAAGTCCACCTTCGGCTTGGGGCGTTGGGTGCGGACTTCGCCAGGGCTACGGCGCCGGTTCTCCGATCTTTCCAGGTTGGTCTTGCGTGGCATGGGGGCTTACTTGATCTCGCGATGGAGCGTGTGTCGCCGGAGGAAGCGGTTATACTTCATCAATTCCACCTTCTCGGTCTGTAGCTTCTTATTCCGGGTGGTCTGGTAGCGCGAGGGCGGCTTGCCCTCCTTGCGCGCTTCCGTGCATTCAATGGTGACTATCTCGCGGGGCATAAAAAGGCTACTCCTTTTCCTTGGCGGGTTTCTCCTCTTCCTCGGCCTCCTCGTCCACCTCGGGCGGGGCGATGGCGTCCACCATGCCCAGGCTGCCGAGCTTGCGCTGGCGCAGGGCGCCCTCGCGCTCCAGTTGTGCCTGCGCCTCGACGGTGAAGCGGGTCCAGGGAATGGCCTCCAGGCGGGCCTTGGGAATCGGCTTGTGAGTCAGTTCGCAGATGCCGTAGGTCCCCTTCTGGATGCGCTTCAGCGCCTCATCAATTTCGTAAATCGCGTCCTGATCGGACGACAGCAGGCTGAGCGCAAAATCCCGGTCAAAATTGTCGGTGCCCGAGTCGGCCATGTGGAGGCTGTAGCCGTCCATCTCCTCGGCGGATTCCTTGGCCAGGCCGCTCATCTGGCGGAGGAGGCGTTCGCGCAAATCCACCAGATGGTCGTAGAACTTCTGCCACTCCGGTCTCACGCTACCACGACTGTCCGGGACCTTCGCGGAAGGCGAAGCGGTCCCGCCCAAAATGGCCGCGGCGGTGGCCGCGCGGATGGTTTTATGGCGGGCCGCGGCGGGTGCCGCGGTTTTGGTTGCACCTGATTTCTTATGTGTCACGACCCTAAAGTTTGATGTTGCAAATGACCCTGCCGGACAGACCACCTGTCTCGGCGCGGGCCGCGCAACGTAGCAAAGAACCCGCAAACTGCCAGAAAAATTTCCCGGTCCCGTCGCTTCCAGGGCGCATCGCACTTTTGCACCCGCCGCCAAGCGCGGAGGTGCCCGGTGAAACGGCTGCACTCCGGTCGGTGCGTCAACCATCCCAGCCGCCCGGAACATTTGGAAATCCAGCGCAGAAACCTTGCCGGCCCATGGCTGCAGGCACAACGCCCGGCTCTCCGGCCGGCAGGAAACCCGCCGCTACCATGGGCGCCGGCGCCGCGGCTCGGGTTTCGTCTCCGCCGCGCGAGGCTCCGCCACTTGCCTCTGGGTGAACCCGCCACTACCCTGCCGGACCAGAAATACACCATGCGCACCGCCCTCCTTTCCATGCTGGTCGCCCTGCTGGCTAGCGGCCCGTTGACTTTCCCGCCCGTCACGGTAACTGCCGCATTGCCGCCCACCGAGTTGAAAGACCTGGCCCCGCCGCCGAATTTCTTTCCGGGCGCGACCTACGACCCCGCCATCCCGGCACCCGAAACCCTGCTGGGCTTCAAAATCGGCCAGCGGGCCGCCTCAGCCGCGGAAATCCAGCGTTGCCTGCAAGCCTGGACCAGCGCCGCCCCAGACCGCACCCGCCTTGTCGAGTACGCCCGTAGCCACGAAGGCCGGCCGCTCCATTACGTGGTCGTCACCGCTCCGTCTAATCTCAATCGCCTGGACAACCTCCAACAAGACCTCGCCCGGTTCGCGGATCCCCGGCAAACCACCGACGCCGAGGCGGCGAAACTGTTGGAGACCCTGCCCGCTGTGGCCTGGCTGGCTTACACGATCCATGGCGATGAAACGGAGGGCTCCGACGCCGCGCTGGCGGTGCTGTACCACCTCATCGCTTCAGCCGATGCAGACATGGCGAAACTGCGCGAGAACCTGGTGGTCATCGTGGACCCGTTGATGAATCCGGACGGCCGGGAACGCTTCGTGAAGATGATCGCCGAGCACCGCGGCGCACTGCCCAACGTGGACGACCAATCGCTGGTCCACGATGGCTACTGGCCCTACGGCCGTGGCAACCATTACCTCTTCGATCTGAATCGCGACTGGCTCTGGGCCGTGCATCCCGAGACGCGCGGCCGGCTGCGTGAAGTGGCCGGTTGGAATCCGGTGCTGTTTGTGGATGCGCACGGCATGGGCTCGCAGGACACGCATCTGTTCTCGCCGCCGCGCGAGCCGATCAATCCCCACATCCCGGCGACCCGCGCAGCCTGGAGCGAGCGTTTTGCGCGCGACCAGGCAGCCGCCTTTGACCTGCACGGCCTGGTGTACTACAGCGGTGAATGGCACGAGGAATGGTACCCGGGCTACTCGGACGCCTACGCCTCGTACCGGGGTGCGGTGGGCATCCTGTACGAGCAGGCACGCATTGCCGAGGACGGCGTCCGCCGACCCGAAGGCCGCATTCTCAGCTACGGCGAGTCCGTGCAACACCACGTCATCGGCTCGCTGGCGAACTTGCGCACCGCCCAAAAGAACGCCCGCGAGCTCCTGCAATCCTTGCGCGACAACCGCAAGCTGGCGCTCGACCCGGCCGGGCCCTACGGCCACCGCACCTTCGCGGTGCTGCCCACCGCCAACGCCTCGCGGTTCCGCGACTTCACGGACCTGGCGCGCCTGCACGGCTTCGAGGTCTTCCAGACCGGCAGCGATTTCACCGTGGCCACGGCGACAAACCAGCTCGGCCAGGTTGTGACCGCCACCAACCTGCCGGCGGGCACACTGCTCATACCGAACCGCCAGCCACTCGGACATCTGCTGGCGGCGGCGCTGGAGTTCGATCCGCGCCTTTCCGCCCGGGCCCTGGACGAGGAGCGCCGTGAACTGCTGCGCCAGGGCCGTTCGCGCCTGTACGACACGACTGCGTGGAATCTGACGATGTTCTTCGGACTCGAGGCGCTGATGTTGCCCGGCGATCTGCCTCCGGGCGCGCAACCCTACGAACCGACGCCCGCTACCGGCGGCCTGACCCGGACCACCGGCCCGGTGGTGGCCTACGTCTTCGATGGCGCGGACGACCTGAGCGTGGCGGCGGCGGCGCGGCTGATGGAACGCGGCGTGCAGGTGCGCACAGCGGAAAAGGACTTCGAGTTTGACGGGCGACGCTTCGCCCGCGGTTCGGCGGTTGTCACGGTTCTGGACAACCGCACCTACCGTGACGACCTGGCCGCGGCAGTGGACCAGACCGCGCGCGAACTGGGTGTCCGCGCCGCGCCGGTGGCCAGCGGCTTCGGGCCGGGCGAACTGGCCGACCTCGGCGGCCGGCACTTCCAACGGCTCGAGCCGCCGCGCGTGGCGCTGTTGGGCCGCGGACGGTTTGACTTCACCGATTACGGCTCGATCTGGCACACGCTGGACCATCGCCTCGCCATCCGGCATTCCCATCTTGAAGACGGCGCGTCGGCGGACCTGGGTCGGTACAACGTGCTCATCGTGCCCAACGCGTGGAGTGGCTCGAACCAGCTCTCACTCGAAGCCGTCAAGGAGTGGGTGCGCGCCGGCGGCACGCTCATCGCCATCGGCAGTTCGGTGAGTCGTTTCACCGCCGACGCCGCCGGCCTGAGCAGGGTGCGGCCGCTGCCGGACGTGCTCGGCCGGCTGGCGGATTACGAACTCACCGTGCTGCGCGAATGGCTGGGCCGCGGCTCCAACACCGTGCCCGCCGAAGTGCTCTGGGCGCACCAGCCCACCAACAAGCTCAGCTACCCGTGGCAGATCGTGGAGGGCACGCATCCGGACGAAAAGGAACTGAAACGCCGCGACGCCTGGCAGGCGCTGTTCATGCCGCAAGGCGCTCTGCTCGCCGGCCGGGTGGACACAAACAGTTGGCTCACTTTCGGCTGCACCGAGCCGCTGCCGGTTCTCGCCGACCGCCGCAGCGTGCTCATGGCGGCGGATGGCGTCGAAGCGCCGATCCGCTACGGATATCTGACCCGGGCTCCCCACCCTGCCGAATCGGCAGCGAAGGACGCGGCCGCGACCGACGCGAAAACTGAAGATACAAAAAAAGGCGAGGAGAAAAAACAGCAGCCCGAGCCACCGCGCATCGGGTGGGCCGCATTGCCTCCCGGCACGGAACTGCACCTGCGCCAAAGCGGCCTGCTCTGGCCCGAGGCCACCCACCGGATCGCGAACACCGCTTACGTCACCCGCGAAAGCTTTGGCCGGGGGCAGATCATCCTGTTCGCCACCCCGCCCACCTTCCGGGCAGCCACGCGCGGCCCCATGCGGGTGTTTCTCAATGCGGTGGTTTACGGCCCCGGCCTGGGCGCCAGTCATTCTTTCATGCCATGAACCTGGCTCCCGCCGTCTTGGCACTCCTGGTTCTGGGCCGGGCCAGTGGCACCGCATCCGCGCCGGCTTCCGCAGCTTCCCCGCCCGCGCCCGCTGCCCGGTTGATCGCGTCACCGGAGCCTGGCTGGCCACAATGGCGCGGCCCGCGTCGGGACGGCATCTGCGACGAAACTGGTCTGCTGCCGCAATGGCCGCCGAACGGACCGCCCCGCCTCTGGCAAACCGGCAACCTTGGGCGGGGTTACTCGGCTCCGATCATTGCCGGCGGCCGGATCTACCTTACCGGCGATGTCGGCGACGAGTTGCACATCTTCGCCCTGGATTTGGAAGGGCGACGCGTCTGGCAGGCGAAAAACGGCCGTGCCTGGCGCACGCCGTATCCCGGCGCCCGGGCCAGTTGCACGTATCGGGACGGCCGGCTTTATCACCTGAACGCCCACGGTCGTGTGATCTGCCTGGACGCCGCGAGCGGCCGGGAATTGTGGGCCGTCGAGTTGTTCGAGCGTTTCGGTGGGCGGAACATCACCTGGGCACTCAGCGAAAACCTGCTGGTGGACGGCGGCCGCGTCTTCGTGACCGCTGGCGGCTCGCAGGCACTCATGGTCGCGTTGGATGTTCGCACGGGCGAAACGGCCTGGCAGTCCGCGCCGCTGCGGCTCGGCGCGTCCAACCCGCCCCGGCACGAGCGCGTGGCCGACTCCTCCGGCGAGGTGGACAGCGCGAGCTACGCCTCGCCGATCCTGCTGGAGCGCGCCGGACGGCGGATGCTCGTGAATTGCTCGCTGCGGCACGTTTTCGGTGTGGACGCGGACACCGGTGCGGTGTTGTGGTCGCGGCCACTGCGCACGCGGTTTTCCGTCATCGCCATGACGCCGGTGCTGGTTGGCGACGGCGTGTTCGTGACCGCGCCCGACACTGATGACGGCGGCTACTTCCAGTTCCACGAGGATGGGGGCGAACCGTACGCCGAACGCGTCTGGAGCAGCCGGCCGGACACCTGCCACGGGGGAGTCGTGCATGTGAACGGCGCGCTCTATGGCTCCTGGTATCGCCGCGACAAGGGCTGGTTTTGCGCGGACGCCCAGACGGGCGAGATACGCTACCAGACCGGCGAACTGGCGATGGGCTCGGTGTTGTACGCCGACGGCCGGCTATACTGTCTGAGCCAGGAAGGCGAGATGGCCTTGCTGGAGCCGACCTCCGAAGGCTTCAAGTTCCACGGTCGCTTCCGTCTCGCGCCGGAACGCACCAGCGACGCCTGGGCGCATCCGGTGATTCACCACCGCCGCCTGTACCTGCGCTTCCACGAGACTTTGCATTGCTTCGACCTCCGGGCCGGGTGAGCGAGTGCCGGCTGCGGCGCATCCCGCTTCGCTTCAGTGGGATCGGCAACGAGGTGACGACCGGGAAGACCGCCGCGAAACCTTTCGGTGCCGAAACTCTCAGCACAGGGGAAAGGCCAAGACGCGCCCGAGCGTGTGGCCGCCGCGACTCCGGGCTGGACTTTCGCGTGCGCGACCGAAATCGTACCCACGGTTCCCTGCCCGCCGAGCCCGGCCGCCCCACGGCTCGAACGGGCCGGCGCTAACCGCAATTCAAATTGAATCGCCGCACATGAAAACCCCGTTCAGCCGCCGCCGCTTTCTATCTGCCTCCGCCGTTGTCGCGGGCCATTTTCTGATTCTTCGCCACAAACGTCTCGCGTTGGCCGCTGCCGCCAACGACAAGCTTCGCGTGGCTGCCATCGGCGCCGCGGGCCAGGGCCGGAGCAACGTGGACAACGTGGCCGCGCTCGGGGAAACCATTGTGGCCCTGTGCGACGTGGACCACGCCCATGCCGCGGACACGTTCAAGAAGTACCCGCAGGCCCGGGTCTTCAAGGATTTCCGCCGCATGTTCGACGCGATGGACAAGGAGATTGACGCCGTGATCGTGTCCACACCGGACCACACCCATGCCGTGGCGGCTGTTGCCGCAATGGAGCGCGGCAAGCACGTCTATTGCGAAAAGCCGCTCACCCGCACCGTGCGCGAAGCCCGCGCCCTGCGCGAGGCCGCCGAACGCCACGGCGTGGTCACGCAAATGGGCAATCAAGGCTCCGCCGCCGGTCCGTTGCGCCGGGCGGTGGAACTGGCCTGGGGCGGCGTGCTGGGAGAAATCCGCGAGGCACACGTCTGGTTCGACGGCGGCAACGGCCCGCTCGAACGCCCCAAGGACACGCCTCCCGTGCCCGAGACGCTGGACTGGGACCTGTGGCTCGGTCCGGCCGAATTTCGTCCGTACCACCCGTGCTACCTGCCGGGGGCCTGGCGCGGCTGGCGCGCCTTCGGCAGCGGCATCGTGGGCGACTTCGGCTGCCACACGGCCAATATCGCCTTCCGCGCGCTGCGGCTGGACCTGGTGTGGAAACGGGACGCCGTTGCCACGCCGGGCGGCCATCGCATCCGCGTGCAGACCTGGCCGTCCGAGGTCAACGCCGAGGGCTACCCCCGCACCTCGCGCACCGTCATCGAGTTCCCCGCCCGCGGCCCACTGCCGCCGGCGAAGCTCGTGTTTTACGCGAAGGAAAAGCCGCCCGCCGAACTGATGCTCGGCTGGCCGATCGGCGGTTGGGGCGACCTGCTGGTGGGCAGCAAAGGTTCGCTCTACTCCGAATGCCCGTGGAACACCCGTTACGTGCTGCTGCCCGAGGAGCGCTTCGAGGGCTTCACGGGCGGCCCGCCCGAGAGCCTTCCGCGCACCGACAACCACCACCGCGAATGGACCGAGGCGTGCAAGGGCCGCGGCCGCATCTTCTCGCCCTTCAGCCTGGGCGGCCCGCTGACCGAGTTGCTGCAACTGGCCAACCTCGCCGGCCTGGTCGAAGGCCCGATCGAGTACGACGCCCTCGAGGGCCGCGTGCTCAACCACCCCAAGGCCGACGCTCTGTTGCACCGCGAGTACCGGGCAGGGTGGAGAATCTGAGCCATGAACCTCCTTCGCTGTGCTGCGTTCGTGCTGCTCACCAGCCTGACCTGCCAGGCAGTAGGGAATTCGGTAACCAACCTGGTCCGCCGCGATTTCCGCGAGGTGGACACGCTCTTCGCCAACGCCGGCCAGGGCTGGATGAGCCAGGCCCGGCGGCCGCCCGAGCAGCCCCGCCTCCCGTACTCGGTGGCGTACCTCCGCTTCAACTGGGTGGACGTGGAGCCGGAGGAAGGCCGATACAACTGGGCGTTCATTGACGACGTGATCGCGGCCTGGAAACCCCGCGGCGCCACCGTGGCCCTGCGGGTGATGACCTGCAACGCCCACAGCGCTGGTTACTATACCTCCCCGAAGTGGCTCTTCGATGCAGGCTGCAAGGGCCACGAGTACCTGCGCGGTGGGGACGACCCCACCAGCGGCGGCCGGCGCATCCCGCGCATCGAGCCGGACTACGCCGACCCGATTTACTTGGCCAAACACGGCGCGTTTCTGGAGGCGCTGGGCGAGCGGTACGACGGGCACCCGGCCATCGAGTTCCTCGACATCGGCTCGTACGGCATCTGGGGCGAATGGCACACCCCCAACCCGGCGCCGGTCGAGGTTCGGAAACAGATCGTGGACCTGTACCTGACGGCGTTCCGCCGCACGCCGCTGGTGTTCATGTCCGATGACGCGGAAGTCCTGCCCTACGCGCTGAGCCGGGGCACCGGCTTCCGCCGCGACGGCGTGGGGTCGCCCTGGCACGAACAAAACTGGATCGGCTCGAAAAAATACGCCGGGGTGCCGGACATGGGCGAGGTCTGGAAGCGTGCCCTGGTGGTCTTCGAGTGGTTCGGCGATTACGACTACCTGCGTTCGCGGGGCTGGTCGTTTGACGCGGCGGTTGAGTTCATGCTCCGGAACCACGTCACGCTCATCAACGACAACATCGGCCGCGTGCCGCCGGAGGCGATGCCGCAGTTGGAACGGCTGGCCCGGCTGGCCGGGGCGCGCTTTGCCCTGCGGGCTGCTGAACATCCTGCAGTCACCCGCGCCGGCGCAGCTCTGTCATTGCACCTCACCTGGGCCAACGTGGGCGTGGGCCGGCTGCACCGCCCTTATCGGCTGATCGCGGCGCTGGCCAATGATCAGGGTGAACGCATCGTCGAGCAGGAATGCCCGGGGGATCCCCGGGACTGGCTGCCCGGCACCCACGAGGTCAACGCCACGCTGTCACTGCCCGCCAATTTGAAGCCTGGTGCCTACGCCGTGCAGGTTTCGCTCCGCGACCCTGCGAGACGCGGGCCGCCCTGGAAACTGACCATGGAAGCCCCGGAACAGGACGGTTGGTACGCCGTCAGCCGCGTGACCGTGGCGCCGGCTCGGTAGCCCGGACGCTGCGCCCAAGCCCTCGGAGCGGCAGCCATCCATCCTGGCTGAGGTAGAGGGCAGCTTCCAGCCACCCGGAAAAACGGCGCCGACGCAGCGGCGCCCCTACCTGGCTCGGTAGGACTGTGCTGCGCCAAAACCCAGTCGCCGGGCGGCCGCCCAGGGGTTGGTGGCGCTCACGACGTAGCTGTCGAGCTGGCGGTAGCCCTCGTTGATGCATTCGAAGACGCCGTTGGCCCGGAAGTCGGCGAGCAGGTCGGTCCAGACCTGTCGGCCCAGCGCCGGGTCGTGTTGGGCCAGCGCCCACATCATCCAGCCCGAGGCGGTGGCCCAGTACGCGCCGTTTTGGTAACGCTCCGGCGCCACCGGCGTGAGCAGGCGCTGCCAGTGCTCACCCTTCAACAGGTGCCGCACCTGGCCGTGAAACAGGAAGCGCTCGCGCTGGCGCACCAGAAAATCGAGCACCCGCGCGCGGCGCTCGCCCAGGGGAAAGTCGAGCCAGAGCGCAAAGGCGTTGCCCCAGATGTCGAGCTGCCGGCAGTCCTGGCTCGCCGCCAGAAACGCCCCGGCCGCTTCGTCCCAGAGCCGGGCAAGGTTGGTTTCGATCAGCCCGGCGCGCCGTTGGAGGTCCGCCGCCAGACCGGCGTCGCCGAGGCGTTCGGCCCACGGCGCCAGGCGCCGGCAGGCGGTCCAGTAAAGCAGCGACTCGAAGAACAGCTCGCCGGTCTTGCCCACGGTGTCGGTGAAGCCGTAGGGCGAATGCGGCCGGGCGGGGTCGTTGAAGACCAGCCCGGCCGGGCTGCGGGGAACGTAATCCAGCGCGCGCTGCAACGGCTCGGACCATTCCCGGAACAACGCCAGTTGCCGGGCCGGCGGCACTCGCGCCAGGTGTGCGTCCACCGCGATCACGAGAAACGCGGCGTTGTCCAGATTCGGCTCGCCCAGCGGGTGGTCTTCCGGACCGGCCACGTACACGGCCACACCGTCCGGCCGCACGCGGTCCGGCGCCGCGCCGTCGGCCCGAATGGCGCGGATGAGGTAGCGCAGCCCGGCCTCGACGTGCCCGGGCGGGAGGAGGTCGCCGGCATACTCGACCATGTAGGCTAAGTCGCGCGTCCACAGCGCGCGGTAGTTGCCCTTGCCGTCGGGGGTGTAGAGCACCGTGCCGTCGTGGGCGGTCACGCGACAGCCGGCGAGCAGTTCCGCCGTTTTGGCGGTGAGCCACGCCACGTCCGGGTCGGGGGGAGCTTCGGTCGCCGCGGCATCCGGCTTGGCCGCCCGCGCCGGAAGCCAGGGTTCGAGCCGTTCCCAGAAGCGCACGCCGTGGAAGACGTGGCCGCCAGGGTGCACGACCAACTCCACGTTCGTTTCCGCCGACCAGAGGCGCCAGGCGGGTTGCATTTCCGCGAACGCGGCGCGGGCGATGTCCACCGGGAAACCGCCGGGCGCGCGCTCCTGCTCGCCAATTTCCAGGATCAGCCCGCGCGGCGCGACGCAGGCAAAGATGTCGGCGAAATCGAAGCGGGCCTCGAGCCCGGGGAAGTTCCAGCACGGGCAATGGCCGTGCTTCATGTTTTCGACGGTGGTGAGCCAGCCGCTGCTGACCGTGAGTTTCGCCCGCTCGTCGAGCGCGGCCACGTACATGGCGGTTTCGCCGCCCAGCGAAAGGCCGGCCACGACGAGGCGGTCCGGGTCCACCTCGGGGCGGGTCGCCAGGTAATCGAGGCAGCGCAGGGTGTCCCAGGTCCGTTCGCCCATGAGTGACCAATTGGTGTGCTGGAGGGTGTGCTGACCGATGTCCGGCGCGATCACCACGCACCCGGACACGGCCAGCGCGCGGCCGTACCAGTACAAACTCTGGCCGCGCACCACCTGCTCGCCCGTGCCGCCGTGGCCGTGCAGGGCCAACACCGCCGGCACGCGGCCGGTCCGTCCTTGCGGAAGGGCCAGCCAGGCGTTGATGCGGCGGTCGGGCAGCGTGCGCAGCGAAAGCCGTTCGAGCACGACCCGGTCGGCGGTGTTGGTTTCGCGGTGCAATAATTCCGGCTCGGGCGGGACGGCTGCGGGCCGCGCGCCGCCCATCATCAGCTCGAACAGCCGGGCGCGGCTTTGCCCCTGCCAACGGGCGGCCTCGGCCGCAGTGCCGGCCTGGAAGCGCAGGGCGCGCGTCGGCTCGGCAGCCCTGCCGGAGAGCAGGCTGGCGGCGAGCAGGTACAGAGCAAGGCCGAGCGCGACCGCCGGCCAGGTGGAACCGCTGCGGGTAACTTTCCCGCCGGTGGGGCTGGCCGATTGCCTGCCTTGTTTTCCGCGAACGCACGGAAAACCGCACGCGAGGCGCGCGCGCTCCCCTGCCCGATGCGTCCGGCAGCGCGACGCGGCACGCGGCTCAGCCCAGGCTTTCCTTGAGGCGGCGGATGTGGCCGCGGCCCATGCCCTTGACCTCGCAACCCAGTTGGAGATAGCGGCGAATTTGGTCGTCATCGAGGATGCAGAAACAATCCACCACAGCGCACGGTTTGCCCACCGCCCGCACCACGTCGTCGGGCTTCAACTTCAGGTACGGCTCGTGCCGGACGGCAAAGACGACCGCGTCCACGCCCTTGAGGGCGGCGTTGAGGTCGCGCTGCACGCGGAGGTTCTTGAGTCCTTCCTGGCGGGTGAAGAACCGGGCCAGGCTGTAGCCGGAGGCGGGGTAGGTGTCTTGGGCCTCGAATTCCCACCAGTGCTCGACGTAGGGGTCGTGCACCTTCACGTCGGCGCCCATCTCGGCCAGTTTGCGGACCATGACTTCGGAGCCGCTGTAGCGGGTGTCGCCCACGTCCTCGCGGTAGGAGGCGCCACAGACCAGCACCTCGGCGGCGGCCAGCGGCTTGCCCATGTTGCGCAGGGCGTCGCGGACCAGTTGCGGGGCGTGCAGGGCGCGGGTGTCGTTCACGTCAATGGCCAGCGGCGTGAGGCGGAAGATGTCGTCCTCCCAGCCGAAGATGTGCTTGTAGGCCCACATGCCCAGGCCGCCGTCCTTGGGCAGGCAGTAGCCGCCGATGCCCGGGCCGGGGAACAGGATGTTCGAGTGCGTGGGTCGCACCTTGATGGCGTCAATGACCTTCTTGAGGTCCACGCCGTTGCGCTCGGCGAAGAGTGACCACTCGTCCATGAAGGCCAGGAGGGTGGCGCGGTAGGAGTTCTCGACGATCTTGGCCGTCTCGGACTCGATGGGCCGGTCCAGCACGGTGAGGGGATACTTCTCGGTGTTGAGCACCTCGGTGAGGAACTTCACCACGCGCTCGCGAGCGCGGTGGTTGATGCCGCTGCACACGCGCCAGAAGTCGCGGATCGAGGCGACGTAGTGGCGGCCGGGCATCACCCGCTCGTAGCTGTGGGCCAGGAGGGGGTCGCTGGCGATGCCGCGCCGTTCGAAGATTTTCTTCATGATCGGGTAGGCCACCTGCTCGGTGGTGCCGGGGGCGACGGTGGTTTCGATCAGGACCAACGCCTCAGCGGGGATGTGCTCGGCGATGGTGGCGAGCGAGGCCTCCAGCGCCGCCATGTCTGCCGCACCGGTGCGGACGTTGCCCAGCGACTCCTTGAGGTAATCGCACTGCACGTCCACCACGACCGCGTCGGCCAGCTTGAGCGCCTCCTCGGTGAAGGTGGCCACGAGGGTTTTCTGCTCCTTGACGCAGCGGCGGATGAGCCGGTCCACCTCGGGGTCCTCGGCCTTGATGGGCGATTCGCCGCGGCTGAGCAGCGGGATTTTCCAGAAGCTGCGTGGGCTGGGGCGCTGCATGCCGATGACGAACTTGCCCGGGCGGCCGGTTTGTTTGTCCCGGGAATCAGCCACCACGGCGGCCATGACCGCGCCCACGAAGCCCAGCCCCACCACCACCACGATCTCGCGGCCGGCCCTGCGGTGTTGGTCGGCCAGTTTTTTCAGGCGGGTGAACTCGCGGGCATAGTCCGCCGGGCCGGGAAGCGGGAAACGTTCGCCGGCGGGGCTGATGGAAACGGCGGAGGTCGTGTGGGTAGAAGCGCGGTTGCGGAGGTTGGGTTTTGACATACCGGGCCGGCTTATAGCTGCGGCCCCGGCACGGGGTCAAGCGGCGGGGTGGGTCGTATGCGCACAAAACCCGTGCCCGTTCAACATCACACCAGGGCAGCAATCCGATCTGCTACGGCGGTGCCGGGCGCCATCTTCCTGAAACAAGCCGCGCCCGCGCGCTTCCGCGCAATAACCCGCCCTTGACTTCCTGGACGACGTGATTATTGGTACATCGTCTAACCAAAGTGGATTTCGTGAAATGGTTATGGGTAACCGGGCTTCAGCCAACACTCCAAGGAAAGGCAGACTATGCAAACTCCCTCGATTCAACCGCCCGGTCGCTCCGGCCTGAAACAGGCATCGGCGATCCTGTTCGCGGTGGTCACGTTCTCGGCCACCGCAGCGGAGCACATCCCGCCGCCGCAAGATCTGTACGATGGAGGGGATTATTACACCCTGCGGGACCGCTCCCTGGTCTCGCTCTGGCGCTCGGCGCGCGAAATTGCCGTCCAGCGGTCCAAGGCGCTGCCGCCGGAAACGGTCTCCCGCAGCGCCAACGCCGAGCGGTTGGTGGCCTCCATGGAGGCCTGCGGGACGCCGACCACCCACCAGCTCGAGATTCTTTCTGTCAGTGACGCCGGCAAAGCGTTGAACGAGCTGGCGACTTTGGAGGGGGTCGTCTGGGCTTCACCGGTGCTGTCAGTACCCGGTTCGGGGAAGCGCGTTTTGTTGTGCAATGAAATCGCCCTCGAACTGACCAACGAGGCTGACAAGGAGGCGCTGTTCAAGGAACTGGCCGCCCGCGGTCTGACGGTCGTGGAAAAGCCAGGACCCGAGGCTCCTAGACTTTACCTTCTGAAACTGCCCCAGCGAAACGCGGAAGCCGCTCTCGCCGAGGCCAATGCGTTGGCCCAGATGCCGGGCGTCGCCTGGGCCGAACCGAACTTCCTGGTTCAAGTGGAGACCTACTACCAGCCCAACGACCCGTACTTTGCCCGCCAACAAAGCCTTTACAACACGGGCCAGAATGGAGCGCAGGCGGGCGCCGACGTGGATGCGCCGCAAGCCTGGGACATCCGCACCGGACACGAACGGCTGGTGATTGCGATCATTGACTCAGGGGTGGACACCGGCCACCCTGACCTGAATATTTTCCGCAATGATGGCGAATGGGGTGGCGGCCGGGACAACAACGGGGTGGACGACGACGGCAACGGTTACGTGGACGATCACCAAGGCTGGGATTTTTGGAGTTGGGACAACGATCCCAACCCGCTGACCACGGCTGGCGCGGCTCATGGAACGTCTTGTGCAGGGGTGGCGGGGGCTGTGGGTAACAACACCGCCGGCGTCGCTGGCGCCGCGCCCAATTGCAGGATCCTTCCGGTCAGAATCAGCACCGAAGACGACCAATTCACCAGTGCCTATTCGATCGGACTGGCCATACGGTACGCGGCACAATTTGCGGACGTGATCAGTTGTAGCTGGGGTGTCTGGCCACCAAGTTCCACGATAGATTCAGCGATTGATTTTGCAGTCAATTCAGGGCGATCTGGACGCGGTTGCCCGGTGTTTGTGGCGAGCGGTAACGACTCGGGTACGTGGGCACCACGGACACGGCTTGTTCAAGCCCAGGTTCCATCGGCTGGACTATATCGGTTCGGCTTCCGCTGCATCGCTACGGGCCAAGGTTGGTCACCGCAATTTGCCATTGATCAGGTCCGAGTTTTGGATCAACAGGGTTACAATCACCTTTGGCGGGATGACTTCGAGGTCTCCAACCCGGGGTGGACCGTGCTTCATCAAGGTGCCAACATCGTTGACTGGTGGCGTACCGACGAAACCGCCTGTCGTCGTCCTGGAAGCATTTGGTGTTTTCGCGCCCCGCCTTTAGGGAACATTCCAGCCGGAGAATGGGCCGAGTTGCGCAGCCCACCGGTAAGCTTGACGTATCGGCATATTCTCGCCTTCATGACGCGGGGCGTGGATACCTTCGCAGCCGGGTTCGAAATCCGGCTTTTGGACGCGAATGGCCAGTTCATTACTTTGCTAGGGCAGGGCATTGGCGGAGGTGCAGGTTATGGTCAGTGGATGGCCTACCCCGCACGCCACCCAAGCGCCATTGCGGTGGGTGCCTGTACTGATCTTGACTTGCGAGCGGACTACAGCAATTACGGGCCGGAGTTGTTCTGTGTCGCTCCGAGCAATGGGGGATGGAATGATGTCGTAACCACCGATACGCGGGGCACAAACGGGGCCAACAATGGTGTCTGGAACAACGATGGTGACTACCGGATGTCTTTCGGCGGCACTTCGGCAGCCACCCCGCTAACCGCAGGCATCGCCACCTTGGTGCTTTCGAAAAACGGCAACCTGACGTGGCAACAATTGAAGGATGTTCTGCGTCTGAGCTGTGACCAGATCGGCGGAGTCACCTATGACGGCAACGGTTGGCACCCCGAATACGGCTATGGACGGATCAATGCCCAAAGCGCGCTCATCAACACCCCGTCCGACACGACAGCCCCGACAGTCTCCTCCGTGGTTGTACGAACCAGCCGGGCGGTAGAAATCGCCTTCAGCGAGCCCATGGGCGATGGGGTGATCACCGCAGCCAATTACACCATTTCCGGGCCGGGCAAAGGCACGCTCCCCAGCCAGCCTTCCACGGTCAACTGGCTGGGCGGAAACAAGTTTCTTTTGGAGTGGTCCAGCGGCGAGATGCTGGCGGGAACCGGCAATGTCACGGTGACGGCAAACGCGTCTGTCAAAGACCTCGCCGGCAATTCCATGGGGACACCGAACTCGGGGAACGCCAACGGGATGCGGACGATCTATCTGATAAACTGTGGACCGCGCCCTGCTGAAGCCAGCTATCCCATCTACCCGTACGAGTCGGAGCGGGGGTGTTGGTCGGGCGTGGGCACGCTTTACGGGCAGTACACCGTCAACAACGTTGTCAGTGATGATGGCACACCTTGGGCGGTGTACGGAAACGAGCGTTGCGTCCTGTGCTCCACGACTTATCCGGGCGACATCATTTACACCCTGCCGGGCATTTCGGCGGGTGTGAACCATCGGGTGAGGCTCTATTTCCTGGCCAACGGCTACAGCACCCATCCGGGCGATGTGGTTTTCGATGTCTATATCAACAACGTCTTGAAGCTGGCCAACTTCGACCTGATCGGAGCGGCGGGCGGCGTGCGCATCGGTGTCTGGCGGGAATTCACCAACATCACGGCGGATGCCCAGGGCCGGATCGGGGTGAAGATTGTGCCCAAGGGCAGCTACAACCAGACCTGGGGCGGGACCTGGTACTACAACGCCACGCTCAGCGGCATCAAGGTCACGGCACAGTAATCCGCCAGAAAAAGTTGAATTCCACTGAAAGGAAGGAGTTTATGAAAATCAGATCAATCCAGGTCCGGATGATGTTCCTGCGATCTTTTCTGTTGAGCCGCCGGATTCAACGGCCGTGTCTGGCATTCCTGGCAGCCTGTCTGGCCGGTGCCTTGACCGGCCGGCTGGCCGCCGCCGAAGACTGGGTGCGCTTGGACTTCCGCAACCGCATCCCCGGCGTGCTGGACGCGCCAGTGTATGACTTCGACGGCAGCAGGCTGGTGGGGCTGCAAACTTACACGCAGGTCGCTGCGATGCTTTACGCTTCCCCCGAAGGACCGTATGCGTTGGCACCAGTTGCGGGGCCCAGGGCTTTCGGCACGGGCCCGAACGCCGGGTACTGGGAACCGTTTGATCCGGCCGTGTCGGCGGCGGTCACCCTGCCGGGTGTAACCCTGGGAAAGGAGTTCTTCTTCGAGATCCGGGTGATCGAACTTCGCTCGGGCGTGGGCCCCAACGATGTGCTCGCGGGCCGCAGCCCGCTTTACCGTGTGGTGGCGACCAACACCATCATGACCCTGGCCGGGTTGGAGAGCTTCCGACTCGAGCCGGAGAAGCTGCACATCCGGCTGGAAGGCGACCAGGTGGTGATCGAGTGGAGCTACTGGGGGGCGCGTCACTATTCGCTGGAGGCCGCCAAGAGCCTGGAACCTTCCGCCCAGTGGTATCCGGTTTTCTCGCGCAGCAATTATGGCTACGCGGGGGAAGTTATTTCTGTCACCAACGCCGTGACCGACAGCCCGGAGTTCTACCGGCTGTGGCGCACGCGGTAGGGCGGGGCGGCCAGTTTGTTCAGCCGGGCGAACTCCCGGGCGTAATCCGCCGGGGTGGGCAGCGGGAAGCGTTACCCGGCGGGGCTGGTTGAAACGGCGGGATCGCCTGTGCCACCACCCCCGATCTACACCTTGATGCCGTAACGCCGGATCTTGTTGTAGAGCGTCTGGCGGGTCACGCCGAGTTCGGCCGCCGCCATGGTCTTGTTGCCATTGGCCCGCGACAGCGCCTGGCGGATGGTGTCGCGCTCGACGTTCTCCAAGACCGTCAGCGGACCTTCCGGGCCCACTTCGGGCGCGGCGCCGATGGAGAGATCCGTGACCTCCACCACGCCAGAATCGCACATCAGCACGGCGCGTTGGATTTCGTTCTCAAGCTGCCGGACGTTGCCCGGCCAGTCGAAGTCCTGCAACACCCGGGCCGCCGTCTCGCTGAAGCCGGTAATGTTCCGACCGGATTGCGAGGCGAACCGCCGCAGAAAGGCGTTCGCCAGTGGCAGGATGTCCTCCCGGCGTTCCCGTAAGGGCGGAATGTGCAGGGTCACTGCCGAGATGCGGTAATAAACGTCCTCGCGAAGCTTGCCTTCGCGCATGGCCTCCTCGACGCGCCGGTTCGTGGCCGCCAACACCCGGCAATCCGCGCTGTAGCTGGTCTTGCCGCCCACCGGCCGGAAGCTGCGTTCCTGAAGCACGCGGAGCAGCTTGGCCTGCGTGTCCAACGGCATCTCGGAAATCTCGTCCAGCAGGATCGTACCCCGACCCGCCTCGTGGAAGAGCCCGTCCCGGTCCGAGTGTGCGCCAGTGTAGGCACCCTTCACCGCGCCAAAAAGCTCGCTCTCGATCAACTCGCGCGGTAGGGCAGCGCAATTAACCTTCACAAACGGCCCGGTGGCCCGCGGGCTCAACGCGTGGATGAGGTCCGCCACCACCTCTTTGCCGGTGCCGCTCTCGCCGGTGATCAGCACCGGCGCGTCGCTGCCGGCCACCCGCTCAACCAGCCGGAGGATGTCGGTCATGGCCCGGCTGGCAAAGACCGCCGGGGTTTCGCCGCGGAGCGTGGACAGTGCGCGCTGTAACGCGACCGTGCGGTCGTTGAGGTACTTGTGCTCGCAGGCCCGTCTGACCAGTAGCGAAAGGCTTTCGGCGTGAAAGGGCTTGCTCTGAAAATGAAAGGCGCCCTGTTTGACTGCCTCCACCGCGGCATCAAAAGTGGCAAAGCCGGTGAGCATGATGACCTGCGTGTCCGGCCAGCGGCGCTTGATCTCGGGCAGCAGCTCCATGCCGTCGCCGTCGGGCAGTTGCCAGTCCAACAACACGACGTCCGGCTGGGTTCGGTTGAATTGCTCGCGCCCCTCGGCGACGTTTTCCGCGAACGCCACCTCGTAACCATCCGCCCGCAGAATGCTGGCCAGCACCCCGCGGGTGTGTTCGTCGTCCTCAATGACCAGGATGCGTCCTTTCACAGGCGCGACAAGGATTGGGGACGGCGGGAGAGTGCCGGAGGTTGCATCTCGTAAGGTGTTGCATCCTGTTTCATGTCAATCGGATCATCTACGTGGCGTTTTCATACAGCTACGTCGGCCGCTTGACCAGTCCCTAAGTGAAGCCATTTCAGAATGCACGCAACGGCGCCATCTTGCATAACTTCAGTACGCGCGTCAATCCCCTTACAGACAGGCTGCCAGGCGTCTGGTCAGTCGTTTGACACCTTGGCGGCCGGTCCTTACCCTCCGCCTGATGACTGTGCTGCGGGACTCCCTGATCGAACTGATCCGCCGAACCTCTGCGGAAATCCCTGATGACGTGCAAGCCACCATTTTGGCGGCCTTGGAACGCGAAAAGCAGGGCACCATCGCCGCCGACGCCATGCGCATCATCGAGCGCAACATCGCGCTGGCTAAGCAGAAATCCCAGCCCATCTGTCAGGACACCGGCAGCGTGTTGTTTCACGTGGACTGCCCGGTGGGTTACGACCAGATCAACTTCGCCGAAGCCGCGCGGGATGCCGTAAAGCTGGCGACGCAGAAAGGGTACTTGCGGCAGAATTCGGTGAACGCGATCACTGGAAAGAACGACGGCACCAACCTGGGTCCCGGAACACCGACATTCCACTTCCACCAGCACCGCGGGCCCTCTGTTGAGGTGCGTCTCGTCCTCAAGGGAGGCGGCTGCGAAAACGTCGGCGCGCAATATTCGCTGCCGTACGAGCCATTGGAGGCCGACCGCGATCTGGCCGGCTGCCGGAAGGTTATCCTCGACGCGGTACTTCAGGCACAGGGCAAAGGCTGCGGGCCGGGCGTGTTGGGGGTGTGCATCGGGGGCGATCGCGCAACCGGTTACGAGTTTTCGAAGGTTCAGTTTCTCCGCCGGCTCGACGACCGGAATCCTCTCCCGGAACTGGATGCCCTGGAGCAGGATATCCTCCAGACCGCCAACGAACTGGGCATTGGCCCGATGGGCTTTGGCGGCAAGACCACCCTGCTGGGCGTGAAAATCTGTGCCGCCAACCGCGTCCCCGCCTCGTATTTCGTGAGCGTCAGCTACATGTGCTGGGCCTTCCGCCGGCAGGGCGTGACGCTGGACACCGAGGGCCGCATTGCCAACTGGCTCTATTAACCCGGCACCCAGTCGCCAACTTCTCCCCGCTTTCCTGTCATGCCCACCTTGATTACCACGCCCGTATCCGAAACGCAGATCCGCGCCCTCAAAGTCGGCGACGCGGTGGAAATCACCGGCACGCTGTTCACGGGTCGCGACGCCGTCCACAAACACCTGGCCCGGGGCGGCGCGCTGCCTCTCGGCGTGAACCTGCGCGATGGTATCCTGTACCACTGCGGCCCGGTGGTTATCAAAGACGAGGCCGGCCACTGGAAGGTGGTCGCCGCCGGGCCCACGACTTCCTCGCGCGAGGAGCCTTATCAGGGCGACATCATCCGGAAGTTCGGCGTGCGCGGCGTTATCGGCAAAGGCGGCATGGGCGCGAAGACCCTCGCCGCCTGCAAGGAGGCCGGCGCGGTGTACTTACACGCGGTGGGTGGCGCCGCTCAGGTACTGGCCGAGCACATCAAGGCCGTGTGCGGGGTGTATTTTCTGGAGGAGTTCGGTTCACCCGAGGCCATCTGGAAACTCGAGGTGGAGCGTTTTCCCGCCGTGGTGACGATGGACGCTCACGGCAATTCGCTGCACCAACAAATCTTTGAGGCCAGCCAGGCAGCCCTGGCCCGGCGGCTTTGACCTGACCCGCTGCGTGCGTTCGTCTGACAGGGCCCAGGGGTGAGTGAACCTCAGGCTGCCGCCGCGAAAAAGGCGTCCAGATTCGCCAAAGGTGTTTGTGGTGGGATGTCGCAACCCGAGGACAACACGTGATTGGGGCGGCCGTCGGTGGCATCCCGCAACGCCCGCGTGGCGGCGCGTACCTGTTCCGGCGTGGATTGCACGAAAACTTTCGCGGGGTCCAGGTTACCGCACACCAACGTCCCGGCCGGCACCTGATCGAGCGCGGCTGGCAGGTCCATTGGCGCGCCGAAGTGCAGAACCCGCGCTCCGGCAGATAGCACGTGCGGCAGATGCATTAGCCGCGCCGCGCAGTTGTGCAGAATGAGCGCGAAATCCGGCGTGTCCACCGCCGCCACGATTCGCTTTACATAGGCCGAGGAAAACTCACCCAGTGCGCGTGGCGACAGCAAGCCGGCCGTGGGCTCAGCCATCACCACGCCATCGGCACCCACCTCGCGAAAAGCCGCGGCATACGCGGCCAGAAAGGTCGCGGCTTTTGTCACCAGCAGATGCGTCAAGTCAGGGTCTTCCAGCGTCAGGCTGAGCATTTCGCTCACGCCGAACAGCCGGGCGGCCAGTGAAAACGGCCCGATCATGCCGCCCAACACCACCGGCTGGTCCGGGAGCCGCCGGAGCCGGCGCACCGTCTCCAGGTAAACCGCGGTGCGGCCTGCGCCGGGCGCCGGCAACTCCAGCACCTCGGCCTCGGACCACGTCCGCACGCGCCGCCCCAGCACCGTGGGCACTTCGTTGTCCGCCAGATGCACTGCGCAGCCAAAGGCCTCGGCCTCGGCGCTCAAGTCCATGGCCGAAAGCAACACGCGCATTCGGTATCGCTCGCGAAGCGCGGTCACCGCCGCCACCTGCGCCTCTGCCAGTGTGACCATGTCCCGGACGCTGACACCGGCGAGTTGGGCGCCGGGAAAAGTGAGGATGGGCAGCGCCAGCCGCTCTTTGCCGGCCGTGACGAGGTTCAAAAGGCGATTCATCGCGCGCGTTGCTAACCGAGCCGACGCAACGCGGGCAAGCGGATTACCTCGCACGGTAGCGACGGCGCTCCTCGTGGCCGACCTTGGGGGGCTCTCGCCCGGCACCGGTTCGGCCGCAGACGATAACGGCCGCGGCCCGCCGCGCAGCAGCGCATCCTGCCGGCCAGCGGACCAGCTCTAGGGCGGGCGAGAATACCTGCACCTCAGCGTGTGTCCGTTTCGCTCAGCCGCCCACCAGCCGTTGCGCCAGCAGTGTGGTCGAGCGCCCCGGCACGCCGCCCACCACGGCCACGCGACCGCCGTAGCTTTCCACGAAACGCCTCTCCTCCTGGTTGATGGTTTCCAGCGTGTAGTCGCCGCCCTTCGCGTACACATCCGGCCGCGTCAGACGCAGAAATGCGAGCGCATCCGGCTCGGGAAAGACGTACACGGCGTCCACCGATTCAAGCGCCGCCAGCACGGCTGCGCGGTCGCCTTCGGGATTGATCGGCCTCCCCGGTCCTTTGAGGGCGCGGACCGAGGCATCGCTGTTAACGGCCACGAGCAGGGCGTCACCCAGGTTGCGCGCGGCTTCGAGGTACGTCACGTGGCCGAGGTGCAGCAGGTCAAAGCAGCCGTTGGTGGCCACCACGCGCCGGCCCGCCGCCCGCTGGGCCTCACGCCAGGCTGCGAGCTGGCCGGCCGTAAGAATCTTCGTGCGGAAGTTCATGGCCCACTCTGTTGGGCTGCAGCAGAGACGACAACCCGGAAAAGCGTCTGCCGGCGGCGGGCGCGAATGCCGCGCGCGGGTGCTGCGTCCAAAGCTCGGAATTCGACCGAAAAGGGGTGGCCGGGAGCGCGGGCGCGCGCTGGAATTCCCTTGGCAAAAGCACCATCCGGCCCGCAGAGTCCAGCGCCGCCAGCGGCCGGGCCGGACGTTCCCGGCCGACGCCAGCCGGATTAAATCTGAATCTATGAAGCAACACATGACCGCAGACCTGAACCGACGAGACTTCTTGCGTGGCGGCTCCGCCGCGGCGTTCTTCACGATGTTGGGCGGCGTGCCCATCCTCGCGGCCGAGGAGCAGCCGGGCTCCGCCCCGACCCAATACAAAGGTGAGACGCCGCCGGTAAAGGTGGGCGTCATCGGTTGCGGTGCCTGGGGCCGCGAAATCCTCAAGACGCTCTCGACGATCAGCTTCGGCCCGGTGGTGGCCATTTGCGACAACTACCCCGCCTACCTGAAGCGCGGCGCCACGCTCGCGCCCAACGCCGAGCGTTTCGACGATTACACCAAACTGCTGGCCAGCCCGGAGGTGGAAGCCGTCGTCGTGGCCACACCCACGCACCTGCACAAGGAATTCGTGCTGGCGGCCCTGGCGGCCGGAAAACACGTTTATTGCGAGGCGCCGCTGGCCGCCAGCCTGGAGGACACGCGCGCCATCGCGGAAGCCGCCCGCAAGCACATCAAACTCAACTTCCAGCCGGGACTGCAGGCGCGCGCGGACAAACAGATCGTCAATCTGATGAAATTCGTCCGCACCGGCGTGATGGGCACGAGCCTGAAAGGACGCGCCCAGTTCCACAAGAAGATGAGTTGGCGGCTGGCCTCGGCCACCCCCGAGCGCGAGAAAGCCCTGAACTGGCGGCTGGACAGCGCCACGTCCTGCGGCCTGGTCGGCGAGTTCGGCGTGCATCAGGTGGATCTCGCGAACTGGGTCTTCAACGCCCCGCCCACCGAGGTCAAGGGCGTGGGCGCGGTGACCTTCTACAAGGACGGCCGCGACGTGTTCGACAACATCCAGGCCCTCTTCCGCTACCCGAACGGCGTGCATTACAGCTACGAAGCCACGGTGGGCAATTCGTTCGACGGCGAGATGGGCATGTTCTTTGGCTCGGACTGCGCCATCATGATGCGCGAACGCCGCGCCTGGATGTTCAAGGAAGCGGACGCCCCGCTGCTCGGGTGGGAGGTCTATGCCGTCAAGGAGGCGTTCTACAAGGAGAGCGGCATCTCGCTCCGCGCGGGCGCGTCGAAACAGGACGCTCAAAAGGAGGCGGCCAAGGGCCCGGACGTCGTGGACGAGAAATCGGCGCTCCAGTACGCGCTCGAGAACTTCCTCATCAACTCGCACAACCTCGCCGCTGCCGTGAAAGACTTCGCGGACAGCTACGGCGAAGGCAGCGAGGACGACCTGCGCGAATTCCTCAAGGAGCAGGCCAAGAGGCGCGAGCCGGCCGCGGAACTGCTGGATGGTTACCTCGCCACCGTGGCGGTCCTCAAGGCCAACGAAGCCATGGTCAAAGGCCAGCCCATCGCCTTCGCTCCGGAATGGTTCCAGCTTGGCTGACGGATGAATTTTTCGGACAACGAAAACATCGAAACAGCAAAACCATGAAATCAAACGCGATCAACTGGACGGTGGGAGCCGCGCTGGCGCTGGCGTTGACCACGAGCGCCGTCGCCGCCGACAACTGGGTCAAACTCGGCTCCAAGCCGGGCAGCAAGGTGCGGATGGACGGCACTTCCTCGATCCACGACTGGTACGCCGAAAGCGCCATCATCCGGGGCACCTTCGAGGTGGAACCCGAGTTCCTGACCGACAAGTCCTTGAAGTCCGTGAAGAGCCTCACGACCAAGGAGGTCAATCCGAAGGCCGAACTCGCCATACCGGTGCGCTCGCTCAAGAGCAGCAGCGGCCAGAAGATGGACGAGATCATGCAGGAGGCCATGAACATGAAGGAGCACAAGGATATCGTTTACAAGCTCAAGGAGATGGTCCTCAAAGGTGAGGCGGACGCCGCGGGCGCCGCCAAGTTTGACACCGTGGGCGACCTGACCGTGGCCGGCAAAACTCAGCCGTGCGCCATGGTCGTGAACCTCGAACGGCTCGACGGCGGCCGTTTCAAGTTCAGTGGCGAGACCAAGCTTAAGATGACCGATTTCGGCATCGCGCCACCCTCCCCGAAGATCCCGGGCATGGCTGAAATCAAGACCGGCGATGAAGTCACCTTGAAATTCGAGTGGGTGGTGGGGACGACGACGGCTGCAAAGTAAACTCGAACCTGATCTACCGCCTTCACGGCGCGGCGCTTCGCCGCGCCTTTTTCGTTGCCTGCGGATGGGTCACCACGCGCTGAGGGCAACGATTCCCAGCCGCAGACCTGAACGAGAACCAGGCTGAAACTGAAAACCGGTGAGTCGGAAATCCGTGGAAGCAGAAAGCAGTGGTCGTGCTTCATGACTGGCTACCTGATTTGCAAGTTGAGCCCAAACCAGCGGCAGGCTCTGACCGCGGAAAACCGCTCCAAGATTGCGCGCGCCGGAGGTTTTCAGTTAGCTCGGCGCGCGGATGGCGCCCACGCCCCCACAGCCTGCCCTGAGCCTGCATGCCCTGCTGTTGCTGGGGCGTGTATCCAATCTGCCCACCGTCTGGTCCAACTGCCTCGCCGGCTGGGTGCTGGCCGGCGGCGAAAACACCGCCCGCTTCGGACTGCTTTGCGCGGCCGGCACATGCCTGTACCTAGGCGGGATGTTTCTTAACGACGCCTTTGACGCCGAGTTCGACCGCCAGCGCCGCAAGGAACGGCCCATTCCCTCCGGTCTGATTTCCGAGGCGCGCGTCTGGCAGGCAGGCTGGCTCTGGCTGGCGCTGGGGGGGGCGGCGGCAGCGGGTTTGGGAACACCTTCTTTCCTGCTCGCCGCGCTGTTGGCCGGCACCATCGTTCTTTACAACGCGATTCACAAGCGCACACCACTGGCGGTGATCCTGATGGGCGCATGCCGGTTCCAGCTTTACCTGCTGGCCGCCGCGGCTGCCGGCGGACCGGCCGGCCACGCGATCTGGTGCGGCCTGGCGCTGGGCACTTATGTGGCGGGGCTGAGCTACCTGGCGCGCCGGGAATCCATTCCCGGCCCGTTGCACTGGTGGCCGACGCTGACGTTCGCCACCCCCATCCTGCTGGCCCTGCTCCTCAACGGCGAAGCGGTCGAGGGCGCGAATTATCGCGAGCGCGCCTTTTATCTGAGCCTGCTGCTGGTCATCTGGATCCTCCCCAGCCTGCGCTACGCCTTCGGCCGCGAGCCGCGCCAGCTTGGCTTTGCGGTCTCGAACCTCCTTGCCGGCATCGTGCTGGTGGACCTGCTGGCCACGGTCGGCGAACCCTGGTTTGTCCTGCCGGCGTTCGCGTTGTTCTTCGTGGCCACCCTGGCTTTGCAGCGCTTCGTGCCGGCCACCTGAACACGGCTTTGGGTTTGTCGCCGGGCCGCTGCGGTGTCACCTTGCTGGCATGGTCATCGGCGTTCCCAAGGAAATCAAAGCCAAGGAATTCCGGGTGGGACTTCTCCCCTCCGCGGCGTACCAACTCATCCGGCGCGGACACCATGTGGTGGTCGAGCGCCGGGCCGGCGTCGGCGCCGGCTTCCCCGATGAGGATTACCGCCAGGCCGGCGCGGAACTGGTGGACGACCACGCGGCCGTGTTCGAGCGCGCCGAACTGGTCATCAAGGTCAAGGAGCCGCAACCGTCCGAAATCCCGTTGCTGCGGCCGGGCCAGATTCTGTTCACCTACCTGCACCTGGCGCCCGATCGCGCCCTCACCGAAGGCTTGCTACGCTCCGGTGTCACCGCCATCGCCTACGAAACCGTGGAGTTCAAGGGCCGCCTGCCGTTGCTCGAGCCGATGAGCGAAATCGCCGGGCGCATGTCCATCTACGTGGGCGCGTATTTCCTGGGCAAACACTGCGGCGGGAGCGGCACTTTGCTGGGCGGTGTGCCGGGAGTATTGCCCGGCCGCATCGTCGTGCTTGGTGGCGGCACCTCGGGGGTCAACGCGGCCCGCCTTGCCACCGGCCTGGGCCTCGACGTCACGATCCTGGAGGTGGACCTGGAGCGAATGCGCTTTCTGGACATCACGCTGCACACCGCGCACACCCTATATTCGAACGAGGCGCATCTGCTGAACCTGCTGCCAGACGTGGACCTGTTGATCGGCGCGGTGCTGGTGCCGGGCGCCAGGGCCCCCAAGCTCATCCGGCGTGACATGCTGCGGCGAATGCGGCCCGGCAGCGTGCTGGTGGACATTGCGATTGACCAGGGCGGCTGCGCCGAAACCTCCCGACCCACCACCCACGACCACCCGGTCTTCGTCGAGGAAGGCGTGCTGCATTACTGCGTGACGAATATGCCCGGCGCCTACGCTCGCACCGCCACCCAGGCGCTGACCAACGTGACTTATCCTTACCTCGAAAATCTGGCCGACCACGGTCTGGCCGAGGCCTGTCGCCGTCAGCCGGCGCTACTTCACGGCATCAACGTCCAAAACGGCAAACTGACCTGCCGGGCCGTGGCCGAGGCCCACGGTCTGCCCTACACGCAGCCGGAGGTCTGAGGCCCGCAAGCCGACCACAGCGACTCTCGGTCTGACTTGGCCGGAGAAATGAAGCTCCAAAGTCCACGCGTCATCGTGGTCCGACCTGTGCTCTTGCCGGTCGCAAAAACCGCCTCGCGCCCGTTCACCTGCCGGCCGCCAGCCCTAGGTTTTCCAAGATGCGCGTGACTGGTCCGGCCTTGTTCAACGTGTAAAAGTGCAGGCCGGGCACGCCCTGCCGGAGCAGGTCCGCGCATTGCGCCGTGGCGAACTCGATGCCGAACTCCGCCGTCGCCGCGTCGTCGTCGCCCAGCGCGTCCAACCGGCTGGCCAGCGCCGCCGGGATGGTCGCCCCGCACAAGGCCACAAATTTGCGAATCTGCCCGACACTCTGGATCGCAATCATGCCGGGCACGATTGGCACGCGCACGCCAAGACAGCGCGTGAGGTACTCGCGCATCTCGTAAAAGAAGGCGTTGTCGAAAAAGAGCTGCGTCAGCACAAAGTCTGCGCCGCAATCAATCTTGGCCCTCAGCCGCTGCCAGTCCACGAACTTGCCTTCCCGGCATTCCAGGTGACCTTCGGGGAAACCGGCCACGCCGATCGAGAAGCCGCCCAAATGGCGCGTCAGTGTGACCAACTCGTGCGCGTAGCGGAAACCGCCGTCCACCTGCTCGAAGACGCCGGTGCCGGCGGGGGGGTCGCCGCGCAACGCCAGGATGTTCCGGATGCCCCGCCTGCGCGCGTCCTCCAGCAGCGCCTGGATTTGCGTGCGCGTGGATCCCACGCACGTCAGGTGTGCCATGGCGGGGATGCCGTGCTCGTCCTGGATACGCTGCACCACGTCCAGCGTCTTCTCCCGCGTGCTGCCGCCGGCACCGTACGTGACCGAGCAATAGCCGGGCCGCAGCCGCGCCAATGCGGGCAGGGTCTTCTCGAAAAAAGCGCGCTCGCCCTCGGCGGTCTTCGGCGTGAAGAACTCGAAGGAGATCAGTGGCCGGCCGGGCGCGGCGGCGTACAAATCGCGGATGAGCTGCATGGTGGTCGGGAAAGTGTCCGCTGTGCGGCGCGGCGCAAGCGCCCGGCCGGGATGGCTCAGAGCAATCCTCGCATCACCGCAACCATTTCCAGGGCGGTCTCCGCCGCCTCGCGCCCGCGGTTGAGTTTGCCCAGGCAGCGCGCGCGGGCCTGGGCTTCGTTGTCGAGCAGCAGTACTTCATGGATGACCGGGATTTCGTATTCGAGCTGGATGCGCGCCAGCGCGTCCGTCACCGCCCGGCCGATGAGGTCGGCGTGCGCGGTTTCGCCACGAATGACCACGCCCAGACAGACCACGGCGTCGAACGGCGGGACGGCGGTCCGCGCCAGGCGCGCCGCGACCACCGGGATTTCAAACGCCCCCGGCACGCGCACGACCTGGATTTCCGCACCCGCCGCCCTGAGCACGGCCCGCGCCGACTTCACGAGCGCGTCGGTGAAGCGAGCGTTGTAGCGCGAGGCGATCAGGGCAAAGCGGCCGCCGCGCGAGCGGACACGCCGGGAGGTCATGGCTTTGAGCATGGCAGGTGAGCGACCCGCGGTTCAGAGCAGATGGCCCATTTTTTCCCGCTTGGCTTTGAGGTAGCGGGCGTTGTGCGGGTTGGGCGGAATGCGGATGGGCACCACCTCGGTGATCTCCAAGCCGTAGCCTTCCAGGCCCACCAGCTTGCGCGGGTTGTTGGTGAGCAGCCGGATGGTGCGCAGACCCAGGTCGGCCAGTATTTGCGCGCCCAGGCCATACTCGCGGAGGTCCATCGGGTACCCCAGCTTGAGGTTGGCCTCCACAGTGTCGAGCCCGCTTTCTTGGAGCTTGTAGGCGCGGATTTTGGCCGGCAGACCGATGCCGCGGCCTTCCTGGCGCATGTACACGAGCACGCCCCGGCCTTCCGCGCTGATCTGGCGCAGGGCCTGGTGCAGTTGCGGGCCGCAATCGCACCGCTGCGACCCGAAGACGTCCCCGGTGAGGCACTCGCTGTGGACGCGCACCAACACGTTCTTGTGGCCGGCCACGTCGCCGCACACCAGGGCCAGGTGGTACTGGCCATCAAGCTTCGAGCGGTAGAGGTGCAGGTCAAATTCGCCGTAAGGTGTCGGCAGCCGTATGGTTTCCACCCGTTCCACCAGCCGCTCGCGCGTCCGGCGGTGGCGGATGAGCGACTCGATCGTGCCCAGCCGCAGTTGGTGCTTGCGGGCGAAGCGGCGCAGCTCCGGCAGCCGGGCCATTGTGCCGTCGTCGCTCATGATCTCGCAAATCACCGCCACCGGCCGGCAGCCAGCGAGCAGGGCCAGGTCCACGGCGGCCTCGGTGTGGCCGGCTCGCTGCAACACGCCACCCGGTTTGCTGCGGAGCGGAAACACGTGCCCCGGCGAGACCAGATCGCTCGGCGTCGTGGTCGGGTCGGCCAGCACCGCGATGGTGCGGGCGCGGTCCGCGGCACTGATGCCGGTGGTGATGCCGCGCGCGGCATCCACGCTCACCTGGAAGTCGGTTTTGAAGGACTCGCGGTTGTCCCTGACCATCCGCTCGATGCCCAACTGCTGGAGCCGCTCGGAGGTGGTGGGCACGCAGATCAGCCCGCGGCCGTGCTTGGCCATGAAGTTCACCGCCTCGGGCGTGACGTGCTCGGCGGCCATGACCAGGTCGCCCTCGTTCTCGCGGTCGGCATCGTCCACCAAAATCACCATCCGCCCGCGGCGGATGTCCGCGATCAGGTCCTCGATGGAGTCAAACTCCGCCCTTTTCACAAAGGCGGAAGCTTAAGGCCCCAAAACCTGAAAGCCAGCCGCAAGTGGTCGCGGGAGGGTAATGACGGCAAGTCGGCTGCGGTGAATCCAAACCGCCAGCCCCACGCCTGGACCGGTATATTTTACATCCGGACCGGCGGAACCACCATCGGGCCTGTTCTGGCGTGCCCCCACACTGCCTCATCCTCGCCAGCGACGCCGATGGGGAGGGCCAGAACTGCCAGCGCAGCGAACGTCGCGGCCTGGGCCGGTTCGGGAATGGGAATGGGCTGCGTGACAAAGCGCAGCGTGGCGGTGTCGTTCTGTTCGGGAGATGTACCGGCGAGATTGATCCAGATGGTGTCGTCCGAAAGTAGGCCAAACTTCGTTTCATCGTAACCGCCCAGCGTGCTGTTCTCCAAGCTCAAGCCGGTCAATATCTCCCCGGGCGCGAAATCGAGGTCACCCAGTACGAACCCGTTGAGCGGGTGAAGAGTGGAAATACCGGTGGTCTACACTCGGATGATGAGACGGTCATCCTCGGGGTCGAGGGTTGCGCCAGCGCCCCATTGAAGTCCAAACGCGTCGCCCTGACCGGCCTCGACGATGTCATAAAGCGCACCTCCGGGGGTTGCTACACCGTGCCCAGTTGCGGGTAATGCAGCTCACACCAAACCTCGTCGCCGAGAATGCCAGCGTGGGTTTGCGGGTGCGCCGCCAGCATCAGCGCCGCCGGCAGGAACGCGCCGGTCCAGAACCTGGGGTGGTGAATCGTGTTGTGGGCTTTGTTTGTGTTTGTGGGCGTGGATTTATCTGAGTGTCGGGTTGTCATTGTTGTGTCTGGGTTGTTGGACTGGCCCCAGCGGGTCAGGCCCAAAGCTGGTTGCGGAAAGGCGCAGCCTGTCGTGCATGGGCGATCCTGAGTTCACCGCGCTGTCGGTTGACTTGGTTGGTCTAGCTCAAGCTGGTGCTGGCGGCGGCGGACGATCTGCGCGCCGGCCAGACCAATCAACCCCAAGACAGTTATCCCGGCGAACGCGGCCGATTCTGGGATGACCGCCGTGTTGATTTCCAACCCCCACTGCTCCAGGCGCAATGGCCCGCCGCCGCTCAGGACAGCCAGGAAGAGGGTCCACTCGCCGTCCGCCGAGTCGCCGTTGAACACGCTGAACACGTCAAGGAAAGCCGTGCGCAGCGTGCCGTCAGCGACGAAGGCTGGGTCCGCCAAGCGCGCGTCCGGCTGCCACACGCCGCCAAGCGGCCCCGGACTCCCGGCCCAAGTCTGCTGGTAGAGATGGATGTCGGCCGCCGCCGCGTCGTCGAACGTGACGTTCAGCAGGCCGTTGTCCGCGTAGCCGACGGGATTGGCCATGGTGCGGCCCGGCCGGTTGAGCAACACGCTCAAGGCGCCGCTTTTGTGGCGCAGCCAGGCATACAAATCGCCGTTCCAGCCGACCGGCGCGCCGGCCAGGGTCAGCGCGAGGTTCACGTCAAGGACGCTCTGACCCGGCGCAATCACGCTCAAGGTGCGCGCCAGGCCCGCGGCGCTGGCATCCGGGATGATCAGGCCGGGAGATTCCCCGCTAAGAATCACCGCGCCCCACACGGGTGTGGCGAGCAGCAGTCCGGCGGCTAGCAACGTCAGGGCCGACGCCCGGATGGCTCGTGCGTTCATTCCGCAAACCGAGAGGGGCTGCAGTGCCGGCCGTTCCACCCGCTCCAATTCGGTTTTCGTGCTAAGCGCTAATGGTTTCATGACTTGTCGAGAAAAGTGGGTTCAAGGCAGCAACAGACGATAAAACCGCGCGGCACCGGGCGGGTTTGGATCGGTAAACGTTCCCACGCCGTCCCCGCCCACGGTGAGTGTCCCCAACGGCGACCAGTTTTGGAGGTCGGTCGAAAACTCGACCATGTAAGTCCGGCCGGGGATGCCGGCAAAGGTCACCTGCCACTGGCCGCCAACCAGGGTGGGTCCGCAGAGAATGTTTTGGGCCGGGCGGATGTCCGGCGGCACGGTCAGATGCACCGTGGCCGTGGCCAGCCCGTTCCGGCCGTCCGCGATGGTGTACGTGAACGAATCCGGCGCGCGATCGCCGGGCAGGCTCCGGTAGATGATCCACGTGCCGAGCACCTGCACCGTGCCGCCACGCGCACTGGCCGCGGAGACGCCGGTGAGGGTGAGCGGATCGTTGTCCGGGTCGCCGTCGTTCTGCAACAGATCGGCCAGGGCAGTTTGAAGGTGTCGTCCGCCGGACGATCGAAGGAGTCGTCCACGGCCAGCGGCGGCTCGGAATCCGGCAGAGTGAGCGTAAACACGGTCCCAGACAGTTCGGTGAGTTTAGGCGTGCTGGTTTGGTCGAAGGTCACGGTGAAGCGTCCGCTGGCGGTCGTGCCCCCCATGAGGTTGTTGTCCGATCTGCGCAGATCAACGCTGAAGCCGTTGCGCAGGGCCACCCTGCCGGTCACGTCGGTCCCGAGGAAGTTGCCGTGAATCCGGCTGTTCCCGCCCAGCACCAGCCGAATGCCCGCGCCGGGACAACGGTTGATGGCCAGACCATAGATGCGGCAATGGCTGGCCCAAATTTGCAGGTCGTCGCCACCGGTCTGCGAACCGTCCAACTCGACCAGCGGTCTGCCCTCCGCGTTCACCGGGCCGAGGAGATGCACCGGCTGTTCGATCCTTGGCTAGGCTGCCACTGGCCGGATCTTGTGCGGCCCGTCGCCGGTGATCGCGAAAGTGATCGAGTGCGGCGCCGCCGGGGTCGTGGGCCGAGCGTTCACGTCCAAGATCGCCTGGCGCAGCGAGCCTTCGATCCGGTCCTCGGCGTTTTCTGGCAGGCGGTCCTCAGTGGTCGTGACGACTAAGACATCGGCAGCCGCGCGGGGCAAGGCCACTCCCAGCGTGGCGGACACTGCGAATACGAGAAGGCTGGCGGGAGTTTTTTGGCGTAACCATGCGGCAGACCCCGGCCGACGGAGTTGGAAAGCGCAAGCGCGGATCATCAATCGGACGCTTGGGTCGGGACCAAGATTTACCTTCATGGCTTCTACCGGTTGTAGTTAGGCCGCAATGTCAGTTCACGGTGGAACGACTGATATTCGCATGTTATAGTGACAAGGCGGATTCCTCATGCTGGTCTGCGGGCATGGGTAACCCCAAAGGCGTCGAACGCGATTTTGATGAACTGGAACGGCGGCGACTCAAAGCCGCCCGGCTTTTTGCTCGAGGCATCCATTAAGGCGAGGTAGCCCGGCGATTAGGGGTTCACCGCCAATCGGTCAGCCGCTGGCATCAAGCCTGGAGGAGGCAAGGCACCAAGGCGCTGTGCAAGGCGGCCCGAGCGGGTCGCAAACCCCGCTTGCAGCCGATCCAGTTGGAAGAACTGAGGGAAGCCTTGAAAGAAGGTCCCGAGGCGCTGGGCTACGGCATTTCGCTGTGGACGACCTGGCGCGTGGCCGATCTGATCGCAAGGCAGACGGGGCAGAAGTTTCATCCGGGGCACGTTTGGCGGATCTTGCGATCCTTAGGGTGGAGTTGCCAACGACCGACGGGACGGGCCACGCAGCGGGATGAACCGGCGATCCAGCGCTGGAAGCGGGTCCGCTGGCCCGACATTAAAAAAAGCGCTGCAACAGGGCCGAACGGTAGTGTTTGTGGACGAGAGTGGCTTGAGCGAGCGGCCGCACCGGGTTCGCACTTGGGCACCGCGCGGCCAGACTCCGGTGCTGCAATACTCGTTCAACTGGAAGTGCCTTTCGGCCAGGGCGGGCATCACGATCTGGAATTTCTATTTCCGGCTTTTCCCCGGCAGCATCAAGGCCCCGCAAGTCATCCAGTTTCTGGAACACCTGCAACGCCACTTCGGTGGTCGGTTGACGATCATCTGGGACGGTCTACCCGTTCACCGCAGCCGGCTGGTGCGGGCGTTTGTCGCCGGGCAGCGGGGGCGATCCCACTGGAGTTTTTGCCGGCCTATGCGCCGGAACTCAATCCGGTGGAATACATCTGGGGCTACTGCAAACAACATGAACTGCCCAATCTCTGCCCGAAGGACTTTGGCCAACTGAGCTGGGCGGCACGCAAGGCGTTGGGCCGGATGCGCCGGCGTCCCACGCTGGTGGAATCCTTCTGGAAACAGGCGGAACTTTTTTGAGCCCAGTGTCACTGTATTATGCGAACGTCAATAGAGCGGTAAAGAACCGTTCAGACGTTGGGTCACTCGTACGCTCGATTCCGGTGATCGGAGCGAACAGGCTTTGAACACCGGTAGCCCCGAAAAAACGGCGGGGCAAGCGGTCCGGGATGCATCGTCCGGACCGCCAACGGCTCAGTGACGAAGCTGAGGCTAAAACCGCCTGCTCCGAAGCAGCCGCTCGATTTCCGGCCGGTGCGGCGCGGAAGGCTGGGCGCCGGACCGGGTCACGGAAATTGCCGCGGCGGCGTTGGCAAAGCGCACCGCCTCGAGCAACGGCCGGCCTTCGCCCAGCGCCACAGCCAGCGCGCCATTGAAGACGTCGCCGGCGGCCGTGGTGTCCACGGCCTTCACCTTGAAGCCCGGCACCATCCGACACACCTCCGGACCCGCCACAAACGCGCCGCGCGGTCCCAGCGTAAGAATCACCGTGCCGACGCCCTGGCCGAGCAGGCGATCGGCGGCCCGTGCCGCCGTCGCCTCGGTGGTCACGCGCACGCTGGTGAGCAACTCCGCCTCGGTCTCGTTGGGCGTGAGAATCGCGACCCGTCGAAGCAGGGCGTCGGGCAGCGGCCGGGCCGGGGCCGGGTTCAGAATCACCCGCACGCCGGCGCGACCGGCGATTTCGGCTGCGGCCTGCACCGATTCGAGGGGGGTCTCGAGCTGGAGCAGCACCGCACTCGCTTTCGCAATCACGGTACGCGCCTTGCGCACGTCGGCCGGGGAGAGCCGGGTATTTGCGCCGCCGGCCACGGCAATGCAGTTCTCGCCGTTCCTCGCCACAAAGATCAGTGCCACGCCCGACGGCGCGGTCCGGTCGCGGACAACGAAATCCGTGTTGAGCCCGTCGCGCTTGAAGCCGGCGATGGCCTGGTCGCCGAACACGTCGCGGCCCACGCGGGCCACCAGGGCCACCCGCGCGCCCGCGCGGGCGGCGGCCACGGCCTGGTTGGCGCCCTTGCCACCCGCAGCCATGTTGAACTCACCGCCGAGGAGCGTCTCACCCGGCCGCGGCAGGCGGTCGAGCTGGATGATCATGTCCGTGTTCGAACTGCCGATGACAACAATGTGGGGCTTCATGAAAACAAGCCGGTTAGTGGGAGCGGGCCAACCGGTGCCGGTATTGGTCGAGAATCACTGCGGCCACAATGACCGCGCCGGTTACCAGCCGCTTGAGTTCATCCTTGGCGCCAACGGCGGCCAGGCCGGAATTGAGCACGGCGATGATCAGCACGCCGAAGCAGGTGCTGACGACCGAGCCACGCCCGCCCATGAGACTGGTGCCGCCGATCACCGCGGCCGCGATGGCCTGGAGCTCAAAGCCGGTTCCCGCGTTCGGATTCGCCGCCTGGAACCGCGCCGTGTCGATGACCGCCGCCAGCGCCACCAGCAGGCCGGCCAGCAGGAATACTGCGAGCTTGATGGGCCGCGGGTCAATGCCGCTGAGCCGCACGGCCTCCTCGTTCGTGCCAATGGCCACCAAGTACCGGCCAAAAACCGTCCGCGTAAGCACCAATTGCGCGAGAATGACCACGGCCAGGGCAAGCAAGAAGGGCAGCGAAAGCCCGAGCACGTGGGCCTCGGCGATACCGCCGATGGACGCGCCAATGTACTGGGTCTGGGATTGGGTGACAGCGTGCGCGCCGCCGCGGGCCATTTCCAACATGCCCAGCGTCACGATGAACGACGGCAGCCGCCAGCGCAGCGACACCGCGCCGTTGAAGGCGCCGCACCCCAGGCCAGCAAACGCCGCGGCCAGCAACGCGAGCGGCAGGGGCCATTGCCATTGCGTGAGCGCCACGCCCAGCACGCAACTGCACAGGCCCAAGACCGAGCCAACCGAGAGATCAATCTCGGCGATCACCAGCACATAGGTCATGGCCGTGGCGATCAGCAGCGCGGCGGGAATCTGGTTCGCGATGGTGAGAAAGGTGGTGCGACTGAAGAAATGCTGCGTGCTCAGGCTGAAGACCAGTACCAGAGCGCCCAGCGCCGCCGCCAGACCAAGATATTCCGCGGCAAGCGAACGCCACGCCGTCCGGACGGGAAACGTGGCTGGGGACGTGTTCATATCGTGCGCACCGGCAACGACTGTGTTCCGGGACACCGCGAATTCAGCCGCCTGAAGCGCGGCCGGGCAAGTCCAGTTATCAAACGGGACCGCCACGGCACCTCTCAACCCCTTGCATCCGGGCCACAGACGCAGCTTGGGCGGCTGGCGTAACCCGCGCCAAAGGTTGCGCACGCAACGGATCAGATGGTTGACCAAGGTCGTGGCGCTTGCGGGCGATGTGCCAACTCGCGGCCCAATCAGGGGGCGATGCATTCATGGTGGCGGCAGCCCGTGAACCTTTGCAGCCCATGCCCGCCACTCCTTGCCTTCGGGGGTGTCGGCCCAGCGAAGAAACAACTTCCAGCTTGAGTTGGTGGCCAAGTACGCGCGGCCGTAATCGAGCAAGTGGCGGCGTGAGGCTGCGGCGTCAACCATCTGGCTGGCGTGACGGTCCAGGTATTCTTGGTCTCCCTCCCGCTTCATGGCCAGTACCCACTCCCAAGCGTCATCGCGCCCGGTCATCGCCAATCCCAAGATGCTGCTGTTCACCAAAGTCTGCGATGGCGGGTAAACATCATCCATGCTCCATGTAATGTTGGTCGCCCAGAATTCCTCGTTTAGTCCGTCTCGGAGCAGTGCAAGCGTCTGCGGATAGCGGGCAGCCAAATGCCCTGTCAGCACCATGAGGCTGCTCAAGTGCAACCCGTCGCTGATCGCCAAGTGCTGGCCCCGGTAATCTTCAAACAGCACCCGCTGGAACAACCGGAGCACGCGCTCGTCACCCACCACTGCCAGGGCCTGGGCGAATGGGAATTTGTTCGTGAAAGGCAATGCGGGAAGCTCGTCAAACCGTTTCAGCAGCGCGTCCACAATGTCCCGACCCACGGGTTGTGCGACAAGTTCCGGGTAGGGAACCCGGGTAGTCGGATCCCGCAGCAGTCGGTCCACCCACGCCGGGCGGGGCAGACGTGATTCCGTTGGACCGGTAGCCGCGGGGGGCGAGGAGAGTCCCCCCGCCGATGCCGGGTGCACCGGGACGGCCCTGCCCCATTCAGGGCCGGCGGCCGGGGGACGTGGCGTTTCCCAACCCGCACCAGACGCGGGGGCCGGGGAATGCTCATTTAACCGGTGGCCCAGCCAGATAAGCAGACCCACCGCGACCAAAGTCATTGTTCCGGCAAGAAGCTTGTACATTTTCATACACAGCGACGTTCCTAATGCCATCCCCACCGCGCGTTGGCCCAGATGGACCAGTTAATCTGGCCCCGTTCTGAGGCATTGATTTCCCGGTGGGTCCCGGACAATTCATGGTACCACATCAATGCGTCGGCTGAATCATAACGATCCTCCAAACCCACGGTGTGTCCCCATTCATGTACCGGTACATGGTTTAGTGCATCCCCCAGAATCAACATGGCTGGGATGTTGGGCACGCTCAAACCCGCTGGGTAACTCCACCCGCCAAAACCATCCTCGACCCGAATTGATGTAACCACCTTCACATTGGCAAAACCGTCAACCAAGAGACGGAGTGCGTCGTCTCGGCCTTCAACGTAGTTGTACCTTGTACCCTGTCCCAAGCTGCCCGGGAACACCGGGTCGCGCCCGAGGAAGACGATGAATTCCACAAAAGCGGTCACATCGTCCAGCGGGTGGGTCGGATTTTTGATCCGCTGGTCATCGTCCCGGGCGAGGGCGCGTGCTCCCGCGTCGAACTTACCTTGCGGACTGACGGAGCTGGCTTGGGGGTGGTGGGACCCTGACCGGCGCACCGGCCAGGGCGAGGCAGGCGTCAACTCAAGCCGGTACCAGGCACAGTCCGCAATCTCCGGGGTCACGTCCTTGTGAGCCTGCACCGGCACCTGGACCAACACGTGTCCGTTGGTGTCCGCGAGGTGGCCAGCCGCCCTGATCTCGCGGCTGGCGGGGTCCATTTCCACGCCCTGCCGGGACAGGCTGGGTTCCTCCAGAGTGTACTGGTGGGCCGCCCAGTGCACCGCGCTGCCGTCGCTCTTGTCCACCGCTTGGACGGTCAGCAGCACGGACTTGGTGGATTTCGGCCTGGGGCCGCCGCCGCGACCAGGCCAATTCCGAGAGTTATCCGCCGCATGGCCGCCTCCGTAATGAGGCCGCGGCACGGGTCTGAAGCGCCCCAAGCCCCCGCCTCCGACGCGTTCAACTTCCGTGCCAGTGCCCATTTGATCGTCGTGTTTCTCGTACCTGATCGCCTCCATGCGACGGAGCGCAAGGGCGCAACAGGGCGGCAGCTTTGTGCAGTGCACGTCTGGGGGTGACATCCTACTGGCGTCGGAACGGGCGTTGCCCGGATTCCGGATGGGACCAAGCCGCCCACGCCGCTCCCTCTGGAGTAGCTCGCCATTCCCTAAAGGCGTTCATGAAAGAATCAAAATCACTTAGCGCCTTGCCGCCGGAGTACGCCTCCCCGTATTTCTCCAACATCCGGTAGCGGAACACGGCATCGACAACGGAACTTCGGTGCTCCCGCCATTGCTCCGGGGCGCGGGCCTGGATCCCTTCGAAGAACACCAGCGCTTCCGGCCGGCCCGAAAACGCCAGGCCGATGAGGGTGTATTGAAGGAGCGAGTCCTCCAATTTTATACCCGACTTGGCAAGCTCTGGGCTTTGCGGGAGAGGCCGGTTGCTCCAAAAGCTGGGTGCACATGCGGCTTCCAGGAACTCGTACGCCGCACGATGTCTTTGCGCCACGTAGCCCATCAGATGGAGCAACCCGGCGAAAATGTCAGCCTCCTGTGGGCTCAGTACCCGCCCCGTGAACTCGTTGGTGATCGCGTTGGCCAGCAAAGGCACCACGGTTTCGGAACCCCCATAGGCCAAGGCCAACGTAATACCCAACTTGTTCGTCAAAATGGGGATGGCCCGGTAATGCTCGATGAGGACAGCCTCTGCGGCGGGTGGTAGCGGAAGCACCTCGCCCGGCTTGGGGCGCCAAGACGGGTCTTCCAGCGCCCGCTGCACAGCCAGCGGCAGCACAGCCGGAGGTGACGGACGAGGAGTACTGGTCTGGTCCGCCATCACTCCCTGCGCTGGGCTCAAGGATCCAGGGGCTCTTTCCGTTGACGCAGGTCCCGCTCGTGCCGCACTCGGGTTGCGGCTGGGCCACAGCCAGACCAGTGTTATCGTGATCGCGACCAAGCCAATTCCAAGAGTAACATGTCTCATGGCCGCCTCCTTAATCATGCCACGGCACGGGCCTGAACGTCTGAAAAGCCCCCGCCTCCGACGCATTCACCTCCGTGCCAGTGCCCATTTGGTCGTCGTATTCCTCGTACATGATCGCTTCCGCCTCATAGGTATTGGTACGATGCCCCAAGTCGCAGATGTGGCCATACTCGTGGACCACCAGTACCGGGGAAACGCCGGTGGCTACAAGAACCATGCCTTCGCTGAAGGGTACAGCATAACCCAAAGGTTGCCAATGTCCCGTCCAGGGTGGGGGAAGCGAAATTTTGATGCTTGTGACCAGTTTGATGTTCGACATGCGAGCCGCGCGCAAGAACTCCAAATCATCCCCCCTTGTCAGTTGGTTGTACCGCGAGTGCCCGGCAGGCGTCACAGACCAATCGGGTGCTCTCGCCTTCAGAATGAAGAACTCCATGTAACAAGTGACGTCATCCGTGTCAGACCCATTGCCCGGGCCGTCGTTGTCTTTGGCCAGCAGGCGGGCGCCCGCGTCAAACGCAACCTGCAGGTCCGGGAGGCCGCCCGTGATCTGGGGGTGCGCCGACCATGTCAGGGTCAGGGGTTTGATCGGTCCTTTGGAGAGCCCATAACGGTACCACTTGATCATGGCGTCTTGCACGTCAGGCGTCACGGGCTTCTCCCAAACTTTGTCCACTTCCACCAGCGCCGAGCCGTCGGGATTGGTGCGCTCTCCATCAATCACGATGGGGGTGACGGCTGGATCAATACTCACGCCCGTTTCCCAGTACCAAGTGTTGGGTTCACCCAACCCATGTCCCGTTGACCATGCCGTCCACATCAGCATGGTTTCATTGTAAACGGTCATGTCAGTTGGGCTGCACGCGAGCACCACGCTGCGTTTGAGCTTCGGCCAGGCCGGCGCGTCGCTTTTCAAGTGCATGACGGTAGAGGCCGTGCGGGTAAATGTACCCGTGAACGGCGGGTCGGTCCGATTCGCTTCAAAGCCGGTGCATCGCTCCTGCGGGATGCCAAGGATGTCGGACGGCGGCCGCTCCGACGTTTCGAGCGGATCATACTGCTTGGCCGGGTTTCCGAACGTGGTCTTCCAACGCTGGCTGGTGCCGTTGCCTGCGGCCGGCCAGCGGTACTCGATGCCTTCTGTCTTCACGGTGTCAGGCGGCGGCGGCGGGTCGGTCTGGTAACACTCCGCCATGTTGCCCGTGGCGTCCATTGCGCTGGCCGCGGCGTGCCACCAACTCATGGTCACGGTGGCGTCGGGGAGGTCGGGATCTCGCAGCGGCGTGGTGAAGTCACGGTTGGCAGTGAGGCAGTAACTGTATGGGAACAGTACGACATCCCCAGCCAGTTCGGCCCCGTCAGGCCAGCCATCGCCGCCAGTGTCCGGGTTGATGGGGTCAAAGCCTTGTGGAATTTCTCAGGATCGCGGACCCCATGGTGATCGGTGTCCGCATCGCTTGGGTTTGTCATTCTCCAGTACTCTTCTGCATCGTTCCAGCCGTCTCTATCGGTGTCGCGATTATTCGGGTCGGTCTCGTTGGGTCCCACCAGGCCATCCCCGTTGGCGTCCTCGACCCAGTCCGCCAGGCCGTCGCTCTCGGTGTCCACCGGGGTGAGGGCCGCCGGCGGGGGCGGGTACACCCCCACCTCGTTGGCGTTGGCAAAGCCGGGCCAGGTCTGGCCCACCTGGCGGGTGTACCAGCCCCACGCCTCCACCCGCCGCCAGATCACGTACCGTCCGCTCTTGGCGGAAAAGCGCACTTCCTTGCGCTCCTGCCGGTTGGGCCAGTACCACTCGCCGGCCGCCACCGGCACCCCCCAGTCGGCCGGGTCAGCGCTGGCGCTGTCGGTCACGTAAATCTCCCAACGCCGGTACACCCCGTTCCAGGTGCCGTCAGTCCAGGAGGGCGACATCTCCCGCGGCGCGTACGCCACCCCGCCCACGGGCCGGCTGGTCCCCAGGTCCGCCCGCAGAAACTCCACCGGCCGCTGGTAGCCCAGCGCGCTGGCGCCGGCGTTGTGCCAGCCCGGATCGTTCAGCAGCCCGTCCCGGGCTTTGGCGGGGATCCACTGACTGTTGTAGGTGCTGGAGGCGCTCAGGGCCGCGCCGCTGACGGCGATTTCAGCCTCCGCCGGCTCCGCCGCCACGTGGTGGAAGCCGAGGTCCACCGGGCCGGCGCCCAGGTAGGCGTTGGGGCTGCGGATCAGGTTCCGATAGTCGCCCGCCAGCCCGTTGTCATGAAAGGCGTTGTCGGGGAAGTCCCCAGGCGGGCTGTCGGTGAAGCCGGAGTTCCGGAAGTGGGTCCCGCCCCAGAACAGGTAGTGGTAGGCGCGCAGCATATTAAAGCCGAGTCAGAGCGCGCCGCGCGCGAAGCAGCCTCGCCCTCATAACGCGGTACCCCTCGCCCCCGGGTGGCCCCCGTGCAAGGGGAAGATCGGGGGGAGCCAAAGATTTCAGGCGCAGCCATGGTCAGGTTGGGGAAACGCTCACCGTGCGCCGACTCATCGTGTAGCCCCGAAAGGCGCCAGCCCTTCCACCGGCCCGACCAGGCCGGCCTGAACGGCCACTCGTAGCCCCGGCAGGTCGAGTCATTGGTATTCGCGAAATGTCACGAGCCCCGGGGATCAAGTCTTCGCAGCCAGATACCCGCTCAGCGCCGCCGCCATGATCTGATCCTCGGTCCATTCGCCCCGGCGGAACGTCGCGGCGAGCCGACCCGCTGACATGACGGCGATGCGGTCGCACAGGGCCATCAACTCTGGGAGGTCGGACGACACCATCACGATCGCCTTGCCCTTAGCGGCAAGGTCATCGAGAAGGCGGTAGATCTCGAACTTGGCGCCAACATCAATGCCGCGTGTGGGTTCGTCGAAAATGAGCACGTCGCAGTCGCGCAACAGCCATTTGGCCAGGACCACCTTTTGTTGGTTGCCGCCGCTGAGGTCGGCGACGCGTTGTTCGGTGTCGCGGCACCGGATGCCCAGCGTGCTGATCCAGCGGGAGCTTTCGGCTGTTTCCGCATTTCGTCGCAGCCAGCCAAGCGCCGCGCCAAAACGGGGCAGCGAGGGCAACGTCATGTTGGCCCGCACCGACAACGGCAGCAGCAGACCTTGTTCCTTGCGGTTTTCGGTGAGGAGGGCGACCCCTTGCCGGACCGCGTCGCGCGGGGAGCGGATGCGCACCGGAGGGGCGGCCCCCCGCAGCCGGATTTCTCCGGCGTCCGGCCGGTCCGCGCCAAAGATCGCGCGCATGGTCTCCGTGCGGCCCGAACCCATCAGGCCGGCGAAGCCGAGGATTTCTCCGCGCCGCACTTCGAAACTCACGTCCTTCACCGCCGGCTCGCGGCGGAGGCTGCGGACTTCCAGAGCCACGGTACCGGGCTGGCGCGGCTGGTGGTCGAAGTTCCAGCCCACGTCGCGCCCCACCATCAGGTGCACGATTTCATCGAGGGTGATCTCGGCCAGCGGCCGGGTCGCCACCAGCCGACCGTCGCGCAAGACGCTGACGCGGTCCGCCACGCGGCGGATTTCTTCCATGCGATGCGAGACGTACAGGACGCTGGTACCGTCAGCTTTAAGGGCGGCAATCTGTTTGAAAAGCTGCTCGATTTCCGGATCGGTCAGCGCGGCGGTGGGTTCGTCCAAAATGAGCACGTCGCAGCGCCGTGCGAGGCCGGCTGCGATCTCGACCATCTGCTGCTGGCCAACCCCGAGCGAGCGGATCGGGCGCGCGGGATCGAGGTCCCGCAGGCCGACGCGTTCAAGAGCGGTGCGGGCCTGACGGTGAAGCCCGGCGTAGTCAATCCAGCCCCAGCGGTGCGGCAGGCGGTCAATGAACAAACTCTCGGCCACGGTGAGGTTGCCGACGAGATTCAACTCCTGCATCACCATCCGGATGCCGTGGTGCTCAGCGTCGCGGCGGTCGCGCGGCCGAAATGGACGCCCCTGGAGCTTGAGCGAGCCGGAATCGGCCGGAGTAATGCCGGCAATGATCCGGCTAAGCGTACTCTTGCCGGCGCCATTCTCACCGACCAGCGCGTGGACTTCGCCGCGGCGCAGACTGAAGTCCACGTCGGTCAGCACGCGGACCGGGCCGTAGGATTTGTTCAGGCCCGACGCGGAAAGCAGTTCATCAAATAGCGGCGTCATTTCGCCGCCAAAGACTCGCGCGTCACCAGTTCCACCGGCGTCTCGCGGTCGGCGGGAGCGGCCTTCGTCTTGAGCATTTCCAGGGCGTATTCAATGCCGAAGACGGCGAGTTGGCCCGCGTGCTGATCGGCGGTGGCAAGCACGCGGCCTTCCTGCAAAAGCTGCTTCACCGCCGCGATGTTGTCGTAACCCACCACGAGCACCTGGTCGAGCTTGCCCGCAGCGCGCAGCGCGGCCACGGCACCCAGCGCCATGCTATCGTTCGCGCAGAGGAAAGCCTTGAGGTCGGGATGTTCGCTGATGACGGCCGCCGCCACCTGGCTGGCCTTGTCGGTCTCCCAGAAGCCGGACTGCGAACTCACGATCTTCGCGCCCGCCGCCTTCATCGCGTCCTCGAAGCCGAGCTTGCGCTGCACGGCGTTGAAGGCGTTGGGCGCGCCTTCGATGATGGCCACCTTGTCGCCGGGCTGGAGCCGTTTCGCCAGGAAATCGCCGACGGCCTTCGCGCCCTTGCGGTTGTCCGGGCCGACGAACGGAAACTTCACCCCGGCCTGCGCGAGCACGGCCTCGTCGAACTTGTTGTCAATGTTCACGACCACGATGCCAGCCTGTTGGGCTCTTTTGCACACAGGCACCAGTGCCTTCGAATCGGCGGGGGCGATAACAATCGCATCCACGCGCTGGGCGATCATCTGCTCGACCAACTCGACCTGGCGGCCGACGTCGAGCTCGTCCTTAATGCCGTTGGCGATGAGGTCGTACTGATCAGTGTGGGCTTTTTGGTGCGCCTTCGCGCCATTCTCCATCGTGAGAAAGAACTCGTTGGCGAGCGACTTCATGACCAGCGCGATCCGCAGTTTGGCGGCACTCGCCGATGGCGTGGACGCGGGTTTGCAGCCCGATAAGAGCAGACCAGCCAACACCAGCGGTGCAGCAACGAGGCAGGAGCGAAGGAGTGTTTGCATGCTGGGACCTTCCTGCGCGGTTACTTCGCGGCGCGATAGACGCAGGCGTCGCGGATGGCGACCTGCCGGCCCTGGGACCGCGAGTCCGCCGTGCCGGTCGTGACGATGCGCAACGTGTGCGGGCCGGGCTTCAGCCCGTACGCCTGCCACAAGACGTTGTCGTGGGTGTTTGGGACGATGTAGGCGTCGAGTAGCAGGTCCTGTTTCTTGCCGTCCAGATAGACCTCCGCGCGCCCGCCCAGTTGGTTGAGCGTGCCAATCACGGCGATCGCCACGCCGTCGAACTTGAGCACGGCCTCACTCCCGGCGGCCTCACTCACCTTCGCCCCCCGATCGTCTTTCCAGCCTCCGTTCCAGCTCCACGCGGGATCGCTGGCGGCAATGCGTCGGTCCGGAATGCCCGGCGACCACTGTTCTAACTTCGGCGCCCGCGGCGTCTGCGTCTTGATCACGACCTCGCGATCCGTCACCCGTCCGCCCGTCATCTGGATGATTTTCAGCGCCCGCGCTTCAGTGGACTTCACGATGTCGTTGAAGGAGTAGTCGGTGAAATCGAACTTCCGGTTTTCGAGCTGCGGCATCTCGGTCTTGAACTTCGCCGGGATGCGCTCGTAGCCGAGCATCACCCCCAGGACGCCGGCGGCACTTGAGGGGTTGCAGTCCGAGTCCTGGCCGCAGCGGGTGCTGATTTCCATCGTCTTCTCGAAGTCGCCGCCACCGAAAAGCAAGCCGAACGCGATGTACGCGCCGTTCAGCTTGGCATCAATGTTGAACGGCGCGTTGAAGCCGTCCGGACACGGATCGTTCTTGTCCCACTTGTCCTGGACGAGCTGCCAGACCTTGCGCCAGTCGTTCGGATACTGTGCATGCCAGCGCAGCAGATCGGCGATCAACCGGCCGTACTCGCTTCTGGCGGGAATGCAGCGGAGGCCGGCCTCGACCACCTTGCGCGGGTCGTTCTCGAAATAGGCCACCGCGTACATGCCGCAGACAAACATCCCGCCGTACAGGCCGTCGCCGTAGTTCATCACGCGCCCGACACGGTCGCAGTACTTGTTCGACTCGCGCGGCAGGCCGGGGCACATCAGACCGATGAAGTCCGCCTCGATCTGGAAATCAATGTCGTTGGCGTGGAAGTTGTACTTCGGGTGGCCGGACCACGGCGCAGGCACGCCCTGGTTCAACGCGCAGCGGGCGCCAGCGTTGGCGTGCCAGAGGTGGTACTTCGAGATCTTGAAGGCTTCGCCGTACTGCTGGGTGGTGGCGCCGAGACCCAGGTCGTCCATGACCTTGGCGAAGGTCATTTCCACGTACAGGTCGTCCTGGTGGATGGTGTTTTCCAGCATCCCCGGCTTCCAGGTCAGGTCCCACTCGCCGATCCTGCCGTTGGACTTGAACTCGGTGGGCGCGCCATACGCCACACCGATCATCTGTCCGGCCCAGCCGCCGCGGATTTTGTCCAGCAGGGCGGCGCGGGAGAGGCTGCGGGTTTCGGCGAAGGCGGCCAGCGCCAGGCAGCACAGGCCGGCCGCCAGCGTCGGAACGCGGCGAAGGGTGATGGGCTTCATATCGGGCGGAATGGTGTGCGTGCCAGCAGGCGGTGGTCAATCCGGTTCCACCTGGACGCTGCGGCGGTTGCGGGCAGCCCGACGCTTGCCAAGGCCCGGAAGCGCCCGTTTAATCCGCGCTTGTGGTTCAACAACAAACCCTCCGCGAAGCCATCGGCTTCGCCGGCATCGGCCTCCACAGCGGCAACCGGGTGAACCTGACGTTCCTCCCGGCGCCGCCGGGCACTGGCCTGCGCTTCCGGCGCGTGGACCTCGAGGGCCGGCCCGAAATCCCCGCCCGGCTGGAACAGGTGGAGGACACCACCCGCTCGACCACCCTGGCCAACGGCTCGGTGAAGGTGCAGACCGTCGAGCATGTGCTGGCCGCGCTGGCCGGCTGTGGCGTGGACAACGCGATGATCGAACTGGACGCCAATGAGCCGCCCATTGCCGACGGCAGCGCCCGCGATTTCTCGCGCCTGATTGACCAGGCGGGGTTGGTGCCGCAGGGCGAGCCGCGCGAGGTCTTGAGCGTGCTCGAGCCCCTCCAGTTCCAGGTGGGCGAGTCCCTGATGAGCGTCTTCCCGCACGACCGGCTGAAAATCACCTGCACCAGTGCGGACCGCGCCGGCCGTTTCACCCAGTTCCAAAGCCTGGAGGTGACCCCGGAAACCTGGCGCCGGGAACTCGCGCCGGCGCGGACGTTCTGCTTCTTCGAGGAGATCGAGTACCTCATCAAGAACGGCCTCATCAAAGGCGGCAGCCTGGAGAACGCGGTGGTGATCCGCGAAGACGCGGTCCTCACCACCGAACCGCTGCGCTTCCCGGACGAGTTCGTCCGGCACAAGATGCTGGACATCCTGGGCGATCTGACCCTGCTGGGCCAGCCGCTGGCGGGGCACGTGGTGGCGATGTTGCCCAGCCACGCCGCCAACGTCGAACTGGGTCGGCAGATCGCCGCGCAACATCGCCGCGCGGTGCGCACGCTCGAGACCTTCGGCCCCCCGCCCATGTCCGCGCGCGCGAGCGAGCCCGCCGCCGCGCCGGGCGAAAGTCCGGTGATGGACGGCGCCGAACTGGACATTGACCAAGTGCTGCGGGTCCTGCCCCACCGGTACCCGTTCTTGATGGTGGACCGGGTGACCCGCATCGCCGGCAACCAGATTTCCGCCGTGAAGAACGTCTCTGCCAACGAACCATTTTTCCAGGGGCATTTCCCCGGCCATCCGATCATGCCCGGCGTGTTGCAACTGGAGGCGATTGCCCAGGTCGCCGGCATTCTCATGATGCGCCAGGCAGAGAACGCCGGGAAGCTCGCTTACTTCATGTCCGCCGAGTCGGTGAAGTGGCGCAAGCCGGTCCGGCCCGGCGACACGCTCGCCATTGACATCGAACTCACCAAGACCCGCGGCAAGATCGGCAAAGCCCGCGGCGTGTGCACGGTCGGCGGTGACGTGGTGAGCGAGGCCGAGGTGACCTTCATGCTGGTGGACCGCTGATCGGCTCCATTTCCCAAAACGCACGCCTGCCATGCCCACGAGCCATCGCGTCGCCTCCCCACCCCGGCGGGGCATCCGACTCAAACGCCCGCCGGTGCTGTTCCAGCGGACGCAGAAATTGCTGGCGCGGCTGGAAACCCGGCTGGGCAACTGTTTCCTGACCTACTGGAACTCGAACAACGGCTCGGTCTGCCAAAACGACGTGCTGGGCGTGTACGGTGTGTTGCGACGCCTGGGTCCCCAGCCGGCCATCACGCTGTTCATCAAGTCGGATGGTGGCTCGGGCCAGGCGTCGCTGATGCTGGTGAACCTGCTCCGCCAGTTCACCCGACGTCTGGTCGCCGTCGTGCCCCTGGAATGCCAGTCGGCCGCCACGATGCTCGCGCTGGGCGCGGACGAAATCCACATGGGCCCGCTGGCGCATCTCTCGGCGGTGGACACCTCGCTGGCGCACCAGCTTTCGCCGCTGGACCGCGACAACGAGCGCGTGAGTGTGAGCCAGGACGAGCTCATGCGGGTGATCAAGCTCTGGCAGCAGGAGGTGCGCAGCGACGCGGTGAACCCTTACCAGGCCATCTTCCCGTACATTCACCCGCTGGTGATTGGCGCGGTCCACCGCGTCAGTTCGCTGTCAGTGAAACTGTGCATGGAAATCCTGTCCTACCACCTCAAGGACGCCCGCAAGGCGGCGGCCATCAGCGAAGCGCTGAATTCGAAATACCCCTCGCACAGCTACCCCATCACCCTGCGCGAGGCGCGGCGGCTGGGTCTCAACGCGCGGCCGCTCGACTCGGAACTCAACGAGTTGCTGCTTGAACTCAACGAGGCGTACTCGGAGATGGGCCAGCGGGCGGTCACCGACTTCGACACCTTCAACAACCATGACAGCCAGATTTACAACATCCTCGAGGGCCGCGGCATCATGATCTTCTACCAGTCGGACCGGGACTGGCATTACCGCAAGGAGGAACGCCGCTGGGTCACCCTGAACGACCGGAGCAGTTGGCGGAAGGTCGAGCGGGCCGGTCGCCGGCTCCGCACCTCGGTCTTCCACATCAGCTAGCCCGCAACCGCCAGCGCATGATTCATCCCACCGCCATCATCCATCCGGGCGCGCAACTCGGCGGGGACTGCGAGATCGGGCCGTACTGCGTCATCGGCCCGCACGTCGTGCTGGGCGATCGCTGCCGGCTTCATTCGCACGTGGTCGTGGACGGCCACACCCGCCTCGGCCGGGGCAACGAGCTGTTTCCCTTCGCCAGCATCGGACTCCGCACCCAGGACCTGAAATGGAAGGGCGGCGTCACCCGGACCGAGATCGGCGACTTCAACACCTTCCGCGAGGGCGTCACCGTCCACAGCGCCACGAACGAAGGCGACGTGACCCGCATCGGCTCGAACAACAACTTCCTGGCCTACGCCCACGTGGCGCACGACTGCCAGTTGGGCAACCACATCATCATGTCCAACTGCTCGGGCCTGGCCGGCCATGTGGTCATCGAGGACCACGCGGTGCTGGGCGGTTACGTGGCGGTGCATCAGTTCTGCCGCGTCGGCACGTTGTCCATGTTGGGCGGCTGCACGAAGGTCCGGCAGGACGTCGCACCGTACATGCTGGTGGATGGCGACCCCGGCGAAACCCGCGCTCTCAACAAAATCGGGCTGGAACGCAAAGGGGTGTCGCCCGAGGCCCAGGCTGCGCTCAAACAAGCGCATCGCATCCTGTTCCGCGAACAGCTTTCCATCCCGAACGCGCTGGCCCGGATCGAGCAGGAAGTGCCGGCGCTGCCGGAAGTCCGGCATCTGGTTCACTTTGTCCGAGCCAGCCAGCGGGGGATCTGTCGCTGAAGCGGGCATGAGCAAGGCCACGTCATCTCTTCCTTCTCCCGTGCCTGCAAACAAGAGGTCTGAAGCTTTGTCGAGACGAGAAGCAACCGGTCCCGGAGACGGTTCGCAGCCGCCCGCAGGTCGCGAATTCACTTGCGCAAACGCTATGCGCTCCGCGCTGCCGGGGGCGCGGCGTGAATACCGTACATGACGCCCCGGGCCCGTCGCCTGGAAGCCGCCGCCATGCTGCTGCTGGCGACCGCGTGCTGGTCGCTGAGCTTCCCGGTGATGAAAGCCATGACCCTGGCCCAGCAGGATCTGTTGCCCGGCGTGAACTCGTGGTTCGTCTCCTCGCTGTGCGTTTTCTACCGGTTCGCCCTGGCCGCGCTGGGCATGATGTTGCTGACCGCGCCCAAGCTGCGCGGGCTGACCCGCAAGGAAATCGCCCAGGGCGTGGGACTGGGCCTTTTCGGCAGTGCCGGACTGGTGTTTCAGATGGACGGCCTGGCCTATACGGCGGCCTCGACCTCGGCCTTCCTGACGCAGTTCTACTGCCTGCTCATCCCGCTGTGGTTCGCGGTGCGGCATCGCCGGCTGCCTTCCCCGCGCGTCCTGCTCTGCTGCCTGGCGGTGCTGATCGGCGTGGCGGTGCTCTCGGGTTTTGACTGGCGGCGGTTTCACCTGGGCCGGGGCGAGATCGAAACGCTCGTCGGCTCGGTGCTGTTCACCGGCCAGATCCTCTGGCTCCAGCGCCCGCGTTACGCCGGTAACGATGTCGGCCGCTTCACCTGCGTCATGTTTGCGGTGATGGCGCTGTGCATGACGCCGGTGACGCTGGCCACGACGCGGTCGGCCGGCGACTGGGTGACGGCGTTCAGCACCGGGCCGCTGCTGACGTTCCTGGGCGTGCTGGTAGTGGTCTGCACCTTCGGCGGTTACCTGCTGATGAACCACTGGCAGCCGGTGGTCTCGGCCACGCAGGCCGGCCTGATCTACTGCGCCGAGCCGGTATTCGTCAGCCTGTTGGTGCTGTTTCTACCCGGCCTGCTCGGGGTCTTCGCGGGCGTCACGTACGCCAACGAGCAGCTCACCTGGCGGCTGCTGCTGGGCGGTGGTCTGATCACGGCGGCCAACGTGCTGCTCACCCTGGCGCCGCCGCCGGCCGAACACACCGTCCAGGCACCCGTACCGCCGACCGTGCCCGCGGCGGGTTCCGCGGCGGATTGAGTGTCTCTTGGGCGGGACAGACTTGCCGGACACCGGGCAGGTATGCTTGGTTCATCGCCAGCAAAAAACCTACATCGCACCCATGTACCTCACCGGCATTGGCGACGAAGCGGGCGTGTCCTTGGACGCGCAAATCCGGGCCACCCGGGCCCTGGGCTGGAAGACCATCGAGGCCCGGGCCGTCGAGGTGCCCGGCTTTCCCAGGGCGAACCTGCACGACCTGCCCGAGCCGGCGTTCGAACTGGTGGTGACCCGGCTCCGCGAGGCTGGCCTGGGCGTGTGCTGTTTCGGGTCCACGATCATGAACTGGGCCAAGACAGTGGACACGCCCTTCGAGGTCACGCTCGAGGAGGTGCGCCGTGCCATCCCGCGCATGCAACGGTTGGGCACGCGGCTTGTGCGCATCATGAGCTTCAAGCCGGCGGACGACGCGGACCGCATTCCATCGGTGGTCTTCGAGCGGGTGCGCGAGGTGACCCGCATGTTTCTAGACGCCGGGCTTCAGCCCGTGCATGAAAACTGCATGAACCACGGCGGCATGAGCTGGCGGCACGCCCTCGAACTCCTGGAAGCCGTGCCCGGCTTGCGCTGGGTCTGGGACACCGGCAATCCGTTGTTCAACCCGGATCGCAGCCAGCCCCGGCCCTGGCCACGACAGGACCCGTGGACTTTTTACCAGCACGTGAAGCCGTGGATCAGCCACGTCCACGTGAAGGACGTGATCTGGGACGAGGCCGCGAACCGCGAGCACTACACCTGGCCGGGCGAGGGCCAGGCCCAGGTGCGGCGCGTGCTCCGGGACTTGCTGGCCCGCGACTACGACGGCGGCATCTCCATCGAACCGCACATGGCGGCAGTGTTTCACGACCCCACCGCGCCCGCCGCCACCGCCGAGGCCCAGTTCGAAAATTACGTCGAGTACGGCCGCCGGTTGCAACGCCTGGTGGACGGCATCCTGGCTGAACTGGCGGCCTCGCCCCGCGAGTGAGCGGTGAAATCGGCGCTGGCGTGCGCGCCCAATTGGGGCAACCTTTCGGCGTGACCGGTGTTAGCACAGGCAGTTCGACCTCTTGAATCGCCATGCACAGGGTTGACACGACTCCGATTGCGTTCGTCGCGGTGGCAGGCATCTTTTGCCTGACCGCCGGCCTGGCGCGCGCCGCTGATTCGGCTGCCGACGCGACGCCCAGCCCGCCCGCCCCGGCGGCGGCCAGCGCGAGTCTCGAAGCCACGGCAGAACCAAACTCCACCGCCCCGGTCCCGGGACATCCCTACCAGGCCATCATCGTGCGCAATGCCTTTGGACTGAAGGAACCGCCGCCGCCGGTCGTTCCTCCGCCCAAGGAGCCGGAGCCGCCGGTGAACACCTCGGCGCTGAAGCTGACCGGCATCACCACCCTGCTGGGCAAGCGGGCGATGTTTGTTCTCAATGACGGCCGGACCAACATCGTTTCCGACCTGGTCCGTGAAGGCGAGCGCGACCGGTTCATCACCAATCTTGAGGTGCTTGAAATTGACGCCGACGCCAAGACGGTGAAGGTCGTTTTTGGCGGCCGGGAGATGCGGATGGATTTCGTGAACAACGGCCTCCAGCCGCCCACCAACATGGTGGCGCCGCCCATCATCGCCAGCGCCAACACGCGCCCTGGCTTGCCAACGCCCACGATCCTGCCACCGCCATCAGGCACGGCGTCCGCGCCTACCATCCGGGCGGGCAATACCGCTTTCAACCCCGCTGGCGCCAATACGGTGCGGACGGTTCCGCTGCGCCCCAGCCGGCTGGGTACAACGTCTTCCGGAGATGTCCTGGGACAGGCGCCTCAGCAGCAGGTCTCGGTCGAACAACAGGTTTTGATCCTCCAGGAGCAACACCGCCTTGCGCGGGAAATGAACCTCGAACTACCTCCGGCTCCGCCAGCTCCTGGCTTGGAACACCTCAGTCCGCCTGTCGCGCCGAACCTTCCGGGTGGGGGCGGTCCGCCCGCGCTGCCTGGCCAGCCATAATCCACCGTTTGGGGGCACGGTTGCCCGTTACACCTGCGTGTGCTTGACCTGCACGCACCTGGTCACGAGGGAATAGTCGCGGGCGGAAATTGCCCGCAGGACTATCAGACTCGGCTTTCAGGCTCAGCCTTCCACGGCAGCCAATGCCGCGTCCACCGGCCTGGGCGGCCATCGGTTGGCAAGGTGAGCGTGAGATAGCCGCCGTCCTTGAGCAACTCGCACCCTGCCAGCGAGGGACACAGCCGCACCTTGAGGTCGCGCCACCGCCGGGCCTGGTGTAGCGCCCGTGACATCCGCCGGATGGCTTGGCCGAGAAATCCGATCTCGGGCATGCCGGCCAGCAGCCGGCTTAGCCACAAGATCAAGTCGGTGTGCAGATGACCGATGACGGTGGCTTCCAACTGCCCCAGCCGCGCGCGGACGCCGGCCTCTTCCCACAAAAGCGGCAGCGCCGTGGGGTCGTGGCAAAAAAGGATCAACCGGCGGTCGCGTCCCAATTCGGCCAGGCCCTCGTGGATTTGTTGCAAATGCCGCTCCCGCAAGCGCCACCAGCCTGCTCGCTCCTCGGGTCTTGTTTCGGCCTCGTAAACGGGCAACGCCAGCAAAGTTGAAGCCACGCCCAACAGCACCCACGGCCCCGCCTCGCGCATCCAGAAAGGCTGCAAGCCGAGTTCGTTCGTCGCGCGCTCCCAACTGGCCAGTCGCGGACCGCCCACGCGGCCAGCCAGACTCATCTTGCCCAGTTCATGGTCGCCGAGTACCGCCAACAGCCGGCCGGGAAAGCGCGCGCGCAAACGCTCCAGCACAAGCGCGGCGCTGGCAAAAGCCGCGTCGTCGCTCACCCCCACAAAGGCCGAGTCGCACGAGTAATCGCCGTTGGCCACGACGAGGTCCGGTTCGCCGGCTTCAGCGCAAAAGCGGTCCAGCAGGTGATTGTGCGCCAACGGGTCCTTGAGCCAGATCAGGCGCCGCCAGCTCCGCACCAGCACCTTGTGCAGCCGGCGCCGGATCACCCGCACCTCATAGCCGCGCCGGGCCTGCTCGCCCACGCTGGCGTAATGCACATCGCTGAGCACGGTGACTCGGAAGGCGTCAGGCACGGTTTGGCCCCGGCACGGGGGATTAGTCCGCCGGGAGACCGCGGCCGGCAAGATGATTTGCTGCGCGCTTCCGGTTTTCGACGGTTGGCAGGCAAGCCAAAACGGTGCCGGAGGCTCACCGGCGGTGGTCCGGCAGGCGACCTGTCGGCCCCCGCAGACTTGAACCTCCGCACCGAACAATTCCCCACCCTGACGAGTTTTGCAATTTCTCAAGCCGTGCTCGAGAGGTCTCTCGCCCCATGGCGACTGACTGATTCATTGCTCCGCTCCGGCCATTTTCGTTGCGCGGTCCGCGCGGCGGCCTTAACTGATCGCCCGCCCGGAACGATCGTCCGGCCGGGTGCCGGTGATACCATGCCACGCGAAGCCAAAATCCTTGCCACAGTGCTCACCACCCTCCTGGTGATGGGCGTGCTGGCCTTCCAACTATGGCTGCGAAACACCCGCCTCGCGGAGCACCGCGCCCGGCTCGAGGAGGCGCGCCTTGAGTTGACCCAAGCCCGGGCCACCCTCGCCGAACAACTGGAACGCTGGCAGACGCTCACTGCTGTCGTGGCCGAGGCCCGGGCGCGCATTGCCGGGTTGGAGCGCGAAAAGGATGAACTGGCCCGGGAAAAGGAGGCCATTGCCCAGCGCCAGCATTCGCTGGAAGGTGAGATGCGTCGGGCGCTCGAATCCAAGGAGGTTACCATCTCCGAACTGCAAGGCCGCCTCACCGTGGACATTCTGGACCATGTATTGTTCGACTCGGGCGAGGCCACGTTGAAGCCGGAGGGCGAAGAGGTGCTGCGGCGCGTGGCCGGCGTCTTGGCCCGGTTTCCGAGCCGCCAGGTACATGTGATCGGCCACACGGACAATGTACCGATCCGCGCCACAGCCCGAAACCGGTTCGCCAGCAATTGGGAGCTGTCCACTGCGCGCGCGACCGCCGCGGTGCGGTTCCTGAGCGAGCAGGCGGGCGTGGACCCGCGGCGGCTGGGCGCGGTGGGTTATGGCGAATTCCGGCCCGTGGCCGACAACGCCACCCCGGAAGGCCGGGCCCAAAACCGCCGGATCGCCCTGGTGGTGCTGTCCGAAGAACTGGCCGGGGCCGACACCGCCGTCACCGCCCGCCGGGTGTCCGCGCCGGTGGAGGCTGACGCGGTTAAACCTGCCGCGGACAATCCCGCACCCGCCGAATTACCCTCTCCGTGAGAACCGGGAGCGTCAGGTTTCAAGCGCGCGGCCGCCGACGCCACACCAGCAGCACTACGCCGCCCAGGCCCAACAAGGCCAGCGGCGACGGCTCGGGGATGATCTGCAGTTCGGCGAAACTGGTGGCAATGCGCAAGTTGTCAAGGGACAGAATGCCCGGCACGCCCTGGTTTGCACCTATGCCGGAGGCCCCTTGCCGCAAGGCAAAGGCGTTGATGCTACCACCGGCCGCGTAGGTGAGTGTGTCCGTGGCCGTCACACTGAAGCTGGATTCCATGACCGGTCCCACCCAAAGCGTGCTTTGGTCCGTGGCCAAGTCCAGTCGCACCACCACTTCATAGGTGACGCCCAGCGAGAGGTCCTGCGGGTACTCAACCGTGGTGGCGCCGGTCCAGAGCTCGTTCGCGATGGCCAGACGGAAGGTGCCGGGCGCGGCGCCATCCAGGTTGGCACCAACCCGCGCGTAGTACTCGTTCAGGGCGCCGCCGGCCTTGAAGTGGGCAAAATAGGACCCCGCCTGGTCTGTCCCGGTGCTCACCGGCAGCGCGCTGAAATTCACCGTGAAAGCCGCGTAAAGCTTGGTGACGTTGTCCGCCACCGGGTTGTAGCTCGTCGAAAGCAGCCGGTTGATGTCTTCCGCCCCGCTGCTGAAGTCCGCCTGGTTGATCACGGCGGCGCCACCCAACACGTTGAGGGGTCGCGCGCCGCCGCTGTGGGTCACCCAAACGTTCGTGGCCACCTGGCTGAGCTGGCCATCCGGGTAGCTGAAATCCTCCTGTAACAACATTTCGGCGCGCAGCACCAGCGGTGTCACAGCCAGGATGGTCAGCACAAGGCGGGTGATTTGCATGGTGATGGTCATCGTGTGTGTCGGTTGGGTTGGACAACGGCAGCCATTTGAGCCTGCGTGCTTCACAGTGTTGATGAGTTTCTAGGTGGACCTGCGGCCGTTGCAAAGCAAAAAACCTTACAGAATAAGCGGCACCCCCCGTCCTGAACGAACCGGCCCGCCAACCTGCATCACCGGCCTGCCTGACGCGACCGCAGAGGCACCCGTGGGCAAGGACGTCAGCGGTGCTGGTGAACACTCGTTGAATCCGCCGCGACCGAAAACCCGGGCCTTCTGGCGTGTCACCGCGTTTGACAAGCCACGCCGCAACCGGTTTGGTTGCGCCCTTTCGCGCGGCGGCGGACCAATCCGTCGGCTGCCGCCAGCCATGAGCCATGAGCGACAGGATACCCAGGGCCTCCGTTCCTGACCGACTCGCGGCGCGATCACGATGAACCCGACAAGTTTCAACCGGCCGCGGGGATGGCTGCGGGTGTGGGCAGAGTTTGTGAAGCTCTCGCACACGGTCTTCGCCCTGCCTTTTGCGCTGGCCGCGATGGCGGTGGCGGCGCGAGACAATTACGGCTGGCCGGGCACGCGCACATTCCTGCTGATCCTCGCGGCCATGGTCTGTGCCCGCACCTGCGCGATGGCCTTCAACCGCATCGTGGACCGGCATTTCGACGCAGCCAACCCGCGCACCGCCGACCGCCCTTTGCCCGCCGGCCGGATTAGCCTCGCCAGCGCCTGGACGTTGTGGGCCGTCTGCGCGGTTGGTTTTGTCGCGGTCGCCGGTTTTCTGAATCGCACGTGCCTTTATCTGTCGCCGGTCGCGCTGGGGGTGATCTGCTTTTACTCGCTGACCAAGCGGTTCACGGATTTCACCCACGTTTTCCTGGGTGTGGCGCTGGCACTGGCGCCGCTGGGCGCGTGGATTGCCGTCACGGGCGGGCTGGACTTTTTCCCGGAACGGGACGGCGCGTTCTCCCTGCGGCACAGCGCGGTGTTGCCGGTGTTGCTGGCGATGGCGGTGGTGTTCTGGCTGGTGGGCTTTGACATCATCTACGCGCTCCAAGATTACGATTTTGACCGGCGGCACGGGCTGCACTCGCTGGTGGTGCGCTGGGGGCCCCGGAACGCACTCACCGCCGCTTTCCTGGCCCACATGGTGATGTGGCTGCTGCTCGGCCTGTTCGGCCTGCTGGCGCGCTTCCGCGTGGCCTACCTCGTCGGGCTCATCATCATCCTGGTGTGCCTGCTGCTCGAACACTGGCTGGCGCGGCGCCGCAGCCTCAAGTGGATCAACGTCGCCTTCTTCCGCCTCAACGCCGTGATCAGCGTGGTTTTCTTGGTGGTCGTCCTGGCGGAAGTCATCTTTCCGTGGTTCCGGGTGCGAATCCGTTGAGTCCACCATCTGCTTGGCCAGGACTTGCCTGCGACCAACCCTATCGCGCGGCCAAACCCGCCCGCCGAATGCCGGCAACTGGCCCGGCCACGCTATCTGCATCTGGCCACGGAATCTGGTACCGGCGGCGCGCGGTTTGCCTTCCTCGCTGCGGACTGCTTAACTCTGTGTTCGAGATGAATTTCTTCGTCGCCCGCAGCCCGCTGCGCGATTTGCACGACAAGGTGGCCGCCGGCCAGCGCCTGTCCGAGGCCGACGCCCTGCGGCTGTTCGAGTGCCTCGACCTGAACGCCCTGGGCGCGCTGGCGGACCTCGCCAACCAGCGCCGCAACGGACTGCGCGCCACGTACATCCTCAACCGCTACATCAACTACTCCAACTACTGCATCCTGAGCTGCCAGTTCTGCGCCTTCGCCCGGAAAAAGCGCGACGCCGACGGCTTCGAGCTGAGCGTGGCCGAGATCGTCGAAAAGGCCCGCGAGGCCATGAAACTAGGCATCACCGAACTGCACATCGTCGGCGGCCTGCACCCGTCGCTCCCCTTTGACTACTACCTCCAGATGCTCCGCGCCCTGCGCGAGGCCGGCCCGCACCTGCACCTGAAGTGCTTCACCGCCATCGAAATCCTCCACCTCGGCTGGCTGGCCCGCAAAACGGTGCGCGATACCCTGATTGAACTGCGCGAGGCCGGGCTGGACTCGCTCACCGGCGGCGGCGCGGAAATTTTCGCCCCGGCCGTGCGGGCGCAGATCGCCCGCGGCAAAGAAAGCGCCGAGGAATGGCTGGACGTGCACCGCACCTGGCACCAGCTCGGCGGCCGCAGCACCTGCACCATGCTCTACGGCCATGTCGAGTCCCTGGCCGACCGCGTGGACCATCTGCGCCGCCTGCGCGAACTCCAGGACGAAACCCGCGGCTTCAGCGCGTTCATTCCCCTGCCCTACCAGCCGGAAAACAACGCCCTGCCGGTCCAGCATCCGCCCACCGGCTTCGACACCTTGCGCACCATTGCCGTGAGCCGGCTTTACCTGGACAACTTCGACCACCTCACCGCGTACTGGGTGGGCCTGGGCTTGAAGCTGGCCCAAGTGGCGCTGAGCTTCGGTGCGGACGACCTCCACGGCACCATCGTCGAGGAACACATCTTCCGCATGGCCGGCGCGCCCGCCGGCCAGCTCCAGACCGAGGCGGCCATGATCCGCGCCATCCGCGAGGCTGGCCGTGTGCCGGTCCAACGCAACAGCTTTTACGAGCCGCTGCGCGTCTGGGAGGGCGACGTACCCGCCGGTCCACCCGGCCTGCCCACCCGCGCCGGCCTGGTGGAGGCGAACTTGGCGACGGCGTGAATCCGGGATAGCCTCACTGCATGAAAGTGGGCGTGATGTTCGAGCCGGTCCGTGACCCGGATTTTCCGGCGGGTTACTACTACGCGCATGTGCCCAGCCTGGGGTTGACCACTCACGGGCAGGGCATTGAGGGAGCCCGGGCGGCCGCCCTGGACCTGGTTCAGCTTTGGCTGGAGGAAAAGCGAGCCAGCGGCGAGGCCGTCCCGCCTTCGGCGGAAGTGCTCTTCACCACCCTGGAAATTCCCGATCATGCCCTTCAAAGCGCGTGAAGTGCTGGCCCGGCCTCAACACGCGGGGTTTGTCGTCAAACGCCAGTCGGGCTCGCACGTCATCTTACGCCATCCCGATGGTCGCCAAACCTATGTTGTCCTCCATCCCGGCGACATCCCCACAGGGACGTTCCGTGCCTTTTTACGGCAGGCTGGCCTGACCGAAGATGAGTTTCGACGCCTTTGAATTGCCGGCACCCGTCGCCTGCACCGATGCCCAACCAGTCGGCGCGTTTCGTATCGGCTCGGTGGACTCGTTCAACGCCGTGCCGCTCACCCGGGGTCTCGAGGACCGGGTCACGTTCACCACCCCGGCCCGGCTGGCGGAGTTGCTGCGCGCGGGCGCCCTCGACGCCGCATTGCTGAGCGTCACCGAACTGCTCGCGAATCCCGGCTACACTGCACTGGACGGCATCGCCATCGCCTCGCGCGGTCCGGTGCGCAGCGTGTTGCTGGCGCACCGGCGTCCGTTGCGTGAACTCGACACGGTGCACTGCGACCCCGCCTCGCTTGCCAGCGTCAACCTGCTCCGCGTGCTGCTGGCCGAAGAGGGCATTCATCCGCGCTTCCAGCCGCTGCGGGACTACGCCCGGGCACCCGAGTGCGACGCCGTGCTGCTCATCGGCAACCGCGCGCTGGACTTCGCCTTCGGCGGCCACCCGCATCTCCTCTGGGACCTGGGCGCCGTGTGGTGGAATCGCACCGGCCTGCCGTTTGTCTATGCGCTGTGGACGCTTCGACCCGGCGCGGACGCCACCGGCCTGGGCGCGGTGCTGGGTGCTGCCCGCGCGCGCGGCCTGGCCGAACTGGAGGCCATTGTTGCTGCCGAGCGCCGCTACCCGACCGATTTCTGCCGCGAATATCTCACCCGCAACATCCGCTTTGAGCTGGGCGCGGAGGAAAAGCGGGGCCTGCTCGAATTCGCCGAGCGCCTGCGTCGCCTGGGCAACGGCCCGGTCCACCCCCCGCGCTTTGTGGGTGGCTGAAGGAGCCGCGACGGCACGGTAGCGGCAGGCTTCCAGCCTGCCGTAGAGCCGGGCATCTTGCCCGGCGGGGAAGGTCAGCCTCCTCGCCGACCCGACCTCACTGAACACCCCGCTGGTGGCGGAGTTCGGCCAGGCGCGCCTTGCGCTCGGCCCATTCGGCCTCGGTCAGGACACGCACCTCCCCATTGGCCTCGAGGGTGGTGGCGCTGCGGACCTCGAACTCGACCAGGCGTTCCTCGACGGGGATGGCGGGATCAAAGGAAATGTCCCACAGGGCCACCGCGCCGTCGCCACTGGCGGTCAGAATGTGTTGCTCCTGCAGGTCGAAACAGGCAGAAATGAGCGAATGCTGGTGCTGAAACATCGCCATCAACTGACTGTTTCCGGCATTCCACAGCCGTACCGTGCCGTCGGCGCTCCAGCTCAGAATCCGCTGCCTGTTGGGGCTGAACGTCGCTCCCCAAACCTCACCTCCGTGCTTCATAGGCGTACCTATCAGTCGCCCGTCAGTCGCTCGCCAAATCCGAGCCGTGCCTTCTAAGTCCCAGCTCAGAATCCGTTGACCATCGGGACTGAACACGACTCCCCGAATACTGCGTTCGTGTTTCATGGGTGCGCCTACAGGTTGGCCGTCAGCAGCTTGCCACAGCCTGATTTCGCTTTCTCCAGCAACGGGGCTTGAGTTCCAACTCAGAATCCACTGCCCGGCAGGGCTGAACATTGCCCCGTTGACCCAACTGCCGTGTTTCAGCGGTGTGCCCATTGGCTGGCCATCGGCCGCCTGCCTCAACCAGACTGTGCCAGTGGAGTCCCAACCCAGAATTCGTTGCCCATCAGGACTGAACGCAACTCCCCCAATTGGGGATTCAAGTTTCATGGGTGCTCCCACCGGTCGCCCGTCGGCTGCTTGCCACGATCGTACTTCGCTTCCCTCAGCGTCGTGGATTGCACTCCAACTCAGCACCCGCTGCCCGTCGGGACTAAACGCTGCACCTAAAACCTTACGCGCATGCTGCATTGGTTCGCCAACCAACCGGCCATCGCTCGCGTCCCACAGCCTCGCCAAACCGTCGTCGCTCCAACTCAGAATTCGACGGCCATCAGGACTAAACAACGCACCCTTGACCCAACCCCCATGCTCCATGGATACACTGGCCGGCCGGCCATCCACAACTTGCCACATCCGCAATGTATTGTCCGCGTGCCAGCTCAGAATCTTCTTTCTGTCGGAGCTGAACACCACGCCACGAATCGAGCTCCCAAGCCGAATCGGAGAGAATATTGGCTGGTCTTGAGCTATCCGCCACAGCCGGGCTGTACCGTCATCACTCCAACTCAGAATATGCCTCCCTGCGAAGCTGAATGCCGCACCGTTAACCCAATCTCCATGTTCCAACGGTGCGCCCACAGGCAGTCCATCAACCGTCTGCCACACCCGCGCCGTACCGTCCGCACTCCAACTCAAAATATGCCGGCCATCCGGACTGAACACCGCTCCGTTGACTGCTCGTTCATGCCTCATGGGCGCGCCGGCAGGTTGACCATCGGTTGCTCGCCACAACCGTACCTCGCCAGCACCCCCGAACAGGCTTCCACTCCAACTTAGGATTCGTTGTCCATCTGCGCTGAACACCGCCCCATTTACCGATCCTTCATGCTTCATGGGCACACCCACAGGCTGTCCATCAGTCGTCTGCCATAGCCGCGCCGTGCCGTCCGCACTCCAGCTTAAAATCTGGTGACCGTCAGGGGTGAACGTTGCCCCCTTGACTGCCCCCTGGTGGAGCATCGGCAACCCTACGCCTTGGGCATCAGCTACACGCCACAGCCTTGCTTCGCCTTTGTCTAAAAGAGAATCACCACTCCAGCTTAGAACCAGTCGTCCGTCAGGGCTAAACACAGCCCCCTCGACCCAACCTTCGTGCTGCACGGCTTCACACAACGGCCGCCCGTCCGTTGCACTCCACAGCCGCGCGGTGCGGTCAGCGCTCCAACTCAGAATCCGTTGGCCATCTGGACTATAGACTGCGCCGAGAACTTCGCTTTTATGCCGCATCGGCATTCCAATGGGACTTCCATCTTCCGTCTGCCACAGCCTTACCTCACCAAACCTCTTGGTTAAACTTCTGCCCCAACTTAGAATTCGTTGCCCGTCGGCGCTGAACAAAGCGCCATTCACTTTGCCTTCGTGCTTCATTACCGAACCCATCGGTTGACTGTCGGCGGCCCGCCACAGCCGCACCTCCCCTACAACTCCAAAGCGGCTTCCACTCCAACTCAGGATTCGTTGTCCATCCGCACTGAATAACGCCCCGTTGACCGAGCCCTGATGTCTCATGGGATCACCCACTGGGCGGCCATCCACTGCCTGCCACAATCTAACCTCACCATCAGGCTCAAATTGGTTCCCACTCCAAGTTAAAATACGCTGTCCGTCTGGGCTAAACATCGCGCCCTGAACTTCACGCTGGTGCCTCATGGGTGATCCCACCGGCTGGCCATCAGTTGCCCGCCACAAACGCGCTGTGCAGTCCTTGCTCCAGGTCAGTATGAACCGGTGGTCCGGGCTGTTCGTGGCGCCGACGACGGCTCCCGAATGTAACAGGGTGGCCACTAGACCGCGGTCAGAAAAGTGTGCGGACAAAAGCGCGTTGGCCGCGCCGGCTGGGTTACCTGCATCGCGAGCCGCAAGCGCAGCCTGGAGGAGGTGGTGAGTAGCCTTCAGCGGAGATACCTCTGCCAGTGCGAACGGACTACCCCTGGCCTGCTGAGCCAGTTGCCAGTTTACGTCAGACAGTCGGGCTTCGGCCGCCAGGCGGTTGCGCTCGGAGTGGGTCCGAAACCGCCAAGCCACCAAGCCGGCCATGGTTGCAAGAAGGGCTAGCACAGTAGCCGCTACGGCCAAGGTCTGGAGTCGCCGCCGTTGCCGCCCCTCCTCCTCTGCCCGCCGACGCCGCCCCTCCAAGCTGGCGGCTATGAACTCGCGTTCGCTCTCGGTCAGGTCGGCGGCCCGCTCGGCCAGCCTGCGCTCCGCCTCATCGAGGGGCGGGCCGCGCAGAAGCGTCTCCGGGTTGTCGGCCCGATAGCTTTCCAGCAGCACGCGGAAGCGCTCGCGCCAGAGCAGGAATTCCCGGTCGGCCCGCAGCCAGCTCTCCAGCCGCTGCCAGCTCCGCAGCAGGGCCTCGTGGGCAACCTCGACGGTGACGCCGCCGTCCGCGCTGTCACGGACGGTCACGAGCAGTCGTTCCGGCTCCCGGCCGTGCTCGGGCCGACCGCGGTTGGCCAGCCGTTCGACCAGGGGCCGGGCCGCCGCCGGCACGGCGTCCAGCCGCTCGCGCCGGCGGGTGACCTGGCCGTCCACGGAGACATGGACCAGTTGGAGGAACAGGCGGCGCAGGACCTCCTGCTCCGCGGGAGCGAGGGCCTGATAGAACCGCTCCGCCCGTTGGGCAATGGCGCTCGAGAGCCGGCCCAGCTCGTCGTAGGTCCGGTTGGAAAGTGCCGTGCCCCGGCATTCTTCCCAGAGCTGGCGCAGAACAAACTCCAGCAGCGGCAGGTTCCCGGGTTCCTCGCCCACGTCGTCGAGGAGCCGCTGGACCAGGCCCGGCTCGAAGCCCAAGCCGACCTTCCGCGCCGGCTCCTCGATGACGCGCTGCAGTTCCGCCCGGGTCATGGGGCCGAGGTTGACCTGCGCCCCTTGCAGACGGTCTGCCAGGGGGCGGTGGGCCAGGGCGTGGCCGACGAAATCGCCGCGCAGGGTCAGGGCCACGGTGAGCGGCGAGCATGCGGAGGCGTCGAGCAACTCGTCCACGAACCGGCGGCGGAGGTCGGGGGCGGTGGTCAGGGTGTAGAGTTCTTCCCACTGGTCCACCACCAGCAGAAGGCGCTGGGTGCCGGGCTGGAGTTTGAGGACTTCCTCCACCAGGTCACGCAGCGAAACAGCACCCTCGGCAAAGCGGGCGGAGAGCTTGTTGGCTTTCTCGACGCGGTCAATGACGTCGAGTTCCGGAAAGAGCAGCGGCGCGAGCGCACGGGCCAGGGCTTTGAACGGTTCGTCGCCGGGGACGAGCGTGGCGATTTCCCAAACCGGGTCGCGAGCGCGCCGCAGCGCGGGCACCAGGCCGGCGCGGACCACGGAGGATTTGCCGCTGCCGGAGGCGCCGACAACGGCGAGGAAGTTCCGGCCGGCCACGGTGCGGACCAGATCGTCAACGGCCACTTCCCGTCCGAAGAAGAACGGCGCGTCCTCCTCGCGGAAGTACAGCAGGCCGCGATAGGGGCAAACAGAAGCGCGGGTGGCTTCGAGCCGCTCCACCAGGTCCGGACCGGGCGGCTGGCGGCGGATGCCGCATATCAGCAGCCGAAGACCGAACGCATCCCCCGGATCGGCACGGAGGTCCACCCAGGTGTTCTGGCCGAAAAAGCCCAGGGCCGGATCGGCCCCCGGCAACAGGACGGGAATCACCGGGAAGCCCGGCTCACGGCCCTGGCGATTCAGGGCGAAATCCTTCTCGCGCTGCTGCCACGATCCCAGCCCGTGCGGTCCAATGAAGACAGCGACCGTCCGGCACCGGGCGAGCGCACGCTCCAGGGCCGGTACCCACGGCTGGCCGGGCGAGAGGAACCAGCGGTCCAGAAAGGGTTTGAGGCCCTGCTGGCGGAGGTAATCGGCAATGGGGCGAACCGTCGCCGCATCGGCTGAGTGGTAGCTCAGGAAGACGTCGTTGTCTCCGTCGGGTCCGGCTCCGGAGCTTGGCGTGGCGTCTGCCATGCAGTCGGGGTTCGTACTCGCTGGAACGCTACCCACCGGGGCGGCGCGGGTCAATGGGCCGGGGCGATTCCGAACCAGCAGAATGCCCGCGGATTTCCCGATCCCGGGCCAAAGCTCAGGTGCTTACGGTGTGGTGGCGGCCATCCTGGCTGCCCTCAAGGGCGGCATCTTGCCGACCGGAAACGGTTCCCCGCACTCGACTCCATTGCCCGACACCGCATTGGCGGCCCGGCTTCTCGGCAGGCTGAAAACCCGCCGCCACACCCTCGGGGCGGGGTTCTTGCCGCACCTGCTCAGCACGTCGCGCACACCGCCTCGAGCACTTCGGCGGCGTGGTGCTCGGGTTTGACCTGGTCCCAGATGCAGGCAATGCGGCCGTCCTTGCCGATGAGGAAGGTCACCCGGTGGGTGCCCTGGTATTTGCGGCCCATGAAGGTTTTCTCACCCCAGACCCCGTAGGCGGTGACGATCTTGTGGTCCTCGTCGGCCAGCAGCGGGAAGGGCAGCTTGTACTTTTCGGCAAACTTGGCGTGGGACTTCACGGGGTCGGTGCTCACGCCCAGGACGACCGCACCGGCCTTTTGCAGATCGGTCCAGGCGTCGCGGAAGCCGCAGGCTTCCTTGGTGCAGCCGGGTGTGTCGTCCTTCGGATAAAAGTACAGTACCACCGGCTGTTTGCCCTTGAACTGCTTCAGCGAGACGACCTCGCCGGTCTGGTTGGGTGCGGAAAACTCGGGCGCGACGTCGCCCACTTTCAACTTCAATGCAGGTGCCTTGGCCATGTGAACGCGATTTTGTGGTTGGTTCGGAGGCAGGCGTTGGCGCCGCCCGCCTTGCGCCGAGAAAGTGCCCCAACTTCTGGCCGGAGCAAGCGGGGACTGGTGAAAGGTGATCGGTGAAACGTATCTGGCTTCCCGGTAGGCGGGCAGGCAGCGTTGCCTGCTGCCTTCATTTTGTCGGCGCCGCGGGCCGTTGAAACTCGCTGCCCGGTTTCCAGGCCGGCCACTCCCGCGCCTGGGCCACGGCCCAGGTGAGGTGAAACAGCAGCCTCGTATCTTCGACCGCGCCGCTCAGATCCCAATCCGCGCGCACCTCGTCCGTGACGCGGTGGTAATGCTGCAGGAGGTACTCGGCCGCTTTCAACCGGCCGAAGTCCGCGGGCCGGTCCACATAGTCCAGCCCCGCCTTGAGATACAGCGCGGGCACGCCCTGCTTGGCGAACTCAAAGTGGTCCGAGCGATAAAACCGACCCTTCTCGGGCTCGGAATCCGGCTTCACCACGCGTCCCTGCGTCGCCGTTACCGCCTCTAGGATTTCATCGAGCGTGGACCGGCCGTAACCGATGACTTCAACATCGCGGGTGCGGCCCCACGGATTCATGCCATCCACGTTCAGATTGGCCACAGTGCGCTCGATGGGGTAAAGCGGGCGCGCGGCATAATGGGCCGCGCCGAGCAGGCCTTTTTCCTCGGCCGTGACGGCGAGGAACAACAGCGTGCGGTCGGGTCGGCGTTTCAAACTCGCGGCAGCCTCGGCTACTTCAAGCAGGGCAGCGACGCCGGTCGCGTTGTCAAAAGCGCCGTTGTAGATCGAGTCGCCTTTCAGCTTGGGATCGCGGCCCAGGTGGTCCCAGTGCGCGGTCAGCACCACGTACTCGTCGCGGCGGCGCGGGTCGGAGCCGAGCAGCCGGGCGATGATGTTGTGGGAGCGGACCTCGCGCAGCCGGGTGCGCAGGGAAAAGCGGGCCTTCGCGCCCAGCGGCACCGGTCGGAAATCGGGCCGCACCGCCGCGCGCTTGAGGGCCTCCAGGTCGAAGCCCCCGGCGGCGCACAACGCTTGTCCCTGCGCGCGGGTGACCCAGCCCTCGATGGCGGCGCGCCCGCGGTTGCCGTCGGCGCGGGCCAGGTCGAATTCCTCCTGCGAATTGCTTTCCGCGACGACCGACCACGGGTACCCGGCGGGGCCGTCCTCGTGGATGATGAGCGCGGCGGCGGCGCCCTTGACCGCGGCGATTTCGAACTTGTAGGTCCAGCGCCCGTAATAGGTCATGGCCCGGCCCGCGAAGAAGCGCGGGTCGAGTTTCTCTGGGTCTTTCGGATCGGGCACCGCCGGGTCGTTGATGAGCATGACCAGCGTCTTGCCGCGCACGTCCAGCCCCTTGTAGTCGTCCCAGCCAAACTCGGGGGCGACCACCCCGTACCCGACGAACACCAGTTCCGTATCCTCGAGGCGAACCTCCGGCACGAAGCGCATGGTCCAGATGACCGCCTCATCGGGCAGCGTTGGCGCCACGACGCGGTCTCCGACCACGTACTCGAAGCGCGGCTCGATCATCGTCAACCCGACCATTGGCACGGCCTGGACCCAAGTGCCGTCCGGGTTGCCCGGCTCCAGCCCCAGCCGTGCGAACTCCCGGCTCAGGTAGGCCACGGTCTTTTCCTCGCCCGGCGTGGCCGGGGCGCGACCCTCGAACTCATCCGAGGCCAGGACCGTGATGTGGCGCAACAAGTCCTTGGGGGTGATGCTGTCCAGGGCCGGGCGCAGGACGCGCGGCGAGTTGGCGGCCAGCGCGGCGCTCACAACGCTCAGTGCCAGTGCCCCGCTCAGCGATTTGCAAAGGCCAATCATGGCGCGGGACTGCATCACGTCGGGCGGCGGAAGGCAAATCTGGAAAGCGGCAGCCAGGATGGTTACCGCTGCAAAAGATGCGTCCACGGCCGGTTCGGTTCCAGCCTATCCGCCCAACAGCTTTCGCAACGCCTCGCGCGCCGCCGCGGTGCGGTCGGGTTCGCCCCGCGGCGTGAACACCCGCTCCGCGAAGACAAACCACTCGCAGAAGTTGGCGCGGTCCTTGTCGGCCACCGGCTCGGCCCGGGGTTCGCGGCACTGCTGGGCGGCGCGCTCGTCGTACCGGGCGCAGTTGAGGCACACGCGCAGGTCGGCGCGGCATTGCGGGCAGATGTCGTTGCGACCCGGCAGGCCGGTATAGGTCCAAACCCAGCCGCAGTTGTGGCAGTGACGCGTCATGGTCCCAGGTTAGCCGGGCAGCCGGTGATAGAAAAGTCCGCGGAGGCTCGAGTCTGAACCGCCGCCCGACTCGTCCCGCAGACACTTGCGCGTCCCCGGAGACTTGCTAGCTTATGGCCGTCATGAAAACGAAATGCTGTCTGTGGATCGCCGTTTGCGCCGCGGCCTGTGTAGCTCTGACTCTGACGACTTCCGCACTGGCCGCCGAAAAAAAGACCCAATACGCCAAGCCGTACCCGCTGGAGGAATGCGTCGTGTCGGGTGAAAAGCTCGGCAGCATGGGTGAGCCGTTTGTCTTCGAGCACGAGGGCCAGCAGGTCAAATTGTGCTGCAAAGGCTGCAAAAAGGATTTCGATGCCAATCCCAAGCAATTCACCGCAAAGATCCAAGAGGCCGCGAAGAAGGTAAAGAAGTACCCCGCGAAGACTTGCATCATGTCCGGCGAACCGCTGCCGGCCGACGGCCCCGCCTCGATCTACAAGGGGCAGGAGTTCAAGTTCTGCTGCACCGACTGTCAGAAGAAATTCGACAAGGAACCGGCCAGGTACGCCGCCAAGTTGCCGAAGAACTGACCCCGTACCGACCGCCGCTGACACTCGACGCGCGTGAAACTCGCCGGTGCCATTCTGACCTGCCTGCTGTTGGCGCTCAGCCAACACTGGCCGGTTTGGTCGGCGCCCCCATCATCTACCGGCGACCAACCATGCCGGCACTGCGACTGCGGCGGCAGCGGTTGCTGTGTAAGTGACACGCCCGCCGCGCCGAAGCCCCCCACCCCGGCACGGCCGGCACTGGCGGGCTCACCTTCCGAAGATTTTTCTTTTCCACCCGTTCTCTTGGCGCAGCCACTCCCCACCCTGTACTCCACGGGGGCACTTTCTTGCGGCGCCTCAACCTTCCCACCGGACTCCAGCCTTCCGCTGCATGTGCGGAATTGCTGCTTCCTGATCTGACCTGACCGCCTGTTCTAGGTGAAGTGTGCCTTGATCCGGCGCACGTGGCTTTTCTTCGGCGGTTTTGAGTCGGTTTACGTGTCGGTGATTCTTCTATGAAGTCGTTTGCTTTGGTCGGGTCCGTGTTCTTTGAAATGGCTTTCGGCGCCATCCCGCCGGCCGCCACGCCGTCGCTGGGCGCTGAAACTCAGGACGACCGCCCGCGCCCCCAGGTCCACGTCGGCTCCGGCCCGGTAATGCGCGGTCAAACGACGGTGCGGGATGCGTTTTCTCAGTCCAGGACAGCGCCGCCGCTCGACACCTTATGCAACCCGAGCAACTGAACTTCTGTCTGCGCCGGCTCCTGAAGCTGGCCGCGCCGCTGCTGGTCGCTACTTTGTTGGCCGGTTGCAAGGGTATTCCCACGCAAAGCGAACGCCGGGCACGCTCCGAACTTCAAACCGTTGCGCGTCTTTACCAGCCCGGCGCGCGCCAGGTCAGGCTGCCCGTACTCGATACCAACACCACGCTCCGCACCCTGTTGACTTTCGCCCTGCTCAACCAGCCGCGGGTCGAGGCGGCCTACTACGAGTACGCGGCCGCCGTCGAGCGCATCACTGTCGAGCGGTCCCTGCCGGACCCGCGTCTGACCTTCGAGATGGACATTCAGGATGTGGTCATGACCGTGATGCCCGGCCTGATGGCCGAAGTGCCTTGGGTCCAAAAGCTGCGCATCCGTGCGGACGCGGCCTCTGCCGAAAGCCAGGCCCGTTACTTGGCCTTCGAATCGGCCGTCCTGCAGACGGCTTACGAGGTCAAACGGGCCTGGTGCCAACTATACTTTCTCGAGGACCGGCTCCGCATCCTGCGCGAGACACTGGCGCTGGCGGGCGAGCTGGAACAAATCGCCCGGGCGCGCTTTGAAGCCGGCCGGGTCACCCTCCAGGATGTTCTGCGCGCCCAAATCGAGCAGGAACGGCTCCGGACCGAGATGGCCAACCTCGAGGACTCGCGCCGCCCTTTGCTGGCCCAGCTCAAGGCCGCGCTCGGCCTTCAGGCCGACCAGCCCGACCCGCCGGTGCCCCGGCAGTTCGAGTCCGCGCCGCTGGACCTTTCACCCGACCAGCTCTGGGCCACCGCCCTGGCCCGCAACCCGCGCCTGCGGCAGATGGAAGCCGAGGTGCGCCTGGCCGAGGCGGGCATCCGGCTGGCGCATCAAAGCCGGCGGCCGGACTTCAACGCGGGTCTGGAAGCGGATTTGAAAGCCGCGCCGGTCATGTGGCGGCCGAGCCTGGGGGTCACGCTGCCCATTTGGCGCGACAAGATCGCCGCGGAAGTCGCCGCGGCGCAGGCCCGCAAAAGTGCGGCGCAGGCGCGCCTGTCCGCCGAGCAGATCCAACTGGCCGTCGAGTTTGCGGAAAAATCCTTCCTGTACCGCGAGGCCACGCGCAACCTGACCCTGCTCGCGGAGGCGCTCCTCCCCCGGGCGTGGCAATCGCTGGACGCGGCGCGCGCCGGCTACAGCGCGGGCAAGACCGAATTCATCAACCTGCTCGAGGCCGAGCGCGCCGTGCTGGAATTTCAACTCGCCGAGGTGGACGCCCACGCCCGACGCGAACTGGCCCTGGCCGAACTGTCGCTGCTGATCGTCGGCCTCACGCCCCCGGACGCGCCCGTCCCAAATGCGGCAACCAATCCCGAAACGCCGATCCTGCCTTCGACACCATGAGCATCCCGATCCATCGTGCCCTGCAGGCCAAACTTCCCCTTGCCCTTCTCCTGGCCGTTGCCGTGGTCCTCGGCCTGGCCCTCGGCGGCTGCGGCCGTTCCGATTCGGCTTCGGCCGGCCCAACTGCCGGCAAGCCGCGGTATCACTGCCCCATGCATCCCACCTACATCAGTGATCGCCCCGGTGACTGCCCGATCTGCAACATGAAGCTCGTGCCCATCAAGGACGACAAAGCTGCCGCGCGCTCGACGTCCCGGCCGGCTGCTGCGGACGACAAGATTGCTCAGGTCAAACCGGGCCAGTTCTACTGCCCGATGGGCGCCGAACACGTGCAGGACACACCCGGGACGTGTCCCGAGTGTGGCATGAGCCTGGTCGAAAAAAAGGAATCGCCCGCCGACCACCAAGGCCACGTCCCGGGCACGACCGCCGCCCCGGTGCCGGGCCGCATTGCCATTGCGCTCTCGCCGGAGAAGCGGCAGTTGATCGGGCTGACCTTCGCCAGGGTGGAAAAACGTCCGCTGACCCGCACGATCCGCACCGCCGCCCTGGTCGAGCACGATGAGACCCGTTACGCGAAGATCGCGCCGCGGTTTGCCGGCTGGGTGCGCACGCTCTACGTCAACTTCACCGGTGCGCCGGTCGAAAAGGGCCAGCCCCTGTTCACGGTTTACAGCCCCGAGCTGTTCTCGGCCGAGAACGAATATCTGGTGGCCTGGCGCGGCGTGCAGCAGCTCCCGGCGGAGGCCCCGACGGCGCGGCGCGATTCGGCGCAAGCCCTGCTCGAATCCGCCCGGCTGCGGCTGGCGCTGTTCGAGATTGGCGAGACGGAAATCCGGGCGCTGGAGGCGCGCGACCGGGCGGACGCGGAGCTGCTGTTCCGGGCGCCGTTTTCCGGCCACGTGCTGGTCAAAAACGCTGTCGAAGGCCAGGCGTTCATGGCCGGCGAGACGTTGTTCGAAATTGCCGATCTCTCGCGCCTTTGGCTGCGCGGGTACGTGTACGAGTTTGAACTGCCCATCGTCGCGGTGGACCAGGAGGCCCGCGTCACCTTCCCCTACCTGAACAACCGGACCTTCCCCGCCCGGGTCACGTTCATCTATCCGCACATCGAGCCACAAACGCGTCGGGCGGAAATCCGGCTCGAACTGGACAACCCCGGGCACCTCCTGCGCCCGAACATGTGGGCCCACGTGGAGCTGGAACTGCGGGTGGGCGAGAAGCTCGTCGTGCCCGCCAGCGCGGTGATTGACACCGGTCAGCGATACGTGGCGTTCGCGGAAGGCGCGGAACAGCACCTGGAGCCGCGCGAAGTGCAGATCGGTGCCCGCACCGACGATTACTACGAGGTGGTGTCCGGTCTGAGCGAAGGCGAGCGCGTGGTCACCCGGGCTTTGTTCCTGGTGGACTCCGAAAGCCAGCTCAAGGCCGCCATCGCCGGCATGGGCACGGCGGGCGAGCACCAGCATTGAAATCCGGTTCCACGGCCATGTCCGCACCCAACCATACCGATTCCCTCATCGAGCGCCTCATCGAGTGGAGCGCGCGCAACAAGTTCATGGTTTTCATGATGGTGGGCGCGCTGACCCTGGCCGGTGTTTACTCGATGCGCCACACGCCGCTGGACGCCATCCCCGACCTCTCCGACACCCAGGTCATCGTCTTCACCCAGTGGGAGGGGCGCAGCCCGAACCTTGTCGAGGACCAGATCACTTATCCCATCGTCACCAAGCTCATCGCCGCGCCCAAGGTCAAGGTGGTGCGGGGGTATTCGTTCTTCGGCTACTCGTTTGTCTATGCGATCTTCGAGGACGGCACGGACATTTACTGGGCGCGTTCCCGCGTACTCGAGTACCTGCAGGGCCTCGCCGGTCAGCTCCCGCCCGGAGTGACCCCAACCCTTGGCCCGGATGCCACCGGAGTGGGCTGGGGGTTCCAGTATGCGCTGGTGGACAAGAGCGGCAGGCATGACCTGGCCGACCTGCGCTCGTTCCAGGACTGGCACCTGCGCTACTGGCTCCAGAGCGTGGAAGGCGTGGCGGAGGTGGCCACCTTCGGCGGGTTTGAAAAGCAATACCAGGTCGAGGTGGACCCGGACAAACTGCTCGCCTACAACCTCCCGCTGGACCGGATTGTTTCCGCCATCCGGCGCGCCAACAACGACGTGGGCGGGCGCGAACTGGACCGCTACGGCACCACCTACCTGGTGCGCGGCCGGGGCTACATCCGGTCGCTGGACGATCTGCGCCTGGTGGTCGTGGGGGCCACCAGCAGCGGCACGCCCGTGCTGCTCCGCGATGTGGCGCGGAACATCATGCTGGGACCGGAAATGCGCCGGGGTGCGGGTGACCTCAACGGCGAGGGCGAGGTGGTCGGTGGCATCGTGGTGGTTCGGTTCGGCCAGAACGTGTTACAGGTCATTGACCGCATCAAACAGAAGCTCGAGGAGGTCCGGCCATCGCTGCCGGAAGGGGTGGAGATCGTCACCACCTACGACCGTTCCGACCTCATCAATCGCTCCATCCACACGCTCACGCGCACCATCGTCGAGGAATCCCTCATCGTCTCGATCATCGTGATCGTGTTCTTGCTGGATTTCGGCGGTGCCGTACGGGCCATTGTCACCCTGCCCATCGCCGTCGCGCTGGCCTTCATCCCCATGTACCACCTGGGTCTCACGGCCAACATCATGTCGCTGGCCGGCATCGCCATTGCCATCGGCGCCATCTGCGACGAGGCGGTGGTGATGGTGGAAAATGTCCACAAGCATTTGGAACACGCCCCGCCCGGGCTGAGCCGACGGGACAAGCAGGAAATCATCATTCGCGCCTGCAAGCAGCTCGGCAAACCGCTGTTCTTCGCCCTGCTGGTCATCACCGTCAGTTTCATGCCGGTGTTCACCCTCGAGGAGCAGGAAGGTCGGCTGTTCAAGCCGCTGGCCTTCACCAAGACCTTCACCATGGCCTGGGCCGCCTTTCTGTCCGTGACCCTTGGGCCGGCGCTCATCGTGCTGATGACCGGGGCCAAGGTGATTCCCGAGCACAAGCACCCCATCAGCCGCATCCTGCACCGGCTGTATTACCCGTGGGTGAGCCTGCTGATGCGCCGGCGGTTGATCTCCATCGCCCTGGCCGTGGTCGCCGTCGGCTCCGCCTGGCCCATTTACAAGAAACTCGGCTCCGAGTTCATGCCGCCGCTCAACGAGGGTACCCTCCTGTACATGCCCACCTCGCTGCCCACCATGTCCATCAGCGAAGCCACGCGGCTGCTGCAGATTCAGGACCGCATCCTCAAACAGTTCCCCGAGGTCTTGACCGTCCACGGCAAGGCGGGCCGCTCCGAGACCTCCACCGACCCCGCGCCGCTGGAGATGTTCGAGACGGTGGTTCAGCTCAAACCGGAGCGGGACTGGCGCCGGGTGCCCCAACCCCGCTGGTACTCGGGCTGGGCGCCGGAATGGCTGCGACGCGGCCTGCGCAAGCTCTGGCCCGAGGAGCGGCCCATCACCTGGGACGAACTGGTCACCGAGATGGACGAAGCGCTGCAAATCCCCGGCCAGGTCAACGCCTGGACCATGCCGATCAAGGCGCGCATTGACATGCTCACCACCGGCATCCGCACGCCGATTGGCATAAAAATTTTCGGGCCGGACCTCGAGTTGATTCGCCAACTGGGCGAGCACCTGGAAACGGTCCTTCGCCAGGTACCGGGCACCCGCAGCGTCTATGCCGAGCGAACCACCGGCGGCTACTACCTGGACATCATTCCCCAACGCGAGGTCATCGCCCGTTACGGCTTGAACGTGGAGGACGTGCTGATGCTGGTGGAGACGGCCATCGGGGGCATGGCTATTGACCGCACCATCGAGGGCCGCGAGCGCTACACCATCAACGTCCGCTACAGCCGCGAACTCCGCGACGACCCCGACAAGCTGGCCCGGGTCCTGGTGCCGGTCGGAATGAATGCCGCGGAGAATGGGCGAAACGGTGAACCGGTGATGCGCGAGGCCGCCGGCTCGTTCTCTGGCCCTCCCGCCGGTTCAACCGTGACACAAATTCCCCTGGGTCAGCTCGCCGAAATCCGCATCACCACCGGCCCTCCGGTGATTCGCAACGAGGACGGCGCGCTCACCGGCTGGGTGTACGTGGACACGGGCGCCCGCGACCTGGGCGGCTACGTCCGAGCGGCCCGGCAGGCGGTGGCGGAAAAAATCGAGCAGGCGGGACTGCTGCCCGCCGGTTACCGCCTGGAGTGGTCCGGTCAATACGAGCACATGCTGCGCGTACGCGAGCGGCTCCAGGTGGTGATCCCGGTCACGCTGGCGCTCATCTTCGTGTTGCTCTACCTGAACTTCAAGAGCGTGGCCGAAACCTTCATCATCCTGCTTTCGATTCCGTTCGCCATGACCGGCAGCATCTGGCTGCTCTGGCTGCTGGACTACAACCTGAGCATCGCCGTCTGGGTCGGCATCATTGCGCTGGCCGGCCTGGCCGCCCAGACCGGCACGGTGATGATCATCTACCTCGACGAAGCCTTCCACGCCTGGCAGCGCGCCGGCCGCATGAAGACCCAGTACGACCTCTTCGAAGCCATCACCTACGGCGCCGTGCAACGCGTCCGCCCCAAGCTCATGACCGTGGCCATGATCACGCTGGGCCTGCTGCCCGCGCTGTGGGCCCACGGCGCGGGTGCCGAGGCCATTCAGCGCATCGCCGCGCCGATGATCGGCGGCCTGGTCACCAGCACCATCCTCACGCTCGAGATCGTGCCGGCCATCTACAGCCTGTGGCGCGGTCGGCAGGTCGAATGGGTCAAAGGCCCGCCGCCCCCGCGGAAGACGTGGGAGAAACTCAGCATTCAGTTTACCGACTGGGAAAAGCAACAGCACGCTGTGAACACCGGCCAATGAGCTCCGCCTGCGTGGTGGCCTGCGCTTAAAGCCAGAACGAGTGACGCCTACATCCGCCGGCGATTAAAGCTGCTCAACTCCGCTTGGCCTGCGTCATGCCGGGTGCAGCCCGGGTTCACCGCCCTTGTGGCGTGAAGGCGTCAAGGCTGCCGGGGAAATGGAGCGGTACCGAGCAAGTGGCTTTCGTGCTGAGCTAAGCCGGCTCCGCCGGCACGTACTGCTCAAGCGTACGGCGGGCGATCAACAGGCCGGCGTCTTCGAGCTTCTGGCCCGCCAGGGCGTCACCCGCCTCGGCGCCGTGGTCGCGATAGACGGGGTCATGCCACCCCTCGATGTTCAGGTCGGAGTCGTAACCAAGCCGTAGCAACGTGTGGATGATTTGCGCCCAGTCCGCCTGTCCGAGGCCGGGGAAGCGATGCTCCGCCACGCCGGGATGGCACGGACCGTACGCCGCCAGCAACGTGCGGTTCACGAAAGCATCTTTGGCGTGGACGTGAAACACGCGTGCACCGAACCGGCGCAGGTTCGCCACCGGATCAATGAACTGGCAGATCAAGTGGCTGGGATCCCATTCCAGGCCCAGGTTCTCGCAACGTGTCGCGTCGAACAGCCGCTCCCACATGGCCGGCCGGCCGAGGGCGTTGTAGCCCATCACGGGCAGGTGCCACGGCCCTTGCGGACACGGCTCGAACGCGAGGCGCACGCCGTGGTCGGCCGCCTGTCGGGCCAGTGGCTCCCAAAACGCGAGCAAGGCGGGCAGATGATCTTCAAACGGTTCCTGCACCAGATTCCCGCCGCGCGGGTTCGGCTGGAAGCGGATCACCCCGCCGGCGAAGCCGGACACGATCTTTACGCCCAAGTGTGCGGCCACGGCGATCGCGCGCTGGAACACGGCGCGGGCGCGCTCGGTCTGCGGCGGATCGAGCGGATTGGCGTACAGCGCGCCGATGGCGGACAGGCGCAGGCCACGCGCCGCGGATTCGGCGGCGATGTGTTCGGCGAACGGTTTCCAATCCAAGTGGTCCGGGCCGGCCGGGCTGTCCGCAAACCGCATCCATTGCCAGCACCGCAGGCCCAGACGGGCCACGCGGTCCAGGTCCTGCGGGGTCGCGGTGGTCAGCATGCCGATACGCATAAAGTCAATAGTACGCATGGGCGTCACCGTGCGCCAGCCGAGGGCGGCGAGAACAACCACAAGTGAACCCAGTGGCGGAGATGCAGCCAGAGCCACGGACCCCGGAAGTCGAAGTGTTGTTGTGCAGGGCATCCCGCCCGACTGACTTCGGTTACGGGCTGAAACAGCGAACCGACAATCAAGGGGCGGAACCGGTGAAAACTATTACGGGATGGCTCCCCAAACCGCGCGCGGAGCCGTAAAGAGACAAAGAAAAGTGCGGTAATCGGGGGTGGCGTCTTTGTGTCATTTCGCGGTCAGCCCCGCGTTTTGCGGCACTCTCGCCCCTTTGACGACGCGGCTGCGCGGACGCGGGAACTCGTCTTCAGACCGTGAGGGTTTCACGTGGCAGGGCCGACAGGATGCGCGGTGGCTCACACAACAATTCCCAGACCCGCAATGTTTCGGTCACGGCCCAAGCCTGGGCATCGCAGCCGCGTTGGGTATGCGGCGCGTCGCCGTCCACGATCTCCGGCAGATGGCCAATGCACCCTTCGCTCACCAGGCGCGTCGCACTGCCCAGATAAGCCCGCGCGGCCGCGACCGCCGCCGGCGCGAAGTCCCACGCCCGTGCCAACGCCTCGCAGAAATGCGGGAACGTCCACGTCCACGCCGTGCCATTGTGGTAGGCCGGTTTGCGCCGCGTGTCCTCGTCACCTTCGTAGTGACCCCAGTACGGATGCCGCGGGTCGTTCAGCAATTCGCCGTTTCGACCCCGGATCTCGAGCGGTGGGTTCACAGCCAACGGCGCCAGCGACCGCAACGCCCCGGGGACCACCAGCCAGCGGCGCGTCGCCTCCACCAGTCGCCGGGCGCGTGGTCCGGCGACAATGCCCAGCGCCACCAGCAGCAGCGCGTTGCTGCGGAGCGCGTCCTGGGGCGGGGCTGTGGCGGCCGGCTCACCGGGCCGGGCGAGCAACACATCCGCGTACCAACCCTGCCCTTCGAGCCAGAACCGTTGCTCCACACTGGCGGTTGCGCGGGCGGCGAGTTCGCCCCAGGCGGTGTCCACCGGTGGCGCATCGAGGCGCTCAAGCAGGCGCAACAGGCGGATCCACAACGCCTGGATTTCCACCGGATACCCTTCGCGCGGCGTGCCGGCGGGATGGCTCGTATCCATCCAGGTGAAATGGCCGGGGCTGAACACCAGCGCAGAGGCGGCGTCCACGCGAATGCCGTTCGGCGTGCCCCGCAGATAGCCGGTGGCGATGGACCGCAACACTGCGGCGAAGTCGCGCCCGGCCTCGTCCACGACGGTTGCCAGAAACGCGCGGCGTGCCTCGGCGTCCGGCAGGCGTTCCAGGAATTCGTCGCAAGCCAATCCAAACCACAGCGGCGCGTCCGAGGTGTCGCGATTGGAGGTGTCCTCGCCGCGCAGCGAGTTGGGCAATGTGCCGTCGCGCTCGAGGCGGGCGAAGGTCAGGAGAATCTGCCGCACATCGTCCGCACGGCCGGCCGCCAGCAGGCCGCGGCAGGCGATCAACGAATCGCGGCCCCAGTCGAGAAACCACGGGTAACCGGCAATCACCGTGCGCGCGCTGCCGCGACGGACGACGAAGGCGTCCACGGCGGTTCGCAGCGCCGCCGCAAAATCAGTCACCGTGCCCTCACAACCGCAGCCACGCGCGGTCGGAGGCGCGGCAAGCGCGCGCAGCACTTCGTCCGCGCCGGGCTCGTCCGCGTCGGCCGAGACGAACAGATCAATGGTGGCGCCTTTGGGCAGCGGCAGCTCAAACCAGCCCGGGCTGTACGCGTCACCGCTGCCTTCCTGACCCCGGCTCTGCTCGACCGGATGCGCGATGTTGAACGTCCATTCCGGCTGGTCGTGATAGCGACCGGCCGTCGCCCAGACGCGCAACTGGCGGGCGGGCGCGGGCGTGAACGCGAAGCCGGCGCGGCCGGACAGGCGGTGCGTGTGACTTCGGAAATGATGCTCCGCGTCGCTGTTGTGTTTGGTCTCATGGTGGAAATTTCGGTCCTCGATGTCCACACGCACGGTCAGCCGCACGTCCGCGCCCGGCGGCAGGTCCCGGCCTTCCGGCGGCGGGGCGTCGGGCCGGGAAAACCGCAGCACCGTGGTGTTGCGGCCCGCCAGCATGGCCGCCACCACCCGGATTTCCGCGCCCCGGCCATCACCGGCATGGGCGAGAAACCGCCAGCACGCGGGCGGCCCAGCGACGAACTCCAGCAGGTTGTCGGCGTTGAGCGGCGAGATGAAGCCGTCCGCGTTCGCCCAGAGGCGGGCGCGCTTGGCGAAGATGTGGCGGTCCACCGGCACCTCGGGGTGGAGATTCGCGCCCAGCAGGCAATCGTACTTGGATTCAATGGCGCCGAAGTCCACGGCCAGCCGCGCCATGCCGCCCCGCCCGTTGGTGAGCAACACGCGACCCGCTCCCAACGGCGGGGATTGAAGCCCGGGCGTCGCCGACAGGAATCGAACCGCGCCGCGAAGCTGCCGTTCACCGGAGCCATATCGCTCCAGGGTCAACGTGGCGTCCGCCGCCTCGGTGCGGGGCACGAAGATCGCCACGTGCCCGTCTTGAACCGGCGTGGATACGGCCTGCACGGCGCCGGACACACCGGCCAGCGCCAGCTCGGCCCGGAACGGCGTGGCGTCCCGCACCAGCAGCCAGTGTCCTGGCGGCACCGGCACCACGCGGCGGACGTCCGGCTGCTGCCATTCCACCACGCAGAGCCCGCTGCTTGACGGCCCGGCCAGCGCGGCCTGGACGCGGTCCGGCGCGAGGTCGGCGGGTAAAGCGGCCACGCTGGCGAGAAAACCCGCCGGATCACGCGCCACCCGTTCCGCGAGCGGCACGAGGTCCACCTCGCCAAGTTGTTCGAGCGGCAGGTGCAGACTCAGCGCCTGCAAGGCGAGCGCTTCCAGTGCGCGACGCCGGCGATAAGCGTCGCCCGCCAGGCCGTGCGGGCCGGGCGAGGCAGCCAGGCAAAAGGCGCCTCCGGGCGGCACCGTGAACCGGATGGCTTGGACGGGCTCCGGCTGGGCCTGTGGCAAGGGTTGACCGAGCAAATCCACCGGCGCGGCTCCGCCACCGCCGTCGAAGTGCAGCCGTGCGTGCGCCAGCGCGCCGTCTTCCACACGGCAGGTGTGCGGATGGTCGGGATCGGTATTGACCAGCACCAACACGGCGTCGCGACCATCGGCGGATTCGCGGAGCAGCGCGTACACCGGCGAGTGGTGCGGGCTGAGGCGCGTAAGCCGCGCGCCGTCGAAGAAGCAAGGATGGTCCGCCAGCAGGCGGTTAAGCCGGCCCAGTTCGGTCACGAGGTTGTCCGGGTTGCCCCAGGCCAGGCCGGGGCTTCCGTGCACGTCCACGCGTTCGGTGGCCAGCCATTCCACACCGCAGGTGAAGCCAAACCCGCCGGAGACGCTGGTGAGCGCGCACAGCCGGTTGCGCAGCAGCGACCACGCCCGGCCACGCGCGGCCAGCCGCAGGTTGTCGTGGGTCTCACTGTAATGGACATAAAGGCCCACCCGTTCGCTCTGGCGCAGGGCGTAGTCCAGGTAACCCGCGACCTTGTGGCCTTCGTAGTTTTGGAACAGTTCCGAGTAAGCCCACTGCATCCCGCCCTCGGTGAGCAGCACCTCGGTGGTTTCCCAAGGCCCACCCAGGCCCTCGAGCAGAAAAACCGTATCCGGGAACTCGCGGCGCACGCGTGCGATGAGGTATTGCCAGACCGGCAGCGGCACCTTGTAGCCGGCGTCGCAGCGGAAGCCGTCCACGCCGCGGCGGCACCATTCCACGAACACCTCGCCCAATTCGCGGCGTAGCGCGGCGTGGCGATGATCCAGTTCCACCAGATCCTCCCAGATCACATCCCAGGCGCCGGGGCTGACGAACTTCCCATCCCGCCGCACGAACCACTCGGGATGGCGCTCCTGTAGTGTCGAGCCCCAGCCGGTGTGGTTGATCGCAAGATCCAGGATGAGCCGGCCGCCGTGCGCATGCACCGCCCAGGTCAGCTCGCGGAACTGATCCACCCCGGTGGTGCGTCCGTCGAACTCGACGAGCGCGGGATCCACGGCCAGAAAGTCCTGCGCGGCGTAAGGACTGCCGAAGCGCCCGAAGCGGGCGTACGTGGTGGGCGTGGGGTTGACGGGTAGCAGGTGCAGGAGGCGGCAGCCCAGGGTATCGAAGATGTGCGGCAACTCGCGGGCCAGGTCGCGGAGCTTGCCCGACGGCGGGATAACCGTAAATCCCGCCTTGTCCAACGCCTTGATTTCCGCCGTGTGCGGCGAGGGTTCGGTGGCGCGCGCGGTCTTTGTCGGTCCAAACAGGCGCGGAAAAGCGCAGTAGATCGTGTTGGCCGTGCGGCACCAGGCGGGCTGGACGTTCACCCCGAAATCCGGTCCTTCCGGCCAGTGCAGCCAGCCGCGTTCGTCCACCGCGCAGGCCTTGGCGCGGAAATAACCCACCTCAGCCAGCGGCAGGTCCAGCACCCACACGTCGCCCTCGCGGCGCATCGGGATGTCGCGCCAGGCGCAGAGCGTGGGCGGCTTGCGACGCTCGACGGCGGTGAGCAGTTCCTCCCACAACACGGCGCCACGGCCGAGGTTGGTGCGCAGGCAGGCGCGCCAACCCGCCGGCAGCGGCTGGTGCCGTGCGAGATGCAGGGTGAAACGTAGCCGGTCGCCGACGAATCGCACCAGCCGCTCTCCCGGCGCGGGTGTCTGAACCAATCGCACTCCCATTGCGGGGCCGGAATCTGTGGCCAACCGGCCGGCCACGCAATGCGGAACGCGGGCGGGAGATGCTGTTGGGCGCACCTCACTTCCTTGCGAGCGCGGGAAACAGCCAGCGCCGCCGGTGGTAGCGGCGGCCGTGCCTGCTTGCCGCTCCGTCAGCCCCTCCGCGCTTCAGGGCGGAGGGCAAGAAACCGAGCTGCGGCCAACTGTCCAGCTCGTATCAGCATTATTTGACAGTACACTGCTCCAACCTAATTTTGAAAGTTCACGCCGGAAATCTGCTCCCGTCATGCAGCCCAACTTCCGCAGACGGATACGGCGCTTCCTGCCGCGGCCGGGCGAAGCCGACGGCTCCTCGGTGTCAATCGTACTTCGGACTACTCCTCTGGCGGTACGCCCACAATGTTTTGACAAACCCCGACTGCCCGCGCGCGCCACGCGCTGGCGGGGCACCGGCCCGTCAACACACGGGGTAAAGCTTTTGGACACGCCTCGGAACCTCAAGCCGCGCCGGCAGCGCTCCTGGGAGGACCGCGATGCAACTCTGGCTCCATTGCCACGGCGCTGACGGCCCGCTGCCCTGCGCGCAAATCGTGCGCGCGCTGTTGGCCGAAGGCGTAGAATGCCACCCCGGCGAAGTGGGCGACCCCCCGCCGTTTGGTCTGGTCTTGTTCGACCAAGCGGACCCGGAACTGTTCGATCTCGTGCGCTATTCCTGCCGGGAGGGTATGTGCCGCGTGGTAGCGGTGGGCCGACTGCTCTACATCACCGGCCGCTTCATCCATGCCGGCGGGCAGCCTGCGCCGCAGCGCCACAGCTCATGAGGGCAGGATTGTAGCGGCGTAGCACTATTGATATTTGCATAATATAGTGATCACCTTTACCCTGTCTCTGTCCAAGACGACATGGGTAATCCCAAAGGTGTGAAACGCGACTTCGCCGCGCTGGAGCGGCGACGAATGAAGGCCACCCAACTCTTCGAACAGGGACGATCCAAAGCTGAGGTGGCCCGGCGCTTGGGCGTGAGCAACCAGTCCGCCGGGCGCTGGCACGCGGCCTGGGAGCGGGGCGGCCGCCAGGCGCTCCAGCATCCGGGACGCGCCGGACGCAAATCGCGCCTCCAGCCGTTGGATCGCATCCAACTGGCTGCCGACCTGCAAAGCGGTCCGGAGAAAACGCTCGGCCACGCCACCGCCCTCTGGACCTTGCCACGCGTGGTGGCCCTGATCAACAAACGCTTCGGCCACCGGTATTCCACCGCCCAAGCCAGCCGGCTCCTGCGCCAGATGGGCTGGAGCTGCCAGAAGCCCGCCCGGCGCGCCCTCGAACGGGATGAGCAAGCCATCCGCGTTTGGAAGCAACGGCGCTGGCCGGCCCTTAAAAAAAAGCCCGTCGGCACAGGCGCACCCTCGTCTTTCTCGACGAAAGCGGGTTGAGCCCGCGACCGTATGTGAACCGCACCTGGGCCCCGCGCGGCCAAAAGCCCATTCGTCGGCATTCCGGCGGATGGAAGAAGCTTTCGGCGGCCGTCGGGGTCACGCGGCGGGGATTCTATTTCCGCCTTTACCCCGGTGCGATCCAGGCCGCGCAACTGACTCACTTCCTGGGCCATCTGAAACGACAGGTGCATGGCAGGCTCCTGCTCGTGTGGGACCGGCTGGGGTGCATCGCAGCCGGGCTGTGCGGGCCTGGCTCCAACGACAAGGCGACCGCTTTGTCGTGGAGGAACTGCGCGCCTATGCCCCCCGAACTCAATCCGGTGGAATACCTGTGGGGGTGGTGGAAGCCCCACACCGCGGCCCATGGTTGTCCCCGCACAACGGAGGAATTGCACTGGTTGGCGCGGCAAGGACTGCGGCAGGCCCAGCGCCGAAAAACCACCCTCGGGGTGGCCCGCACCCGGAAACGATAAGCGCCGGGGGGAGGTTGGTGAAGACCGCCAGACGAAGATCAGTCTCAGTCTCCAGCGACCAATCGGCGTCGTAGCCCTCCAGCTTGTAGCGAAAACGCAGCCGCTCGGCGGCGGTCAGGCTGGCGGCGGTGTAATGGAATTCGAGCAGCCGGCCTGAGCCGGGCGCAAGCCGGAGCGCGGGCGGGGTGGCAGGACCCACCATCCGGTCAGCAGGCGCAAGCACAGAGTGGCGATTGGCTAGGACCTGCTCGATCAGCGCGGTGACCGGCTCGGTCTTTGCCTGTTCTCGGCGCGGGTTGAACACTGCCAGCCCTTGGCGCGTGGGCACCCAGAGCAGGCCATCCGAACCACTGGCCGCCAGCGCCGGGGTATTGTTGGGGTCGAACCGGCGGAACCGTTGGCCATCGAACCGCGCCATACCACGTTCAGTGCCCATCCACAAAAAGCCGGCGCGGGTTTGCAGCACCACCTGCACACTGTCCGTCAGCAGGCCGTCCTCACTGGTCCAACGGCGGTAAACGAATTCGACCGGCGAGACTTGGCCAATGTCGGAAGCGAATGTCAGGGTTCGCCTCACGGCGTGAAGACCTCGTTGGTGAGGATCGGCCGGAGCTGGACCCAACCATTGAGCGCGTCAAACGCCTCGGCCTCCGCCGGCGGGTCGTTCGTCAGCAAACCCAGGACCGTGCCGTCCGTGCCGGAAAGCTCCTCCCGGGCATCGAACAGATTCGGCCACCAACAGGCCAAACGGTTCGTGACCCGGGGTGGGGCGAAGCCGGGTGGGGCTGCGGAGTGGTCCCCACAAAGCGGGTTGGGCCAGGATGAGACCCAAGAAGACCAAGGTCAGACACCTCAAGCATGCCTCGTTGCCGATTGAATGTCGCTTGCCATGCAGCCCGTAGCTGGCGTTTTCCAGAACGTCGCGCTTCGGTGCCTTCGAGTTACCCTTTGGGGACATCGTGGTTCATGCCATCGGGTTCCGCGAATTATCTCACGGAGTTCATTTTAAGCCGCGCCCGCCACAAATCGAGCAAGCAGGAAGATCAACCATTGCGAAGACCTCAATATCCGAGCCGTCTTGGCAGTCCATGTCGAAGCATCACCCGAGCTCGGATGAACTGGAGGTTTGTGGCTGACAGCTCAACGCAACCCTGGGGGTACGGCGGCAACGGCACTCCCGGTATCCGGGGAGGTTTTTTCTAAACCGTGTAGCTGCCGCTGGCCACGCGGCCGCCGGTGCCGGTCCAGTTGGTGTGGAAGAATTCGCCGCGCGGCCGGTCCACCCGCTCGTAGGTGTGCGCGCCGAAATAGTCGCGCTGAGCCTGAAGCAGGTTCGCGGGCAGCCGCTCGCTACGGAAGCCATCGAAAAATGCCAGCGCCGTGCTGAACGCCGGCACCGGGATGCCCTTGCGCACCGCAGTGCTGACGACCTTGCGCCAGCTCCGCACGCAGCTCTTAATGGCCTTCTTGAAGAACGGATCGAGGAGCAGGTTCTCGAGGCTTGGATTCTTGTCGAACGCCTTTTTGATCTCGCCCAAGAAGACGCTGCGGATGATGCAGCCGCCCCGCCACATCAGGGCGATGCCGCCGTAGTTGAGGTTCCAGCCGTAGTGCTGGGCCGCCGCGCGCATGAGCATGTAGCCCTGGGTGTAACTGATGATCTTCGAGGCGTAGAGCGCCTTGCGGATGTCGTTGATCCACTGTTGGCGGTCGCCAGCAAACCTCGGGTCGCCCGGCGGGAAGTGTTTTGCCGCCTCCACGCGCTGGTCCTTAAGGGCGGAGACGCAACGCGAATAAACGGCCTCCGCGATGAGCGTAATGGGGATGCCCAGTTCCTGGGAGGAGATGACGGTCCACTTACCCGTGCCCTTCTGGCCGGCGGTGTCGAGGATTTTGTCCACCAACGGCGTGCCGTCGTCGTCTTTCTTGGCGAGAATGTCGCGGGTGATTTCGATGAGGTAACTCTTCAGCTCGCCCTCGTTCCATTCCTTGAAGACCTCGTGCATCTCGTCGGGTGTCATGCCGAGGCCGTCTTTCATGATGTGGTAGGCCTCGCAGATGAGCTGCATGTCGCCGTATTCGATGCCGTTGTGGGTCATCTTCACGTAGTGGCCGGCGCCGCCTTCGCCCACCCAATCGCAGCACGGCTCCTGCGCGCCGGTCTTGGGGTCGGTGACTTTGGCGGCGATGGCCTGGAAGATGGGTTTGACGTGCGGCCAAGCGGCCGGGCTACCACCGGGCATGATGCTGGGGCCGCGGCGCGCGCCCTCCTCGCCGCCGCTGACTCCCGTGCCGATGTAAAACAGGCCCTTGCTCTCGACGTATTGGGTGCGGCGGATGGTGTCCTCGAAGAGCGAGTTACCGCCGTCAATGATGATGTCGCCCGGCTCGAGCACGCCCAGCAATTGCTCAATGAAGTCGTCCACCGCCTGGCCGGCCTTGACCATGAGCATGACGCGGCGGGGCTTCTTGAGCAGGCCGGCCATTTCCTGAAGGGAGTGGGCGCCGAGGATGTTCGTGCCCTTGGCCTCGTTGGCCAGGAACTCGTCCACCTTGGAAACGGTGCGATTGTAGGCCACGACGGTGAAGCCGTGGTCGTTCATGTTCAGAATCAGGTTCTGGCCCATGACGGCCAGACCAATGACGGCGATATCGGCACGAGGTTCCATGATCTAAGTTCGGTTCAATCGAGACTGCGTCGCAGCGGGCAGCCGGGCGCAGGCGCGAGAAGGAATCTTAAGCCAACCGCCGTGTTGCGAAAGCAGATTTCTGCGGGCAGGCCGGCCCGAGGGCGCTTCTTAGTTTGGCGCAAGCAGTGGGCGGCCAGGGTGGCCCGGGCAAACTCGTCTGGAGCCGTGCCGCTGGTGACCCGCCCGCGGGGACCGCAGGACTGACGACCGCCGCCTTGAAAAGCCGGGCTTGACGTAGTTTCGCTCCTCCAGAACCGACCAGCGCCTGACGACGGACTCCCTTTGACTGCCCAGCAGACGAGGTGTTGATTCCCTCACACCCATGAAGGCTGAAGACCAGCGCATCGCCAGGCTTGAGGCCGAGGTCACCCGGCTGCGGGCGCTGCTCGGCGGCGCGGAACTCCGGGTCAAGCACAAGGTCCGCCGGCCGGGGCATCATGCTGTGAGCGTGGACGAGTTGGTCCGGCGAGCGCGGCAGGAGCATTGGCGCGAATTCCTGGCCGGGCTGCGCGTGCTGGGTCGCGTGGTCTTCGGCGCCGTGCTCATCCTGGTCGGGCTGTACCTCTTGGACCACCTCCGCCAGCAGCCGATCCTGCCCGACCCCCTTTTCGCCAGCCCGCAGGGTTGACCCGTCTATCCGACGTTCACACGCTGCCGCTGTCCATGGATGGACGGGTAGTGCGGTTTTGCCCGCTGTGGACATGAGAGGATGGAAGCGCGATGTCAGACGACGCCGAATTGCTGGGCTGCTAAGCCCGGGAACGCTCCGAGTCGGCCTACACCGAACTGGTGAACCGGCACGTGAACCTGGTGTTTACCGCGGCCCTGCGCGAGACCGCGGGCGATGCCGCCAGCGCGGAGGATGTCACGCAGGCCGTGTTCGCCGAACTGGCCCGCCAGGCCGTAAAGCTGACGCGGCATCCCGTACTGGCCGACCGGCAGCACAGTTGACCGGGCAACGCCCGCAGCGCACGGGTAGTTTTTCTCTCCCTCGCGGAGAACGAGTGACTCCGCTTTTCGCTGTACTCAATCCAATGCCAGCACCGAGATCGCCCGTTGCCGGGCCACGGCCGCAACCCGGTCTTGCTCCAGTAGCAGGGTGCGGCCCGGCTCAAACGCCAGCACCGCCACGCCGCTGGCCGCGCAGGTTTCCACTGTCTTGAGCCCGATGGTGGGGATGTCGAAGCGCAGGTCGTGGCCGGGTTTGGCCAGCTTCACCGCCACCGCGCCGCCCTTGCGGCCCGCCAGTTCGCCGCCGCGCGCCAGGCAGGCATCGGTGCCCTCAAAACCTTCCACCGCCAGCACCGTGCCGCGCTTGACCACCACCGTCTGGCCGATCTCGAGGCGCGACACCTCCGTGGCGACGCGCCGGCCAAAGGCCACGTCTTCGCGCTGCGTCGCGGTAAGCCGCGGCCCCACGCTGAAACCCGGTCCCGGCAGAAGCGGTCCCAGCCATGGCACCGCCGGGATCAATTCGATGCCGTCCCGCCGCAACTCCTCGGCCACGCCGCCGAACAGCGTGTGGGCGTTGCGCTCCTTGAGCCGGATGAGCAACCGGAGGGCGCGGAGATCGGGGCGCAACTCGAAGAGATTTCGCGGCGCCAGTTGCCCCAACATCACGCAATGCCGGATGCCACGGTCGGCGAACGCGCCGATCATCTTTCCGAGCTGGCCGACGCGCAACCAGATCATCTCGTCCACCAGCGCTGCCAGCGCGGGGTCCGTCTCGCCCTCGACGCCAACCGCCACGATCCGCTTCATGCCCTGGGCGCGGGCCAGGCGGGCGAATTCCAGCGGCAGCGAGCGGTTGCCGGCGATGAGGCCAATCTGTTGGGGCAGGTCGGTCACGCGGCCAGCGTAGCGGGAAGAGGTAGGAATGGAAATCCCGGTCACGACCACGCGGGGCAATCTTACTCCGACGGCACCTTTTACCTGGTCGCAGGTCCAGCCTCGACGCGATGGGGCGGGACTCGGTCGAATGCGGAATGCGGATGGGGTTTGACGTTCGTGGTTCGTGACTCGCGGAAGGTGGATGCCGGCGCCAGCCCTTCGACCACGGATTGTGGCCTCCGAACCTGGAACCTTGGACTGCCGTCATTGCTGCCAGCCATTGGCGCGCATTGACTTTCCACCGCCCGTCTGCCAGCCTCCGTCACCGACGCTACCACGCCACGTTACCAACACCATTATGCAAGACCTCAAGGCATTGTCCGACGCCATCCTGACCGGCGACGCCAAAACGGCGCGCGACATCACCGAAAAGGCCCTCGCCGCTGGCGTGGATCCGTTGGTGCTGGTCAACGAGCACATGATCCCTGCCATGGCCGAGGTGGGCCGGCGCTACGAGTGCAACGAATACTTCGTGCCCGAGTTGCTCATCTCCGCGCGGGCCATGAAGTCCTCGCTCGAGCTGATCCGGCCGCTGCTTGTCGCCAGCGGCCGCGAGCCAGCCGGCCGTGTGGCCATCGGCACGGTCAAGGGCGATCTGCACGACATCGGCAAAAATCTCGTGGCCGCCATGCTCGAAGGCGGCGGGTTTGAGGTGATTGACCTGGGCGTTAATGTCGCGCCGGAGCAGTTTGTCAACGCGGTTCGCGAGAAGAACGCTCAGATCGTGGCCATGTCCGCGTTGCTCACCACCACCATGCCTTCGATGAAAACCACCATTGAGGCCCTTCAGGCCGCCGGCGTGCGGAACAAGGTCAAGGTGCTCATCGGCGGCGCACCCATCACCCAGCGGTACGCCGACGAAATCGGCGCCGACGGCTACAGCGAAAACGCCCCCGGCGCTGTCACCCTGGCCCGGCGCGCCCTCAGTCTGGCCTGAGCCGCCCGACCCCGCGAGGCCATGCCCGAATGGCTCACCCAGCTCCTGACCGCCGGGCCGGTGGTCACCGACGGAGCGTGGGGCACCGAGCTGCAGGCGCGCGGCCTGCCCGCGGGTGAAATCCCCGACGCCTGGAACCTCACCCGCCCGGAGCGCGTGGCGGAGGTGGCCCGGGCCTACGTGGCGGCCGGCAGCCGGGTCATCCTCACCAATACTTTTGGCGCCAACCGCCTCCGCCTCGCCGGCCACGGCCTGGCCGATCGCGCGGCGGAGATTGCCCGGCGGGGCGTGGAGCTTTCCAAGCAGGCCGCCGGCACGCGCGCCCGTGTCTTCGCGTCCATCGGCCCTTCGGGTCGGATGCTCCTGACCGGCGAGACGACGGCTGCGGAATTAACCGACGCCTTCACGGAACAAGCGCAGGCCCTGGCCGAGGGCGGCGCGGACGCGCTTGTCATCGAGACCATGTCCGACCTCGAGGAGGCGAAGCTCGCGCTGGCGGCGGCGCAAACCACCGGCCTGCCGGTCGTGGTCTGCATGGTCTTCGACTCGGGCCGGGACAAGGACCGCACGCTGATGGGCGCGACGCCGGAACAGGTCGCGCGCGAGTTGACCGCCGCGGGCGCGGATGTGATCGGCGCCAACTGCGGCGTCGGCATCGAGCGCTACGTGTCGGTGTGCCGTCGGCTCCAGGCGGCCACGGACCGCCCGATCTGGATCAAGCCCAATGCCGGTCTGCCGGTGCTGGAATGCGGCCGCGTGGTCTATCACACCACGCCGGAGGAATTCGCCCGCCACGTGCCGGAGCTGGTGGCGGCTGGCGCCAGCTTCATCGGCGGCTGCTGCGGCACCAATCCCGACTTCATCCGCGCCGTGTGCGCCCGCCTGATTAGCGCGTAAACCCATGAACAACCGGTACGGCCTCGCCCCGCTCAATTTGGTGATTCGGCTGATCTGTCTGATCGGTCTGATCAGCACCAGCTTGTCCGCCGCCGACACGCCGCCCGCCTACCCGACCCCCGGCGCCCCGGTGGACGTGGCCCCATGGGGCGAGCGCGCCGCGTGGGAAAACGGCCGCGACGTCGGCTTGTGGTGGGAGGACCCGCGCGACCTTCAACGGGTGGTCGTCACCTTCGCCGACCCGCCGCCCGCGCCCGAGCGGGTGAAGCTGCAGTGGTGGCAATCCCAGTGGCCGCAGCACCGCATCCAGCGCGACCAGCCGGCCGGCGCCGGCGAATCCGGCTGGGGCCACCTGGGCGACCTGTACCAGGGCCGCTGGCGCGACGCGGACGCTTACCTGCAAGCAGACGGCCGGACCTGGACCTTCACCTTCCGCCACCTCAACGCGACCGAGTTTCCGGACCTGAAGGGTTTCGACGCCGAGTACCGGACCACGATGAAACTGCGGCTGCTGTTCGAAGGGGTGGCTCCCCAAGTGGCCAGGATCGAGACCTTTACCGACTCGGTGTGGCGCCGGGCTGAAATGGCCATTGAGGCTGCCACACCGGAACTGGACCGCCGGTTGCGTGACGCCCGCCTCGAGGTCTTCAACGGTTACACCGAGCCGCTTGCCGTGGGCGATCCGGCCGGCACCGAGGAGGCGCCTGTCCGTCGGCTCCGCGTGTGGTTCACCGACAGCCCGAATGTGAACAGCTTCGACCACACCGTGGTCACGGTGCGCCTGCCCGACGGCGGGTTCAGCTTCGATCCGGCCGAGGTCGCCGCCGGCCGGCGGGTGCTGGTGCCCGAGCCGGGTTGGTTGGTCAAACGCGCCGAAGACCCGACCTCGTTTGCCGAAGCGCTGGCCCGCGCACGCGCCAATCCCGAGAAGCCGCTTTACGCCCGCGTGTTCGCCGAGCCGGAGCAATCCCTGGCCCGCGCGCTGGCCGAGCAGCCGCCCAAGCCCGGGCGCATTTACCTGCCCGTGGGCACCGAGGGCGGCCGCCAGCGCTTCGGCGTGAACCCGGACGGCTCGGTCTTTTGCGTGAACGACCGCATTGACCACCCGCCCGGCCGGGACACGGGTCGGCTCCGGTGGGGCGGCAACCGGCTGGACTTCAGTTTCGGCCTGCCCGAGGGCGCCCCGGCCAGACGCTGGATCGAGGACGAGTGCCTGCCGATCATGAACACCGAATGGGAGCGCGACGGCATTCGGTACACCCAGACCGCCTTCGTGACCCGCCTGGACCCGGGCAGTCTCGGCTTCCCGGACATGCAGGCGGACGACACCGCCGTGCTGCTGGTCAAAATCCACGGCCGGAACGTCGCGCCGGAGTACCGCACCGCCCACGCCACGCTGTCCCTGCGCGTGGACGGCCGACCGGTGCCGTTGGTGCTGAGCAACGACCTGCTCTACGCGCGGCACGGCCCAGAGGCGCGCCTGCGCGGCGCGGTTGAGGTCCAGGGCTCGGTCCGGGGCGTGGGCGACGGCGGCCAAATCCACTTTGCCGGCCACATGCCCCCGGGCACCGACGGTTACATGGTGGTGCGCCTCCCGTTCATCACCCTCGACCGGCCGGACGAGATCGAGCGGCTGCGCGACCTGGACTTCGACGCCGAGTTCCGCCGGGTCAAGAAGTTCTGGCAGACGCGCGCCGACACCGCAGCGCAAATCACCACGCCCGTGCCCGAACTGAACCACTTTTACCGCGCGCTCACCTCGCACCTGCTCATCAACTGCGGCCGCGAGCCGGGCGCGGACCGCCTGGGCGCGCGCGTGGGTAGCTTCAGCTACGGCGTCTTCGGCAACGAATCCTGCATGATGATCACCGAGCTGGACCGGCGCGGCCTGCACGACGTGGCCCGGCGCTGCCTCGAGATGTTCCTGCACTACCAGGGCACCGTGAAGCTGCCCGGCGATTACGAGACGCAGGAGGGCATCTTCAACGGCGCGGCCGGCTGGGAACAGGGCGGCTACAACCAGCATCACGGCTGGATCCTCCGGGCCATGGCCGAGCACTACTGGTACACCGGGGACCGCGACTGGCTGGGGCGCAATGCCGAGAAGCTCATCCGGGCCTGCCGCTGGATCAGCCACGAGCGCGCCCGCACGCGGAACCTCACCGGCCTGCGCGCCCTCGAGCGCGGCCTGCTGCCGCCCGGCTCGCTCGAGGACATCGGCGACTGGCGCGCCTGGCTCTCGAACAACGTCTTCAGTTGGTGGGGCCTCGACGCCGTGGCCCGCGCCCTGGCCGACCTGGGTCATCCCGAGGCCGCGGCGTTGCGCGCCGAGGCCGACGCCTACCGCCGCGACATCCTCGCCGCGTTCACGGAGGCGAGCCTGCGCGCGCCGCTGGTGCCGTTGCGCGACGGCACCTGGATTCCGCAAATCCCCAGCGAGGTGCACCGGCGCGGCCGCACCTTCGGCTGGATTACCGTCACGCTCGAAGGTCCAATTTACCTGATCCGCACCGGCCTGCTGCCGCCGAGCGATCCGCTGGCCCTGCCCATCCTGCAGGACTACGAGGACAACCTCTACCTGTCCGACCGCTACGGCTATTCCTGGGAGAAGCACGGCGCGCAGTGGTTCAGCCGGGGCGGCATTTCGATGCAGCCGAATCTGCTGTGCTCGCCGCATCCCTACCTGCTGCGGGATGAGATCAAGCACTTCCTGCGTGCCTACTTCAACGCCTTCGCCGCCTGTTACTACCCGGACACGCAGATGATGTGCGAGCATCCCCTGCCCGACCTGGGTGACTGGCGCGGCGACCACTACAAGTCCAGCGACGAGTCCAATTCCGCCTACTGGCTGCGCCTGATGTTCATCGAGGACGACCGCGGTGACGACGTGCTGCGCCTGGGCCTGGCACTGCCCCGCGCCTGGCTGGCCGACGGCGAGACGGTGGCACTCGAGCGGGCGGCCACCCACTTCGGCCCGATGAGCCTGCGCTTTGAATCGCAAGTCGCCCGCGGGTACATCATGGCTGAGATCGAGCCGCCCACCCGCCGGGTGCCGCTGCAGATCCTGCTCCGGTTCCGGCATCCCGAGGGAAAACCTCTCCGGCGCGTCGAGATCAACGGCCAGCCCTGGGACAAATTCAACGCCGAAAAGGAATGGGTGGAACTGCCCCGGCTGGAGCGCACCACCAAGGTGACCGCGCATTATTGAGCAAAGCGGCAGTCACTCGCCACGCGAACCGTCAGTGTTCCTGAGTGTCCCACCGGGGACGCCATGCGCTAACCGCCGGTAGGCGAAAATGGTTCCGCACACGCTGGCGCGTCTCAATTACCTGTTGCGACACCAACAACCAAAATCGCAGTGGCTCTCGAGCCCGCCGCCGAATAGTGGCAAGGGTGACTACGCCCAGCGCCGTCCGGCCTGAAGACCCGCCGGGCCACCGCCACGGATTGGGAAACCTGCGCTCGGACCGTGGGAAGTCGGGGCCAAGTCAACAAGGTACGCCGGGTTACGTGCGGTTTGCACAAAAGAGATACGCCTGCCCCGCCGCAAACTCGGCTTGCCAGCCTCCGGCGGGGCGGGCAAGTTGCCGCGCTCGATTATGGCACACGTCAAGTTGCACATCCCCGGTCCGGTCGAGGTCAGCGAAAAAACCTACCGCGCGTTCTGTCAGCCCATGATCGGGCACCGCGGGCAGGGCTTCAAAGACCTGTACGCACGCATCCAACCCCGGCTCCAGGCGCTGCTATCCACCCGGCAGTTGGTGTTCCTGTCCACGTCCTCGGCCTGGGGCGTGATGGAAGGCGCCATCCGCAACCTGGTGGCGAAGAAGGTCCTCAACTGCATGTGTGGCGCCTTTTCAGACAAATGGTTTGACGTCGCCAAACGCTGCGGCAAGGACGCCGAGCCGCTCCAGGTGTCCTGGGGTTCACCCATCCGGGCCGAGGCCGTGGACGCCAAACTGGCCACGGGCCAGTTCGACGCGCTGACCTTCATCCACAACGAGACCTCCACCGGCGTCATGTCCCCTCTGGCCGAGGTCGCCGCGCTCAAGGCCAAATATCCGGACGTGATGTTCATCGTGGACTGCGTCAGTTCGCTGACCGCGGTGCCGGTCGAGTTCGACAAACTGGGCGTGGACGTGGTGCTGGCCGGCACCCAGAAGGCCCTGGCGCTGCCGCCGGGCCTGTGCCTGTTCGTGTGCTCGCCCGCCGCGCTGGCCAAAGCCGCCACGATGAAAGACCGCGGGTACTACTTCGACTTCGTCGAGTTCCAGAAGAACGCGGAGCAAAACATGACGCCCAGCACGCCGAGCATTGCCCACGTCTATGCGCTCGAGTCCAAGCTCGACGACATCTTCGCCGAGGGGCTCGAGGCCCGCTACGCGCGCCACGCCCGGCTGGCACAGCGGACACGCGAGTGGGCGGCGAAGCACGGCTTCACGCTGTTCCCGGACTCGGGATTCGAGTCGCGGACGCTCACCTGCGTCAACAACGGCGCCAGGCCGGGCGGCCGGGTCATCAACGTGCCGGAGTTCCAGAAGCGGGTGAAGGACCACGGGTTCCTGATTGACGGCGGGTACGGCAAGATCAAGGGCACCACCTTCCGCATCTCGAACATGGGCGACGAAACCGACGCCACGATGGACACCTTGTACGCGGCGCTGGACGAGGCGATGAAAGGACTCTAGCCGTGGCGTGGTGGCGGCGAGCACTGCACCCGGTCGTGGGCCTGGTGCTCGGCGCGGGGGCCGTGTGCGGGGGCGCCCGCGCGATGGTGTTCCTGGCCACAGACGACCCCGCGCATAACACCACCCCGCCGGCCGGCGACCTCACGGACAGCGGCTGGCAATGGCAGGGCAACTGGCGCGGCTTCGTGGGTACACCCATTGCCCCCGAATGGTTCATCACCGCCCGCCACCTGGCTGGCAACGTGGGGGAGTCGTTTCACTTCGCCGGCGAATCGTATCGCACCACCGCGGTGTTCAACGACGCGGCCAGCGACCTCACCTTGTGGCGCGTCTGCGGGCGGTTTCCCACCTTCGCCCCGCTTTACGGAGGCAACGACGAGGTGGGGCGCGAGTGCGTGATGTTCGGCCGCGGCCGCGGCCGCGGCGCGCCGGTGGTGGTCACGAACGAGACGGGCGTGGCCGTGCTCCGTGGCTGGGAGTGGGGCGGTGGCAACGGCACCTTGCGCTGGGGCCGGAACCGTGTGGCCGCACTGGAGGCGTACGGCGGAACACTGGACGGGTTACTGAGCGCCACATTCGATGAGGACGGCGGCCCGGACGAAGCCATGCTCACCGGCGGTGATTCCGGCGGCGGGCTGTTCATCCGGCGCGACAGCCGCTGGGAACTGGCCGGAGTGGCCTTCGCGGTGGATGGTCCGTTCCGGCTCAGCGCCGACGGTGAAAATCTGCACGCCGCGCTGTTCGACATGACCGGCCTGTTTGTTGAAGAAGACGGCGTGTGGATGCGCGTGCCGTGGCAAGCCGGGCCGCAGCCCGCGGCTTTGTATGCCACGCGCATCGCCGCGCGGCGCGAGTGGATCCTGGCCACCATCGCGGCGAACCCCGAGCCGAGCGACCCGCCCGAACTGCAGGCCGCCGCGGATGTGACCGGACCTTACGCCACCGTGGCGGCCACAGCGGACCCCGCGGCGCAAACCCTCCGCTTGCCCACCCCGGCCGGCCCCGCCTTCTACCGCCTTGCATCATGTCGGCCGACCCGCGTGCTGCGCCTCGAGCGCGACGGCGCCGACCTGGTGTTTCACTACGAGCTGGCGGATGAGGTTCAAGCGCGAACCGTGAAAGCACAGCCGTGAACACGAGTTCCCGGCACTGCACGTCAAGGTGTCTTGCCCGCAGTCGCGGCCACCGGTGGATCGTTCCGGAGCGGTGGACAGATCAGGTTCCTTGGCTGCCTCGTGAGAATTCGTGCCCATCCGTGGTTGGGCTGGTGCGTTCCCGCTCAAACACGCATGCGGGCGCACGCCGGTTCACGATTGTTTCCAGCAGCCGGTTGTGGTCCTGTAACTGGATGTCATGAAGCCCGCCACCAAAACCGCCGCTGCGCCGAGCCTGTCCCACCGCCGGTCCGGCCGGCTGGGAGTGACCGCGCGCCCCGGTTTGCGTCTTGGCTGGCTCGGGTTGGCGCTGGGACTGGCAGCGGCCGGTTTCACGCGGTCCGGCGGGACCGAGCCCGGGCTCTCGCCGCCCACAAATCACGTCCTGGAGCTCCGCGGCACGGGCGCTTACGCGGAACTGCCCGTCGCCCCGTTCCGCAGCCTCACCCAGGCCACGGTGGAGTGTTGGGTCCGTTGGGATGAATTCGGCTCGATCCGCCGCGCCTGGAATTACGGCCGTCCGAAGCGCGATGTGAGCATGATGGCGCGCAACGGCGATGGCCTCGGCTTCGTGATCGGCGACGCGCGGAGCGGGCTGCAATGGATCGAAGTCCCCGGCGTGCTGCGCCAGGGAGAGTGGCATCACGTGGCGGCGGTGTCCGGTCCGGGCGGCATGCGGCTGGTCTTGGATGGTGTCCCATTGCTTCCGGTCAACGACTACGCCGGCAGCTTCGCCGCCGCCGCGCCCGACGGCGCATTTTACCTGGGCAAGTCGGTCACGGAGGCCGACCGCGAACCGCTGTTCAAAGGCCTGCTGGACGACTTTCGTGTCTGGGACCGCGTCCGCACCGACGCAGAAATCCGTCGGGACATGTTCCGACGGGTGGCGCCGGGCGAACCGGGCCTGGTGATGGCGGCGGATTTCGAGCCGGACGCCGCGGGCGTCGCCAACTCCGGCCTGGTGCAACTGCACGGCGCCGCCCGAGTGGTGGCCGAGGCCCTGCCGACGGCGGAATCCTGGCGCACGCAGACGCAGATCATCGGCCGGGTGGTGCAGGCGGATGGCCGGACGGTGGCCGGGGCGTTGGTACTGGCGTCCAGCGAGGGGCGCCGGCTGGCCGCGACCACGAGCACCGAGGATGGCCGGTTCCGGCTGCGACTGCGGGTGTCCGAGCCGACACCGGTGCGGCTGGAGGTGCTGCACTGGGACGGCCTGTGCCGGGACGGCCCGACGCTCGAGGTTACCCCGGATCAGCCGGTGGTGGACGCCGGCGAGCTGCGGCTGAATATCCTGCCCCAACAACGGGGACCGCCCGGGATGCATCCGCTCCGCGATGAACTGTTGCGCCTGGCGGGCTCCGAGAATCCCGTGGTGCGCGAGGCGGCGGACCGGCTGTTGCGGCGGATGCCGGGGTCGCGGCCGCCCGGCGAACGCGGGCCCGGTCGAATGACCGGTTTTGGCTTCGTGGCCGGCATGCTGGCGGCGTTCTGCGTGATGCACGCGCTGCTGTTCGCCTTTCAACCCACCGCAAGGAACCACTTGTACTTCGCCCTGGTCACCGGCGTGGCTGCGGCCATGAGTTGGCCGGCCCTGGGTATGGACCGGCTGACCGAACACTGGCTGCCGGTCCTGGCGTTGCTAACGCTGCGTCTGTTTCAACTCCTGTTCGAGCCGCAGGCCCCGGCCCGGTTGCACATCCTGGCGCAGGCGGCCGGGGCGGCCGTGGCCGTCCGGATGGTGGACCAGTTTCTGCTGACACTGCCTTCGTTGCTGCGCGGGCTGGCCGCACTGGCCGGCGGGGTGGTGGTGGCGGTGTGCGCGGTGCGCATCGTGGGCATTGCCTTCCGGGCCTGGAAGGCGGGGCAGGAAGGCGCGCGGCTGATCGGCCTGGGCGTGGTGGCGTTTCTGGTATTGCCAGCCATCCCGTTCGGCGTGCCGGGGCTGGGGGGGCTGAGCTTCAGTCAACTGGGCGTGGTGATGTTCTTTGGCGCCACCTCGGTGCATCTGGCCCGGTCGTTTGCCCTGGCCAGCCGGCGGCTTGAGCAACAGACCGCCGAGTTGACCGCCACGAACAACAGCCTCCGCAGCGCCAACGCGGAAATCGAGCTCCAGAAGCAGCAACTCGCCGTGGCCAAGGGGGCCGCCGACGCCGCCAACCAGGCCAAGTCGCGTTTCCTCGCCAGCATGTCGCACGAGTTGCGCACTCCGCTCAACGCCATCATTGGCTATTCCGAAATGCTCGAAGAAATCGCCGCCGAGGATGGCCACGCGAACTACGTGCCGGACCTCCAGAAAATCCAGGCCGCCGCGCGTCACCAGCTTCTGCTCATCAACGACATCCTCGACCTCTCGAAGATCGAGGCCGGCAAGATGAGCCTCAGCATCGAGGAGTTCGACGTGGCCGGCCTGGTGGCCGAGGTCGCTGCCACCGTCCAGCCACTGGTGGCCAAACGAGCCAACCAACTGACCGTGGACTGCCCGGCGGACATCGGCGTGATGCGGTCGGACCTCACCAAGGTCCGGCAGGTGCTGTTCAATCTGCTCAGCAACGCCGCGAAGTTCACGGAGCAGGGCCGGATTGCCCTGGTGGTCCGGCGTTCCTCCGTCGCGCCCGACAAGGGGTTGCCCGCGGCCGCCACGGCCGGAGACCTCCCGCCGCAAGCGCCCGATCAGATCACGTTTGCCGTGGCCGACACCGGCATCGGCATCGCGCCGGATCAATTGGAGCGCATTTTCCAGCCGTTTACGCAGGCGGACGCTTCGATCAGCCGCCAGTACGGCGGCACCGGGCTGGGGCTCACCTTGAGCCGGCGTTTCTGCGAATTGCTCGGCGGCCACATCACCGCGAGCAGTGAGCCGGGGAAGGGTTCCACCTTCACGGTTACGCTACCGACGGAATTCTCCGCGACGACGGCCGAGCCGACGCTGGAAACAACCGACGTCGCGGGGCCCGGCGCCGCGGCGCCGTCGCCGGCCGGCCCGCGGGTCCTGGTGATTGACGATGACCCTGCCGCGCGCGACCTGTTGCAACGCGGTCTGGCCAAGGATGGCTTCCAGGTCCGCGCCGTGACCAGCGGGCTGGACGGCTTGGAGACGGCCCGGCAATGGCGGCCCAATGTCATCACGCTGGACGTCATCATGCCCACGCTCGATGGTTGGGAGGTGCTGACCCGGCTCAAAACCGACCCCGCCACGGCGGACATCCCCGTGGTGATGGTGAGCGTGGTGGACGACCACAACCTCGGCCTGGCGCTGGGCGCGAGCGAGTACCTGACCAAGCCGGTGGACCGCGAGCGACTCAACCGCGTCATGGCGCGCTACCGCCGGCGGCCCGGCGCACCGCGCGTGCTGGTGGTGGACGACGACCCGGCGGCGCGGGAATTGCTCGCGCGCGCCCTCGCCGCGGAAGGCTGGCGGGTGGAGGAGGCCGCCAACGGCCAGGCCGCCCTGGACACGTTGTCCGCCGGAACGCCGGCGGTCGTGCTGTTGGACCTCCTTATGCCGGAGATGGACGGCTTCGAGTTCATCGAACAACTCCGCCGGCGGACGGACGGCCGCGACGTACCGGTGGTGGTTGTCACCGGCAAGGATCTCACCGAGATGGACCGCCGCCGTCTGAACGGCCACGTAAGCCGTATCGTGCAAAAAGGTGGCTTCAGTCCGGCGCAACTGGCGGCCGAACTGCGCACGCTGGTGGGGATGCCCGCCGGGGTTTGACACGCGGACCGCCGCCCTTTAACGCCTTCGCCATGCCGAAAATTCTCCTAGTCGAAGACAACGAGATGAACCGCGACATGCTCAGCCGCCGGCTCGAGCGCAAGGGCTTCACCGTCGTTTGCGCCGTGGACGGCCATGACGGTCTGGCCCGCGCCCGGGCCGAGGCGCCGGACCTGATTCTTATGGACATGAGCCTGCCGGTGCTTGACGGCTGGGCGGCCACGCGCCAGCTCAAGGCCGACCCGGCGCTGCGGCACATCCCGGTGATCGCGCTGACGGCGCACGCGATGGCCAGCGACGAGCAACAGGCCCGCGAGGCGGGGTGCGATGATTTCGACACCAAGCCGGTCGAACTGCCGCGGCTGCTGGGCAAGATCGGAGCGCTGCTCGGCCGCGCCGGCATGTCGTCATGAGTTCCCCCACCCCATCCGCCGCCAATTTCTCCGTTGGCTCAGCCTCCGCGGTGGATCGGCTGGCCCGCATCCGGCACGACTTGCGCACGCCGGCGTCGCACATCCTGGGGTACGCCGAGATGCTTCAGGAACAGGCGGCGGAACTGAACCAGACGCGGTTCCTGGCCGATCTGAAGCACATCGAAGCCGCCGGCCGGCAGCTCGTGGAACTCATCCGCGATGAGTTGACCCCGGAACGACTGCAAAGCGGCGCGGTGCCGTTGCGGGACCTGCACGCGGTGCTGCGCACGCCGCTGAACCACGTGGTCGGCTACACCGAGATGCTGCTCGAACAGGCCGAGACCGAGCGGGCGGAAACGCTGGTCCCGGACCTCCAGAAGATTCATGACGCCGCCAGAGAGTTCCTCCGCCTGCTGGGCGAGTTGCTCACGCCGGAGAATCTCCAGGTCGGGCCGTACGCCCGGCCCGCCGTGACCTCGGCCGTGCATCCGGACGCCCTGGCCTTGTCACGACCAGCCATGGTCGCGCCCGCCGCCACGCCTGTCCAGGGTGGGCGCATCCTGGTGGCGGATGACGACCCGGGCAACCGCGACCTCCTGGTCCGGCGACTGCAACAGCAGGGCTTTGCCGTGGAAGCGGTCGCCAGTGGTCCGGAAGCGCTGGCGCGGTTGCGCCGAGAGCCGTTCGATCTGCTCTTGCTCGATGTGGTCATGCCCCGCGTGGACGGCGGCCAGGTACTGGCCGAGATCAAGGCCGACCCCGCCCTGCGCGACCTGCCGGTGATCATGCTTTCGGCGCTGGACGAGATGGACAGCGTGGTGCGCTGCATCCTGGCGGGTGCGGAGGATTACCTCGCCAAGCCGATGAACACGGTGCTGCTCCGCGCCCGTATTGGCGCCTGCCTCGAAAAAAGCCGCTTGCGCCGGAAGGAGGCCGCTTACCTGGCCGCGCTCGAATCCGAGCAGCACAAGTCCGAATCCCTGCTGCTCAACATCCTGCCGGCGGCCATCGCCGAGCGGCTCAAAGGCGGCGAGACCACCATCGTGGACAGCCTGCCGGAGGTGACCGTGCTGTTCGCGGACCTGGTGGACTTCACGGCACTGGCGGCGCGGTTGCCCTCCGTGGACGTGGTACGCCTGCTGGACGACCTCTTCAGCGCCTTCGACGACCTCGCCCAGGCGCAGGGGCTCGAGAAGATCAAGACCATCGGCGACGCGTACATGGTCGTGGGCGGCGTGCCCACGCCGCGGCCGGACCACGCGGAGGCGGTGGCCGAGGTGGCGCTCAACATGATCGCCCACGTCGAGCGCGCGTTCGCGAACTACCCGCTGCCGATCCGGCTGCGGATCGGCATCCACACCGGGCCGGTCATTGCGGGCATCATCGGCCGGCACAAGTTCAACTACGATCTCTGGGGCGACACGGTGAACACCGCCAGCCGCATGGAAAGCCACAGCCTGCCAGGGCGCATTCAGGTGACTGAAGCCACAAAAGAGCGGCTCGCGGCGCGGTACCGCTTCGAGTGTCGTGGCGATATCGAGGTCAAGGGCAAGGGACTGGTGCGGACCTGGTTTTTGACCGGCCGCCGCGAGGGTTAATCCAGCAACCGAAGCAGGACAAGCGATACGCGCTGTGCCACGGCCCGGCTCGGTTGGCGCCGCGAATCGCATCAGTCAGCACCGCACCTGCCCCCAGCGTTCAAGCCTGTTGCTATTGGCGACATCTTCTCGTCTGGAAACCGATTGGCCCAGCGACTCCCGGGACGACGGCCGCGTGACTGCGGGCACCGTTACGGCACACCAGGCGGACTGCCCGAAACAGGGCAGGCCGCGCCGGCTGGTGTCTGATCCGCAAGACATGGAGAGACGCACGCCGGTAATTAATGCGTGCAAAAAAACCTGCCTCGCCGAAGTTGGGTCATGTCCCGCTCAGGTAAGAAAGGAGACCTGAAGTCAGCCGGACCAATGTGCTTCGCCACCACGCATTGGAGCGTGGTACTAACGGCTGCGGGCGCCGATTCGCCGGCCGCCGCCGCGGCCTTGGAGATGTTGTGCCGCCAGTATTGGTACCCGCTTTACGCCTACGTCAGGCGAAGCGGCCGTGAACCGCACGACGCCCAGGACCTCACGCAGGCCTTCTTCGCCCAGCTCCTGCGCCGGGACTTTCTGCACAACGTGGGGCCAGAGAAAGGCCGGTTCCGCACATTTTTGCTGACCTGCCTCAAGCACTTCCTCACGGACGAATGGGAAAAGGCGCGCACCGCCCGTCGTGGCGGCGATTGCCGGCCGCTTTCCCTGGACCTGGAGCAGGCCGAGGCGCGTTACCACCGGGAGCCCGGCGGTGAGGCTAGCGCGGAGAGTCTCTACGAGCGCCGCTGGGCGCTCGATCTGCTCGAGCGCGTGCTGGACCGGCTGCGCGACGAGGCGGCGTCCTCCGACCAAGACGCGGTGTTTGAACAATTCATGTCCTGCCTGTGGGGCGAGCGGCCCGCGGAAACCTGCGCGCAGGTTGGAGCGCGGTTCGGGCTGGGCGCATCGGCGGTAAAGGTGGCCCTTCACAGGCTCCGACTGCGGTGCCGCGCGCTGCTGCGCGAGGAGATCGCCCACACCGTCAGCCGCCCCGAGGAAGTCGAGGAGGAGTTGCGTCACCTCTTTGCGGTGGTGAGCCGATGAGGAGAGACAGTGAAATGCGCTGGATTGTGACCGGGTCAACTCATTACCTGATTGAGACCTCGGAAAGCGGATCGCCCCATTTTCTCCATCATTTCACCGCCGAGCCTGGTTGTGTTACCTTGGTCAGAATTTCCCGTTGTGGAAGTGGAGGCATGTAGATGTCAGAGTCCGCCACCTGCCCTAGCTGCGGCACGGCCCTGCCCGCCGACGCCCCCGGGGGATTGTGTCCCCGCTGCCTGTACCGTCTGGGCTTTGGCCCGGGGCCGGAGGGTCCCGAGCCGGTGCTGACCGGCGGTTCCCCGGTCCCCCAGCGCCCCGCTCCATCCTTCGGCGATTACGAGGTGCTGGAAGAAATCGGCCACGGCGGCATGGGCGTGGTCTGTAAAGCCCGGCAGAAAAGTCTCGACCGCATCGTCGCCCTCAAGCTGCTGCTGCTCGGCACCCACGCGCCGCCCGAGGCGGTGAGGCGCCTCCGCGCCGAGGCTGTGGCTGCGGCAGGATTGCAGCATCCGCACATCATCGCCATCCACGAGGTGGGTTGCTGCGAAGGCCGGCACTTCATCGCGATGGATTACGTGGCGGGGCAGCCGCTGTCCGCCCTCGTTCACGGCAAGCCGCTGCCGGCGCGGCGGGCCGCCGCTTACTTGAAGACCATCGCCGAGGCGATCGCCCACGCGCACGCGCATGGCATCCTTCATCGGGACCTCAAGCCGTCGAACATCCTCATTGACGCGGAGGACCAACCGCGGGTGATGGACTTCGGACTGGCGCGGCGGCTGGAGGAGGATTCCGAGCTGACCGCGACGGGCCAGGTGCTCGGGTCGCCGAGCTACATGCCGCCGGAACAGGCGGCCGGCAAGCGCGCCACGTTAAGCCGGCGCACCGACGTCTATGCGCTGGGCGCGATTCTGTATCACCTGCTCACGGGCCGCCCGCCCTTCGCCGGCGAGAGCGTGGCGGAGACGGTGCATCAAGTGATAAACCTGGATCCGGTCCCCCCCGGGCTGCTCAACCACAGCGTCCCGCGCGATCTCGAAACCGTGTGCCTGAAGTGTCTGGAGAAGGAGCCGGACAAACGCTACCCGACCGCGCAGGCCCTGGCCGACGAGTTGGGCCGGTTTCTCAACGGCCAACCGGTCCTGGCCCGCCCCCTCGGTCCGGTCGGCAAGACCTGGCGTTGGTGCCGGCGAGGCCCGGTGCGCGCGGGTTTGCTGGCCGGCCTGTTCCTGGTCTTCGTGCTCGGCGTGACCGGCGTGGTCTGGCAATGGCAGCGAGCGAATCTTCAGGCGCGGGGGCAACGCGAACAACGGGAACGCGCCGAGGCCACTCTCGCCCAACTCGAACTCCAGCGGGTGGAACTGCTCCTCGAAACGGACGCCACCCCGCAAGCCCTGGCGCGCCTGGCCGGAATCCTGCGTCGCGATGCCTCGAATCGCTGGGCGGCTGAGCGGCTCCTCTCGGCTTTGACTTACCGGGAGTATGCTTTCCTGGCGATCCCTTCGCTTGTGCATGACGCGGAGGTGCTGCGGGTGGTTTTCGATCCGGACGAACGGCGCCTGGCCAGCGGTTGTGCCGACGGTGCGATCAAAGTGTGGGAGAGCCGGACCGGCAAGCGTTTGGCCGGACCGTTCGTACACCCTGGTGCAATACGGACGCTTGGCTTCCATCCGGATGGCCGCGTGTTGCTCAGCGCGGCGGGAGACCACGCCGCGCGCTTGTGGGACGCGCAGACCGGCCAACCACTACTGGCACCTCTCGAACATCGGGGCCTCGTCGTCTCGGCCGAGTTCAGCGCCGATGGACGATTCGTCGTCACCGCGTCACGGGACCAGACGGCGCGCGTCTGGGACGCCGCGACCGGGCGGTCGGTGTGCGAACCCCTCGAGCACAAGTTCCTGCTCCAGCATGCGACCTTCAGCCCCGATGCACGCTGGGTAGCCACGGCGGGTGCGGACTCACGGCTCTGGGACTGGCAGGCGCGGCCACCCCGCAGTTGGCCGCTCAAACACAATTGGACGGTCAACCGTGCCGGCTTCAGCCCCGATGAACGTCATCTCGCCACGGCCTCGGGCGACACCCACGCGCGCATTTGGGTCGTGGGCGAGGGAGCCGATCTGCTTCACCTCCTCCCGCACGAAACCGTTGTCGAGGACACGCGTTTCAGCCCCGACGGCAAAACGCTGCTCACCATAACCTGGGACCGGGACGCACGGGTCTGGGCAACGGCTTCTGGTCAGGAACTGGGGCCACGGCTCCGCCATGATGACCGCGTCACCTCGGCCTTTTTCTCCGCGGACGGCCGGCAGGTGGTTACGACCTCGGAGGATGGCACGGCGCGGGTGTGGGATTGGCGGACCGGTCGGCTGCGGGTACCGCCACTCAAGCACCGCGCTGCCGTCGAATCGGCGGTAATCACTTCCAACGGCTGTTACCTGGCTACGGCGTCGCGGGACCGGACGGTCAAGGTTTGGGAACTGCGAAGCTGCGGGGCGGCCGCAGTGGTCCTCCGACACGGCTCTGTAGTCAGTTGGGCTCGCTTCAGCCCCGACGGGCGCTGGGTGGCCACGGCTTCCTGGGACGGAACCGCGCGGGTGTGGGACGCTCGCTCCGGCACGCCCCGCGGGGCACCGATGCGGCACCGCGAGCCAGTGACCCGCGTCGAGTTCAGCCGGGGAGGCGACCGGCTCGTCACAGGTTCCAATGACGATACGATGCGGGTTTGGGATGCGCGCACAGGTGAAGCACTGACCGCACCGCTTCGGGACAATTCCCTGGATGTTAATGACGTCCAGTTCAGTCCGGACGGGCGATTCGTGCTGGTCGCCAGCCGCGATGGAACCGCCCGGTTGTGGAACATCGGAACCGGCCGAGTTGCCTCGCCACCGCACCAACACGAACAGGCGGTCGCCTCCGCCCGCTTCAGTCCCGACGGCACCCGGATCGTCACCGCTTCCGAAGACCGTACGGCACGACTCTGGGAAACCGGCACGGGACAACCCGTGCTGCCGCCCTGGCGCCACGAGGGTCAGGTCACCTGCGCCCAATTCAGCCCGGACGGCTCGCGCGTGGTCACGGCCTCGGCCGACGGCACGGCTCGTGTCTGGGACGCCGAGACCGGTCGAGCGATTGGCCCGCCACTCGAGCACGATCGTGCGGTCACTTACGCTGAGTTCGACCCTCAAGGCATCCGCATTCTCACCGCTTCCGCAGACCACACCGCCCGGCTCTGGGACGCGCAAGCCGGTCGAGGTCTCGCCGAGCCGCTGAGACACCCTGCACCGGTCGTTGCCGCCCACTTTGGTCCAGACGGGACGCGGGTGGTAACGGCGTGCGTGGACGGAACGGCGCGGCTTTGGGATGCCCACAGCGGACAGGCACTGTCCGAACCTTTGCCGCACAAGGGAGAACTCACCAGCGTCCAGTTCAGTGCCGATAGCCGCTGGTTGCTCACGGCTTCCAAAGATGGCGCCGCCCGCATTTGGGAGGTGCCGGACGCGCCGTTGCCGGTCCCCGACTGGCTGGCCGAACTGGCTGAAGCCGTCGCCGGCCATAGGCTGAACAAACAGCGCCTCCTGCAGACTGTTCCGGCGGAAGAGCTGCTGCGCTTGCTGGACCGGCTGCAACGCTCTCCCGCCACCGACCCCTACACCCATTGGGCACGGTGGTTCTTGAGCGATCCGCTCACCCGCCCCGCTTCGCCGCAGGCTCAGGACAACGCCGCGCGCTGAGCGATCTCAAGCCCCCTCCGTTGGTCGGCCCCATGCTGCTGCAAATTAATCTCGATTGGTCTCCCTCGGAGCCGGGCTGCCCCGGCCGACCGGCTCCAGTAAGTGTCAGTAGATGAGCCTGCCGATGCCTTCAATGTCCTGGTACATGTAGAGGAGCGGGCCGTCCCACACTTGTTGGGTTACCGTGGGAAAGCCTTTGAAGACCCCGCTGGCATTTTCGAAGCGGCCGGTTCCCCCGATGATCGTCAGCGTGAAGTACTCGGCTCCCGGCAGCCTCTGGAACTCCCAGAACAAACGATCCCGATTGGCGGCGATGATCAAGCCCGTCGCGGTGCTGTGGCCGGTGAGGAGGTTAAGTTCGCCGGCTCCTTCGCAGGTGAAGGCACCGACGTGCGTGCCCTTTCCGCTTTCCTCGACGATCCACCAATGGACGATCCCTGTGGGAGCCGTCGAGAAGTCCGCCACGACCACGTTCTGCCCACTCCACTTCATCGGCCGGCTCACCTGGTTGCCGGGCCCGTAGGTGATCGTGCCTTCCCCGGTGTACACGAAGGTCATGACCCAGTTGCCGTCGGGGTCCACGTACATGTCGGTCATCGAGCTGAAAAGAATCCTCCAACCGCCGGAGGCATTCTGAAAGCGGCCGGTGCCGCCGATCCATTCCACCGTCCACTCCGGCGAGAACCCTGACTGCCAGAAGATTTCGTCGCCGTTGGCGGCGATGCAGGTGCCAACCCCGTAATTGTGGCCGGCCGCGTCCACCCAGACATCCGCGCGGGTAACGAACTTCCCGGTGTGCGACGCGACCCCGAAACCTTCATGCACTCCGGTGCCGGTGGCCAGGTTGACGGTGAGCGTGTACTGCCCCTCGAGCTTGAAGGGCCGCTCGACCGCATTCTTGGGACTTCCCGGCGCCACCAGCGCCAGGGCGCACACGGCGAGGGCGGCTGGTCCGCGTATCGAGGTTGTCTTTCTCATGGCTGTCTGCCTTTCTTTGGTTGATGTTGTGGCCGGCCCGTCCGATCGCCCCTCAGCCGAGGGCCCGAAACGGATTCACGGAACCGGTCCACCCGCTACAACGGGAAAACTTGAAAAAGGTTACACGGCTGCCGGGCAGGGGCGTCGAAGGCCCTCCGCTCCGGCCCGGCGTCGGGCTGAACCGATTCAAGCTACGGGGCGACGTCCTCGACGTTGTCGCCCCGGGTGGTCGCCTGGTTCTTGGCGATGACGGTCGAGCCGTCGAAGGTGAAAAAGCCCAGGTAGTTGTTGACGCCGCCGCCGATGCCTTCGCCGCCAGGGCCCCCGCCCACGGCGAGGTTGTGGGTCACCGTCGCGCCTTCGAGGTCAAGGGTGGCAAGGAGGTTCATGAGCCCGCCGCCCCAACCGCCTCCGCCGATGCCCCCCGCACGACCGTTGCCACCCAGGGCGCGGTTGTGCGCCACGGCGGTGTTGCGGACGGTGAGCGTCGCCCCGTCGCCGCTGGTCAGACCGCCGCCCAAGCCAGGGCCGCCGTTGCCGCCACGGCCCCCGGAGCCGCCCCGGGCGGTGTTGTGTTCGAGCACGCAGTCCCTGACGGTGACCACCGAGACACCTTCGAGCTGGATGCCGCCGCCGTTGCCCCAGCCTCCTTCAGCGCCCGGAAGCCCGGCGCCCCCAAGCGCCAGGTTATGGTCCAACGCGCAGCCCGTGATGGTGCCGGGCGCGTTGTTGAAATGAAGGGCGCCGCCCATGGCGCTGCCACTGAAAAGGCCGCTGTTGCCATCGCCGCCGATCGCTTGGTTGTGGTCGAACCGGCTGTCGCTCAGTTCCAGCGATGCGGGCCCAGCGAAGATCTCCGTGTGAATGGCGCCGCTGAAGGCGAATCCGCTATTGTCCCCGGTATTGTCGTGGCCGGCCAGGGCCTGGTTCCGGCTGAACGTGCTGGTGGCGACGCTCAGGATGCCGAAGTTCCCGATGGCCCCACCAAACACACAACCCGCGAAGAAGCCGCTGCTGCCACTGCCCCCCTGGCACACGTTGTCAGTGAACTGACTCCCGCTGACTTGCACGACACCCCAATTCACCAGGCCACCGCCTCCGCCATCGCCGGGAGCAAAGGGACCGCTGCTGCCGTCGCCGCCCCGAGCCAGGTTCCCGGTGAACGCCGAGTCGCGGGCGGCCAGAGCGCCGAAGTTCGCGACACCGCCTCCCTGCCCCAGACCAACGAGACCCAACGGACTCTGATTGGGGTCGCCCAGGGCCTGGTTGTCAGACACGACGGCTTTGACAAGCGTCAGACTGGCGAGGTTGAGGATCCCGCCGCCCGCACTGGGGAGGATGGGTGAGCTCCCGTCTGCGAGACCGTCGCGGATCGCCACTCCGGAGATCGTCACCACGCCGCCGGCGACGACAAAGACCCGGTCGGCCTGGTTGCCGCTGATTTTGAGCTGTTTGGGACCCGGCCCCTCGATGGTCAGATCCTGGAAGACCATCAATGCGCCGCTGGTCAGGGTGATCGTGCCCTTCACGCTGAATTGGATCGTGTCCCCGGGCCCGGCGCAGGCGATGGCCTCCCGCAAGGAGCCGGGGCCATTGTCGTTGAGACTGGTCACCACGAGGGTGCCCGCCCACACACTGCTCGTGCCAGCCAGGGGCGCCGCCAAGGCGAGCGCGCAACAGGCCTGGATTGCGAGCCCGCGAGTCGATGTTGGATACTTCATAAACTTTAACCTTTGTTTGTTTGTTTTTCGGCCGGTCCGGCCGGCCCGACAAAACCTCACCCGGGGCCCCGCCGCAGACGGGCAGAAGCCGGCCATCTGCTGCAACGGGAAAAAGCGCGAAAGGTTACAAACTCGGGATTTCGCCGGAGCTCCGGCCGGCCACTCCTCCACCCTCAGCCCGCCGCCCGAGTGTGTTCAGGAAATGAAGATTAGTGGAACACCTGCGCCAGCGGCTGTGGAACGGCCGGGGTGCTTGGCAGCCGACCGAAGGCTGCGCTAACTTTCGCGACACGACATGACGGAAACAATCCTGACCCTGCCCCCGGCCGCGACGCCCGCGCGACCGCGCCTGCCCGATTGGCTGCGCCTCAAGCTGCCCACGACGGAAAGTTTTGCGCGCACGCGCTCGCTGTTGGACGAGTTGCGGCTCCACACCGTCTGCGAAAGCGCGAAGTGCCCGAACCATTGGGAGTGCTGGAGCCGCGGCACGGCCACGTTCATGATCGGCGGTGACCGTTGCACGCGCGCCTGCCGGTTTTGCGCGGTCACCACCGCCAAACCGCTCCCGCTGGAGGCCGACGAGCCGCGGCGCGTGGCCGAAGCCGCCCGCCGGATGCGCTTGCGGCACGTGGTCATCACCGCCGTGGCCCGCGATGACCTGCCGGACGGCGGCGCCGGGCATTTCCAGCAGACCATCGAAGCGGTGCGCGCCCTCAATCCCGGCATCGTGATCGAGGTGCTCACGCCGGATTTCAACGACCGTGATGACGCGCTGGACCGGGTGTTCGCCGCCCGCCCGCACATCTTCAATCACAACCTCGAAACGGTGCGCCGCCTCACGCCGGCCGTGCGGCATCGCGCGACTTACGACCGCTCGCTGTCGGTGCTGGGCAAGGCCCGGCAGCGCGGCCCGGCCGGGATGCACATCAAGTCCGGGTTGATGCTGGGCCTGGGCGAGACTTCCGCGGAAGTGGAGCAGGCGCTGCGGGATTTGCGCGGCGTGGGGTGCGACCTGCTGACGCTGGGCCAATACCTCCAACCCACGCGGGAGCACCTGCCGGTGGTCGAGTTTGTGTCGCCGGAACGCTTCGCGGAATACGCTCGGCGCGCGCGCGCGCTGGGTTTCGTCCATGTGGCCAGCGGACCGCTGGTGCGCAGCAGCTACCACGCGGACGAGTTTTCGCCCGCGGCCGGCGCGTAGGCTGGTGGTTATTCAGACCTTCGGCGCTCCCGCCGCCGGCGGTGGCCGGCGTCGGATCATGACCACGGCGTCGCCCAGGTAGATCAAGCCCGACAACGCCGTGAAAGCGGTGGCCGCGGCCGCCAGCCAGAACAACCAGGTGGTCGGGCCTTTGAGCAACGCCCAGACCACGCAGGCCATTTGCAGCACCGTGGCCACCTTGCCGGTGACGTGCGGCCGGACGGTGGCGTGTCCGACGAGGTAATAGACCAGCACCCCCAGCAGCAAGAGCATCACGTCGCGCCCCAGCACGGTGGCGGCCAGCCACAGCGGGATGCGGTCCAGCCGCGCGCTGGTGTTGAGGGTCAGGATCACCAGCCCGAGCACCAGCAGGAGCTTGTCGGCCACGGGGTCGAGCACCGCGCCCATCTCGGTCTTCTGGTTGAACCGGCGGGCCACGAAGCCGTCCACCCCGTCGCCGATGGCGGCCAGCAGAAACACCGCCAGGGCGATCCAACGGGACCACTCGCGGCCGCTGTCCAGGTAGTGGAGCAGCGCCACCACAAACACCGGAACCAACAGGATACGGGTGATGGTGATCTTGTTGGCGGTGGTCATGACTGTGGACCGAGTTTCAACGCAAGCCCGCACAGGCGTCAATGGCCGGTCGGGCAGGGCCGGACGAGTAGGCGGACGCACCTGACTTTCTAGCAGCCAATAAGAACGGCCAGACACCGCGGAGGTAGCGGCGGCCATTCCAAGCTGCCCGGAATCTGCGACGGCACTCACCGCCCGCCGGATACCGCCTGCACACCATCGCGGGCTCGAAGCCCGGCTCAACGACCGGCTGGAGGCCGGCCGCTACCCGACAGCCGGCAGCGACTGCACGATACTGAAATGCGCCTGTGACGCCGCTCCGCCGAGAATTTCACTTCACCGCCGGGGCCGCGCCGTTACAGTGTCGCCATGTCAACGCACCCCTTGTCCTCGAACTCCCGTTCCCGGCGTGTGTCCGGGGCGCCATCCGTGCCAGCCCTGAGCCGCCGGCAGTTTCTTCAACGCGCGGTCGCAGCCGGCTCCGCCGCCGCGTTGCCGCTGGTCATCCCGGCCTCCGTGCTGGGCCGCAACGGCGCCGTGCCGCCCAGCGAAAAAATCGTGCTCGGCGGCATCGGCATCGGCGGACGCGGCTCCGGCGTGCTCAATTGGATGATGGGCGAACCGGACGTGATCTTCGTGGCCACGTGCGATCCCAACCGCCAGCGGCGCGAGGCCACCAAGAGAATGGTGGACAACCGCTACGGTAACACCGACTGCCAGATTTACAGCGACACCCGTGAGTTTCTGGCCGCGCGACCGGACATTGACGCGGTGCTCAGCACCACCGGCGACCGTCTGCACGCCTACATGGCCGTGCTGGCCATGCGCGCGGGCAAGGACGTGTATTCCGAGAAGCCGTCCTCGATGACCATCGCCGAGGGCCAGGCCGTGGTGGAAACCGCCCGTCGTTACAACCGCGTGTACCAGACCGGCGTCCAGCGGCTGAGCGAGGCGAATTTCGTCTTTTGCTTCGAGATGGCCCGGAGCGGCCGGCTGGGCAAGGTCCACACCGCCCACGCCCACATCGCGCCGTGGGATGCCGCCGCGATGCGGCACGACTGGTTGCCCGCCGAGCCCGAGCCGCCCAAGTCCGAGATGGACTGGGACCAGTGGCTCGGCCCCTGCCCATGGCGGCCGTACAATTCCGCGTACGTGCGCGGCGGCTGGCGTGGGTTCTACGATTTCCACACCAGTTGCATCGGCGAATGGGGCGCCCATACCTTCGCCCAAGCCCAGGCCGGCTTGAACAAGCTCGACACCTCCCCGGTCGAGTACCATTACGTGGACAACCCTACCGGTGACGGGATGGTCACGGTCTTCGCCGACGGCACGAAGATGATCCTGCACCGCGAGGGCTGGTTCCACGGCTCGTGTGCCATGCGCTTCGTGGGGACGGAAGGCTGGGTCGAAGCCGGCGACGGCTACTCGCGACCGGATGTATCCGACCCGAAGCTGCTGGCGGACTTCAACAAGATCGTGCGCGACTATCAGGCGCGCACCCAGCGGCCGATGAGCCACGTCCGGGACTTCTTCGACTGCGTGAAATCCCGCCGCAAATGCGTGGCCAACGAGGAGGTGATGCACCGCTCGATGTCCACAGTGCACGCCGCCAACATCTGCATGTGGCTCAAGCGCGACCTCAAGTACGACCCGGTGAAGGAGGAGTTTGTGAACGATCCGGAGGCCAACCGCCTGCGCTCCCGCGCCATGCGCGAACCGTACATCTTTTGAACCAGCCGCCGCACCCACAACACCCGGAGCTTGACCATGACCTCGAAACTTTTCCTCCCCGCGCTCGCCGCGGCCTGTCTGTTCACCTTGTCCACGTTGGCCCAGGGCCCCACGCCCTTGCTGACCCAACCGGCGGAGAAACACCTCGCCACCCTGCAAAGCGACGCGCCACGCAAGGCCAAGGCCGACGCCTGCCGCGAACTCGCCGTTATCGGCGGCCCGGACGCTGTGCCGGTGCTCGTGGGTCTGCTGGCCAACCCCGAGCTGCATCACATGGCGCGGTACGCGCTCGAAACCATGCCCGCCCCGGCGGTGACCGAGGCCCTGCGCGCGCAGCTCGGCCAGCTCAAAGGCCGGCTGCTCGTCGGGGTGATCGGCTCGCTGGCCGTCCGCAAGGACGTGCAAGCGGTGGAGCTCATCGCCAAACTCCTGTGGGACTCCGATCACGAAGTCGTGCGGGCGGCGGCCCGTGCCCTGGGCCGGTTGGGCACGCCCGCCGCGCTCGAGGCGTTGATGAACGGCATTGCCAGCGCCGCGCCGGAAGACTTCATGGACTTCGTCGAAGGCATCGGCCGGGCTGTGGAAGCCTTGATCGCCCAGGGCCGGACCGAACAAGCCCTCGCACTTTTCGATCACTACCAAGACACCGACCTGCCGCACCACGTGCGGTCGTCCGCGTTGCGTGGCGCCCTCCTGGCGCGCGGCGCGGAAGGCGTTCCACTGTTGCGCGAAGTGCTCCGCAGCCCGGACTACATTCTGTTTGCGGCGGCGGTGCAGACTTCGTTTGACATGCCCGGCACGCCCGTGACCCGGGTGTTGGCCGAGGCCCTGCCCAGCCTGGCGACTCCGGATCACCAGGTCGTGGTCGCCGGGGCGCTGGGGCATCGCGGCGACAAGGCTGCGCTGCCGGCGTTGACCGCCGCAGCCGGCAAGGGTCCCAAGCCGGTTCAACTCGCCGCGCTCAAGGCCCTGGCCATGGTTGGTGCGGAGGAAAGCGTGCCGACCTTTCTCCAGTTCGTGAACGACGGTGACCGCGAGATCGCCCAGGCCGCCCGGGAAGGGCTTGCCAGCCAGCCCGGCCGGGCGGCGGACGACGCGGTGCTCAAGCTGCTGGCCAGTAATTCCACACCGATCCAGATGGCCGGCCTTGAACTTGTCGGCCGCCGTCGCATGGCCGGCAGCGTGCCCACCTTGCTGGCGGCCGCCCGGACGGGCGAGCCCGCCGTGCGCGTGGCGGCACTCCGGCAAATTGGCGAACTCGGCAGCGACGCGGAAATCGCGCCGGTGCTGGACCTGTTGCTGGCGGCCCCGGATGCAGGCGCCATAGCCGCTGGCGAACAAGCGCTGATCGCCCTGGCTGGCCGGAGCGGGGACACCGCGTCGGTTGGATCGAAGGTAGCGGCGGCGCTTGTCAAAGCCCAGCCGTCCGCCAAGGCGGCGTTGCTGAACGTGCTGGCCGCGATTGGCGGCCCGGGCGCGCTGAAAGCGGTTCGCGCCGCTTTCGAGGATTCCGACGGACAGGTCCGCGGTGCCGCGGTTCGCGCCTTGAGTTCCTGGAAGACCGCCGATGCCGCGCCGGCGTTACTCGAGCTGGCCACCAAGGCCGGCAACGAAACCGACCGACGCCTCGCCCTGGGCGGCTACCTGACGCTCGCCGGCAACACGGACCTTCCGGCGGGCCAGCGGCTCGAGATGTGTCGCAACGCCAGTAGCCTGGTCCAGCGCACCGAAGACAAGAACCTGTTGCTGGGCGCGCTGGGCCAAATCCCGTCGCCCGAAGCCCTGACAATGGCCGCGCCGTACCTGGACGACACCAGCACGCGCACCGAAGCCGGCGCGGCGGTGGTGGCGATTGCCGACCGATTGGTTCGCGGTGAAATCTCCGCCTCGGCGGCGAAGGCCCTCATCGAACCGCTGGGCAAGGTGGCGGCCACCGTGCCCAACGCCGAACTCGCGCGCCGCGCGCGCAACATCGCCGATCAGGCCCGCAAGAAAGCCGGGCAATAGCCGGCGCCGCGCCGGACAAGACCCGGCTTGATCTCCCCCGCCGCCCTTCCGGTCCGTCCGGCCGGGAGGGCGGCATGCCCTGCACGACAGATTTGACTCAGCCGGAGTGAAGCAGTTGAACCGGGGAATGGGCCTGAGATCCGCGCCCATTCACCGATCCGGGGTCCAAGCACTCCCTTCCGTTTCACCGCAGTCGCAGGTCCCGCCACCAGGCGGCGTGGCCGTCGAGGTAAAGACGATTGCGACCCCGGGCATGGGGCGCGCGGCCGGCCAGCGATTCCTCCACGCCCGGCGCGGTGGCCGGAAAGTAAACGTCCGTGACAAACTCCACGTCCACCGGCCCGTTCACCACACCGACCTGCGGGTTGTTCGCCGCCGCCAGGTCCGTCACCGCCTGCGCGCGCGTCTTGCCCCAGAAATTATCCACCGCCACCGGCTCGTCCAGCCGGTCAAAGCGCCACATCCAGTAGCTTGTCCGCGTCGCGTTCGAGGCGCCGGACGCGGCCTGCCACACGGCCGTCACGCCGGCCCACTCGGGCCGCCGCGTGGCCGGACACTGCCAGACCTCCGCGACCGCGAGTTCATTGCTCAGTATAGTCGCCGCCCAACCCGCGCGGGGATCGGATCGCGGCCAGGTAGTCCATGGTTTGTAGCCGCCGGGCAGCGACGCCTTCAAATCGCGGCGGTCAGGAAAGCGGTCCGCGTGATCGCCGAGGTACAGTTCCCACGCCACGGCCATCTGGCGCAGGTTCGCGCGGCAGGCGGTGACGCCGGCCTTGTGTTTCGCGCCGCTGAACGCCGGCAGGAGTAGCCCCGCCAGCACGGCGAGGATGGCGATGACCACCAGCAACTCCACGAGCGTGAAAGCCCGGCTTGACGGGTCAATTTGCGGATGCCTCATTGTGTACGCATGGACGTGGAGTTGATCCGCAACCGGCTGCACAGCGGCTTCAGGCCGTTTACTCTTTATCTCTCGGATGGCCGTAAATACGACGTGCCGCATCCGGAATTTATCATGGTCACCCGCCGCAGCGTGGTTGTCGCCAACGAGCGCGGGTTAGTGGACATTCTGGATCCGCTGCACATCGTTTCAATCAAGGAACTGGAGCCGGGGCAACAACCCGACTGATTTCACCGCGGCAGCGCAAACGCCACGTAGGCGTCGCCCGATTGAGTGCCCATCTTACCGCCGCCGCACGCGATCACCACGAACTGGCGCCCCCCGACTTCGTACGTAGCTGGCGTAGCATAACCACCGGCCGGCAGCCGGGTCTGCCAGAGCAACCGGCCGGTCCGCTTGTCGAAGGCGCGGAACATCTCGTCTTTCGTGGCCGCAATGAACACCAGCCCGCCGGCGGTCACCACCGGGCCGCCGTAATTCTCCGTGCCGGTCGGCGGGATACCCCGGGCTGTCAATTCGGGGAATTCGCCCAACGGCACGCGCCAGCGGTACTCGCCGGTGTTCAAATCAATCGCGTTCAACGTGCCCCACGGCGGCTTCACAGCCGGGTAGCCGTCCGGGTCGAACCACCGGTTGTAGCCGGTGATCGTGTACGGTATGACGCCCAGCGCGTCGCCGCCGGCCTCCGGCACAGTGGAGGCCGATTCGTTGCGCGGCTCCGGCGCGGATTCCGGCGCGAGCACGTAGTCCGCCAACGCCGCCTTTTGCGCGGTGGACAAGAAGGCAAACGACGGCATCACGCCCTTGCCGGTCTCGAGCAGGTTCACGACGTCCTCGTGCTTCAGCCGCCGGGCGACGCCCGCCAGCGTGGGGACGTTCTGGGCGACGTTACCTTCGCGGTTCAGGCCGTGGCAGGCGACGCAAATCTGCGTATACAACGCGCGGCCGCTGGCGGGCAGGCCGGGGGCTTCCCGGGCGGTTTCCACCATGTTGATGACCCAGGCCATTTCGTTGGCGTTGACATACAGCACGCCTTCGGGATCCGCCGCCGCCCCGCCCCACTCGGCCCCGCCGTCGAAGCCCGGAAAGATGATCGTGCCTTCGCGGCTGGGCGGCAGGAAGGGCGCGTGCGGACGCAGCTTGATGAAGCGGTCCAGCACGGCGCGGTGCGCGGCGAGCGAGCGGTCCGTGATCTCGTCGTACGTGAAGACCTGGCGTGCAAACGGTGCCGGCTTGACCGGAAACGGCTGGGTGGGCCAGGCGGCTTCGCCCTGCAAATCGCTGGGTGGCACAAGCCGTTCCTCAATGGGAAAGAGCGGCTCACCGCTCACCCGGTCAAAGACGAAGACGTGGCCGGACTTGGTCACCTGCGCCACGGCATCTACCCGCCGGCCCCGGTGCGTGACGGTGAGCAGGTTGGGCGGCGCCGGCAGGTCGCGGTCCCAGAGATCGTGGCGCACAAACTGGTAGTGCCAGAGCCGCCGGCCGGTGCGGGCGTCCAGCGCCAGCAGGCAGTTAGCGTAAAGGTTTTCGCCGTGCCGGTTGCCGCCCCAGAAATCGAACGCCGCCGACCCGGTGGGCACATACACGATCCCGCGCTGCCGATCCACGGCCATACCGGCCCAGCAATTGGCGCCGCCGATGTACCGCCAGGCGTCCGGCGGCCAGGTCTCGTGGCCCGGCTCGCCGGGAAGCGGAATGGTGTGGAAGCGCCAGACCAGCCGGCCGGTGCGCAGGTCGTAGGCGCGGATGTGGCCGGGCGCGGCGGGAGCCGGCCCTTCGCCCAGACGCATTGGCAGGAACAGCAGGTTCTCGAACACCGCGCCCGGCGTGTTCGCCAGCACGGAGAGCTTGCTCACGTCCCGCCCCAGCCCGTCCTTGATGTCCACCCGCCCTCCCTGGCCGAAGGACTCGATGGGCCGGCCCGTGACCGCGTCCAGCGCGTACAAAAAGTGGTCGGCCGTGAAGAGCACGCGGCTATCCCCGCCATCGCGCCAGAAGACCACACCCCGGTTCACGCCCAAAACGCTGTTGGCCCCGCCACGCGCAAACGGGTCGAAGCGCCACAATTCCCGGCCGGTGGCGGCGTCCAGCGCGAATAGCTTCAACTGCGGCGAAGTACCGAATAGCACGCCGTCCACGACCAACGGATTGCACTGGATCTGGGAGAGGTTGTTCGTGCGGGCGTCGCCGCAACGGTACATCCAGGCCACCTGCAGGCGGTGGACGTTTCGGCTGTTGATCTGGCGCAGGGTGGAGTACTGCGAGCTTTCCGCGTCGCCCAGGTAGGTGTCCCAGTTCCGCCCCGCCGCCGCCCAGGCCGGACCGACCCCCGCCAGGGCCAGCGCGCAAACCACGCCGCAAAACACCGCCGGTCCGTGGCCGCGCTGGGCGTGGGACGTCTGGATGGTGCCTCGCGAAGCCCCCGCGTGTGAAGGCCCGCGCCGTGTTGACCAAGCTTGCACGGCGCGAGTGTAGCGCGTCTCCGTTCGCGTGCGAATTGCAGGTCGCACGAAGCCCCCGGCCGGCGCACACCCGGCTTGACCCGCGTTTCAGAAACGGGCTCCAATTCCGCCATGCACACGCCCATGCGCCGCGCAGCGATCGCTTTCGCCCTGCTGGTCTTCACTGTGACCATGCTCGCCCAAAACCCCGTGCCTAATCCGTCTTTCGAGCAGGCGGACGGCCCCCGCCCGCGGGGCTGGCGCACCGAGACCTGGGGCGGCACCGGGACGTTCGGTCACGCCAACGTGGGCCGCAGCGGCGGCCGCAGCGTCGAACTCGCGTCCGAGCGCGGCGCGGACATCAGTTGGACCGCGAACGTGCCGGTCGAGCCGTTCGCCCGCTACCGGTTGTCCGGCTGGATCAAGACCGAGAACGTCACGCCGCAGGGCAGCGCGCGAGGCGCCCTGCTCAACCTGCACAACCTCCAGGGCGTGGCCACTCCGGCTGTCACCGGCACCAGCGACTGGACCGAGGTCAAAGCCGAGTTTGAAACCGCGGACCAGACCAGCGTGCAGTTGAACTGCCTCTTTGGCGGCTGGGGCCAGGCCACAGGCCGGGCGTGGTTTGACGACGTCAGCCTGGAAAAGCTCGCCCAACGTGAGCCGCCCGCGCCACGCATTACGATTGACGCCCGCCAGGTGGGCGCGCCGCTCTCGTCCAACGTGTACAGCCAGTTCATCGAACACCTGGGCCGGTGCATCTACGGCGGCATTTGGGCCGAGATGCTCGAGGACCGGAAATTTTATCACCCCATCAAGGCGAACTACGCGCCCTACACCTCGCTGCGAAACACGGCCTACCCGGTGGTGGGCGCTTCGCCCTGGCAGATCGTGGGCGACACTGCCGGCGTGACCATGAGCACGAACCAGCCGTTCGTGGGGCGGCACACGCCCCGGATTGCGAAGGGCAGCGGCATCCGGCAGCTCGACCTGGGCGTTTCGGAGGGCAAGTCCTACACGGGGTACCTCTGGATGAAGGCCGACGGCGCCGCCGGCAATGAGGCCGCGGTGACGTTGTCCTGGGGCAATGAACAGGGGGTGCGTGACTCGCAAACGGTCGAAGGCATCACGGGCGAGTATCGGCGGTATCCGTTCGGGTTTACCGCGTCGGTCACGACCGACAAAGCGTGGGTGGAACTGCGGGTGGACTCCGGCACCGTGCTGGTGGGGACGGCGTCGCTCATGCCGGCGGACAACGTGGAGGGGCTGCGCGCCGACACGCTGGCCTTGCTCCGCGAACTGCGCGCGCCCATCTACCGCTGGCCCGGCGGCAACTTCGTCAGCGGCTACGACTGGCGCGACGGCATCGGCGACCGCGACCGCCGTCCGCCCCGCACCAACCCGGCGTGGACCGGCGTTGAGCACAACGATTTCGGGATGCACGAATTCATCCGCTTCTGCGAGCTGGTCGGCGCCGAGCCGTGGATCACGGTGAACACCGGTTTTGGCGACGCCTATTCCGCCGCCGCCCAACTCGAGTACTGCAACGGCTCGACCGACACACTGTGGGGCGCCCGCCGCGCGAAGAACGGGTCGCCGAAGCCGTTCGGGGTGAAGTACTGGGGCATCGGCAACGAGATGTGGGGACCGTGGCAGCTCGGTTACATGTCGCTGGACCATTACATCCTCAAGCAGAACTGGGTGGTGGACAAGATGCGCGAGGTGGATCCGAACATCTTCACCATCTCCTCGGGCAATGCCGGTCCGTGGAGCACCGGCCTGCTGAAGAACTGCGCCGACCATATGGACGCCATCGCCGAACACTTCTACTGTCAGGAACGGCCGGGCTTGCTGGCCCACATTCGCCAGATCCCGGACAACATCCGCTCGAAGGCCGACTTCCACCGCAAGGCGCGCGCCGACCTGCCGAATCTCAAGGGCAAGGACATTCGGATCGCCATGACCGAATGGAACTACTGGTACGGACCACACGTCTTCGGTGAACTCGGCACCCGGTACTTCCTCAAAGACGGACTCGGCATCGCTGCCGGTATCCACGAGTACGCGCGGCAGAGCGACCTGATCCACTCGGCGTTCTACGCGCAGACGGTGAACGTGATCGGCGCAATCAAGGTGAGCCGGCGCAACGCCGCGTTTGAGACGACCGGCCTCGTACTGAAGCTCTATCGGCATCATTTCGGCGAGCTGCCGGTGGCGACAACGACCGAAGGCTTGATTGACGCCCAAGCCGCCTGGAGCAAGGACCGGAAGACACTGACCATCGGCGTGGTGAACGCCACCCTGAGCGAGCAGAAGATCCCGCTCGCCCTGCAGGGCGCGAAGTTGATAGGCCCCGGTAAGCGCTGGCAGATCGCGGGCACCGACCCGCAGGCCTTCAACGATCCCGACCAGCCCCCCCGCGTGATCATCGAGGAACAGACCGCCACCGCCGGCGACACGCTCACCCTGGCGCCGTGCAGCGTGACGGTGTACGCGTTTGAAGCGGAGTGAATCGCGCGCGTGGCTTCCCGGTTGTCGGGGTGGTCCACGCACCGTGTCAGTCTGTCGTGCGCTTGGCGCCACAGACGCCGGTCGTTGTTTTCGCGTTCACGTCCCAGGGTGAAACGTCGCCAAAACCCGTTTGCGTGTCCGAGGAATTCGGCTAGTTCTATATCATGCGCGCAACCGTGCTGACACCAGACAACCGCATGACCCTGCTGGGAACAATCGTCGGGGCCGTCCTGCTGGCGCTGACGGCGGTCCGCGCCGACGAAGCCACCCGCGAATCTTCCAGCCCGGGAACCGCGACAGCGGAAAAGACAAAGACCTGCTTTGCCTGCAACGGTACGGCGATCTCGAAATGTACGGCCGCGAGTTGCGCCAATGGCCAGGCGGATTGTCCCGGGCCGTGTCTCAAGCTCAGCAAGGGCGTCTGGATCAGGCGAAACACCGGAGATCCCGACGTGCTCTGGCAGGCCGTGAAGCGTGGCAACCGAACCTGGTTCTTCAGCAGCAGCCACGTCGGCTCGTACTACACGTTCGACGCGGCGGGCAACCCGGTGGAGAACAAATGCCCGGTGTGCGACAGCACAACGCGTGTAACGTGCAAGGAATGCGCCGGCAAAGGCGCGCTGGCTTGCCGCATCTGCGACGGAAAGAAGGTCGTGCCGGAATCCTGGACGGCGTTTGACAACCCGCGGCTCAAGGACCGTCCGACCCGGTATCGCTTGAAAGACGGCCGGGTACTGGTTGGTCGCAAGGTGATGACGGTGGGCAGCACTTTGGTCATCCGCACCGAGCAGGGTGATGAAAAGGTCAGGGAAAGTGAGGTCGTGGCGGAGGAAAAGCCGTCAGCGAAGTAAGACGTTTGTCGGCGGCAACTCAGCGCCACTCCAAGCCCGGCACCTGCTCAAAACCCGATGAGGATGGCTTGCGGTTGTGGCGTTCGGCCAGCGCCACCGGGATAAATCTGTAACTTTGTTGCAGCAGGTTTCTTCGAAGCAGTTCGTTAAGGCATACCTCGCTTGGTCCTTGCCAGCAGCCGGGCACGATCAAAAGATGTGTCCATGACACCCGACCAGCCCTACCGGTGGTTTCCACGGTCTGCCACGATTCTCCTGACTCTCGTCTGCGGAGGCGCGCTGTTCGTCCCCGCCACCGCGTCTGCCAGTCCGGAAATCAAAAGCGTCACGCTCCACACCTCGCCGTTGATTCGCGCCGGCGCTCAAGGCGAGGCGCACGCGCTCGTGGCAACATTGGATTCGGGCGGCGCCACCAATCTCACTTTGCGGCTGAGTTCGCCAGCCTGGCCCGAGCCGCGCAGCCAGACCGTGGAAAAGCTTGCCGCCGGCACGCAGGAGATAACGGTCGAGGTACCGGCGTTCGCCAGGCCCATCCGGGTTTCCGCGGAGTTCGCGACCGCGGACGGGAAGCGCGAGTTCGGTCCTTTCGAGGTCGCGCCGCCGCGCCGCTGGACCGTGTATCTCACCCAGCACACGCACACGGACATCGGCTACACGCGGCCGCAGACCGAGATTCTGCCGGAGCACCTGCGCTACATTGATTACGCGCTTGATTACTGCGATTTGACCGACGGCCACCCCGACGACGCGAAATTCCGCTGGACGTGCGAGACGTCCTGGGCGGTGCGTGAATACCTGCGCGGCCGGCCGGCGCGGCAGATCGAGCGGCTCAAACAGCGCGTCCGCGAAGGCCGCATCGAAGTCTGCGGCCTGCTGCTGAACATGTCGGAGATCGCCCCGGAGCCGGCGCTGGCGGCGCTGGTGCGGCCGTTGCGCGAGCTGAACGAGGTCCTGAGCGTGCCGGTCCGCACCGCCATGCAAAACGACGTCAATGGCGCCGGCTGGTGCCTGCCGGACTACTTCCAGGGCATCGGCATCCGCTACCTCAGTATGGGCATCAACCAGACCCGCTCGATCCTCCCCTTCGACAAACCCACTTGTTTCTGGTGGGAATCGCCCTCGGGCAAGCGCGTTCTCGCCTACCGTTCCGACCACTATATGACCGCGAATTTCTGGGGCCTGGAGACCGGCAACCTCGCCAAGGTCCAACCCGGTGTGGACAAATACCTGCGCGGACTGGAGCGGCGCGGCTACCCTTTCGACCGCGTGGGCGTGCAGTTCTCCGGTTACTTCACCGACAACTCGCCCCCCTCCACCGCGGCCTGTGACCTGGTCAAGGCGTGGAATGAGCAGTTCGTCTCGCCCAGGTTGCGGCTTGCCACCGCGCGGGAGTTTCTCGGTTGGGTCGAAAAAGAGCACGCGTCCGAACTCGCGGTTCACCGCCAGGCCTGGCCGGACTGGTGGACCGACGGCTTCGGCTCGGCCGCACGCGAAACGGCCGCCGCGCGCGAGACCGAGACGGCCATGCAGATCAACCACACCCTGCTGGCCATGGCCGCCGCCGCCGGCGCGCCCCTCCGTCCGGACACGTTGCTGCGCGCCGCGGCGATTCAGGACGACCTGCTGTTTTACCACGAACACACCTATGGCGCGGCGGAAAGCATCAGCGATCCGCTGGCCGAAAACACCCAGGTGCAGTGGGGGGAGAAGGCCTCGTACGTCTGGTCCGCCGTCATGGCGGCCCATCTGCTCCGCGAGGAGGCGCTGGGGCTGGCGCAGGAGTTCATTCCGCGCGCCGAGGTGCCGATCTTGGCGGTGTTCAACACGCTGAACTGGCCGCGCTCGGGACTGGTGCGGGTGTTCATTGACCACGAAATCCTGCCACCGGACCGCGAGTTCAAGATCCTCGACGGCACCGAGGCCTTGCCGGCGCAGGTCATGGAGCGGCGCGCCGAGGGCACTTACTGGGCCGTGTGGGCGCGTGATGTGCCGGCGTTCGGCTTCAAGCTGCTTCGCCTGCAGAGCGGCACCGAGCCGCGCCAGACCCCGCCGGCGGCCCCGTCCGGAACGGTCTTGGAGAACGCCTTCTACAAGCTGACGGTGGACCCGGCCCAAGGCGGCATCGTGAGTCTGGTGGACAAGGAGAGCGGGCGCGAACTCGTGGACCCGCAGGCATCGTGGACCTTGGGCCAGTGCCTTTACGAAACCATGCCCGTCAACCGCGAGATGAAGCCGGATGTTTTCCGGCGCACGTCAGTCCGCAACGTCGAGGTCCGGCCCGGCGCCAACGGCCCGGTGTGGCGGAGCCTGCTGCTTGCCGCGGATCTTGACGGCGCGGCCACCAACCGCGGCCTGCGCGCCGAATTCCGGCTGTACGACACGGAGAAGCGGTTGGAACTGCACTTCAGCCTGCGCAAGCTCCCCGTGCCCACACCGGAAGCGGTGTACGTGGCGCTGCCGTTTCAGATGCCCGGCGGGCGCATGCTTTATGAGGCGCAGGGCGGGCACGTCACGCCCGGCGACGACCAGATTCCCGGCTCTTCCTCGGACTGGCAGACGTTGCAGAGCTTCCTCGCCATCCGCGGCGACGCGGGCCAGATCATCCTCGGCAGCGAGCAGGTGCCGTTGGTTCAGTTGGGTGATTTCAATCTGGGCAAATGGCAGCCGGTCACGCGCGTGGAGCGGCCGCACGTCTATTCGTGGGTGATGAACAACTACTGGTTCACCAACTTCCGCACCGAGCAGTCCGGTGAGTTCCGCTGGCACTACTACCTCACCTCGACCGCGGACGCCGGCCGAGGCACGGCCACGCGCTTTGGCTGGGGCTCGCGCGTGCCGTTGGTGACCCGCGTGTTTCCGCCCCAGCCGGGCGCGACGACGCCGGACCACACCACCGCCAGCGCGCTGGGTCTAGAGCCGGCCAACGTGCTGGTTGTCGAAGCCCGGCCCGCGCGCAAAGGCCGGGCCGTGGTGTTGCACTTACGCGAAATGGAAGGCCGGGCCGTGACGCTCGGCGAGACCAATGTTCATATGGCCCGGCGACTGCGTCGCGTGGACGAGGTGAACGTGCTCGAAGACGTCCTGCAGGCAGACATCCGGTCGCTGACGCTCCAGCCGTACGAGGTGAAATTCGTGCGGCTGGAATTCGAGTAGCCGGACGCGTTTCGCCGGGAAAATCCTGGATGAACAAACCACGCGAAGTCGCGCCAAGCCGGTTGAAGGGGTGCGTGGTTCAACCGAGCCGCATGGCCGGCCGGGCAAGTTGCGTGCTTGTTGCCGGTGGAGTGAAGCGCCTGGCAAATTCCCCGCTACCGTTTTAACGGTTCTCTCTTCCTTGTGAAAAGGAGCGGTGCATGGCGACTCCTGCAAAAGCCTGCTGCGGTAAGGGTGGTGTGCTTTCGTGCGGCCGTCTCCCGGTCTTTACTCCCTTGTGACAGGCCAATCAGCATTTCATCGGCTCCGCACAGGTCCGACCCTGCATGCTCAGTTCGCGTTCCCGCTGTCCGTGGCTTCCAACCCGGCGGCGGGCGCGGCATTTGTCCTTGTCTGGGCGGTCTGCGGAGACAGCTCGCGTCGGCGGGTATCCAAGGCATCCAGGCGGGCGACGGTGCTGGCCACCAAACTGGCGAGCAACGCTGGCCCCTGGCCACGCAAGCCCGGCTGGTATCGCAGGCGATCTCGTCCGGCCAGGTAATTTTCAAGCACACTGGCGTAGCCCTCGACGACCGCCCGCACGTCGCCCGTCGCGGACATCGCCAGTCTCCGCAACGCCCGGCTGCGCTGGATAAAAATGGCGCGCTGATTCGGGTAATCCCAGTCGGTCAGAATTTGCTGGAAGTTGAGCCGCCGCCGCTGTGGCGGGGCATTGCGCGCCGCGCGCACCATGACTTCTACGACCACCAGGTCTTCGAGCCAGGCCGCCCCGAGTCGGGCCGGCAGGTTGGATTCTCCTGCGGTCGCCCCCAGGCGCTGCGCCGTGAGCGCCCACCATTTCTCGAGGTCCAGCAGGCGCGGAAAAGACGGCGCGTAAACATCCAAAAACGCCGACTGCCAGTTCAGATAGCGCGGCAGCCGGGCGAGGAAGGCGGTCAACCGCTGGCTGCCTTGCGGGAGATTCCGCAGCGCGACGAACAGAATCTGACAGCATGCCCGATAATGCTCCAGTTCGGGATCGGCCAGCCGCTCCGGCGTCGGCAGGCTGATGTCCTCGAAGGTGAGCAGCCCGCGCGCGCGCGCCAGGTCGAGCACCCGCCGGTCTTCCTCGGCCAGGCCGCGTTCGCTCAAGGTGGCCATCAGTTGACCCAGGGCGTTGCCGTATTTGCCGGTGACCTGATTCGGTCGCGCGAGCGGGTCGGCGCCCACCCGTGAAAGTACCTGCCCGGTGAGCGCCTCAACCAGCCACAGCGGCACCTCGGGCAGGTTGGGGCCGGGCACGCGGTTGGCCAGCTCGAGCAGGACCGCATGCACCACGCCGCGAACCACCGGCGCGCCCGCGGTCTCGCGGGGCAGGCGGAGCGAATAATGCCAGCCGTCTCCATACCGGCGCGCCATTGCGGTCGGGAAGGTCTCCGGCGAGGCGCGTGGATCAATCGTGACATGCACCTTGCCCTGCCAGCGATCCGGCAGTCCCAGTTCGGCCAGCACCGCGGCCTTGATGCGCTCGCACGAAACCGCCAGCGGATCGGGGTACAGGGTCAGTACGTTGTTCGTACTGGGCGGGCCCACCCGCGCGAGGCTCGGCGGCGTGGGGTCCGGGCTGTGGACGATAAACTGCCCCGAGCGGCTGTGCACCGCCACCGCAGCCTGGAGCGCCGGCAAAGCGCTGGCCAAGATCAAGGTAGCGGCCGAGGCGAGCGGGCCGGTGTGCCGCCACACCCTGCGGTGGAGCCAGCCGGTGGCCATGAAACCTCAGATCTTGCCCGACTTGCCGCCGGTTTTCGCTGCGCTATTACCGCTGGCGGCCGGCGCGGGCTTGGTTTCCGTCTTGGGGGCGCCGTCTTTCTTGGGTGCCGCGCTCTCCGCCTCCTTCTTGGCGGCCTGGGTGTAGCTCTCGCTGCGATAGTCGGTGATATAGAAACCGCTGCCTTTGAAGAGGAGCCCGGCGCCGCCACTCAACTGGCGTTTCACGCGTCCCCGGCCCCAGGGCTGGCGGACGCACAGCTCTTTGGGGCAATGTCGCAGGGGCGCGGCCGTCATGGACTGGAAGTGCTCGAACTCGTGACCGCACTTGCTGCAAACGTAATGGTACGTGGGCATAATACTTGATCCGTAAGCCCGTCCGTTTAGCACGCCCGCCGGAGTTTGCAACCGCGGAGGGGGGCTGGTTTCAGCCATCGCTGCGGAAGATCACCACGCCCAGCGGCGGCAGGGTGAGCGGCGCGGAGCACGGCTGGCCGTGCATGGGATGTTCTTCGGCCGGGATGCCGCCCAGATTGCCCACGCCGCTGCCGCCGTAAATTTCCGCGTCGCTGTTTAACACCTCGCGCCAGTATCCGGGCCGGGGCAGACCCACGCGGTACTGAAATCGCGGCACCGGCGTCAGGTTCATCACCACCACGAGTTCGGGCCCGGGGCCGAGCGGCCGCCGCAGGAAGGACAGGACGGAATGCACGTGGTCCGTGCAGTCAATCCACTGGAAGCCGCGCCCGTCGTAGTCGCCCTCCCAGCACGCGGCGTGCTCCCGGTACAGGCGGTTGAGGTCGGCCACAAAGCGCTGCGTGCCGACGTGGTAGGGCCCGGCGTCGAGCAGCCACCAATCCAGTTCGGCGTTTTCGTTCCATTCGGCGCGCTGGCCGATCTCGCCGCCCATGAAGAGAAGTTTCTTGCCGGGAAAGAGCCATTGGTAGGCCAGGAGCGCGCGCAGGTTGGCGAAGCCCTGCCAATCGTCGCCGGGCATGCGGCCGCGCAGTGAGCCCTTGCCATGCACCACCTCATCGTGCGAGAGCGGCAGGATGAAGTTCTCGTGGTGGTGGTAGAGCATCGCGAAGGTCAGGTCGTTCTGATGGTACTGGCGGTGGACCGGATCGCGCTTGAAGTAACCGAGCGTGTCGTGCATCCAGCCCATGTTCCATTTGAGGCTGAAGCCCAGCCCGCCCACGTACGGCGGCCGGGTCACCTGCGGCCAGGCGGTGCTTTCCTCGGCGATGGTCAGCACACCGCGGTGCTCGGTGTGGACCAGATGATTAAATTCGCGCAGAAACGCGATGGCCTCGAGGTTTTCGCGCCCGCCAAACTCGTTCGGCACCCACTCGCCTTCGCGGCGGGAGTAATCCAGGTAAAGCATCGAGGCCACGGCATCCACGCGCAGGCCGTCCACGTGGAAGCGGTCGCACCAGAACAGGGCATTGGCGGTGAGGAAATTACGGACCTCGTGCCGGCCGTAGTTGAAGATGAGCGTGCCCCAGTCCTGATGGGCGCCTTTGCGCGGGTCCTCATGCTCGTACAGGGCCGTGCCGTCGAAGCGCGCCAGCGCCCACTCATCGCGCGGGAAATGCGCCGGTACCCAGTCCACGATCACGCCGATGCCCGCCGCGTGCAGGGCGTTGACGAGGAACTGAAAATCGTCCGGTATGCCGTAGCGGCTGGTCGGCGCGTAAAAGCCGGTGACCTGGTAGCCCCAACTCGGATAGAACGCGTGCTCGGCCACCGGCAGGAACTCGACGTGCGTGAAGCCCATCTGCGTGACGTACTCGACCAGCGGCCCCGCCAGTTCGCGGTAGCTGAACGACTCGAACGCCGACTTCTTCCGCCACGAACCGAGGTGGACCTCGTAAATGCTGATCGGCGAGCGGAACGGGTCCGCTTGCGCGCGGCGTTGGAGCCAGGCCTCGTCCGTCCAGGCGAAATTACGGTTGTTCCAAACCACCGCCGCCTGCTTGGGCGGCACTTCAAACAGGAAGCCAAACGGATCGGCGCGCAGGCTCAACCGGCCCTGGCAATCCTTCACCTCGTACTTGTAAAGCGTGCCCGGACCCAGCCCCGGCACGAACAATTCCCACACCCCGGACGGCCCCAGCAGGCGCATGGGGTGGTACCGGCCGTCCCAACCGTTGAAGTCGCCCACCACGCTGACGCGTTGCGCGTTGGGCGCCCACACGGCGAAGCTCACACCCGCGACGCCGTCAATGACGCGCAGTTGCGCGCCCAGTTTGTCGTACAAGCGACGCTCGTTGCCCTGGCCGAAGAGGTACAGGTCCTGTTCGCCCAGCGTGGGCAGGAAGGAATAGCCGTCACGCAGCCGGCGCTGGCCGCCGCGATAATCCGTGACGACCAGATCGTACGCGTACACGCGCGAGGCCTCTTTGGACACGCCCTCGTAAAGCCCGGACTCGTGCAGGCGCTCCAGCTTGATGCGCGGCATGGACGGCTCGTGGACGGGTACCGCCTCCACGGCCGCGGCATCGGGCAGGTAAGCCCGGACAACTACGCCCGAGCCATCGCCCAGCGGATGCATGCCCAGCAAGCTGTGCGGCACGCGCTGCCGGGCCTGGACAAGACTCTCGAGTTCGTCCGTGGTCAGAATCATGCCGTTGCTATGCCAGAACGACGCGCCAAAGCCACGCAAAAAGGCCGTGGCTCCCCCAGGGGCGCGGAAGGTCACGTCCGCGGCACACCGGTAAGTCTGGGAGGATCGCGGCCCCGTTTTTCCGACACCTTGGTGGCCGTTTTCCGCGCTGCGACTGCCTAAAACCCTCGCCGCGCGGGGCAGCCACGATTACGCTCGGCTCCATGCATTCCACGCTGATGCTCCCCGCCCTGGTGGCCGCGCTCCTGGCCGGGAGCGCCCGGGCCGAGGTCCGGCTGGGCAGCGACGTGCTGGCCGCGCGTGACTTTCAGGAGCTACGCGGCAAGCGCGTCGGCCTTATCGCCAACCGGTCCAGTAGCAACGTGCGCGGCGTGTCCACCATCGAGCGGCTGCGCCGGGCACCGGGGGTCAAGCTCGTGGCCCTGTTCGCGCCCGAGCACGGCATTGACAGCGACCTGCTGGCGGGCAAGGAGTTCACGAACTCGATTCATAAAACCACCGGACTGCCGGTCTATTCGCTTTACGGCCCCGGCCCGATCCGGCGGCCGACACCGGCGATGCTCAAGGGACTGGACGTGCTGATCTATGAAGTCCAGGACACCGGCTTCCGCCCGTACACCTTCATCAGCACGATGGGCCTGGCCATGGAGGCCTGCGGCGCGGCGGGCGTGCAATTCATGGTACTCGACCGCCCCAACCCACTGGGCGGTCAGCGCATCGAAGGTCCGGTGCTCGACCCGGCCTTCCGTTCGTTCGTGGGCCAGTGGAACATCCCGCTGATCTACGGCATGACGGCCGGCGAACTGGCCCGCATGATCAACGGCGAACGCTGGATCTCCAACCGCTGCCAGCTCACCGTCGTGGCCATGACCGGCTGGAAACGCTCGATGACCTGGCGCGACACCGGCCTGCCGTGGGTGCCCACTTCGCCGAATGTCCGCACCTTCGCCACAGCCCTGGGGCTGCCTGCCACGGGTTTGGTCGGCGAAATCGGCGGCCTGAACGTGGGCTTGGGCGGCCAGTACCCCTTCCAATGCTTCGCCGCGCCGTGGCTGGACGCCAACAAGACCGCCGCGTATTTCAACGACTTGAAACTCCCGGGCCTGCGCTTTCATCCGGTCGCCTTCCAGTCCCCGCGCGGCGCGTACAGCGGCCAAACCGTGCGGGGCGCACGAATCGAGTTCACTGCGCCGGCGACGGCGCCGCTGGCCGCGCTGAACTTCCACGCGCTCGAGGCCGCGCGGAAGCTGGGCCGGCGCGACCTCTTCGCCGAGGCGCAGAGGGTGGGGAAATCCTTCGCGATGTTCGACAAGGTCGTCGGCACGGACAAGGTGCGCCGGGCACTCCAATCCGGTCAGTCCGCCGCGAGCATCGTTGCCTCGTGGAAAGCGGGTGAAGACGCCTTCCGCCGCCGCCGCCAGCCGTACCTGCTCTATCCGTGAGCCCCACCGCCGAGCCCACGCCGGGTGCTGCGGCGCCGCTGATCGAGATCCGCGACCTCGTCATCGAGTTCGGTCAGGACAACCAGGCAGTGCGCGTGGTGGACGGCGTGTCGCTGAGCGTGGCGGCGGGCGAAACCGTCTGCCTCGTGGGCGAGAGCGGCTGCGGCAAGACGTTGACTGCTCTGGCCGTGGCGCGGCTCCTGCCGGCCGGCGCCCGGATTGCCGCCGGCGCAATCCAACTGGCCGGGGTGGACGTGCTGGCGCTGAAGCCCCGTGAACTGCGGCAGATTCGCGGCCGGCGCGTAGCCTACATTTTCCAGGAGCCGGCCACGGCCTTGAACCCCGCCATGCGCGTCGGCCGGCAGGTGTTGGAGGCGCTCCGGCTGCACCGGCCGGAGGCCGCCACCGCGGCAGAGGTTCATCGCCTGCTCCAGATCGTCGGGCTGGCGGCCCCGTCCGTACGCGCCCGCGATTATCCGCGTCAACTCTCGGGCGGCATGCAGCAGCGGGTGATGATCGCCATGGCCCTGGCCTCCCTCCCGCAACTGCTTATCGCCGACGAACCCACCACCGCGCTCGATGTGACCATCCAGGCGCAAATCCTGGACCTCTTGCGCGACCTGCGGCGGCAGTTCGGCATGAGCATTCTGCTCATCACACACCACCTCGGCATAGTGGCGGAGTGCGCCGACCGCGTCGCTGTGATGTACGCCGGGCAGATCGTTGAGCACGGTTCGGTCGCCGACCTGTTGCAACGCCCGGCGCACCCCTATACCCGAGCCTTGCTGCGTGCCGTGCCGCGACTCGGAGCGGGGTCGGAGCGCCTGCTGGGGATTCCGGGTAACGTGCCCACCGCGGACGCCTGGCCGGCGGGCTGTCGTTTCCATCCGCGCTGTGCATTCGCGCAACCGGCCTGCCGGGAAAACATACCGGCCCTCGAAACCGTTCGACCCGGCCACGCCGCGCGGTGTCCGTGGTGGGCCAGCCTCCCACCCACAACTCAATCAGCGTGATCTCCGACCGACAACGGAAGCGGATCAGGGGTGGAACCAGCCGGGATCCGCGCCATCATACGGCGGCCCGGTGGCCGCCGGTTAGAGTCCGAGTAATTAGCCTTCCACGCCGCAAGGTTTGACCAGCGCCCCCAAGAACGGCAACTCCCTGTCCGCCCTGAGAGTGGCCCGCGAGAAAGGCTTCGAAGCGGTGTGGGCTGAGGCGGGGAAACCAGGCCGGATCATGGAACAAGGCGACCTGTTTGCGCGCTGGCCGGCTCGCACGAACTGTTCCATCACTTGTGCACGAGGCTGGGACTGAACCTGGCAGCGCACGGCCCGCAAACCACGCCGGACGGCCGGTTCACGGTCGAGTTCGTCGAGTGCCTGGCCAGTTGCCACACCGCTCCGGTGCTGATGCTCAACGACACCTTGTACGAAAAGGTCACGCCGGCCCGGGCCGATCAACTGCTTGCCCAGGGCGGGTAACTCCCGGCCACAGATCGCCGCGGCCCCTGCTTACCGGTTCCGCCCCGGGACATACGGGAAAATCAGGCGGTGCTCGTTGGACGAGGCGAGGATTTGCTGACGCAACCCGCACCATTGGTGGGCCCGAGTAAGGTCCCGTCAGACAGCATCACGTAGCCACTTTGCAAATGAATCGAGCGGTGGAATTCCAAGCCCCCATACAGCCCGCCCGGCTTGACCTGCTCGGGCTGAATGCAGTGTTCGACGCTGAAAAATGCGTCGTAGTCCTCCGGCCGCTTGGATTCCGCCACGTAGGAAAGGTTCCGGTCGCCGGCCAGAATGGCCTCCGGAGTCCGCGAATCAGCGGCCAGGTTCACGAAATAACTCACCGAGGCATTCTGCCCACCCTGCGCCAAGAGGGTGCCATAGGCCATGCCGTAAAAGTTGCTGATCGCGACGCGGTTGGTATCGGCAGGACAAACCACGGTCTTGGGTATGGCCAATTCGTTGGACATCGCCACAAAAACCCAAAAGGTGCGTGTGGGATCTCCCACGGCCCCGTTGTCCCGAAACACCAACTCCTTCACCCCACCCTCGTTGGTGCTCAAATGCTGCGGGAAGCGGCCGTTGTTGTCCGTGGCAAACATGGTAAAAGACAGGGCGACTTTCCACAGATTGTTCGCGCAATGTAATCGGGGTCGAGGTTTACTGACGGTTAGGTGGGGCAGCGCGACCGCGTAGAACAAAAGCGCCACCGCCAGCACCAGAAACAGGCACTCCACAAGCGTCAACGCGCGGTGCCGCAAGCGCCAACGACCCCTGAGAGACCCCGCTGCCACAGGTGGAAAAGTCTTCATAGCCGCGTCCTGACCAGGACTAAAAATAAGCAAATTCCGTTCCAGCGCCCCCTTGCCCGGAGGGCACCAGACCGCACCTGCCGTTCGGCTAGCAAACGTTTACCGCCGGAGATGGGGGCATGGAGTTCCCGGTTCAGGCGAAGTTGACGTTGCCGGCGAGTCCTGTATCGCCCGCAGTTTGCAGCAACTTTAGGAACCGGCTGCATTCGGCCACGCGGCTGTTCCGCCGGATCAAAACCACCACTCCCGCGTGCGAGTGCACGCCGGTCAACTTCAGAAAATGGTCACGGTTGCAGGTTACCAACACCATTTGCCGGGTGCTCGCGAAGGCCAACACTTCGGCATCCGTGGCTTCCGGTGACATAACCTCTCGCACTCGCAGAACGGTGTAACCCGCTTGCGCCGCCACCCGGGCAATGGCTTCCGGCACATCGTGGTCCAGCAAAAAGGTCACGCTTCAAAATTTTCCTCTTGCCAAAAAAACCACGGCATCTCGGTACCGCTGCCCGGCACGAAAGCTCATACCCCGGCTTCCGCCGCTTGTCGGGCGATCAGGTAATCAATTTCGGCCAGGTGGTCTTCGTAGTAAGCCAGGCATTCGTACACCTGAGCCCGCGTCAGTCCCGGCAACTGCCGGATCACGGAATCAATCGTTTCCCCGCGTTGCAACAAACCCACCACATCGTGCACGCAAATGCGGGTGCCCTCGATCCGCGCATGCCCACCGCAAACCCCCGGGGTGCGCGTCAAATACCGGTATTGTTCGACCACGGCTGCCATGGGCACAACCTAGCTCTCCAAGTCCGACCGGCCAAGCCGTTTCACCGCACCTGCCGCAGCCGCTCAATCATCCGCGCCAGCCGGTCGCGATGCTCCAAGAGCGGCCGCGGATCGGTGGTGAAGTGCGTCAGGTCCTTGGACACCCGCTCCGGCACGGCCAGCAACGACTTCGCCTCTGCCAACAGCTTGGTCCGAGTCGTCCTTTCGCCTTTCAACCCTTCACCTTTCAGCTCGCCGTCCAACTTGCCGAGCCGTTTCACCTCCTGCTCCAACAGCCAGAAGTACTCGTAGTCCTCCAGGCCGTCGCGCAGGTTTTCCCAACGGAGCGAGTTGACCGGGCCGTCGAGGCAGGGAGTGGTGGCCGGGTTCGGGTCGCGGCGCGGCGGGTACAAGAAGCGCCCGTCGCCGTTGCCCCAGGGCAGGCGCGCGCCCTTGGGCGTGCCGTAGCTGGTCACCCAGCTCATCGGGTCCTGCCACGGGTCCTGCAGGGCGTCCGGATACGCCTCCGGGCTGTGCCAGTAGATGGTGGCCCAGACCAAGATGCCGTTGACGCCGTACTGCCAGGACTGCCACGGCCAGAGTCGCAACTCCGTGCCCGGGTGGTCAATGAACTCGGTCACGTACGGCGCCTTGGGTCCGGTGCAGATGTACCACCACACCTCCTCGCCGGCGGCCCGGCGCGCGCGGACCTTCTCCGGCGTCCATTCCGGCGTGAGCGCGCACCAGATGTCCACGTGGCCGAGCAGCTCCGGCTCCGGCTGCTCGGTCAACATCCGCTTCAGCCCCGGCGCGGCGGCCCTGATGCGCTGCTGGCCGGCCACTACGAACTCGTAATCCTTCGGGTCCGGCTCGTCGAACCAGTACGTGTACGCCCGGTCCAGCCAGCCCCGCTCGCGCAGGTGTCGCTCGACCTGGCCGAGATAATCCGCAAACAGCCGCGCGTGCTCGGGCGTGCCCTCCTGGAACCCTTCCAGCTCGCCCAGGTGGCGGCTGTGAAAGGTGCCACCGCCCATGCCACGCAGCGGGAGCAAGAACGAGTTGAACGGACTGCCCCGCTCCAACCCCCGCCCGTCCAGCCAGCGCACGGCCGCGGCGTCGAAGCGAGTGAAGTCCACCCGCGCCCGCTTGTTCGTGCCCTCGCCCTCGAACCGCACCTCGAGGGGCGCGTAGTCGAAGAACGAGTACGGGCTGACCCGATGCTCGGCGAAGTTTTGCAGGTACTTCTCGAACACCGCCACTTGATCGGCTCGGTTGGTGAGCCGGTGGTATTGGTTGATCGCGCCGCTCCCCAGCCCAAAGGCGCTGCGCAGGTGGGACTCGCGCGGCAGTTCGAAGTCGTACACGCGTACCGCCAGCGGCACGCGCACGGGGCGGCCATTCCCCGCCGTCAAGGTCAGCTCCGCCCGATACTCGCCGCCCGGCACTGCGCGCGGCACGTACACCGTGATCCACAACGGGGTGTTCAACCCCGCCTCAAGTGCTCGCGGCAACTTCAGCGGCGGCAACGGATCGGGATACCACCCGCGTCGGCAGGTGGCGTCGGTGGGATGCGTCACGGGCACGTAAGCCACTTCGTGGAGCGTGACCTCCAGCGGGGCTTCGCGTCCGGCCCCATCGCGAAACGGCGTCACCGCCGCCTCTCGCAACATCACGGCCCGGCGCGGGCGCAGCACCACCTGCACCGCCTCGAATTCCCCGCTCGCCGCGCTGACCCGCACCGCCCCGGAGCGCGGCCCGCCCGGCTGCGCGCGACGGCGACCCACTTTCCAACCGCTTTCGCACCACCACAGGTCCAGGTCCGCACCGCCGGCCAGGCGGTAGCCGTAATCGGCGTCGTCCAGAAACCCGGTCGCGACCTCCACCCGGCCGCTCAGCAGCAACTGGTCCCGCCCATCAAGGAAAGCCACGGTCAACGGGCGCGCACCCCAGCCCACCAGCGCCACATCCAGAACACATCCCCCGCTTGCGCCCGGCGCCACGCCAAACCGCCTCGCCCGGCCCGGGCGAACGGTTTCCATCGGGCCGGTCAGGCTGGCGGTGAGCCGCAGCGGCTCGGGGCCGGGATTGGCCACCGCGAAGTCAAACCGCCACCGGCCGTCATTCTCCGGACCGGAAAACCCTCGCCAGGCAATCTGCCCCGGTGCACGGCCGCCCGTTACTTCGAGGAACCGGGTTTCGCCAAACGCCTCGGCGATGCCGGAAGCCAGCGCCGCCTCGTACTCGAGCCGGTTCACCTGCAGCGCGGTGTCCGCCGCCGGGGCGCGCAGCCGTACCCACACCTCGCCGGCCGGGAACAACGCCGCGGGTAACTCCAGGCTACCGCCGCGCTTCTCCCCGTCGAAACGCCCGAGCGCAACCCAGTGCGTGCCGTCCCGGCCGGCTTCGACCTCCAACGTGCCGGCCACGTGATGATTCACAGACACGCCCACCTGCGCGCGGGTCTGCACCACGCCCGGCAGAGCGAAGCGGTACACCACCTCGGCGCCGGGGGTGAACACCCAGCGGTCCGAGTTGAAACGCGCGCTCGCCCGCACCAGCGGCCGGTGGTAATTCGCGCCGAGCCAGCCCGGCTGGGCGGAAAAACCGTAGCGCCCTCCCCCCAGCCATTCGCCCTCGCCCAGTTCGAGTTCCCGGCCCGCGGCCGCTGGCACACGCCGATGCCCGGCCAGCACCGGCAGCACCTCGACATCGTCAAACTCGACCGCGCCCCGCACGTGCCATTGCCCCAGGCGCACAAAGTCGGCGGGCACGTCGTCCGGCTGGCGGAAAATGAACCGGTGCTCGCGCCATTCGGAGTCGAGCGGGAAGTCGCGGTTGACCGCGCCTGAGCCGGCCACGGCCGTCCCGCCGGCAGCGCCCGGCAGGCGCCGCCCGCGAAACCGCAGCGCGTACAGTCCGCCGGGCCTCAAGGGCAGCGCGTCCGTCCGCCACACACTGCTGTCTTCGCCGTTACCGCGAACGCGCAGGACGTGGCTCGCGCCAGTGGCCCCCGGCCCGGCCCATTCCCCTGCACCTTCGGCCAGCCGCCAGCCGGCGGGTTGTTGTTGGCCCACTTCAAAGCCGGGATTGGGCAGGAGATTCTGGGTCTGACCGCACAGGCCGGCGACCAGCAGCGCGACGCCGAGGCAAAGCGTTTTCATGGTGACAGCCCGAGTGAACGCATGCCGCCGCACGCTGGCAAGCGCGCAGCCGGAAGGCCGAAAGACCGGGGACTCGTTGTCATGGTTTCTCGAGTTCCTGATTCGTTTTCCGATTTTTTCAGTTCGGACTGATCTTTGCCGAGGGCGTGGCGCTTGCCGCAAAAGAGCTTGCCGGCGCGCCTGCAGCCGCCAGCCTCCGGCTCATGTCGTCAACGCGGCGGGGCGTCTGGCTGGCCGTGGGCGCCTACGCGTTGTGGGGCGTCCTGCCGGTGTATTGGAAAGCGGTGCAGTCGGTCCCGGCCCCGGAAATCCTCGCGCATCGCATCCTTTGGTCGTTCGCGTTCCTGGCCGGGCTGGTGGCGTGGCGCCGGGCCGGGTCTTCGCTGCGCGCGGCGTTGTCGCCCCGGACCCTCCGCATTTACGGGCTGGCGGCCGCGTTGCTGTCGGTGAACTGGCTGACCTACATCTGGGCGGTCAACGCCGGTCGGATCGTGGAAACGAGCCTGGGCTACTTCATCAATCCGCTGGTCAGCGTGGCGCTGGCGGTGGTCTTCCTCCGGGAACGGCTGCGCCGGCTGCAAGGTCTGTGCGTGGCGCTGGCGGCCACGGGCGTGGCATATCTCACCTGGCAGCACGGAGCGCTGCCGTGGGTGGCGTTGCTGCTGGCGGGCAGTTTCGCGCTCTACGGCTTGTTGAAAAAAACCGCGCCGCTGCCCGCCCTGCAGGGCCTGACGTTGGAGACCGCGTTGCTGTGGCTGCCGGCGCTGGCGTTCCTGCTCTGGAGTGAGGCGCACGGGCAGGCGGCGTTTGGCCATACCGGGTCGCGTGTGACGCTGTTGCTGGTATTCACGGGCGTGGTGACCGCGTTGCCGCTGCTGCTCTTTGCGGCCGCGGCGCGGAAGGTCAGTCTCACCACGCTGGGTCTGCTGCAATACCTGGCGCCAAGCTGCCAGTTACTGATCGGTGTGCTTGTGTATGGTGAGCCGTTCGGGCGGACGCGGGTACTGGGCTTCGGCCTGATCTGGGCGGCGCTGGCGCTGTATTCGGCGGAAGGCTTGTGGCGGGCGCGTCGCTTGGGCGCGGGCGGATGAATCCGGATTCCGCCGAGGAAACGGTTGCAAAGAGGTAAGCCGCAGGGAAAGCGGGGACGGAAGGTGCGAGGTGGAGCGCGGGGCCAGCCACTTCTTTGACCAGCTTCAAGGCAACCCTTGGGCCTGCAGGCGAAGGAAGGCCTCCTCGCCGAGAAGCTGGCGCAGGCTGTTCAGATGTTCGGTGTACAGCTCGGCGAGTTCGCGCGAGCGGTCCTCCGGGCCGAGCGTGGTGTCAGTCAGGATCCGTTGGCGCTCCTCGGTGGCAAGCTGGTTCACGCGGTACAACGGGATGAGCTTCTCCGGCTCCACCCCGACCCGTTCGGCCACGGTTTTGGTTTGCTGAAAAAGCGGGTCTTGCAACAACCGATAATGCGCGTAACGAGCCGGACCAAGCGCGCGCTCCAGCGCAGTCTCGTGCTCGCGGGCCAGGGCGGCCAGGCGTTTGATCTCGGCGTCGCCCAAGGCCGCAGACTGGTCATCCAGCCGGGCGGCGAGTTGCTCCTGGGCGCGAAACAGCGCGCGAAACTCGTCAGGCGTGGCCTCGAAGCCGCGCAGTTGGGCGCGCAGGCGATCGGCGCCGGCGGAGTAGCGCAACAGGTATTCCTCCAACTGCTCGGGCGTGAGCACCCGGGCCAGCTCGGTGCAGGTCTCCCGTTCGAGTCGGGCCAGTTCATCCGCGGAAGGCGCGCCATCCTGTTCCCGCGCGGCGAGCCGCAAGCGCAAGGCTTCGAGCTGGCGAGCGTGACGCCGCTCAATTTCGCGCACCTGGCGGCGGGTGTCCGGCGGGATCGCGCCCAGCAACTCGCCATCCAGAGGATTGCTGTCCGGCTCGGGGAAGGAGTTGCCGTGACGCGCCTCCCAGTCCGCGCCAAGCAGCGCGGTGAGCAACTCCCGCCGCTCGGTTTCGAGCGCGGCCCGCCGTTCCTCCGCTTCCCGCACCAGTTCCGGGGCAGGTTCGGAGCGCCACCATTCGCGTCGGGGATTGGGCACCTCGACGCCGAGGCGCGTGGCGAAAAGCTCGTTTACGTCCGCCACAATGATGTCCTGCACGGTCGGCTCCGGGCAGCCGAAGGCGCGCAGGTTGCGGACGTAAGTGGGGTAATCCTCCGACTCGATGTCTTGCCAGGTCAGCAGGCGGGGGGCAAAAACGACGTTGGTCCGAATGGGGCGCAGGATGTTGGTGATCACCGGCCGCCGGGCGATGGCACGCTGGGCGGGGGGCCTGGGTTTGAGCGCTTGCAGCCAGCCCACCAGCAGACATACGTTCAGGACCGCGGAAACGGTCAGCCAGATCACCAGCCAGCGGGTGCGCATGCGCGTACTTGTGCGCGAAGCCCGGTGGTCGCGCAAACGGAAAAGGCGCAATCCGCGTCACTGCGGGGCCGTGGCTGGGATTGGCGCCACCTGCGCCCGGCGTCCGACCGACCGCCTAATGATCTTAGAGCGGTTCCTTCAGCATGGCCACGAACTGCTTCATGGCCGTGGAAAGCACCTTGTTCTTCTTGTGCAGGGCCGCCAGTGGACGTGACAGGTCAGCGTCGCTGATTTCCACGGCCGCCAGCGTGCCGTCCGCGACTTCCTCCTGGACGCAGGTCCTGGGCACGATGGAGACGCCGGCGTCAATCTCAACCGCGCGCTTGACGGTCTCCACGTTGTCGAACTCCATCACCGTGACCACATGGACGCCGTACTCGCGGAAGGTCTTGTCCAGCGCCTTGCGTGTGGGGATGTCCGACTCGAAGGCGACGAACTTCTGGCCGTTGAGCGCGCTCATTTTCAGGCTCTTATTCTTGGCCAGGGGGTGGTTTGGGTGGCAGATCAGGACCATCGGTTCACGGCGCAGCGGGATGATCTCCAACTTGGCGTCACGGGTGGGGTACGCCACCAGACCGAGGTCCACGACATTCCCCAACACGTCCTCGTACACCTGGTTGGCCCGGCGGTATTCAACATGCACGTTCACCGTGGGGTAGTTCTTGAGGTAGCGCTTGAGGTACGGCGGCAGGTCGTGCAGCCCGATGCTGTAAATCGTGGCCACGCGCACCGTGCCCGAGATGATGTCCTTGAGCTCCTGTAGCTGGCTGTGCAGCCGCTCGTAAATCTGCACGATTTCCTTGCTGGCCTGGTAGAGCAACTCGCCCTCGCGCGTGAGCCGGAACTTCTTCTTGCTGCGCTCGATCAGCAACGCCTTGAACTGCCGTTCCAGCGAACTGATCTGCTGGCTCACCGCCGACTGGGTGATGTGATTGATCTGGGCCGCCTTGGTGAAACTCTCCGTTTCGGTGAGGTCGCAAAACACCTTCAAGCTCTCGATTTGCATGAGGAAATATGAACAGGCATTGCGGCGCCCGTCAACCCTTTTAATGTCGCCATTAGCCCCGCGGGCGGAACACACCCCGGCGGTAGCGTCATAATGCCTTATGGACCAGCCGCCGAGGATTCCCACTTGGAAGCAAATCGTGCGAGAATCGGCATCCGACGGCAGGTGGAGGATTACCAACCCGTATTTCGTGCAGCCGGTTCGGACTGCCGCGCTGCGGGTGGCTTCAGGTCATTGCCACCCACCGTCAGGTTGTGTTGTGGCCAGGCCGACCTGCCTGCGACCTTGAGCCGTGGACAAACCGGAGAACCCCGGTTTGAATGCCCGTGGCATGATCTTGCTAACCATGCATAACAGCTTCATTCGTCGCGTCGGAGCTCTGCGACCGACAGGCAATCACGCCGCACGGCTTGCCGCCGTCCTGGCTCTTGCATTGGCCTGCCCCGCCGCTGCACCGCCTGGCGGTCTGGAGGTGCGGGTTGAGGTTGAAGAAAACGTTTACACCTACGAAGACCCGCAGAATGGCGCCGGCCCCATGTGGTGCAGCGGTTCCACGTGTTTGGTGCGCAGCCAGGACCGGCTGTTCGCGTCCGGCATGGAAGTCGTCAAGGGCGCCCAGCCCCTGAACAACTGCCGGTGGGTGCTGTACGAACGGACTACCAACGGCTGGCAGCGGATCCGCACCTCACCCTTCAATCTGACCCGCGAACCCTGCCCGTTGGCGGCCACCGGCGATGGCCGACTTTTCCTGTCCACACACCCCACTTTGGCCCCCGGCCAGCCACAGGGACCTTCCCGCTCGGAAGTGCTGGTCTTCCGGGCCACGGACATGGGCGCTCCGCGAGAAGTGCTGGTGCCCGAATGGCAGGGCAGGCCGGAATTCACGGAGCATTCGTACCGCAGCCTGGCCACGGACGCGACCCGCAACGAACTGATCCTCTTCGTCCATTCCACCTCGCCTTGGGCCGCCTCCTGGTCCTTTCGCGACGATGCGGGTCTGTGGTCCGCCCGTGGCGAGTTGCGCTGGCCTTGGGGCGCCACGTACGAGCGGCCCCAGCCGATCCGGATCGCCTACCCCAACGTGCTGCTCCGCAACCGTGCCGTGCATTTGTGTGGCGTGAGCGACATCGTGGAGCCGAAAGCCGAGTGGCGCGCCTTCAAGAAGCAACTCACCGGCCGCGACTGGGATTACGACTTTCGCCGCCTGTTTTACACCTTTTCGCGCGACATCCGGAACGGTCAATTCGCGGACTGGGTAGAGGTCGCCAGCCGCGAAGACACCTGCGGCTGGATCATGCCCGGCGACCTCTGGCTGGACGATGAGAACGTCGTGCATCTGGTCTGGTCCGAGCGGGCGATTGACGAGCGTCTGCGCGAGCGCTTTTTCCCCAATGCCCGGCAAAGCCACGCCATCAAGTATGCCCGCCTGCGCAACGGCGAGATCATCCTGCGCCAGACTCTGGCGCTCGCCCAGGAAGGCGTCTCCCAGGAAATCCCGGGCGCGCCGCGTTTCCAAATCACCCCCACGGGGCGCTTGTACGTGGTCTATTACGTGAGCGGGCGGAACCCGCAAGGGCAGGCCGTCTCGGAAAACCGCCTGCTGGAGGTCCTGCCCGACGGCACGCCCAGCACGGCAGTCCGGGTACCATTGCAGCATCCGCTGAACAGTTTCTTCACCGCGACGCCACGGGCCGGATCGCCACCGTCCGACACGCTGGACATGCTGGGCACGCGTGCCGACACGCGGCTCACGATCAGTTATGCGCGCGTAGTGATCCGGTAAACCCTCGCCACGCGTTACCGCCCGCCGGCAACGCGAAGACGCCATCAAGGCTGCGCGGCATCGCTGGTCGGCGTTGCCGCAGGTGACGGAAGCTCCACTGTGTTGAGAATGCGTCCGGCGACGCGTTCCCAAACTTGCCAACCCGGGCAATTGCCTTTGCTCCAACGCCGGAACACCGCCGGTTGATCGCGCTTGCGCAGTTCGAACTCTCCCACCACCTCCGCGTCACAAGCCAGGGCGGTCGCCTGCGCTTTGAACACACGCGGGCGGCCGATCACTCGCACGGCACCCAACGGCAAGGCAGGCTGCGGGCGCTTGTCCAACACCAGGTAGCTTAACGGCAGGCTCCGCAGTTCCACGCTGGCGAGCCGGGCAAAACGCCCCCAGAAGGGATCCGTGAACACGGCGGGGGGCGATGCCGCGAAGTGGTGACACCAATGCGCTTCGTTGCCCGGCGCCAGCAACCCGCAAGGCGCGCCGTGAGTACAGGGTGCCACGACCTGAAATGTGCCACGCAGTCGCTCCCGCGCCTCAATCAACCGACGGCTGGCGTCGTGCGTGCCCGGCTCGACCCACAACACCGCTTCGGCCCGGCCCAGCAAGGCTAGCAAGGGTTCGACCTGCTCCGCGGTGAGTTCCGTCAGCACGTGGCTGAGCAGGACAAGCTCCAACCTGGAAGGCAGTCCCTCGAACACGGCCAGCCCGGGATATTTGCGTCGGGCCCGGTCAACGGCGAAACGTCTCGCCCGCGGCGAACGGTCCCAGAAATACACCTGCGTCACCGCCTCGGAGCCGAAGTGGTCGAGGTAGGCGCGGGCGGCGATGCCGCTGCCGCAGCCCCAGTCCAGCAAGCCGGCTCGCAACGGACGCCAGCCGCGCTGTGCCAATTCGGCCAGCACATGATCCCACTTCCAGCCGATGCGCTGGGCGAAGGTGGCGTCATAGCTGGCCAGGTCGGCGTCGGTTTCCCAGTAATCCCGGTGTCGCCCGCCACCGGACAAAAAAATCTCGCGCAGGCGATCCAACGCCTGCCAGTCGGGTGCATCAGCCGCGACCGGCTGGGCGTGGCGGTGAATTTGTGGATCTTGCGACACGCCCTGACTTTCGCAGGGTCAGCCGGCGCCGCAAGGGTAGTCCCCTGCCCAGCCATCGAATCGGCACAACGCAGGCCCGTCCGGCGAGCTGTCCTAAGCCTTCTTTTGTGCAGAAGCCCCGCTCCCCAACATCGCCCGGAACTCGGCTTCGTTCAGCACCGGTACGCCCAGCGCGCGGGCCTTGTCGAGCTTCGAACCGGGGTTCTCGCCCGCCAGCACATAGTCGGTATTCTTGCTCACCGAACTGGTGACGTTGCCGCCCACGCTGCGGATGAGCGCGGAGGCTGCGTCGCGCGAGAGCGTGGGCAGCGTGCCGGTGAGGACGAAGGTCTTGCCTGCGAAAGGATGGCCGGGGGCGGTAGCGGTTTTCACGGAGCCCCGGGGCGTGATGCCCAGTTCCTTCAAGCGCGCCAGCACGTCGCGTCCGACGGGACCCGCAAACCAGTCGAGGACCGCCCTGGCTGCCACGGGTCCAACGGTGAAATTGACCTCACGGGGGGCGGTGCTGTCCTTCTTCTTCGAAGCGAAACCCGCGTCAATGAGCCGCTGCCCGACGACGTCAGCTTCTTCCTTGCGCTTCTCTTCGCGCAGGCGGGTGAGTTCCAGCACGTCGCGCAGCAGCTTCGAGCGGGCGACGTCTTCGAGGGTTTCGTGGAACTGCGCCAGGTCGTGGGCTGTTTGTTCGCCCACCTCCGGAATGGCCAGCGCGAGCAGCCAGCGGTGCAACGGCAGCGTGCGGGCCCGTTCGAGGGCCTCCTTCACCTTGGCGGCGTTCTTGGCGCCAAAGACGCGCGGCTCATCCTCTGTGCCGAGGTTGAGCGCGGCCAGTTTTCCCTCCGGTAACGTGAAGAGGTCGAGCGGTTCACTTACCAAGCCGCGCTCAACCAGCTTCTCGGCCACGATGCCGCCGAGGGCCTCGAGGTCGAGTGCCTTGCGGTGGGCGAAGAATTCAAGCCGTCGGGTCAATTGCGCGGGGCAGCCGGCCACGTTCTGACAGCGCCAGGCGACCTCTTCGCCCGTGCCGCCGGCGATCTTTTCCTTGGCAATCGGCCCGCCGCACGCCGGGCACTTGCCGCCGATGTGGGCCACCAAATCGAACGGCTTCGCGTCCCAGGGGCGTTTGGATTTCACGCTCTCCACCACTTCGGGAATCACCATGCCGGCTTTGCGGATGACCACCGTGTCACCGATGCGGATGTCCTTGCGGCGGATTTCGTCCTCGTTGTGCAACGTGGCGCGCGAAATGGTCGAGCCCTGCACGAAGACCGGTTCGAGTTCGGCCACGGGCGTGAGCACACCGGTGCGGCCCACCTGCACGGTGATGCCGCGCAGCACGGTCTCGGCGGGAGTGATCCAGGGCACCGGCTTGTGGACAATGGCGTACCCGGGCGCGCGGGTCTTGGATGGAATGCGCGCCCAGTCGGCGATGCGGTTCACTTTGATGACGATGCCGTCAATCTCGTAAGGCAACTGCGTGCGCAGGTCGCGCTTCTCGTCGTAGCGGCAGACGACCTCCTCGTAATAAACCCGGAGCACTTCCTCCATGTCGCGACAGAGCCACCAACGGCGTTGCGTGGGCAGGCCGAAGTTCTTCAACGCCTCCAGCATCTCGGCGTGCGTCTCCCAAGCAATACCCTCGCAGGCGCCGACGGCGTAGAACACGGCCCGGATGGGACGCGCGGCAACGAGGCGCGGGTCGAGTTGCTTGAGCGTGCCGGCGGTGGCGTTGCGCGCATTCGGGAAAGGCTTCTCGCCAGCCGCTTCGAGCCTCCGGTTGAGCGCCTCGAAATCATTCGTGGCGATGTAGGCCTCACCGCGGACTTCCAGCAACGGCGGCGGGTCCTTCAGGTTCAACTCCAGCGGGATCGCGCGGACGGTGCGGAGGTTGGCGGTGATGTCGTCGCCGAACTGCCCGTCGCCACGCGTCACACCCAACGCGAGCTTGCCCTGCCGGTAGTGCACACCGATGGACACCCCGTCCACCTTCGGCTCCATGACGTATTCCACGCGGTCGTGCCCGAGGTGCTTGCGGATGGTTCGATCGAACTCCAGCAAGCGCGGTAACGTGTGCTCGTCCTGCGCGCGGTTGCGCTTCTCGCGGTCCGGCTCCTCTTGGCTGTTGGGATGTTCCGCCGCCTCAACCTTCTCCAGCGAGAGCATCGGCACGAGATGCTTAACGCGCTTGAACCCGTCCGTCGGCGCGCCCCCCACACGCTGGGTGGGCGACTCCGGCGTGACAAGTTCGGGAAATTGCCGCTCCAGTTCCTGCAACTCGTGGAACAGCCGATCGTACTCGAAGTCGCTGATCGTCGGCCGCGCCAGCACGTAGTAGGCGTGGTCGTGCCGGCGGATTTCGGCCGTCAGTTCGGCGTGGCGGCGGCGGGCTTCGGCGGCGGTCATGCAGCAGGTTGTTGGCGCACGCGGTCAAAGAGCCGCTGCCAGCTTCCCCGCAGGGGATACAACAACGTGGACCGGGCCAGGATGGACCGCACCTCGGCGCGGCTCACCTTGATGCGGTGGTTCGGATCGAGCACGTTCCCCACCCGTAGCAACGACAGGGTGCGGATGCCGATCAAGGCCGGCCACGCGCAGGCCAGACGCAGCCGGACCAGCCGCTTGGGCAGTACCGTCGTGTACAGCCAGCCGTCCGAGAGGTACTTCTCGGCCAGGTCCAGGTACGGGGTGTACAATGGGCGGAACCGCTCCATGCTGGCCGGATCCAGCAGGTCGCCCGGCACCAGCCCGTGAGCCGCCAGCGCCTGCAGCGGCAGATAGCAGCGGCCCTGGCGCAAATCCGCCGGCAGATCGCGCAGGATGTTTACCAATTGCAACCCCTTGCCGAAACGGATGCTCCGTAGGATCAGCGCCTTGAAATCCACCCAGTCATGCGGGAACAGTGTGGTGCGGCACAGGTTCGTCCAGAACTGCCCCACGCAGCCCGCCACGCGGAAGGTGTAGTCGTCCAGCTCCGCGTCGGTCTGGAGGGCAACTACTCGCCCCGGCCCGGCGCCACCAAAGCGTGCCAGATCCAGGCGCTGCCCGCTGATGATCGTGGCCAGCACTGTCCGGATTAAATCCCGCGGCCCGGGTTCCAAGTGTTCGAGCAAGGTGATCAACGCTTCGAAAGATTCCAGCAATTCGCGCTCGGCCACGACCTGTTGTGCCGACCCCACCTCCGCCAAGTCCAGCGGCGCGGTGTGAACCGAGGCGATCCGTTCGCCCATCAGGCTCAAAATCTCGCGCCGGCGGGCCACGGGCAAACTGCTGGTGTCCGCCACGCTGTCCGTTGACCGCGCCAATAGGTAGGCCAGACCAATCGGGAGTCGGACCGGTTTGGGCAAAACTCGAATTGTCAGATAAAAGGATCGCGAAACCCTCTCCAGCAACTGGAGTACCCCGCGTGAGCGCATGACTGAACGTAGCATGCGACCCGGTGGTGAGGAAAGCCCCGCGTAACGACCCGTCTTGCGCGGACAGCCAGGGCGTGTTCGATCCGGGCTGCGGCTGCCTAGGGCGCCTTCATTCATCCCCAAAGCCGAAGTTGGTCGTAGCGCGGTGCGTTTCGCCCGCCCAATTTCGGTTTTCGGACTTATGCTCTCGCGGATCGTACCGGAGGCTCGGTCAACGTCTGAAGCCTCACCGGGTGTCGCCGTCGGCAAAACCTGAAGCACTTCTGGGTGATGTTCCGACCGTCCCTCGCCACTGGCCCTTGACGCGGCTTCCGCCGGCTCGAGCGGGGGCCGCTCCGAGACCAACCCAGGCTCTCGGGCGGATGGCGCGGGATTCTGGGATGGTTTCATGGCAACCGGGAGGGGCATTGGGGCGAAAACGGCTGCAAAGCTACCGGGCGTTGATGGGCCTGGCGAAGATTGTCGCACCGGAGGTTTTCGATGGGGCGAGCCTTGCGAGACCCGGTCTGCAATCCACTTGCGCAGGCCGTGATGGCACACTCCCCCGACAAGAAGGTGGAGCCTTGCGGCAAGGTAACTGCTGGCGTCACAAAACTAGAATGCGCCTCCCTCCACGCCACAAGCAACCAGTCCATCCTGGTGGAGCGAGACTTCGTCGGGCCCAGACGTTTCTCCGGCACGGCTCCAGTGGATTCACGCTCCACCGTCAACGAGCGTGGCATTACCGCCGCGAGTTCGCGCTTGCGCGGCGCGGGCGGATGGTTCTTACTTTTGGTGGTGCGGGTGTGGTTCAATGGTAGAACGCGGGCTTCCCAAGCCTGAAGCGAGGGTTCGATTCCCTTCACCCGCTCCAATCCTTTTGATTCTGGTTTTCTTCAGCACGCTTTTATCGTTGGCCGCCTGCCTACGATCTTAGCCTTTCGCGCTCGACCTTCGACTCCGTGGCGCCACCACGCGGATTGCTTTCGTGTTTCAGGTCTGCGCCGGTGTGGTTACCTCAGCGTTAACTTTTTTGCGCGTGGGCCGCTTGCGTTCGCTCGTGCGGACGCCTCCCGCCTGATCGTACTCGATCGAGTCGGGGCCGAAGATGCCGCGAATGGCGCTCAAGGCCCGGGTATTGTACCCGTTCAACCGCATTGCCGCTTCGTCACGCCGATCCTTCAGTCCCTCCAGCGTGTGGCGCAGGTCCGCGATCTGTCGGTTGTAGTCGTAAAGCGCCTGGATGTTCGCTCGGTAATCCGCCAACGTGATGGCCTCGCCATCACGGCCGAGCTTCAGGTCCGGATTTGCCGCCCACACCTTCTCAATGCTCGCAGCGTTGCTCAGGACCGCTTCCGCGGAGACTTTGGTAGCCATGGTTTCTGCCTTTCGTTGATGGTCCTGCCGGCGGCCGTGCCGCCTTATCTTGACCGCCTGACAAGCAAGCATCGGGAATGCCAGCGAAATTTTCGCTGTGCCGGACATACGATATCGTCACTTCCCCTATTGCGGGAATAACTGGCATCGTGCCCATTCGATTTGCATCGGTGCGGAAAAACCAGGGATATCGGTTGATGATTTCATCTATCGGCCAACTCGTTTCCGCAGCTAGCCGGCAAGCTTCAACTATTTGCCAAAACGATTAACCATTGGTTTGAACTTTCCGCATCGTCGCGAATAAGGCCCATCGGGCGGCTGAGGCCGCAGACACTTTGCCGGGGCCTTTCAACGCCAGCTTGAAAAGAAATACACACCACCTGCCCCCGGTTTATCTTTCCGCCACTTTTTCAGACACAATCGTGTTCTGAGCGTCCAGAATCCATACACGTCAAACTTGCGCTTTTTCATGGGATTCAGTGAAGGAAACGTCATTGGTGCTTCTCAAAAAAGGCGATACGTAACTTGGCCCTTGGTGCGTAACGCCTCAGGGGACGCAAAGAGACGAGGGTCCAATCGAGCTCCGCTCGCGGGTCGGTGCGGCACTACGCCGCAAAAGCGCATGGTTCGCAAAGATTGTGCCCGATCCTCCCCAAGCCCTATGGAATAGCGGTGGCACGCGATGTCCCGGTCTCCCAGCAGGATACAACCCTGCTGAGGTTGTCCGCATCACGGACAGTTCCGCACTCCGGCAGGCTCACGAACTCGCCAGCCTTGGGCTGACCGCAGAACGTCGTACGCTTTTTATTCGCAGACGGTTTTCCCTGAAATCGGCGGCAAACTAAACACCTGCTTATGTAGTTTCGTGCGTGGGCACAGAGAACCGCACGCATGGCGCGCGCTCCCGCGTCAACACCTCGACTGGCTACATCACGGTCACGGGTTTCACGTGCCAGATTTGCTCGCAGTAGTCGCGGATGGAGCGGTCGGAGGAAAACTTGCCCAGGCGCGCTACGTTCAGGATGGTTTTGCGGGTCCAGGCCTGCGGGTCGCGCCACAAGGCACTAACTTGCGCCTGGCAATCCACACAAGCCTGGTAGTCCGCCAGCACCAGGAAGGGATCGTGCCACAGGAGGTTGTCCACGAGCGGGCGGAACAGGTTCGAGTCGCCGCCCGCGAGTGCGCCCGAGGCGATGTAGTCGAGCACCTCGCGCAACGTGGCGTTTTGCTCGTAGTGCTCGTGCGGCCGGTAGCCGCGTGCCTTGACGGATTGCACCTGTTCCGCCGTCAGGCCGAAGAGGAAGAAATTCTCCGCGCCGACCTCTTCGCGGATTTCCACGTTGGCGCCATCGAGGGTGCCAATGGTGAGCGCGCCGTTGAGCGCGAACTTCATGTTACCCGTGCCAGAAGCCTCCTTGCCGGCGGTCGAAATCTGCTCGGACAAATCGGCCGCGGGAAAGACGTGCTGCGCGTTCTTCACGTTGTAGTCCGGGAAGAACACGACCTTGAGCCGGTCGCGCGCGGCGGGGTCGTGGTTGACCACGCCGGCCACTGAGTTGATCAGTTTGATGATCAGCTTGGCCATGAAGTAACCCGGCGCAGCCTTGGCGCCGAAGATGAAGGTGCGCGCCGGCACGTCCGCCTGCGGGTCGCGTTTGAGCCGCAGGTAGAGCGTGAGGATGTGCAACACGTTCAGGTGTTGTCGTTTGTATTCGTGCAGACGCTTCGCTTGGATATCGAAGAGCGATTCCGGGTTCACCGCCACGCCCGTTCGTTGCTGGATGATTGCAGCGAGGTCGCGCTTGGCCGCGAGCTTCACCTCACGCCACTGTTGTTGGAACTGGGCGTCGTCCGCCAGCGGCTCCAGTTTTCGCAACTGGCTGAGGTCGCGCAGCCAGCCCTCGCCGATGCGGTCGGTGATGAGGCGGGCCAGCGGCGGATTGCTGACGGCGACGAAGCGGCGGGGCGTGACGCCGTTGGTGACGTTGCAGAACTTCTCCGGCCACAGCTCGGCGAAGTCGCGCATGACGGTTTGCTTGAGCAGCTCGGAATGCAGGCGGGCCACGCCGTTGACGTGATGGCTGCCCACGGTAGCGAGATGGGCCATCCGTACGGAGCGCTCGCCGCTCTCGTCAATGAGCGACAGGCGCGCCAATCGGGCGTCGTCGCCGGGATATTTGGCGCGGACTTCGTCCAGGAAGCGGCGGTTGATCTCGTAGATGATCTCCTGGTGGCGCGGCAGCAGTTGGCCAAACAGGGCCACGGGCCATTTCTCCAGCGCCTCGGGCAGCAGCGTATGATTCGTGTAGGCAAATGTCCGGTGCGTGATGTCCCAGGCGGTATCCCAGTCCATCTGGTGCTCGTCCACCAGCAGGCGCATCAACTCGGCCACGGCGATGGCCGGGTGGGTGTCGTTGAGCTGCACGGCCCATTTTTCGTGGAACGCGGTGAGGGGCCGCTTGAGCGTGAGGTGGACGCGGATCATGTCCTGCAGGGAGCAGCTCACGAAAAAGAACTGTTGCTGGAGGCGCAGGGTCTTGCCCTGGATGACCTCGTCGTTCGGGTAAAGCACCTTGGTGATGTTCTCCGAGTGCATCTTGTCCTCGACGGCGCGGTAGTAATCCCCGTGATTGAAGGCCGCGAAGTCAAAGGACTCGACGGCCTCGGCCCGCCAGAGGCGCAGGTTGTTGCACGTGCCGACCCGGTAGCCCAGGATGGGCGTGTCGTGGGCGACCCCCTTGACGACGGTGGCGGGCACCCAGCGCACGCGGTAGCGGCCCTGCTCGTCGGTCCAGGCCTCGGTGTGGCCGCCGAAAGGCACCTGGTGCGTGATTTCGTGCCGGATGATTTCCCACGGGTTGCCGAATCGGAGCCATTTGTCGGTGATCTCCACCTGCCAGCCGTCTTTAATGACCTGGTCAAAGATGCCGAACTCGTAGCGAATGCCGTAGCCGATGGCGGGCACTTCGAGCGCGGCCATCGAATCCAGATAACACGACGCCAGCCGGCCCAGACCGCCGTTGCCCAGGCCCGGCTCCTCCTCCTGCTCGATCAGTTCGGCGAGATCCAGACCCAGCTCGGACATCGCCTGCCGGGCCGATTCCGTGATGCCGAGGTTGAGGAGGTTGTTGGCCAGATGCGGGCCGGGCAGAAACTCGGCCGACAAATAGGCGACCACGCGCGCGTCCTGCTGGCAGTAGGTTTCCATCGTGCGGACGCCCTGCGCGAGCACGCGGTCGCGGACGGTCAGGGCCAGCGCGGTGTACAGGTCATTGCGCGTGGCCGCCATCGGCACCCGGCCCAGGCCGCAAAACAGGTTGTCCAGGAACGATTGCTTCAGTTCGGCCACACTCAGGCCGCTGCGGGTGCTGGCGACCGGTTCGAGTTTACGGGATTTTTTCGTTGTTGGAGGCATGGGGTTCCTTTCAGTTCGAGGTGGAGGGTTTTATCGAAAGGGGTTTATCGAAAATCAACCTGCCGGGGCGTAAAGCACGACAACCGAGCGAGCTTCGGCTCGATAGGTCCGTTCCGCCACTGCGGGCGCCTCGTCCCAGGGAACGATGTCGTGCGGCGCTGGTAGGGCGGGGTCAAGCCAGCGACGCCTTCCCAATCGTAGGCCGCAGGGTCCGCCACCACGCTTTTCATGGCTGTGGCGGCATTGTCGCCCGGCCGGGCGGCGGACTCGCGACTGTACCTCGGCGGGACCACCACGCCACGGCCATACGGATCCAGTAGCACCTTCGTCGGATCAAACCTCATTCCGCGAGCCGGATCGGACGGCCCATGCACGCGGTAACCGTAAAGCAGGCCCGCCTTCACTCCGGGCACAAACGCGTGCCAGTAGTGATAGGTCCGGTGCGCGTCCGGATCCAGATCGAACGTCCGGCCGGGCCGGGCGTCGTCCGTGTGGTCGAAGAACAGCAACTCCACACGCGTGGCCGGGCGCGAGAACAAGCTGAAATTGGCACCGCCCCGGACGAGGGTTGCGCCCAAAGGATGAGTACTCCCGGCTTGCAAATTGTTTTTCATGGCACAAGTGGATTTGAAGCAGACTCCGGTGGCTCGCCGACCCGCAGGAATTCAATCCGGTGACTGGCCTCCGGATTGCGCGTGGACGGGCCGGCCACCAGCATGGCCACCGTGCCGGGCACCTGCTGTTCGCGGAGCCAGTTGCGGGCGAGGTCGCGCCAGTTCTCAGGATCATCGGTGAGATGCACCGGTTCCACGCCGTAGGAGAAGGCCAGGCCCTGGCAGACGCTTGCATCCCGGCTCAGCGCGACGACCCATACCGGCGGCCTGAAGCGCGAAATCATCCGGGCGGTGGTGCCCGTGCGCGTGGGCACGAACACGGCGGCGCACGGCACCGTCTCCAGCGCGTGCTCTACCACCGACGCGATTGCCTCGGCCGGCATCGTCGGTTTGGCCTGCCGCAGCAACGCGCGCAAGTCATCCAGCCGCGTCGGCGGGCGATGTGCCTCGGTGTAGGCGGCAATCCTCGCCAGCATGGTCACGGCTTCCTCCGGGTACCGGCCCATCGCTGACTCACCCGAAAGCATGATGCAGTCCGTGCCGTCGAGGATGGCGTTGGCCACGTCCGTGGCCTCGGCGCGTGTGGGCAGGCGGCTGGTGGTCATGGATTCGAGCATTTGCGTGGCGGTGATGACCGGTTTGCCCGCCAGGCTGGCCCTGGCGATGAGTTGCTTTTGCAGGATGGCCATTTCCTCGATCGGCACTTCCACGCCCAGGTCGCCACGCGCCACCATGATGCCGTCAGTCGCTTTCAGGATTTTGTCGAAGTGCTTGAGAGCGTCCGAGCGCTCGATCTTGGCGATGATGAAGGGCTGTTTGCCGATGGCTTTGGCGGCGGCGCGCACGGCTTCAATATCCGCCGCAGTCTCGACAAACGATTGGCTCACCGCGTCCACGCCGTTCTTCAAGGCGAACTCGAGGCAGGCACGGTCGTGCTCGGTGAAGGCGCCGATGCCGAGATCAATGCCCGGCAGATTCAGGCCTTTCTTGGAACGCAACTCGCCACCGACGGCAACCTTGCAGTGAACGTCGGTGCCTTCGACGCGCTCGACGACGAGCTGCACCAAGCCGTCGTTGAGGAAAAGGCGGTCACCCGGCTTCACCACCTTGGGCAGCCGTTCGAAGCTCATCGAAACGCGCTGCGCGTTACCGACGATGCCCTCGCTGGTCAGCGTGAAACTCTCACCGGGCTTCAATTGGACGGGCTCAGGCTCGATCTTCCCAATGCGCATTTTGGGGCCGGGGAGGTCGGCCATGATGGCGACCCGCCGACCGGTGGCTTTCTCGGCGGCGCGGATGCGGGCGATGCGCTCGGCGTGGCCGGTGAAGTCGCCATGCGAGAAGTTGAGCCGCGCGACATTCAGCCCAGCACGAACGAGGCGTTCCAGCAACTCCGGCGATTCGGAGGCCGGGCCGATGGTGGCGACGATTTTGGTTTTATGGTCAGGCAGTTTCATGGATGACAGGGAACCACGAATGGACTCGAATGAACACGATTCAAGGGCTCAGCGGTCCGGTCACAAATAGGGCACGGTCTGTCAGAGACGAGGTCACGAGGTCACCATTGTTTTGCGAAACCCAGGGCTCCTCATATCGGCCACTACGAGGGCGGGGCTTGGGGAACGAGTTGTTGGCACCCGCGCGGCTAAAAACCGAACAGTCACAAGCAGGGGAGAATTCGTGTCCATTGGTGTTCATTGGCGGTTGAACGTCAGGCGAGCACCGAGCCTTCCACGAAAGGCTTGCCCGCCGCCAAGGCTTCGAGGTTGGCCACGGTCGTGCGTGCGATGTCGGCCAGCGCCTCGCTCGTCAGGAACGCCTGATGCGACGTGATCAGTACATTGGGAAACGTGAGCAGCCGCGCCAGTTCGTCGTCTTGCAACACCTGGCCAGAGAGGTCCTCGAAGAAGATGCCTTCTTCTTCCTCGTAAACGTCCAACGCCACCCCGCCGAGCCGCCCGGATTTGAGCGCCTCGATCAGCGCCGTAGTATCAATCAGCGCGCCGCGGCTGACGTTGATGAGGATGGCCCCGGGCTTCATCAGGTCGAGCGTTTCGCGGCGGATGAGGTGCTTCGTCTCGGGCGTCAGGGGAACGTGCAGCGAGATGACATCGCTCTGTCCCGCCACGGTGGAGGCCTCCACGTACTCGACCGCCTGCTGGGCGGCCCATTCCCGGTTCGGGAACGGATCGAACGCCAGCACCTTCATCCCGAAGCCGCGCAGGATCTGCGCGACGATGCGCCCAATCTTGCCCGTGCCCACGATGCCGGCGGTCTTGCCGTGCAGGTCGAAGCCGACCAGGCCATTGAGCGAAAAATTCAATTCGCGCACCCGGTTGTAGGCGCGGTGAATCTTGCGGTTGAGGGTCAGCAACAGGGCCACAGCATGTTCAGCCACGGCGTGGGGCGAATAGACCGGGACGCGCGTGACCGTGAGCTTCAGTTCCCTGGCCGCTGTCACGTCCACGTTGTTGAAACCGGTGCAGCGGAGCGCCACGAGCTTCACACCCTGGGCGACCAACGCCTCCAGGCACGGCCGGTCCGCCTGATCATTGACGAAGACGCAGACGGCCCGGGCGCCTTTGGCCAGCGACGCGGTTTCCTTGGTCAGCCGGAATTCCAGGAATCGCCACTCAATGGGAGCGCCAGCCGATGCCTGCAGCAACGGCTCGCGGTCGTATGACTTGGTATCGAATACGGCGGTTGTAATCGGTGCATTCATGGGATTGTTTTGGCGGGTCGCCCGCGCTGCGGCCGCAGTTCATTCCATGCTCCGGCGCACATCCACCAACAATTGGTCCACGGTGTCGATGCGGATCAATCCCCGGCGGGGGTATTCCAGATCGAGGATCACCAGCACGCAGATCGTCATGACGGTCGGGAACCCGAAGAAATGGATCCAGCTTCGATCCCTGCCGCCGGCCATCCCCAACCCGGCCAACAGAGCGTTCACCAATGCCAGCACCACCAACAACTGGTAGATGATCAGGGGAGGATGCGTTTGCAGGGCTATGGACCGTTTCGTGACGATGTCGAACATGGCGTTGAGCGCGGGCAGGAGCAGCATGGCCTTGTTCCGGCCCTCGGGCGACTCGCAGGCGGCCACCGTTTGCGCCCAGATCTGCTGCTGCAACCTCAGCGAGCGGTCAAGTTCCCGCCGGGCGGCGGCCAGGTCCGGCAGTAATCGGTAGGTCGTCAGCCGCGCGTCCACATACGCCCGAAACAGTTCCCGCACCGGCCCCTGGGCCGGCGGAGGCAGCAAATCCAGCCGCAGCCAGGCCGTGCCAATAATGTTCGCCTCTTCGACGATCAACTGCCGACGCTGATCGAAACGGGCGGCGGCCCCGGAAAATGTAAAGGCGATCAGGAGCCCCAGGAGGGCAAAGACGGCGCCGTCAATGGCCCCCACGCCCGACCGCGCCCCACCGGGGTCCCGGGCCAACCGACGGTTTCCCAGTCGCCGCCCCACCTCCAGCAGCAACGTCATCCCCACAAACAGTCCCAAGGCCCACACCCAAGTGCGCTCCACGAGGGCGGCTTGGCGTGCGTCGGGCATCCCGGCGCCCAAGGCCAGCCGCAACTCACCCCCGAAGAGGGACAGGAGCAGGCCGAGCACAAGCCTGCGGCGGAAGGTGGGAACGAAGGAGGTGTTCATGCGAATCGCTCGGATTGTCCGGTCGCGGCCAGGACAGCGCTCCTGGCAAAGCTCTGCGGGTCGAAGAAGAGCCTGGAGCGCGGTCCGTCCGCTGTGGATGAGCACCATCCACAGCCGGGCGGTCCTGAAAGCCGGCCAATGATGTTGGATGCAACCGGTCATGGCTCAGAACCCCACCCCCAGGGCGAGAAGGAATGTCGGCGTGTTCTCGTCCGGGTTGAAGAAGTACGTCGTGAGGCTCACACGCCGGACCGAAAAGCCGACGAGACCCCCCCGCTGGGTGTCGAGATCGGTCTGGTACACCTTGGTGCGCTGGATCGCCAGGCCCGGGCGGAGCGGGTCGCCGCGCAATTGCTCGGGAATGGCGGAGGCCACGTCGGCCAGAAATTCGAGCCCTTTGTCATGGGCCTTCTGGGCGGTGACGGTGGTGACCGAGCTGATCGCCTCGTCGAGCTGGAAGTCGGTGGTCTCGATGTCGAGCTTGCCAGCCTCGATCTTCGAGAAGTCGAGGATGTCGTTGATGATGGCCAGCAGCGAGGTACCGGATGCAGTTGAGCCGCGCGCGCTTCTTGTCGTCCGAACGCAGGATGTACCAGGGCGCCCATTTCGTATCCGTGGCCTTGAGCATCATGTCTCGCGCCCGCGAATACTCGAACCATTTGCTGCGCGACGGCAGGTCCATCGGGCTGAGCTTCCACTGGCGCAAGGGATCGGTGAGCCGCGCCTCGAAGCGCCGCTTCTGTTCCTGGTCGCTGACTTCGAGCCAGACTTTGATGAGCCGGATGCCGCCCTCCGTGATGTATTTTTCCATCTTGGGGCAGAGTTCAAGGAAACGCGCATGCTGCTCCTTGGTGCATAAGCCCATCACGTATTCGAGCCCGAGGCGGTTGCACCAACTCCGGTCAAAGATCACGACCTCGCCCGCCGCCGGGAAGTGCGCCATATAACGCTGCATGTACATTCGCGTCTTCTCGCGGTCGGACGGCGCGGGCAACGCCACCACCCGGAAGACGCGCGGGCTGACGCGTTCGGTGAGGGCGCGGATGGTGCCGCCCTTGCCGGCGGCGTCGCGGCCCTCGAAGACGATGATGACGCGCAGGCCCTGGTGCTTCACCCACTCCTGCAGTTGGCACAACTCCGCCTGAAGCTTGCGCAACTCTTTCACGTATCTCTTGTTCTTCAACTTCTTTTTGCCGTCGTGGTTTGAGTCCTTGCTCATAAGATTTTGATTAGTTGGCAACCGTCTCCCTACCGGGTTGCGGCCACATTGTGTGCCACGGCGGCGGGCTGGAAACTGCCGCCCAGCGCCAGGTGCAGGTTCGCACGCTGGCTCAATTGCTCGCTCTGGACACGCAACAGCGCCAGCCGGGCGGCCTGAACGCCGAGTTGCTGCTGCTCCACGGCCCGCAGATCACCGGCGCCGATGCGATAGCTGGATTCGACCAGGGCCAGGGCGCGCTCGCTGTCCTGAAGCACCTGTCGCAGCACCGTCTCGCGTTCGGCCAGGTTCTGTCCCGCGGCCAGCGCGCTCTCGATGTCGCCCAGTGCGCGCAGCGCCTGACGGGCGTAGGCGGCCACGGCCTCCTTTTGTTCGATGGTCCGGATGCGCACCTGGGTCCTGAGAGCGCCACCCTTGTAGATCGGGGCGATGAGGTTGGCGCCAACACCGCCGGTCGGGCTATCGAAGTCCTCCTTGAGCTGGAGGATGTCGCTCTCGATCACGGCTGTGTTGGCGTTCAGGATGAGGCGGGGGAGTTGAGCGGCCTTGGCCTCGCCGGCGCGATTAAACGCGGCCGCCACCCGGCGCTCGGCGGCGATCATGTCCGGCCGGCGTTCGAGCATCTGGATGGGCAACCCGGCGGGAACATCGTCGGGGAGCCGGGGGAAGTTCGGCCGGGCGGCGAGTTCGGCGCCGGGGTAGCGCCGAGGAGCAATTCGATGGCACGCAGGCTCTGGGAGTGGGCCAGCCGCACCTGGCGGGCCGCGTCCTGGTAATTTCCCAGATTGGCGCGGGCAAGAACGACGTCCTGCTCGCTGCCCCGGCCAACGTGCTGCCGCTGCGCGGCGAGGTCCACCAGCCGCTGGGCCGCCCCGACCATCTCCTCGGCCAGTTGCTGCTGCTGCCGGGTTTCGGCGGCGATGAACCAGCTTCGCGCGAGGCTGGCGGCGAGCGACTGGCGGGCAAATTCGCAGTCGGCCTCCACCGCGGCCTGCGTGGCCTGGGCGGCGTTGCGGCCGTACCGCATCCGACCCCAGAGATCCGGCTCCCACGAGGCGCCCAAGGACAGCCCCTGGAGGGCGGAACTGACATCGCCGCCACCCATGTTGAGGCCGCCGGTGCCCAGGAGGTTCACGGCGGGGCGGAGGGCGGCGCGAGCCAGTTCCACGTACTGGGCGGCCTGCTCGACCCGGGTGGCCGCCACGCGCAGGTCGGGATTGTTGGTCATCGCTTCGGCGACCAGCGCGTTGAGTTGGTCATCGGCGAAAGTGGTGAGCCAGTTGTCACGGATGGCGTTCGTCGAGACGGGCGCGGCCTTCCATGGATCCGCCAGCGCGAGGTTGGTCAACGAGCCGGACTGCTCGTGGATTTCGGAGCGGGTCGGCGGCGGTTTCGTGGCGCAACCCGCGAGCAAGAACGCGCCAGCCGCTGTCGCGAGGAGGTCTTTTGCCGGTCGCATGGAAACCTCGGTGGAGCTTCAAGATGAGCCAATCCAACTTGGCGCTGATGCGGACCAGCACCTTGCGCAGAATCTGAATCGCATGACCGCTGTCAGTATAGACCGCCCCCGCCCCATGGGCGCCGGCGGCCAGGAAGATGTCCTTGTCCTTCGCATCCGGCAGCAAACGCACCGCCAGGCTGTGCGCCGGAATCGGGGCCACCCCACCGGCCGGATTCATCGAGCCGATCGGCAACTGCCCTTGCGCGGTGGCCCACATGATGGAGTCCACCTTGGCCTTCACGATCCGGCCGGGGTACATTTTGAAGGCGATCTCGGCCTCCTGTCCCGGTTTGATCTTACGAACTTCGTTCTGGTGGTAGATGGCCAGAATCCACTGCTCGTCTTCGATGAAGTTCATCGCGGGTGTCATGGGCAGCGGCACGGCCATGGCGCCGGGCCGCAAGGTGAGCGCCACCACCGTGCCGGCGGCGGGCGCGTAATAGGTGGTCTGGCTGAGTTCCCACTGCGCATCGGCGAGTTGCGCCTCGGCGCGCGCGATCTGGGCCTTCACGTTGGCCACTTCATCCTGCTCGCTCTCGGGGGTCTTGGCCGCCAATTTCTCGCGGGCCTGGGCCTCGGAGGCGACGAGCGAGGCAAGCTGGCCTTCCAGGTTCGCCACGTCGGCCTCGGCCTGCTCGAAATCGAACCGGTTGCCGGCCCCGGACTCGGCCAGTTCCTTGAACTGCCGCATGCGCATCCGCGAGAGCCGCAGCTTCGACTCGACGGCCTCTTTCTGCCCCGGGGCGCTCTTCAAGGTCTCCTGCAGGTTGCGCGCGCTGGCCTCGGCGGTGACCAGTTGCACCTTGAGCTGGGCGATCTGCGCCTAGAAGTTCTTGACCGCGATCTCGTAAGGCGTCGGGTCCACCTTGAAAAGCACGTCGCCCTTCTTGATCGGGCGGTTGGGTTCGATGGGCACCTCGGTCACCAGACCGCGCACCGGCGGGTTGATCGGCACGACGTAGTTGACCACCCGCACGTCATGCGACGAGGGCGCCACGATGTTCAGTAGCAGGATCAGCACGGTCAGCCCGATGATGGGCAGGGTGATGACGATGACCTGGCTGACGATGTTCCACGGCAGCAGCCTGAACTTGAAGAAGATCAGCCAGGCGAAAACGGCGTAAATGCCCAGTAACAGGATTTGGGCCTCACCCGGTTTGATGGACACCTTGAGGGCGGTGCGCATGGATGTTTTAGTTTAGTTGGCGTTCAAAGTCCACAGGGGATTTGAAGCCGAGCGCGCTGTGGCGCCGCGCCCGGTTGTAGTACGTTTCCGCGTAGTTGAAGAAATCCAGTTGGGCCGCGGCGCGCGTGGCGTAACCGCCCGCTTCTTCGGCCAGGCCAACGCATTCGCGTTTGTAGGTGGCCAGGAAGCTTTCCATCGTGGCGTTGTCATACGGATTGCCCGCCCGGCTCATGCTCAACTCCAGCCCGGCCGCCACGCTCAGGGAGCGGTGTTCGCCGCTGGCGTATTGCACGCCCCGGTCGCTGTGATGC